>Ga0308174_10000939_pt1 | contig 12924 bp, 11 predicted proteins | sample PhyPR2_FD_203894 | JGI IMG/M metagenome (GOLD analysis project Ga0308174, IMG submission 203894) | Soil microbial communities from UC Gill Tract Community Farm, Albany, California, United States - DLSLS.P.R2 | ecosystem: Environmental > Terrestrial > Soil > Agricultural land | place: USA...
CAATCTTTCGCATCGACCGGGGTCACCGGGCTCGACGACATTCTCACGGGGGGCTTGGCGCGACGGAGGCTATACCTGGTCGAAGGCGTGCCCGGTTCGGGCAAGACGACCCTGGCGCTGCAGTTTCTGATGGCCGGTGCGGCGGCCGGCGAGTCGGTGCTCTACGTCACGCTGTCCGAAACCGAGGAAGAATTGCGGACGGTCGCCGAATCGCACGGCTGGTCGCTCGATGGCATCCAGATCCGGGAGCTCACGCCTGATGAGGGCGCTCTCGATGCGGACGAGCAGAACACGATGTTCCACCCGTCGGAACTGGAACTCGCATCGACGACGAAGCTGATTCTCGGCGACGTCGAACGCCTCAAGCCGACGCGGGTGGTGTTCGACTCACTGTCCGAATTGCGGCTGCTCGCCGGCACCGCGTTACGTTACCGCCGTCAGATTCTCGCGCTCAAGCAGTTCTTCGCGACACGGGATTGTACGGTGATCCTGCTGGATGACATGACCGCATCAGACCACGACCTGCAGGTGCAGAGCATCGCGCACGGCGTGGTGCTGCTGGAACAGCTGACTCCCGAATACGGCGGCGAACGGCGGCGGCTGCGGGTGGTCAAGTACCGCGGCGTCAGGTTTCGCGGCGGCTTTCACGATTACAAGATCAATCCCGGCGGCCTGCACGTGTTTCCTCGCCTTGTGGCCGCCGAACACCGGCAGGCCAGCACGCGCAGTCGGCTGCCCAGCGATATCCCGGAACTGGATGCGCTGCTCGGTGGCGGGCTGGAGGACGGCACCAGCACTCTGGTCGTCGGCGCGGCGGGCACCGGGAAATCCACGCTGGCGGCGCAATTCGCGGTGGCCGCCGCGTGCCGGGGTGACCACGCAGCCATGTTCATTTTCGACGAGAGCCCGGCCACGCTGACCGGCCGCTGCGGCCAACTCGGCGTTGACCTCTCGACATACGCGGCGAGCGGAGTCGTCACGATTCAGCCCGTGGACCCGGCGGAGCTGTCACCGGGTGAGATGGTGGACGCGATCCGCGTCGCGGTCGAGGAACGCCAGGCCAAGGTGATCGTCATCGACAGCTTGAATGGCTACCTCAACGCCATGCCGGACGAGCGGCACCTGACAATCCAGCTGCACGAGCTGCTGATGTATCTCGGGCAGAAGGGCGTCGCGACGATCCTGGTCGGGGCGCACCATGGCCTGATCGGCGCCCAGATGACCGCTCCGGTTGATGCGAGTTATCTTGCCGATGCGGTGATCCTGCTTCGTTACTTCGAGGCGCGCGGCGAGGTGCGACAGGCGATTTCGGTGATGAAGAAACGCGGCGGCAAGCACGAACGAAGCCTGCGTGAGTTCCGCCTCGAGGATGGACGCATTTTCGTCGGCGCCCCGCTGCGCGAATTCAGGGGAGTGCTGACGGGTGTGCCCACGTACGACGCACACGCGCCCAGCGCTCCGGACAAAGTCACACGATGACCGGCGACTCCGGCGTCGACCGCCGACTCCTGTTTCTGGCGGCAACCCGGCGCGACGCGGCGACCACCGTCAGCACGCTGCAGCGCCACGGCATCGCGGTGACACTGTGCAGCAGCTTCGAAGACCTTCTTCAGCAGGTGACCGCAGGCGCGGGCGCCGTGCTCATTCCCGAGGAGGTAATCTCGTCGCAGCACACCGCCGCGCTTCGCGTGATGCTGGCCTCGCAGCCGCCGTGGTCCGACTTGCCGGTTCTGGTGCTGACGCGTCCTGGTGCGGACTCCGCGGCATCCGGCGACGCCGTTCGCACGCTTGGCAACGTGATTCTGCTCGAGCGCCCGCTCCGCGTGGCCACGCTGACGACGGCCGTCCAGACCGCGCTCAGGGCGCGCGAGCGGCAGTACGAGATCCGCGAGCACCTGGCAGAACGAATGCGCGGGGAGGAGAGTCTTCGTCAAGCGGATCAACGCAAGGACGAGTTCCTGGCCACGCTGGGTCACGAACTGCGCAATCCGCTCGCGCCGCTGCTCAGCGCGGTGCAGCTCCTCAAGGCCGCGGGATCCGCGGAGCCTGTCGCTGCTCGTGTGCGGCCGGTCATGGAACGGCAAATCAGCCACCTGGTGCGGCTCGTCAACGACCTGCTCGAGATGTCACGCATTACGCGGGGCCTGATTGAGGTTCAGCGCGAACCGACCGACCTGGGATTCGTCCTGCAATCGGCGATCGAGACGAGCCGGCCGGCCATCGAGGCCGCCGGCCACCAGCTGATCGTCGACATTCCCGAACACCCGGTCATGGTCCACGGCGACAGCGTGAGGCTCACGCAGGTGTTCGCCAACCTTCTCAACAATGCGGCGAAGTACACATACGCGGGCGGCCACATTCGCGTGCGCTGTGACGTGGACGGATCCGCGGCGGTCGTGTCGGTCGCCGACGACGGTATCGGAATCCCGCCGGCACAACTGGCATCCGTGTTCGAGATGTTCACGCAGGTCGATCGGTCCAATCGGCTGGCGCAGGGCGGGCTGGGTATCGGCCTGACGCTGGTCCGCAGCCTGGTCGCGCTGCACGGCGGCACGGTCGAGGCGCACAGCGCCGGTGCGGGGCGCGGCAGCGAGTTCGTGGTCCGTCTGCCCCTCATGGCCGAACACGCGCAACAACCGCGCGAGTCGCGTGAGCCGCTGGAGTTCCCGCATCGCCGCGTGCTCATCGTCGACGACAATGCCGATGCCGGTGACACCCTGGGCGAGCTCCTGACGCGACTCGGCGCCACGGTGCTGGTGGCCCACAGCGGCCGCGAGGGTCTCGAGGCGCTCGACTCGTTTGCACCCGACGCCGCCGTGCTGGACATCGGCATGCCCGAGATGGACGGGTATGAGCTGGCGCGCCAGATTCGCGCGAGTGCGGCCCATCGCCGGCTGCTGCTGATTGCGCTGACCGGCTGGGGCCAGGAGCACGACCAGCGGCGCTCCTACGCCGCCGGCTTCGATCATCACGTCGTCAAACCGCCGGACGTGAATCGGTTGCGGGAGTTGCTCGCTCAATAGACGACCCGATACGTCACAGGTGGACTGCGCGACGGTTGAGCTCAGTCCCGCAATCTGCGGCCGCCGTCGCCACACTTCATCGGGTCGCTGCTCTGCACAGTCCTTGCATCGCGCAGCGTCCCATGCACGTGCTGCTCGTTGAAGACGAACGAGCAACGGCCCATATGTTGGCCAAAGGCCTCCGTGAGCACGCGTACGCCGTCGATGTGGTCTATGACGGCGTTACTGCCACGGAACGATTGGCGGTCATCGAATACGACATGGTCGTTCTCGACGTCATGCTTCCGGGGCGGAATGGTCTCGACGTGTGCCGCCAGCTTCGCACGCTCGGAAAACACGTCCCCGTCCTGCTGCTGACGGCTCGCGATGCGCCGGAATCGCGAATAGACGGGCTAGACAGCGGTGCCGACGACTACGTCATCAAACCCTTCCATTTTGGTGAGCTCCTGGCGCGGATGCGCGCGCTGATGCGACGCCGAACCACACCCGTCTCGCCCGAGCGGATCACCATAGGACCGCTCACGATCGACATGCGGACGCGTGAGCTGTTCGTCGCTGATCGCCACGTGCCGTTGACCGCCCGCGAGTTCGCCTTGCTCCACTATCTGGTCCAGAGACATGGTCGGCTGGTGAGTCGCGACGAGATCGCCCGGCACGTGTGGGACGAGCCCTACGAGCCGTTGTCGAACGTCATTGACGTGTACGTGCAGCGGCTACGACGAAAGATTGACGGACCCGGGCGGCCCTCCTTCATCAAGGCCCGCCGTGGCGAGGGCTATCAGCTGCTCTGTGATGCTGAGGTCTCCACATGACGCTTCCGCTCCGCGCTCGACTCACGTTGTGGTACGTCGCCGTCCTGGGGATGGTGCTGATCGGCTTCAGCAGCGGCGTGCTGCTGCTCCAGACCCGCTTCAGCCGTTCGCAGGTCGATGAAGAGCTGCGCACGCTGGCGACTGCGGTCACAACATCGTTACGTGCGGAGCTCGCGAACAGTCACGACCTGCGGCACGCGTCCAGGAAGACACGCGAAGACTTCAATATCCCCAACCGGACCGTTGCGATTCTCGACGCCGATGGGAATCCGGTTGCCGCCCACTGGCGAGGCTTTCGCGGGACGGATCTGCCGCGCCCAGGCAATCGAGTGACTACCGCGACCGTGCGGGCAAGCGGCGAGCGGTGGCGAGTGCGCCTCGAGCCACATGACTCACCCGATGGCTCCTTCATGATCTTCGTCGGGGCATCGGAGAGTGCCTTGATTCGCGAACAACAGTTGCTCGCGAAGGCGCTTCTGGTGGGTATGCCCGTGGCGCTCCTGTTCGCAGCGCTCGTGTGCTGGTGGGCGGCGTCGCGCGCCTTGCGGCCGGTAACCGCGATGAGTGCTCAAGCGGAGCGGATCACGCTGCAATCGCTGGACACGCGCCTGTCCGGGTGGGACGCCAACGACGAAGTCGGTCAGCTCCGTCGTGCGTTCAACCGGCTGCTCGATCGCGTCGTCGCCGGCGTCACGGCTCAGCGCCGATTCACGGCGGATGCGTCACACGAACTCCGGACGCCGGTGACCGCCGTGCGGACGGCGGCGGAAATCACACTGTCCAAACCGCAGCGTGCGGAAGAGGAGTATCGCGACGCGCTCGGGATCGTGCTCGCTCACAGCGAGCGTCTGGGCCACATGGTCGAGGACATGCTGATGCTGGCTCGTGCCGATGCCGGGGGATTCCAACCGCGCCGGCACCTGTGTTCACTGAGCGAGGCGATCGACCAGGCGGTCGACACGGCAGTGGTGCTCGCGTCCAGAAAGCAACTGACGCTCGATGAGTTCATCGAACCCGACATCACGTGCTTCGCCGACGACACCCTCATTCGACAGCTTGCGCTGAACCTGCTCGACAACGCGATCAAGCACACACCGGATGGTGGTCGGATCACGGTGTCGCTGCGAGTCGTCGTCGACTGGGCCGAGTTGGTGGTGTCCGACACCGGCTGTGGGATTGCCTGGCCCGACCGTGATCGGATTTTCGATCGCTTCGTCCGTCTCGACGAGGCGCGGACCGAGGCGGGAGGCGCGGGGTTGGGGCTCTCGATCGCACGCTGGATCGCCGAGAGCCACTATGGAACGGTGACACTGGAGGACACCGGCGCGTCTGGATCGACATTCGTCGTCCGCCTGCCCCTCAGCCACCCTGCCACCGGCCAGAGCACCCTCACGGCGCGAGACACGTGGACGGCGTACGCGTCGCGTGTTGCGGCGTCAAATCCGACCGTCGCCAGTGAACCCACGTAGATCCCGGCGACCAGGCTGCCTTCGACCAGCACGGCAACAGCGGACATCGGCGGGTGCAGGATGCGGATTGCGGCACACGCCGCGGTCGCAACCGCCGCCGCAATCGCCGCCGGACGACTCGTCTGATAGGCGCATGTCAGCACCGGGATGTCCACAGCGCGACACGCGGCCGTGAACATGACGATCAGATGACCAATCGTCAACGGAATCAACGTTCCGACGGCGACGCCCGTCAACCCCATGGTGCGGACGAGGACGAGGCTGAGCGCGAGATTCACGATTGCTTCTCCGAGCCAGATCCACGTCACCACCCGATGGCGGCCGACGGCGATCAGCACATTGGCTGATGCCGCCTGGCCGACGACGATGATGCCGGCGATCGCCAGGACATCGAACGGCATCACACTTCCGGCGAAGGCCGGGCCCATCCAGCGCACGATGAGCGGCTGGCTGAATCCGATCAGCACGACGGCCGCTCCTGCGACCAGCGTCATCCCAACCCTGTTGCCTTCCACCAGCGTTCGCCTGAGCGCGGTTCGATTCCGGTCAGCGCCGAACGCCATGGCCACAGGAAACAGCATTCCGCTGAATTGATCGCACAGCCGCCGCTGATATTCCGCCAGGCGGAGCGCCACGGTATAGATGGCGACAGCCGCAGGTCCCAGGAAAGCACCAATGACGATGTTGTCGATGTTGAAGCTGATTTGCGCCGCGACGTTGATCACGAACAAGTAGAGGCTGAAACTGGTCACCTCACGCCAGCGCGCCACGCTGAAGTGGGATGGACGGATGCGGAGATCCGGCATGACGCGGTAGGCATTCCACGCGTACCCCGCATACCCCGCCAGGTTCACCGCTGTCGTGACGGTGACGAGCACCACCAGCCCGCCGCCCGCTTCGAGCACGACGTAGGTGCACAGCGCGCTCACGAGCACCGTCGCGCTCGCCACCAGGTTGTTGAGGACAAACCCCTGGCGGGCGTTCGTCACCGCCCCGAATACCGTCAGCGGGAATCCGATCGCGACGCGAGCACCTGACACGGCAAGCAGCAGCTGTGCGGCTCGAACCTGCGCAGACGACAGGTGTGGAAACCGCGGCACGATGTACAGCAGCATCACGCCGATCGCGACGGTCGCCGCCACCGCGATCGCGGCGTAGACGCAGACGAACGTGCTCGCGATCCGGTTGACGTCATCGATATCACCGCGCCGATCCGCTTCGACCAGGTGGCGCACGACTCCATTGCCGTAGCCGAGGTCCAGCAACTGGAAGTACGTCGTCATCGAGGCGACGAGCATCCACAGCCCGTACTGCGTCTGGCCGAGGTGACGGACCGTAAACGGCATCAGCACCGCGCCGAGGCCGATGTTCAGCGCCACGACGATGTACTTGGTTGCGGTGCCGGTGATCAGGTTCGTGGCCGCGGTCGAGGTGCGCTGGTTGAGCACGCGCTCAACGGAAGCAAGACACGTGCTCGCGCTTCGCACCGATCCGGTATTGCCCTTGCGCTGTGGCCGTCAGACGCGAACGGCTCGATGACAGGTCGATGAATCGCGCCAACTGTGAGCACTGCGCCGGACGATTCCTGGGTGAGCGATGACACAGAACAAGGCCAACGGCGGCGAACGACGTGCGGTGGAAGCGCAACTCTGGTGTGTCGGCGAGACGTTCAGGCGCCGTCGGCGGCGGTGACCGCATGGACATCTCCGTCATCATCCCGACGTTCAATCGAGCGGCATCCCTCGATGCCCTGCTGGGCGATGTACGTAACCAGTCAACCTCAGTCGCGTTCGAAGTGCTGGTCGTGGACAATGGTTCGGTTGACGGCACCCGCGCAGTCGTGGAGCGCCATGCCGCAAGCGATGCACGCATCCGTTACCTTCATGAGCAGCGTCCCGGCGCGTCGAACGCGCGGAACACCGGTGTTGCCGCCGCGACCGCACCGATTCTCGCGTTCCTTGACGACGACGTGCGTCCTCGGCACGATTGGGTCGAATCCGTCGCGCGCGCATTCGTCGAACATCCGGAGGTGGATTGCATCGGAGGGCGCGTGGAACCTCGATGGCCGTGTCCGCCGCCGCGATGGCTCACACCGGCACACTGGCCGCCACTGGCGGTGCAGATCGCGCGTGGCACGTCGAAGTACATCGATCGCGAGCATGCGTCCGCGTGCCTGATCACCGCGAACTTTGCCTGCCGATCGGCAGTGTTCCGCGAACTCGGCGGATTCGCGCCGGAGTTCCGACGCGACGAGGATCGCGAATTCAACCTTCGGATGTGGCGCAGTGCCAAACGCGGCATGTTCGTCGAGTCGGTGGTGGCCGTTGCGGACATTCAGCCGGAACGCCTCACGAAGCGATATCACCGCGCGTGGTACCACGTGACTGGCGCCTCTCACGCCCGGCTGCACTATCTCGACAACATCGACCACCACGGCCGACTCGATGCGGCACTCGCGGCGAACAGCCGAGTGTGGTTCGGTGTCCCTGCATTTCTGTATCGCGAGTGTGGCGCACACGTGGCGAACTGGTTGAAGTGCGTGCTGATGCGCCGCTGGAGTGCCGCGTTCTTCGAGGAGTGCCGGCTTCGTTATCTGGCGAGCTATTTCATGACCCGGTGGCGTGAGCCGCCGGCCCGGACCGGCACACTGGAGCGCACCGACTCCTGGGGACGCAGTCCGTCTTGAGGCGCACAACTCCTCGCTTTACGTGCGGCGCCACGCCGCGCTGCCGCTGAACTCCAGAGCCGGAGGCCACCGGCTTGCGGTCACTTACGACGCCTGGAGTGCGTTGGCGAACTCGCCCAACTCGGCGCTGTTCAGGTCAGACACCGCCCAGAAGGACATCCCCTCGTGGATCCAATGACGAACGTTGAATCCACGCACGGTCACGGCGAGATCGCCGGCGGACCGGTCATCGCCCACTGGCGAGACGAGGACGTTGATGGTGTGTTTCTGCCGCTGATAGACCAGCGCCGCTACCGTCCGGCCGCCCACGTAATCAAGGCGGCCGCCGATGAGCGGGAACCCCTTCGATGCCAGGTCCACGACCGGCGGCGAGAAATCGAGCTTGCCGAGGAACCACGGTTTGACGGTGTGCAGATCCGTGGACTGGACGTCGAACAGGTGATTCGCCATCAGGGAGCGCACGTGGCTGTTGACCACTTCATCCGCGACGGCGTTCCCGCGGCTCGATGCCGGACCCCATAGCGCGATACCGCTGCCGACCGAGAGGACGAGCACCGCTGCGGCTGCCCATGCGACAAGGCGACGCACAGAACTGGACCGGGTGGACTGCGCCAACACTCGCGCCTGCAGTCGATGTGGAGCCGAATAGTACGGCGCTCCGCGCACGAGCCTCGCCAATGCCTCGCGCCCGGCGAACTGTCGATGGCAGGCCGCGCACGTCCTGACGTGCTCGCGAATTGCCGCCGAGGACTCGGTGTCGAGTTCGCCATCGAGATAGGTATCGAGGTCGCGTTCGACCAGTTCGCAGCTCATCGCAGTGACTCCGTGTGGGATGCGAGCGTCAGCACCGTCTGCAGCCGCTCGCGCGCCCGGGCGAGTCGCGACATCACGGTGCCGATCGGCACGCCGACAACCGCGGCGATCTCCCGATACGACAGGCCCTCAATCTCGCGCAGCACGATGACTTCACGAAAGTCGACTGGCAGCCGTTCCAGCGCTCCGCGGACGAGCGCGACCGTGTGCTGCTGCAGCAGCCGTTCCTCTGGATCGAGCGCATGATCGGCCCGTTGATCCTGGCCGTCATCGCGGAAGGGGGTCGCGTCTGCCACGTTCCCCTTGCGCGAGCCCCGGCTGTACCACGTGTTGCGCACGATCGTGAACAGCCAGGCCCGCGCGTTGTCGTCTCGCAGCGACGAAAAGTAGCGCATGGCCCGCACACAGGCGTCCTGGACAACGTCCTCGGCGTCCGCATCGTTCCGCGCGAGCCAGCGAGCGTAGTTGAATGCCGCATCGAGATGCGGCAGGACGGTCTCCTCGAACACTCGCGCACGCATCGGCACACCTGATAGACACCGAACCCGTCCGGTTTATTCCCGGGAATATGTCCCCTGCCGGCGGGGTCTCTAGGTGCAGATGGCAATGGTTGGTCGGCTCCACCCGCTCTTGATTCACTTTCCGATCGCACTGGTGATCTCGGCGGCCGTCGCAGAGGCCGCGGCCGTGATCACCGGCAATGACCGCTGGCACGCACTAGCGGCCCTCAACGTGCGCGCCGGATCGATCTTCGCGCTGCTTGCCGCTTTCGCGGGATGGCGCCTGGCGCTGGATCCGGGCGTCGAGCCCTCGTCGGTCCTCGAGTGGCATCGGTGGCTCGGAACCGGAGCGGCTGGGGCGGCGCTTGCGGCCGCGCTCGTGACGGGAGGCCCTCGTCCATCGATATCGCGGGTGCGGATCTATCGGATTGCGCTGTTTGCCGCGGGAATGTTGGTGGCTCTCACGGGCCATCTCGGGGGACTGCTGGTATGGGGCGAGAACTTTCTGCGCCCATGAGGGAGGTACGTGTGTCACGGACAGATGACGAGAAAGAGCTCGATCGACGGAAGTTTCTGAAGTGCATGGCATGGGCGGGGACCGGCGCAGTCTGGACGATGTCGAGCGGCATTCTGACAGCGACGCCGCTGGGCCACGCCGCCCACGCGGCGATGACCTCTCATCGTGACGCCGCGCTTCGATTCGTCCAGATCAGCGACAGTCATATTGGATTCGATAAACCCGCGAACACCGACGTGACGGCGACGCTGCGTGCGACGGTGGCGAAGATCAAGGCCGCTTCCGAACCGCCGGCATTCGTGCTTCACACGGGTGACCTGACGCATCTTTCGAAGCCGGCAGAGTTCGACACGCTGCAGCAGGTGCTGTCGGAGCTATCCGTTCCGGTGTTCTACGTCCCCGGCGAGCATGACGTGCTCGAAGACGACGGAAAGAGCTATTTGGCACGATTCGGCAAGGGGACGCAGGGTGCTGGGTGGCACAGCTTCGACCAGGCAGGCGTCCATTTCATCGGCCTCGTGAACGTCGTCAATCTCAAGGCCGGTGGCCTCGGCACCCTCGGCGCCGAACAGCTCGACTGGCTGGAGAAAGACGTCAAGCGTCTCAAGAGCAGCACGCCGATCGTCGTCTTCGCGCACATCCCGTTGTGGTCGGTGTATCCCGAGTGGGGATGGGGTACCGACGACAGCGAGCGCGCGCTGTCGTATCTGAAGCGGTTCGGGTCCGTATCGGTGCTCAACGGGCACATCCATCAGGTCATGCAGAAGGTCGAAGGCCACGTGACGTTTCACACGGCCATGTCAACCGCCTTTCCGCAGCCCGCGCCAGGGACAGCTCCATCCCCCGGCCCGATGAAGGTGGCCGACGATCGACTGCGGAGAGTGCTCGGCCTGTCGCGGATGTCATTTCACGACGTCAACCACCCGATCGCGATTACCGACGTGCCGCTCGAGGCGGAGACGCCGGCAGAGGGCGCCCAGGACGTGGTGATGGACAACTTCAACTTCACGCCCGCCGCCATGTCCATCCCAGTCGGCACAAGCGTGATGTGGACGAACCACGATGACGTGCCCCACAACGTGGTCAGTACGGAGATGAAGTTCAAGTCGCCGGTGCTCGACACGGACGAACGGTTTTCGCATCGGTTCGACGCTCCTGGTGCGTACACGTACTTCTGTTCCCTCCACCCGAAGATGACCGGCCACATCGTGGTGGGGTGATGCATGCGGCGAATCGTTGTCACAGCGGGGGCTGTTGTCTTCGTCGCGATTGCGTTCGTGCTCAGAGCAACGCCCTCACACGCAAACCCGGTGCATGAAATCGACGTGGTGGCGAAACAGTTCGCCTTCGAGCCGGCGGTGATCCAGGTGACGGCAGGTGAGCCGGTGCGCCTCGTGATTCACTCGGCCGACCGGGTGCACGGGTTTGCGATACGCGAGTTGAAGGTCGACGTCCAGATTCCACGCAGCGGAACCGTCGTCGTCGAATTCACCGCCCCGCGTCCGGGGCGGTACGAAATCGCCTGCTCCGAATTCTGCGGGAGCGGGCACGGGCAGATGAAAGCGGCACTCATAAGCGAAGCGCCCACCATGACGGTGGGCAGCTGATTACTCGAAAGGATCAACATCATGCGCAAGTTCTTCTGTGCGGCCGGCCTGGCCGCATCCACGTTCGTTGTCGCTGCGTGCGGCGGTTACAGCAGTTCATCGCCTTCTGCTCCCGGCGAGACGCCGCCGGCCGGTGCCGTCACCATCGATATCGTCCGGGAGAATGGCAGCCAATCGTTTTCGCCGAATCCGGCGACGCTCCCAGCAGGACAGACCGTGGTCTGGCATAACGTCGACACGACGACGCACCGCGTGGTGCTGAATAACGGCAAGCTGGATACCGGTAACCTTGCACCAGGCGCGTTCAGCCAGCCCATGACGCTCGATGCGCCGGGCGCGTACCACTGCTCCATTCACCCGGACATGGTCGGCACGCTTGTGGGCACCAGCGCGGTCGTGTCCGACGGTAAGTCCGACGGTATGTCCGACGGTCCGTCCGACGGTACATATTGAGACGCCACGACATGAGTCGATCCCAGGTGGAATGGGGCAACGCATCGCCTCGTGACACCTGGATCGAACGGGAGTCCAGCGTGAAGTATTCGAACCTTGCCAGTCTCTTCGGACGACAGCTGTTTTCCGCCGTCTTCATCCTGTCGTCGGCCAATCACTTCAACGCGCCGACCGTTGAATACGCCGCCCATCACGGGGTGCCGTTCGCTGGCGTGCTGGTCCCGCTCTCCGGCGTCATTGCGCTGGTGGGCGGATTGAGCGTGCTCCTCGGATACCAGACGCGGCTCGGCGCCTGGCTGCTCGCGCTCTTCCTGGTGCCGGTGACGATAGTGATGCACAACTTCTGGACCGTGTCGGACACCAGCGCGTTTCAGGTTGAACGAGCCTTGTTCTTGCGAAACGTTGCGCTGCTGGGCGGAGCGCTTCTCATTGGCTATTTCGGCGGTGGGCCGCTGAGCCTGGATGTGTTGATCCGGCGGGGGAGAGCACGCGTCGACCGCACTCGTCCGCCCTACTTGACGCCTGCCATGCGCGCCTCGCAACCTGCCGGTGCGGCAGCCGCCTCACGGAGGGTCCTGGCGCTTTCCGGCAGCCTGCAGGCGCAGTCGAAGAATCTGGCGCTCCTGACTGCTGCGGCAGCGTTGTTGCCGCCTGGCATCGACGTCGTTCTGTTCGACGGCATTCGCGACCTGCCGCACTTCAACCCGGACATTGCGGAGAGCGCGATGCCGGACAGCGTTCTTCGCTGGAGGCAGGTGCTGGCAGACAGCGACGCCGTCCTCATCGCTTGTCCCGAATATGGCTTCAGCCTTCCTGGTGTCCTGAAGAATGCGATCGACTGGGTGATCGGCACTGGTGAGCTCGAAGGAAAAGTGGTGGCCATCACGGCGGCCGTGTCCGGGCCGGAGCGGGGACGTCGTGGACTGCAGGCGCTCCGCGACACGCTCTCAGCCGTGCGTGCCTCCATCGTCGGCGGCGAGCCGATCCCGATCGGACCAGAGTTCGAGCGCCACGTGCTGATGTTGGTCAACGACCTGATTGAGG
>Ga0308174_10000940_pt1 | contig 12923 bp, 13 predicted proteins | sample PhyPR2_FD_203894 | JGI IMG/M metagenome (GOLD analysis project Ga0308174, IMG submission 203894) | Soil microbial communities from UC Gill Tract Community Farm, Albany, California, United States - DLSLS.P.R2 | ecosystem: Environmental > Terrestrial > Soil > Agricultural land | place: USA...
CAGCACGCTCGCGCCCGCGAGGAGCACCGCGGCGGCGAGGAGCCGGAGGGGCTGTGGCCGCGCGCGCCAGCACAGCACGACGAGGCCGGCCGAGACGAGGAAGCCGACCAGCGGCGTGGCCCCCACGACCTGCTCACCGCCGAGGACCCGGGCGTCGAGCAGCGCCGGCGCGGCCGCCAGCGCGGCCAGCCACCGCCAGACGCCCCAGCGCACCGCCACCGCGTAGGCGCCGATCGCGGCGAGCAGCCCGGCGAGGTGCTGGAGGTCGATGACCACGCCGGCCGTCGCCGCGCCGGCATCCGGCCGCTCGAGGACCGGTTGCAGCGAGAGGGCCATCGCCAGCCGTACGACCAGGCCGGCGACGAGCAGCACCCCGAAGAGGGCGTGCTGGCGGAGCCGGAGGCCGGTGGCTGCGGGTCGCCGCACGGCGACCGGCGTCGCGGTCACGCCGGTGTCGTGCTCGACCTCGTCCATGGACGGGTCAGGACTTCGCGGCGGGGGAGAAGTCGGCCCAGGCCGTTCGGACGCCGTCGGTGAGCGACACGGTGGGCTCCCAGCCACGCTCGCGCGCCCGGGTGAGGTCGACCACGACGGCCGGCATCTCGCCGGGCTTGGCCGGCACGTGTCGGGCCCCGATGGGCAGCCCGGTCGCCTCGCGGGCCGCCTCGACGAGGTCCAGGACGGTGTGGGAGCACCCGCTGCCGATGATCACCGGGCCGCTGGGCCAGTCGACCACCGCCTGGGCGAAGGCGCGCGCGACGTCGCCGACGTGCACCAGGTCGCGGCGCTGGAGACCGTCGCCGTAGATCTGCACCTCTCCACCGTCCGCGGCGGCACGGAGGAGACGGGGGATGAAGCTGTCCTTGTGGTGCATGCCCGGGCCGTAGACGTTGGTCAGCCGGAGCGCGGGAGTGCGCATCCCGTAGGCGCCGGCGTAGCCCGAGAGGATCATCTCGCCGGCCGCCTTGGTCGCGCCGTACGGCGTCATCGGCGAGAGCGCCACCTCCTCGGTGAGCTCGCCGTCGCGCGGGCCGGCCACGGCGTTGGTCGAGGCGAGGACGAAGGCGCCGACGCCTCGTTCCCGGGCGAGCTCGAGCAGCGCCGCGGTGACCTCCACGTTGGTGCGGTGCACGAGTGCGGGCCGCTCGATCGAGCCGAGGACCGACGTCTCTGCCGCGAGGTGCACGATCGCGTCGAGCTCCGGGGCCACCGCTCGGTCCCGCACGTCCGGGTCGTCGAGCTCGCCGCGCACCGCCGGCACCTCGTCGTCGGGGTGGTCGAGCCGGTCGACGACGGTCGGCCGGTGGCCGCGGGCGCGCAGCTCGGCGACGACATGCCGCCCGATGAAGCCGGCGCCGCCGGTCACCAGGACGCGCAGAGGTCGCTGCGTCATCGCGGTCACGAAGTCCGGCTCCGCAGCGACTCGCGCCAGCGGACCGTCGGCTCGAGCAGGCTGCGGTCCACCCGGTCCCGGTGCCGGTCGATGATCGGGAACATCGACCGGAAGAGCGTCTCCGAGAGCAGGTGCGGATGCAGGCCGAGCGACTCCAGCGCGGTGTGGGTGAAGTGGTAGTGGTGGTTCTCGATCTCCACGCGCGGGTTGTCGATGTGCTCGATCTCCACCGGGCCGTCGAAGGAGTCCGCGACGACCTTGGCCATCTCCAGCAGCGAGAAGCTCTCGGTGGCCTGGTTGAAGACCCGGAACTCGCCCTGCTCGGCGGGGTTCTCACAGGCCAGCCGGATGCACTCGACGGTGTCGCGGATGTCGAGGACGGCGCGGGTCTGGGTGCCGCCGCCGTACACCGAGAGGGGCAGCCCGAGCACCGCCTGGATGGCGAACCGGTTGAGCACCGTGCCGAAGACCGCGTCGTAGTCGAGTCGGGTGGCCAGGCGCGGGTCGAGCACGGTCTGCTCGGTCTGCTGGCCGTAGACGATGCCCTGGTTGAGGTCGGTGACCCGCAGGCCCCAGATCCGGCAGCCGAACTCGAGGTTGTGGCTGTCGTGCACCTTCGAGAGGTGGTAGAAGCTGCCCGGCCGCTTGGGGTAGAGCACCCGGTCGCTGCGGCCGTTGTGGGTGACCTCGAGCCAGCCCTCCTCGATGTCGATGTTGGGCGTGCCGTACTCGCCCATGGTGCCGAGCTTGACGAGGTGGATGTCGCGGTCGAGCTCGCCGACGGCGTACATCACGTTGAGGGTGCCGACGATGTTGTTGGTCTGCGTGTAGACCGCGTGCTTGCGGTCGATCATGGAGTACGGCGCGGCCCGCTGCTCGGCGAAGTGCACGATCGACTCGGGCGCGAACGTGCGGATCGCGTCGTAGGCGAAGTCGGCGTCGGTCAGGTCGCCGTGGAAGACGGCGATCTCGCGGCCGGTCACCTCCTTCCAGGCCTGGACCCGGGTCCGGAGCGACTCGATCGGGACCAGGCTCTCCGACCCGAGCTCGTGGTCGTACTGACGGCGCACGGCACTGTCGAGCACCGCGACGTCGTGACCGTGCGCTGACAGGTACATCGCGGTGGGCCACCCGAGGTAGCCGTCTCCCCCGAGAACCAGGATTCGCATCTCAGATCCTTCCTCGACGACGCGGGGTGAGCGGCGCTTCGGACCGTTGGAGCACCCCAGTTCGGAACGTGTCATGCGGTTGTCGCGAGCATATAGGCGCAGGAGTGGGGCATTACCCGGCCTGAGCGCGACCCGGCCCGGACATCGGCGACGTGATCAGGTTTTTTGCAGACACTCGAAGTAGCGGGTGGTCAGCATCGGGGTCAGCCCGGCCCGCTGCAGCCCCCGGACCCGACGGATGTCGCGGGTGGCGAGGCACGCGACGTCCACGTGCAGGACCCGCAGGGCGCGGCTGACCTCCTGCTGCCGCCAGGGCCCCACCTCGTTGGCGAAGTCGACCAGCGCCAGCCGCTCCCGGTAGTGGAACGAGGGGACGTCGCGGAGGTAGTGGAGGTAGTAGTCGCGGGGGGCGACCGTCTTCACATCGGTGGTGGTCACGGCGATCGTGATCGCCAGCGAGTCGGGGGCCAGCACGAGCCGTCCGGGGCCGACGGACTGGATGACCCGCGCCGCGACGTACCTGCTGCCGTCGGTCCGCTCCCAGTGGAACGGCGCCTGCCACTGGTTGCCGGTGTCGCCGGCCCAGATCGGGGAGCCGGACGCGACCAGCAGGCCCAGGACCACCGTCACGGCGATGCCGACCGACCAGCGTTGCCGCGGGCGGGCCTCGGCGTAGCGACGGTGCAACCAGGTCCCGCCGGCCACCAGGACCAGGCCGACCAGGGCGGCGACGGTGCACCCCCACGAGACCCGCCACAGCGTGGGGCCCAGGCCGGTCACGTCGTAGGAGAGGCGGGTGGCCCCGGGGACGAGCACGAGGCCGGTGGCCAGGACCAGGACTGCGGTGGTGATCCGCGCCGCCCTGACAGGCACCAGCAGGCATCCGACGAGCACCGAGAAGACGGCCAGCGCCGCGATGGGGCCGGTCAGGAAGATCTCGTGGCCGAACCAGGAGGGATCGAAGCGGAACTGACGGCGAGCGCCGAAGTCGTCGGCCGAGCGGCCACCGAGCACCTTGGTCGCGATCCCTGCGGCGAGCGGGTAGGCGGCCATCAGCCCGAAGCCGGCCGCCGCCCGGGCTCGGGAGCGGGGGAGGAGCGGCACGGCGCCGGCGAAGGCGATCAGGGGGGTGAGGAAGATCGCCGAGGTCGAGAGGCCGACCGAGGCAACCCCGCCCAGCGCGAGGCGGAGCCCGGTCGCGCGTGAGGGCCGCTCGACGTGGCGGAGGGCGTGGACGAGAAGGGTGGGCACGAGCAGGCACAGCAGGATCACCTTGCCCTGCCACAGGCGGGTGAGGAACAGGTTGCCCGGGGGACCGTAGGAGGACGTGCCGTCGAGGAGCAGGAACACCAGCGCGACGGAGATGACGAGCGCGACCCGTTGCACCCGCCAGGCACGCAGGAGGCGCCACAGCGCCAGGACGGAGAGCGTGGTGGCGAGCGCGGGGACGACGACGTACTCGACGTCGCCGGCCCTGGTGCCCGCGAGGTGCGCGACGGCGCCGATCAGCGCGTCGTACGACGCGACCGGCGGCCAGTTGGACATCGGGTAGGTGAGGTCGGCGAAGATCGTGTCCCGGAGCGGGAAGGTGCCGTGCTCGGCGACCCACTGCGAGAGGTTCACGTAGTAGAGGTCGTCGGGATTGGGCCGCAGGGTGAACGTCGCCAGGGCGGCGAGGCCGACGGTCCACGCGAGCACGACGGCGGTCTCGACCCGGCCCGGGACCTGGCTCGGGGGATGGCCTTCGTCGAGGACGTCGCGGCGGGCGTTCCCCAGGGTCCGGGAGGTCCACCACACCCCCGCGCCCGCGGCGACCAACCACGGGACCCACACCAGCAGCCAGGGCGCTCCCGTCGCCATGCCGAGCGCCGCGACTCCCGCCGCGGTCACCGCCACGACGATCGGCCGCCTGCTCGGGCTCGGGCCCTCGTGCGCCGGGGGAGCCGGAGGCGGGGCCGGGACGTCGTCGTGCTCGGCCACCGAGGTCCGGGCCACGGGCGCCGTGAACCGGCGTACCAGCAGCGCGCAGGCCACCAGTGCGACCACCTCGAGGCCGACGGCCCAGGCCACGCCCAGGCGCAGGAAGAGGCACGCGTGGTAGACGAGCGTCCAGGTGGCGAGGAACGCCACGACGGCGTCCAGCAGCCGGTCGCACCGCGCCGCCGTCGACGTCGCGGCGCGCGTCCGGGCCATTGCCCCAATCTAACGGGGCACCATGGCCGCCCGGGTGAACTCTGCCCGCGGCGCGCCCCCGGGCAGCGGTGAGCCAGCAACCGTTTCGGCTCGGCGTTCGGTCGCCCTGTCACCGCCGACACGACACCGGTCCGCGTGCCGGTGAGCCAGCAACCTTTCGTGGCCGAGGTTGGGTTGCTCACTCACCGCCGACATCGCCCCCGGACGCCGAGGACCCCTACACAGAACCGGGTTCGCTCAGGCCTGGAGGGGGAAACCCTGCTCGCCGCCCGAGGATCCGGTGGCCAGCGCGAAGAGCGCCTCGGCGGCGTCGTGCCTGGTGGGGAAGGAGCCGGAGAGCGACTCGCCGCCGGGGCCGATGGCGTAGTAGAGGTCGAGGCCGGGGTCGCTGAGCGAGAGCCGCGAGCGCCACTGACGCCTCTGGGCGACGGAGCCGAGGAAGGTCGAGCCCTCGAACACTCCTTCACCGCGTGCGCCGCGCACGCGCCTGAAGCTGAAGTACGTCATGGTGGGTCCTCTCTGCGTGAATCGTGGTTCGCGACCGCTGGTGTCGCTGGCTGCGTTCGTGGCCGGCCGTCACGGGGCCGAGGCCTCCTCGACCGTGAGCTCGGCCGTGGGCATCGCCTCGAGCCGTTCCTCTGGGATCGGCACGCCGCTGCGGATGGAGAGTCCGTAGGTGCCCTCCGCCAGGCGCTTCTCGGCCCGCTCGACGGCGGCCAGGCGCGTCCGCAGCCCTGCCGCGACGGCGTCGTCGACGCCCTCGGCGACGATCGGGTCGGCGGCGTCGACCTGGTCCCCGATGTCGGTCTCGGCGGCCCGGTCGTCACGGGCGGCGGCGTCGAGCTCGGTCAACATCCGCACGACCGTGTCGCGCTCCGCCGCCAGCAGCTCACGGGCACGACCTGCTTCCATGAGCGATCCGCCTCCCGGGTGGTCGGCCGGCGGGGCGTACCGCGCCGACAGGGGCTCGGGCCGGTGGCACCGGCCTTTGCTGCCGATGCTCGACCGAGCAGCCGTCCCTGTGATCGTCCGGCCGGGGTGATGTGGAGGACTCGGTCTCGGGAGGACGGTTGGACTTTCGGCACCGCACCGCACGGAAGCGCGAGGGAGTTGACCCATCGTGAGCAAGGTCGAGCAGGAAACCACCCGGGAGAAGGTCGAGCACCCCACCCGCGAGGAGCGCGCCGCGCGTGGCGTACTGGCGCGGGAGAGGGCCCTGCCGGCGAGCCACGCCGGCTGGACCCCGGGGCCGGACCGACCGGACCCGGTGGGCCTGATCGAGGAGCAGAACGCACGGAGGGACCCCGACCTGGTGCCCGTGCGTCACGGCCGGATGATGGCCTCGCCGTTCACCTTCTACCGCGGCGCCGCGAAGATCATGGCGGCGGACCTGGCGACCACGCCCACGTGCGGGCTCGAGGTGCAGCTGTGCGGTGACGCGCACCTGTCGAACTTCGGGGTCTACGGTTCCCCCGAGCGGAGCCTGGTGTTCGACATCAACGACTTCGACGAGACGCTCCCCGGCCCCTTCGAGTACGACGTGAAGCGGCTGGCCGCAAGCCTCACAGTGGCGGCGTCCAACAACGGCTTCTCCGCAGCCGACGCGTTCGACATCACCAAGACGTGCGTGACTGCCTACCGGGAGGCGATGGCCGACTTCGCCGCGATGCGCACGCTCGACGTCTGGTACGCGCATCTCTCCGAGGACGAGCTGCGGCAGGGCATGCTCCAGACCACCGCGGCGATGGTCGGCGAGGGCAAGGCGAAGGTCAAGATCGAGGAGAAGGGGAAGGGCAAGGGCAAGGGGAAGGGCAAGAACGGCGGCAAGGGCCGGGAGTCGCTGTCGGCGAAGCAGGCCAAGAAGGTCGAGAAGCGCTTCGAGAAGAACGCCGCCAAGGCGCGCGGCCGTGACAGCCTCCAGGCGCTGGCCAAGCTGACCGAGGTGGTCGACGGCACCCACCGGATCATCAGCGACCCGCCGGTCATCGTGCCGGCGCGCGAGCTGCAGAGCACCTACGGGATGTCCACCGAGCTGCTCGAGGAGATCATCGTCAAACAGTTCCACGAGTACCGCTCGAGCCTGCCCCTGGACCGCAGGCTCCTCCTGGAGCGGTTCCAGCTCATCGACGCTGCGCGCAAGGTGGTCGGCGTGGGCAGCGTCGGGACCCGCGCCTTCATCGCCCTCATGCAGGGGGCGGACGAGGGCGACCCCCTCTTCCTCCAGGTCAAGGAGGCCACGGCCTCCGTCCTCGAGGGCCCGCTGCACCGCAGCCGCTTCCGCCAGGCAGGGGAGCGGGTCGTGCAGGGCCAGCGGCTGATGCAGGCGACCAGCGACATCTTCCTCGGCTGGAGCCGCGGCCACGAGGACGGCCGCTACTTCTACTGGCGCCAGCTGCGGGACATGAAGGGTTCGGCCGCGGTGGAGCAGATGGGCGTGGAGGGCTTGAAGTACTACGCGGGTGTCTGCGGCTGGACCCTGGCCCGCGCGCACGCCCGGTCCGGCGACCCGGTCGCGATCGCGGCGTACCTCGGCACCGACGACACCTTCGACACCGCGATCACGGACTTCTCCCGCCGCTACGCCGAGCAGAACGAGCGTGACTTCGCGGAGTTCACCGAGGCGGTCCGTTCGACGAGGATCGAGGCCGTCGAGGGGGTCTGAGAGGTCCGCCCTCGCCCTCGGCGGCTGTGGCGCACGCCACCAGCGAGGGGTGTTTTCGTCCGTCGGCCTGCGCCGCGGGCGGCTCGCGAGGCACGATACGTGTCGTGCCGAGTCGGGGGGATCTGCTGCGTCGTACGGCCGCTGCCGCGGCGGCGGTCGCCCTGGCGACGGCGCTGGGCGCCTGCGCGCCGGCCGGCAGCACGCCCGGGGACGCACCTCATCGCGGGCACTCCTCGGCCGCGACGCGGCACCCCCACGTCGCCGACCACCGCGGCGCACATCGGCACGGGGGCCGGGACCTGCAGGCCACCCCGAGCACGACGCCGACCCCTGGTACGGCGCTCGCCGCGCTCGAGGCCCTGCCCGTGAAGGGGCGGGCCCCCATGACCGGCTACGACCGGGACCAGTTCGGGCCGGCGTGGCTGGACGCGGACCGGAACGGCTGCGACACCCGCAACGACATGCTGGCCCGGGACCTGACCCACCTGGCGCTCGAGCCCGGCACCCACGACTGCGTCGTCGACTCCGGCGACCTGGCCGATCCCTACACCGCAGCGGCCATCCACTTCGTCCGCGGCGACGGCACCCTCGTCGACATCGACCACGTCGTCGCGCTGGGGAACGCGTGGGCCACGGGAGCCTTCCGCTGGCCGATCAGGAAGCGGGCCGCCCTCGCGAACGATCCGCTGAACCTGCTTCCCGTCGACGCGTCCGCCAACCGGCAGAAGGGCGACGCGGACGCGGCCACCTGGCTGCCGTCGAACAAGTCCTTCCGCTGCGCGTACGTGGCCCGGCAGGTCACCGTGAAGTCGAAGTACGACCTGTGGGTGACGCCGCCGGAGAAGGCCGCGATCGAGCGGGTGCTGGGCTCCTGCCCGGACCAGCAGCGGTTGGCGGACTCCGGTGCGCCGGTCCTGGTCCCGGTCCACGTGACCGCGCCGAGCCCGTCCGGCCCGTCCCAGCCCGGCCCGTCGACCGGGTCGTCGACGGGCGGGGTGTACTACGCGAACTGCGACGCGGCCCGGGCCGCCGGTGCCGCCCCGCTCCACCGGGGCGACCCGGGCTACGCGCCGCACCTGGACGGGGACGGCGACGGCGTCGCCTGCGAGTAGGCCACCCCTTCGGCCCTCGGCCCTCTAGGGCTGGAAGACCACCTTGATGGTCTCGTCGGTCTTCTTCTGGAACTGCTCGTAGGCCCGCGGGGCCTCGCTGAGCGGCAGCCGGTGGGTGGCGAACGACTCGACGCCGAGGGGATCGGAGTCGTCGGTGAGCAGCGGCATGATGTCGTCCACCCACTTCTTGACGTTGGCCTGGCCCATCCGCACCTGGATCTGCTTGTCGAAGAGGGTCAGCATCGGCATCGGGTCGGCCTGCCCGCCGTACACGCCGATGATGGACAGCGTGCCGCCCCTGCGCACGGCGTCGATGGAAGCGTAGAGCGCGGCCAGCCGGTCGACGCCCGCCTTCTGCATCATCGGTCGGGCCAACGCCTTCGGCAGGTAGCCGACCAGCGTCTGCATGGCGGCGGCCGCGGGCGAGCCGTGCGCCTCCATCCCGACCGCGTCGATGACGGAGTCCGCGCCACGGCCGCCGGTCAGCTCGCGCACCGCGTCGCCGATGTCGTCCACGGTGGTCAGGTCGATCACCTCGGCACCGCGGGCCCTGACCCGGGCAAGCCGCTCCGGCACCAGGTCCACACCGATCACCCGGAGACCGCGGTGCAGCCCGATCCGCGCTGACATGTCACCGATCGGCCCGAGGCCCATGACGAGCAGCGTCCCACCGTCGGGTACGTCGGCGTAGGTGACGGCTTGCCACGCGGTCGGGAGCACGTCGGAGAGGAACAGGAATCGATCGTCCGCCGGCCCCTCGGGCACCTTGATCGGCATGAAGTCCGCGAACGGCACACGCAGGTACTCGGCCTGCCCGCCGGGGATCTGGCCGTAGAGCTTGCTGTAGCCGAAGAACCCGGCGCCGGTTCCGTACTCGTGGTTCTGCGTGGTCTCGCACTGGCTGTAGAGCTGTCGGTCGCACATCCAGCAGTGCCCGCAGGACACGTTGAACGGCAGCACCACCCGATCGCCCTGCTTGAGGTTGCCCACGCCGGAGCCGACCTCCTCGACGATCCCCATCGGTTCGTGCCCCACGATGTCCCCGGGCGTCATGAACGGGGTGAGGGTCTCGTAGAGGTGCAGGTCGGACCCGCACAGCCCGGTCGAGGTGATCTTCACGATCGCGTCGTCGGGCTCCTTGAGGATCGGATCGGGCACCTCCTCGACGCGGATGTCGTGTCGGCCCTGCCAAGTCACTGCCTTCATGATTCCTCCAGAAGTCTGTCGGTATCAGTTCACTGGGCCGGTACCCGACGAGGCCGTCCGCACACGTGCGGACCGGGGCCGCCGGGTCCGTCACCCCGGACGTCGCCCGGGGAGGTCCGTCAGGAGATGACCGCGTCGATCGTCTTCTTCAGGGCGCTGGGCTGGGAGGGGCGGCGCGGCGCCTTCTCCCGCGCTGCGAGCATGTCCTCGCCGATCTCGCGGAGCACCGTGCGGCCCAGGGCGTCGCGGACCTGCGGGAACCACTCCGACTCCTCCTCCTCGATGTGGTGGCGGACGTTCTCGATCAGCACGGTGGTCTTCGCGGTGAACCGCTCGTCGGTGGGGTCCATCAGCGACAGCTCGGTGACCAGCACGTCGGCGACGTGGTGCTCCTCGTAGGACTCCAGCACGTCGTCCTCGAGGTCGGGGACCAGCTCGCGCACCCGCGGGTACATGACCTCGTTCTCGATGTAGGTGTGGACGGTCAGCAGCTCGATCATCCGGTCGACGAGCCGCCCCTTGGTCTTGTGCGCGGCGTCGCCGGCCTGCTCGAAGTCGCGGAAGACGCTCAGGATCTCCTTGTGGTCGTCCTTGAGCAGCACGATGGCGTCGTTGGTCATGGTCGTTCTCCTCTGGTTGGGGGATGGGATTGGTGCGTGTGTGTTCAGGTCCGGGAACGCCGGGCCGAGCGGTACGACGGCTCGCGGAGCCGCGTCACGACCGGGTACTGCTCGAGCCCGCCGAGGCGGTTCCGGACGGGGTCGAACGAGATCTCCCGGGCCGGTGCCGGGTCGCCGAGCTCGAGCACGCCGAAGGAGAGCCAGGCGCCGGCTCCCCGGGCCCAGCAGAGCTCGTAGCTGTCCAGCGCGGACGGGAAGGCGCCCAGCAGCACCGGCCCGAGCGAGGTCCGGTAGGGCAGCAGCGTCGTCATCGGGCGGTCCTGCGGCCCTCGTCCGGCGGTCAGGAGGAACCGGGAGGCTCGACCCCGGCCGGTCGAGGCGAAGAGGAGGTCCGCGGGCGCGCTGTCGGGCCCCAGGCGGAGCGCGAGCCCGTGGATGTCCGGCCACCCCTGGGGGAGGCCCACGGCACGCGAGACCCGCACCGTGGCCTCGTCCTCGCCCGCGTCGTCGAGCCACGCGACGCCGGTCGGGATCTCGGAACCGTGCCGACGGATCCGCGCAGAGCGGATTTCACCGTCCGGGTGCAGGGGCTTGCGGGCCGGTCGCAGCAGGGCAGTGGCGCGCGTCATCGCGGCCAGCGCCAGGCCCGTGGACCCGGCCCCCGCCCGTCGGACGGCTCCGGTCATGCTGCTCATCGACATCTGTGCCTCCTCAGCGGCGCGGGTGGGAGGGGTGAGGACAGGAAGGGTGCGACCACCGGTCCGGTACCCGCACCGCGCACCGGCATGCGAGGGGAGCCCGGAGACTCGGATCACCCGATCGGCGGCCTCTCGGGGGCGCCCTCGGAGGCCGCCTCCCGGGTGAAGAAGGACAGCCGCCCGTCGGCCTCGAGGACGGCGTACTCGATCTCCTCGGTCCTCCGGATGCCCTGCTCGCGGGCGGAGACGAGGAAGTCCGCCACCGACAGGCGCTGCGCCTTCATGGCGTCCTCGAGCAGCGACCCGTCGCGGAAGACCAGCAAGGGACGACCCGTGATCACCGGTCGGGTGCGCGGCAGCCGCCACTGCACCCACGAGAGCCCGACGGTGACCAGGGCGAACGTGCTCACGGCGAGCAGGGCGGCGGTGACCGAGTAGTCCTGCTGGGTCACGCCCTGCTGGACGAGATCTCCCATGGTGACGTAGAGCAGCAGCTCGAAGGTGCTCAGCTCGCCCAGCGTGGACCGGCCCACGGCGCGGGTCACCACCCACAGGAACAGGTAGACGACGAGGGCCCGGGCGACGATCTCCATGGCGGAACCTCCGGTGCGCTAGGGGAGGAGGTGGGTGTCGATGTGGACAGAGGCCACGGTGGCCCCGTGGTCGAGGACCGCGACGGTGGCGTCACGGCCCTGCTGGCTCGCCGGCTGGATGTAGGCGTCGTAGGCCACGGTGAAGACGTCGCCGCTCGGCGGGGTGTCGAAGGTCAGGTAGAGCGTGTGCGCGTCGCGGGTGGTGGCCGACGGCTCCGGGTGGAAGCCCTGCGTCTCGTAGATGTCGAAGTAGTCGCCGGTCACCGCGAGGGTCAGGGTCTTGCCGAACCCGCCCGGGTGCACGACGGTCGCTTGCCAGGGGACGTCGAGGCCGGCGCGCGCGACGCTGGCGTGCTCGACGCTCAGGTGCCACGTCCCGTCGGTGGCGGTCGAGGTCTCGGTGCGTACGCCGAGCAGGCCGAGCGCACCCGCGAGCACCAGCGCAGACATCGCCGCCAGCACCACCCGGCGGCCCCAGGCGGCCGACAGCTCGCGCTCGCCGGTCTCGAGCCCGACCAGGGTCGACTCGGGCAGCCTCGCCGGGTCAGCCACGGCGCACGTCCTCGACGACGTCGGCACGGCGCGCTGCGCGGACACAGGCGGCGACGAGGCGGGGCAGGTCGCCTGCGGGGACGAGCCGGGCGAGCCGGTCGGGTGAGCGGGGGAGCCCGAGCCGCTCGGCGCCGTCCGCTGCCAGGGGATCGACGTACGGCGCCACGTCCGGCCACACGCCCTGGACCTCGCGGCAGAAGATGGCGCTGCCCGCGGGACCGATGCCCTTGAACCGCTGGAGGCTCCGCTCGAGGTCGTCGCTGTCGTCGCTCCCGTCGTGCAGGCGTCGCAGGTCCCCGCCGTGGTCCTCCAGCACGGACTGGGCCAGCTCGCCGAGCATGGTGGCGGTGCGCTCGTCGTAGCGGCGGTAGCGCCCGCGCCCGAGGGCGTCCACGCGCTTCTGCCACGACGCCTCCCGCATGCGCGCAGGGGTGCGGTAGCCGGCGCGGAACAGCTCTCGGGCCGCGGCCACGGCGATGTCGGCGCTGATCCGTGCCGACAGCAGCAGGCTCAGGACCAGCAGCTGCCAGAGCGGAGCCGGCTTGTCGGCAAGCCTGATCCCCGCCTCCTCGGCGTACGTCCTGCCGTGCCGGCGCAGCAGCAGGTCGACCGTGGTGTCGGTGCCCATGACTGGACGTTGCCGGAAGACCCCGTTCGTAAACCTCGCGTGCCGGTCGCCCGGGTGGGTACCGACCTGTCGTGAGCAAGGACCGCCTGTCCGACTA
>Ga0308174_10000941_pt1 | contig 12918 bp, 12 predicted proteins | sample PhyPR2_FD_203894 | JGI IMG/M metagenome (GOLD analysis project Ga0308174, IMG submission 203894) | Soil microbial communities from UC Gill Tract Community Farm, Albany, California, United States - DLSLS.P.R2 | ecosystem: Environmental > Terrestrial > Soil > Agricultural land | place: USA...
GGCGCGCCCGTCCACTTGACCGCAGGCGTGGGCCAGACGTTGCTGAAGGTGATCGACGCGTCGAGCAGGACGACCGCGAGAATGCGCGAAAGGAGGCGCCGCAGGTCAGCCACCGTGCCGCCGCAGCCAGAAGACGTCCACGCCGAATGACCAGGTCAGGAGGATCAGTGTGAGGGCAGCGATCGCCGCGCCCGACGTCGCCGACACGAACGGTGTCACGACAACACCGAGCCCCACGATCTGGACGACGCAGACGGCCTTCCGCCTGCCGCTCGGTGGGAGCGGCGAATGGAGCCAGCGCCACACGTAGCCGGCAGCGACGAAGAGGTACCGCATCGCACCGGCGAGGAGGACCCAGGGGCCGGCCTTTCCGGTCTGCCACGCGATGACGGCAAGCACCATGATCAGCAGCGCATCCAGCTCCATGTCGTAGCGCGCGCCGAACACGCTGGCCATCGACGTGCGGCGCGCCAGCCATCCGTCCACACCGTCGAGCGCCGTGCTCGCGGCCCCGAGGCCCGCCGCCGTCCACGCAACCCCGTCAACCGTCGATTCGCCAATCAGGGCCGCCGCGAGCGCGACGAGCGCCGCTCTGAACGTGGTGACGTAGTTGGCCGGACCAAACGTGTTGAACGGGTGGCGTTCGCTCACGGAGATGACGGTAATCAGGGCGATCGTCGCGAAGACGAGCCCCGCTTTCGCAGCGTACATCCCCGTTGTCGGCACGAGTGAACGCACCACGAGCGACATCGCGACGGCTGCAGCCAGACCTGCTACCTGAGCGACGAGCACGCGTGCGAGCAGAGGGGTCGGAGATAATTGCGGGGACATCTCGAACATTCGCGCGGAACGAGTCTCGATTGTATCCCGTGCGGGAAAACCAGAGAATTGGACGCGTGACATCTCAGCAGGCACGGGCATTCTGGGTGACTGCACCTGGCCACGGCGTCATTCGGGACGAGCCTCTGCCCGGTGCCGGCGCAGCCGACGCCACCGTTCGCACGCTCTTCACGGGCGTCAGTCGCGGAACCGAGTCGCTGGTGTTTTCGGGCGCGGTCCCGGAGAGCGAACGCGAGCGTATGCGCGCGCCGTATCAGGCAGGGGAGTTCCCGGCGCCCGTGAAGTACGGCTACTGCAACGTCGGGCAGGTCGAGGCGGGGCCCGAGGCGCTCGTTGGTCGTCGCGTGTTCTCCCTGTTTCCCCACCAGACCCGGTTCGTCGTGCCGGCGTCAGCGCTGAACGTGCTTCCAGACAATGTGCCGTCCGGACGGGCGGTACTCGCGGCGAACATGGAGACGGCCCTCAACGGAGTGTGGGACGCCGGAATCCAGACAGGCGATCGCGTCGCCGTGGTCGGCGCCGGCGCGGTCGGCTGCCTTGTCGCGTGGCTGGCGGGGCAAATTCCCGGCACTGCTGTGTGCCTGGTGGACACGAATCCATTGCGTGCGCCGGTGGCTCACGCCCTGGGCGTCGGGTTCGCACTGCCGGCCGAGGCGCCGGGCGAACGCGACCTCGTCATTCACGCCAGCGGATCGCCTGAGGGACTGACGACGGCGCTCAGGCTCTGTGCTTTCGAGGCAACGGTCGTCGAATTGAGCTGGTTCGGTTCACGGCAGGTCGCGCTGCCGCTTGGCGAAGCGTTTCATGCCAGGCGCCTGTCGATCCGTGCATCGCAGGTGGGCCACGTCGCCGCGTCTCATCGTGCGCGGTGGGACTATCGTCGCCGCATGGCACTGGCCATCTCGTTTCTGTCCACACCCGTCCTTGACGCGCTCATTACCGGCGAAAGCCCGTTCGAGGATCTCCCGCAGGTCATGCGCGCGCTCGCCGACGGATCCCGCGACGCGATCTGCCATCGACTCATCTACTGAGAGGACCCTTCGCATGTACAGCGTCTCGGTGCGCGATCACTTCATGATCGCCCACAGCTTCACCGGCCCGGTCTTCGGGCCGGCCCAGCGCCTGCACGGCGCAACCTACGTCGTCGACGTCGAGTTCCGGCGGCAGGAACTCGACTCAGACGGTATCGTCGTTGACATCGGACGTGCGCTCGACACGGTTCACGGCATCCTCGGTGCGCTCAACTTCCAGAACCTCGACGAGGTGCAGGAGTTCAAGGGGCGCAACACGACGACCGAATTCCTGGCGCGGGTGATTTTCGATCGAGTGGTGGCAGCGATCCGTCGCGGCGACCTCGGTGCGCAGGCGAGCGGCATGGACAGCGTCCGCGTCGCGCTGCACGAGTCGCACGTGGCGTGGGCCGCATTCGAAGGTCCGGTCGGTCTCGGTTGACACCGTTGGACCTGCACTGCCTGATTCCAGGAGATATCGAGACCCGCACGGGCGGCTACGGCTACGACCGCGCGATCGTCGCCGGGCTTCGCGCCCGGGGCTGGAACGTGCGCGTGCTGAGTGTGCCGGGAGCGTACCCGTCGCCCTCGGATGACGAGCGGGCAATCGCGGATCGGGCACTGGCTGCCTTGCCCGAGAACTCGCTGGTGCTTGCGGACGGTCTCGCGTTCGGCGCGCTGCCGGTCGAAGCTCGCCGCCAGCGCGCACGTCTCCGGCTCGTCGCACTGGTGCATCATCCGCTCGGGCTCGAGACAGGGATCGACGCGCTGACCTCGCTGCGGCTCCTGGGCTCGGAGCGAGAAGCCCTGACCAGTGCGCTTGGTATCGTCGTCACGTCGAGGCGCACCGTGAGTGCGGTCGAGTCGCTTGGCGTCCCGGGCGATCGCATCGACGTCGTCGAACCCGGAACCGATGCGGGCGCTGTAGCCACCGGCGGAGGCGGCGGCCCCGTGCAGATGCTGTGCGTGGCGTCCCTGGTGCCGCGCAAAGGCCAGGACGTGTTGTTCGACGCGCTGACGCGGCTCGCCGGCGACCACTGGCACCTCACCTGTGTTGGCCGGAGCGAACGCGAGTCCACATACGCCGCCGAAATCATCCGGCGCAGCCAGGAGGGGCCACTCGCGGGACGGGTGACCCTTGCGGGAGAACTGGCGGGTGCCGCGCTCGATGCGGCGTATGACCGCGCCGACCTGTTCGTACTCCCGACACACTACGAAGGCTACGGAATGGCCGTGGCGGAAGCCCTGGCGCGCGCCATTCCGATCGTGAGCACGCCGACAGGGGCAATCCCCGAACTGATCGGGACCGCGGCTGGCGTGCTGGTACCGGCCGGAGACGTCACGCTCCTGGCCACAGTGCTCCATGCCCTGATTGCCGACCGTTCAAGACTCGAGTCCCTTCGCCAGGGTGCGCTGCACGCGCGCAGCTCGCTCAGCACGTGGGACGATGCCTCCGCTCGAATGGAGAAGGCGCTCATGCGCCTGGCGCCGCGGTGAGCGGGTTCAGCGCAGGGTGGCTGGCGCTTCGCGAGCCGGCCGATGTGGCTGCGCGATCGGTCGCGGTCACCAGGTTCGTCACCGATGCTCTGCACAACCGTTCCGTCCTGCGCATCGTTGACCTGGGAAGCGGCACCGGTTCGAACGTGCGCTACCTGTCGCACCGCCTGCCGCAGCCGCAGCAGTGGCAGCTGATGGACAACGATCCAGCGCTGCTCGAGACCGCCCGCTCGCTCATTTCATTCGACGTCGAGACACGCGTGGCCGACTTGCGGCGCCTGGACGCGTCAGCCTTCGCGACATCCGATCTCGTGACCGCGTCGGCCTTGCTCGATCTGGTGTCGGAGCCGTGGCTGCGGATGCTCGTCGAGCAGTGTCGCGAGCCTCGGGTGGCTGTCCTTGCCGCGCTGAACTACGACGGACGCATCGAATGCACGCCAGCAGATGAGGGCGACGAGTTCGTGTGTGAGCTGGTGAACCGGCATCAGCGCACGGACAAGGGTTTCGGGCCTGCGCTTGGTCCTGACGCCGGCGTCCGCCTCGAGGCACTCCTTCGCGATGCGGGATACTCGGTGCTCCGGAAGAAGAGCGACTGGCAGCTCGGCGCAAGCGAACGCGAACTGCAGCGTCAACTGATTTCCGGGTGGGCTGCCGCCGCGATCGAGATGTCAGGATCAGCTGCGGAGCGCATTCGCGCGTGGGAAGGCCGACGGCTCGATGCAGTTGCCAACGAGCGGTCCGTGATCGTCGTGGGGCACGAGGATGTTGGAGCGGTTCCCGGTGGAATGGAACCGACGTGAAGCAGCCGCGGGCCTCCGGGCCCGCTAGATGATGCGCGTTACCAGCGGAACCGACTCTGTTCCTTCGACTGGACCCCGCCCGAGATCGCGCAGGTCACAGTCGAAGAACACGTCGTCACCCATGCGGAACACCCGGTAGCGGGGGCGGCGGCACTCACTGAGCGCCTCGCGTGCAGGCAGCCGGATCGCCGGGCGCCCGCTGCCGATGATGAGCGGTGCGATGGCCACCTGCAGGCGATCGAGCAGGTCGGCTTGCAGGAACATCGAGACCGTCACGCCTCCACCCTCGACGAAGATGCGATGGCAGCCGCGATCGCGCAGCAGATGCAGGACCGCGGACGCGTCCATGCCGTGCGGCTGGTCGCGCACGACAAGGACCTCGGCACGTCCCATCGCCTTCCCGCCCTCGCGCATCGCTGGGTCGGTGCAGATGTACAGCGTTTCCGCCGAGTCATCGGTGAAGACTTTGTACTGATCGGCAAGGCGGCGCGACGGGTCGAGCACCACGCGAAGCGGACTCGGCCCCGGCACCTTCCGGGTGGTGAGCTGCGGGTCGTCGGCCGCCACCGTGCCGGCCCCGACGACCACGGCATCGCATAGAGCGCGCATGCGGTGCAAATGGAGGATGTTCTCTTCGCCGGTGACGAACTGGGACTCGCCGGAATGCGTGGCGATGAACCCGTCGAGGCTCTGGCCGAGATGGCCGATGGTGACTGGACGCTTCGACGTGGCGCTGGTGATCGGCAGGTAGAGATCGATCAGCGCCCTTCGTGGGTCGGTGACCGGCAGCGTGGATTCCCAGCCGGAGTCCTGGCGCCAGGCTACGACCGCGTGCGGGTTGTCGGCGCCCACAGGCAACAGCTCGCCGTCTGGAGAAATCGCAAACGTGCTCGTCGTACCCGATGCTGCCGCGGACTCGGCTGCTTTCGACGTGGCGAGAACGATCGTCCAGGCCGCGTCGATCGCGGCGTCTGTCACAGGACGAGGGACGGACGTGGGTCCGGGCATCACGGCAGTTCGATTATAGACTTGAGTCCCGATGGGTACCGGCGTCGGCGTCTACTACGAGCGGCTCGGCCGATGGAATCGAGTCGCGCAGGCGATCGGGTATGGCGGCGGCAGCGCATCGCTGACGGTTCACCGCGCGCTGGCCGATCCGCGCGCGAACGGGCGCGCGACCGTCACGCGGCTGCACGACGTGATCGTCGAGCAGTTGCCTCCCATGCGCGCACCCCGCGTGCTGGATGCCGGGTGCGGGCTGGGCGGGACAATGTTCGCCCTGTCCGCCGCGCTGCAGGCGACCTGCACGGGCGTGACGCTGAGCCCGTTCCAGGCGTCACAGGCCAATGCGGCGGCGGCGCGCCTCGGGGTCGAGCGCCGGGTGAGTGCGGTCGTGCAAAGCTATGACGCTCCGCCGGATGGCCCGTTCGATCTCATCGTCGCCATCGAATCGCTCGCGCACAGCCCTGATCCCGCTCGAAGCGTGGCCAGCCTGGCCCGCGTGCTTGCACCAGGCGCGTGCCTCGTTATCGTGGACGACATGCCGGTCGAGGCTGCTCGATCGTCGCCCGATCTCGCGACCTTCAAGGCGGGATGGCAGTGCCCGGTCCTCTGGTCTCTCGAGGAGTACCGCCGGGCTCTTTCAGCAACTGGGCTCGAACTGGTTCGGGAGACCGACCTGACCGACAGCGTGCGCGTACGATCGCACGGCTCGATTGGGCTGCTGACGGCTCTCAACCGCGCTGCGCATCTGCTCCCGGTGGCGGCCTTGCGCCACGTGATGGACTCGCACCTCGGAGGGCTCGCGCTGGAACGACTGACCCGGAACCAGTTGGTGCGGTACCGGCTGCTCGTCGCGCGAAGGCCTGAGCTTCGGGTATCCTGAAGTCCTCCGAGATGTCCAACGAACTCGACCAGACGCTCCAGAAATACGGCGAGCTCGCCGTGCGCGTGGCCCTCAATCTTCAACCCGGCCAGCGCCTGCTGATCGTTGGACAGCTGGCCAACGGCGGCACGAGTCTGGAGGCGGCACCCCTGGTGCGTGCGGTCACCGAGAGCGCGTACAAGGCTGGAGCCAGGTTCGTCGAGACACTGTGGGGCGATGAGGCGCTCCAGCTGGCGCGCTTCCGTTACGCGCCGCGCGATTCGTTCGATCAGTTCTCGTCCTGGTTTCCGCGTGCGCTCAACGACCACGTGCACGAGGGACATGCGATCCTGTCCATCTTCGCGAACGATCCGGATCTGCTGAAGGGGCAGCCTCCCGAACTGGTCGGAGCCGTTCAGAAGACGGTGTCGAAAGCTGTCCGTCCATTCCGCGAGCTCGTCTCCAGGAACGGCACGAACTGGTCCGTGATTGCCGCGGCCTCTACCGGTTGGGCGGCTCGGGTATTTCCCGGACTGCAGCCGGCGCAGCAGATGGACGCGCTGTGGAAGGCCATCGCCAGACTCGTCCGACTGGATCAGGCCGACCCGGTGGCAGCGTGGGAGCAGCATCTCGCCGCGCTGGCCGCGCGCCGCGATTTCCTGAACGAGCGCCAGTACAGCGCGCTCAAATACAAGGGACCCGGCACGGACCTCACGCTTGGCCTCGCGCCCGGCCACGTGTGGGTCAGCGGACGCTCGCGGAGCCAGCAGGGAATCACCTTCGCGCCCAATCTTCCGACCGAAGAAGTGTTCACGATGCCTCACAAGGCGCGGGTGGATGGCACGGTCAGGACGACGAAGCCACTCAGTTATGGCGGCACGCTCATCGAGAACTTCACGATGACGTTCGAAGGCGGCCGGGTGGTCAGCGCGACCGCGGAACGTGGCGAGAAAGTGCTGCGCGAACTCCTGGACACCGATGCCGGCGCGTCCAGGCTTGGCGAGGTCGCGCTCGTTCCGCACAATTCACCCGTCGCCCAGTCTGGCCTGCTTTTCTACAACACGCTGTTCGACGAGAACGCCGCCAGCCACGTGGCCCTCGGGTCCGCGTACAAGTTCACCGTTGCCGGCGGCGAAGGGATGACCGACGACCAATTCGAAGAGGCCGGAGGCAATCGCAGCGTGACGCACGTCGACTTCATGATCGGTTCCGCCGATCTCGATATCGACGGTGTGCTGGCCGATGGCAGCGTCGAACCGCTGATGCGCAACGGCGACTGGACCAAGGAACTTAGAATTGAGAATTGAGAATTGAGAATTGAAAAGCTAACCAGACCCACGCATCGTCGATCGTTCGCGGCCCGGGGTTCGCAGGGCCCGTACCACTTCTAATTTCTCAATTCTAAATTCTCAATTCTAAATTCTCAATTCGGAGACGTATGCATCCCTGGCACGACTGCTACCTCGATGAACGCTCGGTTGAACGCTCGTTTCCCGTCATCGTCGAGGTCCCGAAAGGGTCGAAGAACAAGTACGAACTGGACAAGGAAACCGGCCTGCTGCGGCTGGACCGGGTTCTCTTCAGCGCCGTCTACTACCCGGCGAACTACGGCTTCATTCCGCGCACGTTCTGCGATGACGGCGACCCGCTCGATGCGCTGGTGCTGGGACAGGAAGCGCTGCATCCGCTGTCGCTCGTCGAGGCGAGGGCGATTGGCGTGATGCGCATGCGCGATGAGAAAGGTCTCGACGACAAGATCATCGCCGTCAGCGTCAAGGACCCCGCCTTTTCCGACTACACCGATCACCGCCAGTTGCCGCAGCACCTGCTGCGAGAGATGACGCGGTTTTTCGAGGACTACAAGGTGCTCGAGCACAAGGAGGTCGTGGTCGAGGACATCCTCGGCCCGGCGGACGCCCTCAAGTACATTCGCGAGGCGATCGACCTCTACCAGCAACTGCGGCGTGGAGAGCTGAAGGTCAAGTAGCCAGGTGGCGGACCTGAAGATGCGCGGCTACGAGCGAGGTCGGGTCTAAAGACCCGAGGCCACTTACTATCGGATGAGGGTGAACTTTGCCTGGCCGGTGATCGCGCTCGTGAAGCCGAGCAGCGAACCGCCACGCGGGCGAGCCTGGGCGCTGATCCGGACGTAGTAGTCGCGGCTCGAATCGAGGCGCGCGGTGCGGATGATCGGCACCCGCGTCAGCGTCGTCAGCCACTGACGCACGGTGGCGTCGTCCTCGGTGACGGTCGTTTCGTCCACGCGACCGTCGATGATTCGCGAGAGCGTGTGCCGGCGGGTCAGGTTGTCGTACTGATCGCTCAGGCTGACCGTCGAGCTGGCGACGGTGCGGTCCACCCAGCCCGGAACGAGCATGCGGAGGTCGATGCTGTAGGTGAAGGTCGTGCGGAGGCCGCTCGCGATGGCCTGCCTCACTTCGTCGGTGTACGCGTCGGAGAGTTCGACCGAAACGACGACCCTGTCGTCAGCGCTGATCGGAACGATTCGCAGCGTTTCCGCTGCGCGTCCCGCGGCTCCCGAGAGCAGGAAAATAACCAGCAGTAGTCCGAGTCGTCGCATTAGTTCGAACCGATCCGGCGGCGCCCACCGGGGCAGCCGCGCATATCCTAGTACGATTCGGCTTAGATCCGAACCGAAATTCCCATAGTTGCACGCCAGAACGACAAATGCTCCGGCCCGGTGCCCCCTGGCTGAGTCTGCAGAGTCTTGAAGTACCGCAGATCCCAGTTGAGCCCGACGAAATCGTTGAGGAAGCCGGTTGCGCCTCCTCCGACATCCCAGGCCGACAGCCATTTCGTGAACGGAAACGCGAACTGGTTGTCGTTGGTGCTGACGTGCATGCTGCCCAGCCCGGCCACCGCGTAGGGCCGTAAGCCGTACTCCGAGATGCTCTTCGGCAGCGCGACGACCGCATTGCCCATCACTGTGGCCACGTGACTCCGTAAGATGAGCGTAGCCTTCGAACTCGAGTCCCCACTGAAGAACCCGGCGGTGGTCGCGACATCGCCCTCGATACCCACCACCTCGCCGAGCCACAGACCGCTCACTCCCAGGTTCAGCTTCGGCTGACCCGCCTCGTGATCCAGATCGATCAACAGAGTCGAGCTTGGACCGAAGGTGACGCCTCCAAATGGCTTGACCTGCCACTCGGCCCTGGCCGCTGCCGGTGCGAGCGCCAGGCTGGCGGACAGGATTCCCACCCGGATGAAACGCCGCACCGGTTACCGGGTGAAGAGCGAGAGGAATATCCGCGCGAACGGCGACGTCGTCACATCCCCCTTCTCGAGCGCGAACGACTTCGCGATCCCAGTACTGTTGGCCATCATCACCAGGCTGAGCCCGCGCGACGGCAGCATCACTACGATCGACGATGATCCGGCGTCTACGCCCGTGCCGAACTGCCACACCACCGGCTCACCGTTGTAGTTCTGGACGAACCACCCGATGGCGTGCGGCAGCAGCTTGCCGGTCCCGTCCACCTGCGGTCTCCATGAATTGACGAGCGTGTCCTGCCCGACCAGAACGCCGTTCCGAAGCGCGAGATCGAACTGCGCGTAGTCGTGGACCGTCGAGATGAGTCCCGTCGACGCGCTCAGCGTGGAGGCCGAGAACTGCGACTGGAACGCACGGCGCGCGCCATCGACGGCATACGGAACGGCGAGCCGATCCAGGACGGTCGCATACGCGACCCGCTCGTCAGGCGTCGGAATGCCTTCCGCCGGCGGAACGAGCGTCAGCACGTCCGGTCCCGGCACCGAGTTGACCATCGCCAGGCGCTCGAGCGTGTTGGCCTCGGTCTCGCGGTACGAGTCGGTCGTGCAGGCCTTCACCGCCGCGGCAAGCGAGTCGAGCCGATCGGGGCGGTAATTGAAGCTCAGATTCGGCGCGGTGCCGGAGGTGTGCGTCAGGAGGTTTCGAATGGTCGCGCCCGGTTCGGGCGCGTCCTTCTTGTAGATGCCGATTGCCTCGTCGAGCGAGAGCCTGTTCTCCTCGACGCAACGGAGCACGGTGGTTGCGGTGAAGACCTGGGTGAGACCGTCGAGGTGCATCGGCGTGTCGGGCCGCATCGGCATCGATCGCGCGATGTCCTGCGAACCGAAGCCGTGCTCCCAGAGCACGTCCGAACGGCCGACAATGGCCGCCGCGAGCCCGGGGATCCCGATCTGGGTGCGAAGCGCCTCGACGTAGTCCTGGAAGCGGACGTACACGAGGTCTTCCGCCCGCATTGGCGCTGAGGCCAGAAGCAGAAGACCAAGAGACAGGGCGAGCAGAGAGCGGCGCATCCTGATGGTTCCGAAACTGTCCAGATCATACTGCTGAACAATGCCGGATTCCTATGTGGATATATCGGGCGGCGGGAGCGCGACCTGCACGGGGACATCGCCCGGGAACAGTCGCGGAGTGACACCGTCTCAGGCGCGGGCGGGTTCAGGGCCTGGTATCTGCCTCGGGATGGTGCCTTGCTCTTCACGCGGAGGCATCAGGATCGTCCGCCAGCCTCCAGCGATCAGCGCGCTCGCGTACGCAATTGCAACCGGCCACTCCCACGCGTCCTGGTAGGCCATGTAGCGCGGGACCCATTCGGGTCCGAACTTATCCTTATAGGCGCGAAGACCCTGGAAGTTGTACCACTGCTCGCCGCGCTGAAAGAGCACGCGCGCCAGCCGTTCCCGTGCGTGCGCGCCGCGCTGCTCGCCAACCGAGGCAAGCGGCGCCATCCCGAGGTTGAACCGGGCGTAGCCCTGTTCCTTGCCTCGCATGAAGAGCGAGACGAAGAGGAAGTCCATCACCTTCGGTCCGTCACTGCGGTGCCGCATGAGGTCGACCGACAGCTCGGAGCCCTGCGGACCCTCGAGGAGGTTGGCGAAGGCGAGGATGCGATGGGGTTCTGCGATTTCCTCGACGATGGCGCACGGATACCTCTTCAGGTAGTCGCGATCGAAGAACCCAATCGAGAACTGGCGCTCGGCCAGCCCTTTGGTCTGCAGCCAGTCGTTCGAGATCGCTTCGAGTTCGTCGAGCCGTCCGGCGACCTCGTCCGGTGCGAGCACGCGGAACTTCGCGCCGTCGCGCTCGCCCCGGCGGAGGATCTGCCGGTACAGCTTCCCCGCGTGGCCATCGAGCGTCACCCTGTCGAGAGACAACTGCGCCTCTTCGCCGAGTTTGAAGAAGTCGTACCCGCGATCATGCAGCACGGGTATCCAGTCGAGCGAGATCTGGTAGAAGACCGGGCGTCGATCGAGCTCGCCCGCGAACGCGAAGAACGCGTCCAGAAACGCCGTCCGGTCCGCGGCCGGCACGATTGGATCGGAAAAGACCACCGCGTAGGGACCAATCGTGCGATACAGGCAGAATCCGCGATCGCCGTCGAAGAATGCGGACTTGTCGCCGGTCGCGATCATCATCGGATTGGTTCCGCCGCCGATGCGCGCGTGCAGGTCGAGGACGCGCTGCATTTCGCTGTCGTCCGGCCGATGGAAGCGCACCGGCGCGCGAAGCAGCAGGTAGACCGAGCCGGCCAGCACCGCCAGTGCCATCGACCCGGCCGTCCGCAGGAAGCGGACACCCTGGAACCGGTAGCCGATATCCATGACGCGGTCGAATGTCGTGCCGCTCACCCGATGCGCCACGACGCCGACGATGACGAACAGGACGAGCGCGGTCACGGCAATCACGAAGTCGGGCCCTTCGAGCCAGTCGCCGTGGCTCGGGCGTTCGAACAGGGCGGACTGCGACCACGTGGCAAGGAAGAGCCCGCCGAGCACCAGCGCCTCCTCCCAGTCGAAGCCCTTGAGGATGGCGCCGCAGATTGCCACGGTCAACACGACCAGCGTGAGACGGAATGCGGCCCTGTAACCGCGTGCCAGGCCTCGCGCGAGGATCAGCAGGATGAGGCCCGCCATCGCCGCCGCGAAGTGACCCGCTTCGACCAGCGGCAGCGGCACGAACCGCTCGAGCAGCGGCAGCCGCGCGTAGAGCGCGGGAGACGCGCTGCTGATCATGATGAGAATGCCGCCGCCGCCCACGAGACCGCCGATGATCCGCCGCGCCATCTCGATGCGCTTGCGGGCCCGCCGCGTGGCCCACGACAGCAGCAACAGCGACGCGGCAGCCCACGGCAGGACGTAGTAGATCAAGCGATAGGCGATCAGCACGGCCGCGGCACTGCTCTCCGCCAGCGGCAGCCGTGCGATCCAGAATGCGTCGCTGCTGCCGAAGCCGCCGGGCACGAGGCTCAGGACACCGATCACCTGCCCGGCGAAAAAGCTCTGCGCAAGACTGACGGGCGGGGCGGGCGATCCGGTCGCCCTGACGCAGGCGACGAAGACGGCGCACGCCAGCACCCAGTCGGTCCATCCAATGGCGGCGAGTGCCAGCACCTGACGCCAGTTCGCGCGGGCGACCTCTTCGTTGCGCCACCGGATGACGGCTTGTGCGGTCGCCACCAGGAGGACACACAGGAGGAAGGCGAGCGGCACCAGCCACCACAGGCTGATGCCGGTCCAACCCGAGACGAGCGCGGCCGCGGTCCAGGCCGCCAGGCCCGAAGAGAAGGCGACTGCCACGGCGATCACGCCACCGTGCAGATCGGAAAGCTGTTCGACTGCGGGACGATAGAGCCAGAAGCGCATGGCCGGCCCGGCCAGCGGGCCCAGCGTCAGGAAGTTGCTCCAGGCGAAGCAGACCGCGCCATATCGCCAACGGTCGGTCCAGCTCGAGCGGGTATGACTGAACGCCACGACGTCATACAGTCCCATTGCCCCGATGTTGACGATCGTGACGATGCCGGCAAGCACGATCCAGGGCACCTCGAGGGTGTGAAACGCCTGCGCGAACTCCCTCGGGTGAATCTGCCTGACCGCCTGCCAGGACAGCGACAGGACC
>Ga0308174_10000942_pt1 | contig 12914 bp, 11 predicted proteins | sample PhyPR2_FD_203894 | JGI IMG/M metagenome (GOLD analysis project Ga0308174, IMG submission 203894) | Soil microbial communities from UC Gill Tract Community Farm, Albany, California, United States - DLSLS.P.R2 | ecosystem: Environmental > Terrestrial > Soil > Agricultural land | place: USA...
CGTCTGGGGGGCAGCCGCATCCAGGTCTGGACCAAGGAGGCCGAGGACGCCCTCGCGGAGCGGCTGGAGCCGTGGACGCGGCGGTTCCCCCGGCGTGGCGCTGGTCTGCCAGGCGCCGCCGACGGACCCGGGCCGGGCCCTGCTGGACGCCTCGGCCGACGCGCAGATGGTGGTGCTCGGACGGTTCGCCGGCGTGCACCACCTGGTGGGCTTCTCCGGCTTCTCGACGTGCCGCAAGGTCCTGCACCACGCACGCTGCCCGGTCAGCGTAGTACCGGTGCCTGCCGCATCCCTGGCCGAGACCGCCTTCGACGAGACCGACCAGCCCGAGTTCTGAGGGCCGAAGGTCCCAGCCCGGCGGGTCGGCTGCCTCTCACGTCCCGGTGCCGCCCCGACGAGGCTGGAACCAGAAGGAAGGCCACAGAAGGGACGGGGTCATGAGCACGAGGTCGGGCGGCAGGCGGCTGGTCGTGGTGGGGATCGACGGGTCCGAGGACGGGCTGCGGGCGCTGCGCTACGCCGTCCCGGAGGCGACGCGCCTGCAGGCGGTCCTCCGGCTCGTGCACGCGCAGCAGCAGATCGTCGTGCTGGCGCCGATGATGCCGCTGGTGCCGGACCCGACCCTGCACGAGGTGGCCGCCGACATCCTCAAGCACGCCGAGCAGCAGGCCCGGGAGCTGGGCTACGAGGGACCCGACCTCGAGGCCGTGCTGGCCACCGGACCCCGCAACGCCGCCCTGCTGGAGAACAGCCAGGACGCTTCCTGCGTGGTGCTCGGCCGGCGCAGCGCCCCGCTGCAGCACCTGGTCGGGGGCTCGACCACCTCCGCACTGGCCGCGCACGCGCCGGCCCCCGTGATCTCGGTGCCCGAGACCTGGCACCCGGCCCCGCCGCGGGGTGTCGTCGCCGCCGGCGTGGACGAGTCGGAGTACTCCGCCGGGGTGCTCAGGGCCGCCTGGGCGGCGGCGGAGTCGCGGGGTGCGCGGCTCGAGCTGGTGCACGCCTGGCGACCGCTGCTGGAGTACGACGTGGCGATCGGCGCGCGCGTCCTGGCCCAGGAGTGGACCGACGCGACCCGCACGTCCCTGACGAAGTGGGTGCAGGACAACGCGCCGGACGGCGCCGTCGAGTGGACCGTCCAGCCCCGGTACGAGTCCGCCACGGTCGCCCTGCACGAGGTCTCCGAGACCGCCGACCTCCTGGTGCTGGGGCGGCACGGGCACGGCCGCCGGCACGGTCTCGGTCTGGGCTCGACGGTCCGGACCATGCTGCGCGCCGGCAGCTGTCCCGTGATGGTAGTCCCGTCCTGAAGCCGCCTGCGGGCGTGAGCCGACGAGAACCGGAGGAGGAGCCATGAAGGCCCTGGTCGTGTACGAGTCGATGTTCGGCAACACCGCGGTGGTCGCCCGCGCCGTGGGGGAGGGGCTCTCGCAGGAGATGGAGGTGGAGCTGCACGAGGTGCGCGACGCACCCGCGGCGATCACCGACTTCGTCGACCTCGTCGTCGTCGGCGGCCCCACGCACGCCTTCTCCCTGAGCCGCCCCAGCACCCGCGCCGACGCGGTGCGGCAGGGCGCGCCCGCCGAGCGGGCCGAGGTGGGCCTGCGCGAGTGGCTCGGGCACCTGCACAAGGGCCCGCACTCGGAGCTGGTGGCCAGCTTCGACACCCGGGTGAACAAGGTGCGACACCTCCCCGGGTCGGCGGCCAAGAAGGCCGGAAGGCTCGCGCACGCGCTGGGCTACGCGTCCGCCGGGCACGAGAGCTTCTACGTCTCGGACACCTCCGGCCCGCTGCTGCCGGGCGAGCTGGACCGGGCCCGCGACTGGGGGCGGGGCCTGGGGGCCGACATGCGCGCCCGCCACGACGGTCGCGCACCGTCCCACCGCCACTGAGGTGGGTCGCCGTGATGGTGGACGAGCACCGCGTCCCCGTGCAGCCCACCGGACCGCGCGCGGACCGGAGGAGCCCGACGGACCTGGAGCAGCGACTCGTGGCGTCGTACGAGCGCCGGCTCGCCCCCGGGTTCGTCCGCCGGGTGCTGGACGCGGAGCTGCGGCGGAGCCCGGCGCTGGCCCCCGACGCCGTCGAGGACCTGGTCCGGCGGCGCCTCGACGACTGGCTGGTGTTCGGCCGGTACCCGCTGCCGGCCGAGAGACCCGCTCCCGAGCCCGTCCCGACGCCCGTCCCGGGGCGCTGGTCCCGACCGGACGGGACCTAAGCACCTGCCGACGCGCGGCCGCTCGCGCGACCCTCGTCCCATGAACAGATGGGCGCGGACGCGCCACGCGTACCGCACGACCTGGTCGGTCGCCGCCGGGACCGTCATCGCGCTGGGTCTCGCGGCCTCCTTCCGGGACCCGGGACCCCTGTCGGCGATCGCGCTGTTCCTGGCCGCGGCCACGATGGGCGTCGTCTGCACGATCACCATCGCGTCGCTGCTGACGCCGGACGCCGTCTCGGCACGGAAGACCGCGGTCGGCGGCCTGGTCACCGGCCTCCTCACGCTCGCGCTGGTCGGGCTGGCCATGCCCTCGGGACCGGCCGCCTTCTGGGTGCTGACCGGGCTCGGCCTGACCTGGCCCGGCTGGCCCGGGCTGGTCCGCCGGGTCCGTCGTACGACGAAGGGGGAGGCGGCCACCGAGGAGGAGGCCGAGCGGGAGAGCGCCCCGCGCAGGACGCCGGCGACGGCCCACGGGACGGGACCCGCGACGAAGACCGGGAAGACGTCCGGGACCCGGGCACGCCTGAGGTCCGGGACCTCGGGACCACCCCGCCCGCCGGTCTGGGCGCCCACGCCGGTCGCCGACGAGGTGACCCTCGAGGTGCCGGACGTGCTCGAGGATGCCGACCTCTGCCTGGCCTGGTGCAGCAGCTACGTCGCGCTGCAGCGGGCGCAGACCCCCGAGTCCCGGCTGCGCCTGGTGCTGGTGCGCGAGCTGTACATCGACGAGCTGGAGCGCAGGAACCCGGCCGCGCTGGCCGAGTGGCTCTCCTCCGGCGCCCGGGCCGCGGCCCCGCCCCGGGCGTTCGTCCGGCGCGAGGACGACCGCTCGGCCGCGTCGTAGCCGGCGCGGCGCTCGCTCAGGACGGCCCGGCGAGCAGCCGGACCAGGTCCGTCCGGGTCAGCACGCCGATGAGCCGGCCGTCCCGCCGTACGACGGGCACGGCGTCCACCCCGGTGTCTCTCATCAGGCGGGCCGCTTGCTGCACCGTGGCGTCGGCGGTGACGTAGGTCTCCGGGTCGGTGGCGACGTCCTCCACCCGCGGTGCGGTGTGGGACCGCGTGTCGAGCCAGGCCGCGGTCACGTGCTCGTGGGAGAGCACGCCGCCGGACCGGCCCTCCGCGTCCACGACGACCAGGTGCCGCAGCCCGGTCCGGACGAAGGTGTCCACCGCCACGCTGAGGTGGCAGCCGCCCTGCACCGCGACCACCGTCGTCGACATCACGGCGCGCACCGGGGTCAGCCGCACGTCCACCGGTGCGGGTGCCGGGTCTTGGGGTGCCGGCTCCTGGGGTGCGGGGGTCACCGGTCCGGTCATGTCAGCTCGCCCTCTCCCACGGGTCGGTGGCGAGCCCCCGCCGGGCGGCGTGCTCGCCGAGGTCGACGACGAGGTCCACCGCGTCGAGGGCCACGGCGTCGTGGGTGATCCAGACCAGGGTGCGCCCTCGGGTGGCGCGCAGCACGTCGGCCGCGACCGCCTGGGCCGTCGTCGTGTCCAGGTGCGCCGTCGGCTCGTCCAGCACCAGCACCGGGTGGTCGGCCAGCAGCGCACGAGCCAGGCCCAGCCGCGCCCGTTCACCGCCGGACACCGCGGCGCGCCCCTCACCGACCAGCGTGTCGAGACCCTGGGGGAGCGCGTCCAGCCACGCGCCCAGGGACACCTGCCGCAGCACCCGGTCCACCTCGGCCGGCGAGGCGCCGGGACAGGCCAGGCGGACGTTCTCGAGGACGGAGGAGGCGAAGACGTACGGGTCGTCGTCGACGAGCCCGACCAGCCGGTGCACGTCGTCGAGGTGCAGGTGGCGTACGTCGGTCCGGTCGACCCGGACCTGCCCGGACAGCGGGTCCACGAAGCGCACCAGGACGGCGGCCAGGGTGGACTTGCCCGAGCCGGACGGGCCCACCACCCCGACCCGCACCCCCGCGGGCAGGGTGAGGTCGAGGTCCTCGAAGACCGGCTCGGCCCAGCCGGCCGCCAGCGCGTCCGCGTGCACGGTGCGCGGCCGCTCGGGTGCCGCGGCGGCCGGGTCCGGGCTGGTGACCGCGGGCACTGCCCGGGCCAGCGCGTCGAGGCGCGCCCGGGCCGCCCGGGTCCGCACCGAGAGCGCGGCCGCGTCCGGGGCGGGCGCGAGCACGTCGAGCAGGGCCAGCGGCAGCAGCAGCACGGCTGCGGCGGCGGGACCGGTCAGCCGGCCGGCCGCCACCTCGGCGGTGCCGCCGACCGCGACGGCGGTCAGGGCGGCTCCGGCGAGCAGGCTCACGGCGGCCCGGCCCAGGGCGACCCGGGCGGCGGAGCGGCGGATCGACCGGGCGAGCGAGGTGCTCGCCTCCTCCACCCGGGCGGTTGCGGGGCCGGTGGCCTGCCACAGCACCAGGTGGCGCGCGCTCTGCACCGCCTCCAGGACGCGGGTGGACAGCAGGGCGCGGTGCCGGACCAGCTCCCGCTCGACCCGGCCGACCGTGCCGCGCACGAGGACGGTGGTCGCGAGGGTGGCCAGCGCCAGCGCTGCCACCACGGCACCGGCCGCGGGCAGGAGGAGCCAGCCGAAGCCGGTGGCCAGCACGCCCACGCAGGCGAGCGTGAGCAGCGGCAGCCGCACCCGCAGCCGGTCGTCGAGCACCGCGTCGACGTCGTCGACGACGCTCGCGAGGACGTCGCCGCGCCGCCGGCCGAGGGCTCCCGGCGTCAGCGGGACGACCGTGTCGTAGACCTCGGCCCGCCGGGCGGCCAGCATCCGCAGCGCGGCGTCGTGGCCGACCATCCGCTCGGCGTAGCGGAGCAGCGGGCGGCCGATGCCGAACGCGCGGACCCCGACGATCGCGACCATGAGGAACAGCAGCGGCGGGTGCTGCGCGGCCCGGGTGATCAGCCAGCCCGAGGTGACGGTGAGCGCGATCCCGCACGACGCCGCCAGGGTGCCGAGCAGCAGCGTGAGCAGCCAGGCCCGGGAGGCGCGGGACGGCCACGGGGGCCGGTCCTCCACCTCCTCCGGTGGGGTGGTCGCGGCAGCCGGCTCCTCCGGTCGCGCGACCGCGACGGGGACTGGTGCGGTCTGCTCGGTCCCGGCACAGGGGGCGCTGACCGGCGGCTCGAGCTCGACCCGGGTGTCGGCCGCGGCGGCGAGCGCGGCGGAGTGGGTCACCGCGACCACCGTCGAGCGCCGCGCGAGCCAGCGCAGCGTGTCCACGACGACCGCCTCGGTCGCCGCGTCCAGGTGGGCGGACGGCTCGTCGACCAGCACCAGCGGGCGGGCCGCGACCACGGCCCTGGCCACGGCGAGCCGGGCCCGCTGCCCGGCCGAGAAGTGCTCGCCGTCCTGACCGACCGGCGCCTCGAGCCCGCCCGGGAGGCTGGCGACCACGTCGCGGAGACCGACCCGGGCAAGCGCCTGCCACAGGTCGGCCTCGGACGCGTCCGGCCGGCCGATGCCGATCGTCTCCCGCACCGAGCCGTCGACCAGCCACGGGCGTTGCGGCACCCAGCTCACCTGGGTGCGCCACCAGTCCAGCGACGCCTCGTCGAGCAGCAGCGGACCCGCGCAGAGCCGGCCGTGGCCCGGTGCCAGCTCACCGGCGAGCACGCCCAGGAGGGTGGACTTCCCGGCTCCCGACGGGCCGGTCACGGCGACCACGCCGGTCGGCGGGAGCACCAGCTCCCCCGGCAGGTCCAGGGCCGGCACCGCGCGGTGCGGGTAGGTGACCCGCACCTCCTCGAGACGTACGCCGGGCCACGTCGGCGGCACCGTCGCCGGGAGCGGTGCCGCGTGCGCGGGCACGGCCTCCAGCAGCTCCAGGGCCCGGGTCAGGGTCGCCGTACCCTCCGCGGCGGCGTGGAACTCGGCGCCGACGCGGCGCAGCGGCCAGTAGGCCTCCGGGGCCAGCAGCAGCACGACCAGCGCGACCGGCAGCCCGACCGACCCGCCGGCCAGCCGGAGACCGACCGTCACCGCCACGAGGGCGACCGACAGGGTCGCCACCAGCTCGAGGACCGCGGACGAGGCGAAGGCGAGCCGGAGGGTGGCCAGGGTGGCCCGGCGGTGGGCGTCCGCGACCCGGCGGATGGTGCCGGACTGGGCGGTCGCCCGCCGGTGCACCACCAGCGTCGGCAGGCCGCGGACCACGTCGACGAAGTGCCCGGCCAGGCTGCTCAGCGCCTGCCACTGCCGTTGCGCCCGGTCGCGGGTGGCCATCCCCACCAGCGCCGCGAAGACCGGCACGAGGGGCAGGGTCACGGCGACGATCACGGCCGACAGCAGGTCCTGGGTCCCGATCGCCACCAGCGTCAGCGGGGGCAGCACGGCGGCCAGCACCAGAGCCGGCAGGTAGCGGGTCAGGTAGGGGTCGATCGCGGCGACGCCCCGCGTGACCAGCAGCGCCAGCTCGCTGCCCCGCTGCCGCGACATCTCCTCCGGGGGCAGGTCCAGCGTCGCGGTGACCAGCCGTCCGCGCAGGGCGGTGGCCACCTGCGCCGACGCGCGTGCCGCGCACAGGTCGCCCACGAGGCCGGCCGCCGCCCGCACGGCGAACGCCAGCAGGGCCAGGGTCGCCGCGGTCGGCAGCCGGTCGACCTCGCCGCGGACCACGACCACCACCAGGTGGGCGACCGCGAACGTCTGCGCCACCAACAGGCCGCTGCCGACGACGCCTGCCGCGACCAGCCCCACCAGGGACCCGCCCGCCGGTCTGAGCAGCGGCAGCAGGCGAGGGTCCAGCGGTCTCATCGGGCGGCGCGACCGGGGGCGGGCTGCTCGAGGAGCGCCCGGTCGGCCGCGGTCAGCGACGCCGCGCCGGGGATGTGGTGCCTGGCGATGCGCTTGCGGAACACCCAGTAGCTCCAGCTCTGGTAGGCCAGCACGAGGGGGGTGAACACCACGGCCACCCAGGTCATCACGGTCAGCGTGTAGTGCGTCGCCGACGCGTTCGTGGTGGTCAGCGACCAGATGGCGCGCGTGGAGGACGGCATCACGTCCGGGAAGAGCGCGAGGAACAGGCCGGCCACCGCGGCGGCGATGGCGACCATCGTGCCGATGAACGCCCAGCCCTCACGCCCACGGGAGGCCGCGAGCAGCCCGGCCACGAGGGCACCGGCGGCGACGACGAACGCGACGGCCGAGCCCGCGGACCCGGTGCCCAGCTGGGTCCAGACCAGGAACACCACCGCGATGAGCGCCGCCACCAGCCCGACCCGGACCGCCAGGGACCGGGCCCGGTGCCGGATCTCCCCGTCGGTCTTGAGCGAGACGAAGACCGCCCCGTGGGTCAGGAACAGCAGCAGCGTGGTCAGGCCGCCGAGCAGGGCGTACGGGTTCAGCAGCGTGAGCAGGTTGCCGGTGAACTCCTTGCTCGCGTCGATCGGCACCCCGCGCAGGATGTTCGCGAAGGCGACCCCCCACAGCAGCGCGGGCACGGCCGAGCCGACGATGAGGGCGAGGTCCCAGCGCCTGCGCCAGGTCGCCTCGTCGCGCTTCCCGCGGTACTCGAAGGCGAGGTTGCGCACGATGAGCGCGAGCAGGATCAGCAGCAGGGGCAGGTAGAACCCGCTGAACAGCGTGGCGTACCACTCCGGGAACGCCGCGAACGTCGCGCCGCCGGCCACCAGCACCCAGACCTCGTTGCCATCCCACACCGGCCCGACGGTGTTGATCATGACCCGGCGCTCGGTGTCGTCGCGGGCCAGCACCGGCAGCAGCATCCCCACCCCGAAGTCGAAGCCCTCTAGGCAGAAGTAGCCGATCCACAGCACCGCGATCAGACCGAACCACACCGTGGTCAGTTCCATCTCGTTCTCTCTCCTCTGGGTCTGGTGACGTCGGCGGCGGGGCCGGTCAGTACGCGTGCACGAGGGGACGGTCGACGTCGTCGAGGGGCAGCGGCTCCGGTACGACGCCCGCACCGGCGCGCACCACGCGCAGGGTCAGCCCGATCTCGACGACCGCCAGGACGCCGTACAGCAGGGTGAAGGCGACCAGGGAGGTCACCACCTCCCCGGTGCTCACGCCGGGCGAGACCGACTGGGCGGTGGTCATCAGCCCGAAGACGGTCCACGGCTGCCGGCCCATCTCGGTGAAGATCCAGCCGAACGAGTTGGCCAGCACCGGCAGCAGCGGCAGCGCGATCGCCATCCACACCCAGGCCCGGCCGAACCTGGCCCGGCCGCGCCGGGTCCGCCAGAGCACCAGGGCCGCGAACGCCGCGGCGAGCACTCCCAGCCCGATCATCAGCCGGAAGGCCCAGTAGGTCACCGGGATCACCGGGGTGTAGCCGCCGGCCGCGTAGTAGGTGCGCCCGGGGTCGGTTCCGTAGGTCTTCTGGTACTGCGCCCGCAGCTCGTCGACGCCGACGACCCTGCCGTGCACGTCGCCGGTGGCGAGGAAGGACAGCACATCGGGCACCCGGACGGAGAACTTCTCCTGGTCGCCGTTGAGGGAGCCGATGGTGAAGATCGAGAAGGACGCCGGCTGCTCGGTGTGGTAGAGCGCCTCGGCCGCCGCCATCTTCATCGGCTGCACGTCGGTCATCACCTTGCCGGAGAAGTCGCCGGAGACCGCGACCCCCAGCCCGGCCGCGAGCAGCACCCAGCCGGAGAGCCGGATCGCCCGTCGGTACAGCGTGCGGTCGTCGTCCGAGTGCGTCCGCCGGGCGTAGAGCCACATCGCCACCCCGAGCATGAACGCGGCCCCGGTCATGTACGCCGCCAGGATCGTGTGCGGGAAGGCGGCGAGCTGGACCTTGTTGAACAGCACCGCCGCGAAGTCGTGCAGCTCGGCCCGGCCGGTGACGGGGTTGTAGCGGTAGCCGACCGGGTGCTGCATCCACGAGTTGGCCGCGAGGATGAAGTACGCCGACAGCAGCGTGCCCACGTGCACCACCCAGATGCAGGCGGCGTGCAGCCGCGGGGAGAGCCGGTCCCACCCGAAGATCCACAGGCCGAGGAAGGTCGACTCGAGGAAGAACGCGAGCAGGCCCTCGATGGCCAGCGGGGCGCCGAAGATGTCGCCGACGAACCGCGAGTAGTCGCTCCAGTTCATGCCGAACTGGAACTCCTGCACGATGCCGGTGGCCACGCCGATCGCGAAGTTGATCAGGAACAGCTTCCCGAAGAACTTGGTGAGCCGCAGCCAGTGCTGGTGCCGCCGGCGCACCCACAGCGTCTCGCACACCGCCACGAGGGCGGACAGGCCGATCGTGACCGGGACGAAGAGGAAGTGGTACACGGTGGTGATGCCGAACTGCCAGCGTGCGATGTCCAGTGCGTCCACAGATGCGGCCTTCCGTTGGTGCGGTTCCACCCAAAAGGTAAGGACGCGGACCCCGGGCCAGACAGGGGCTTTGGGCCCGGCGAGCGGCTCCGGAGGTCCCGACTCCCGAGGTCCCGACGTCAGTCGGGCACGAGCAGCGGCCGGCGCCTCGACCTGGCCACGACCCGCACGGGCCGGACCGCGGCGACCGTCTCCGCGGCGGTCGTCTCGAGCGGCACGGTGGTGTCGACCGGCCGGGCCTCGGGCCAGGGGTCGCCGGCGGACATCCGCCCGACGACAGCCTCGTCGGCGTCGCTGCGGAGGTCGCCGACCAGGCGGCGTGCCTCGATGCGGCGCACCGCGAGGTCGTGCGGCGCCTGGCAGTGCAGCTCGACCAGCTCCGAGCAGGTGGCGCGGGCGACCTCGCGGGCGGCGGCCCGGTGCCCGGCCGTCAGCCAGGTCGCGTCGAGGACCACCGACTCCCCGAGACCGAGCAGGACGGTGGCCCGGCGCAGCAGCTCGGCGTAGGTCCGCTCGGTGTGCTCGGGTGCGTAGATCCCGGTCTCGTACGTCGACCCGGCCGGCGTCGCGGGGTCCAGGCCGGCGAGCTCCTTGCGGACCCGGTCCGAGCCGAGCAGGACCAGGCCGAGCCGGTCGGCGAGCTCCGCGGCGACGGTGCTCTTGCCGGTGCCCGGTCCGCCGCCGACGAGGACGAGGACGACCGCGTTGGCGGACAGGTGCTCGAAGGTCAGGTCGAGCAGCCGGCGTGCCTCGTCGGCGTGGTCCGCGCCCTGGGCCGTGCGCACGCAGGCGACCTTGGCCCGGACGAACGCCCGGTAGGCGACGTAGTGGTCCACGAGCGCGGGCGGTGCGTGGTCGCCGGACAGCTCGAGGTACCACTGGAGGAACTCGGTGCCGAGGCCCGGCGCCCCGAGCCGCTCGAGGTCCATGGCCAGGAACGCCGCGTCGTCGACGCGGTCCACGTAGCGCAGCCGGTCGTCGAACTCGAGGCAGTCCAGGGCGCGGGGTCCGTCCGCGAGGCAGAACACGTCCTCGGCCATCAGGTCGCCGTGCCCGTCGACGGCGCAGCCCTGCGCGACCCGCCGGGCCAGCAGCGGCCCGCGACCGTCCAGGAACCGCAGCGTCAGCTCCTCGATCTCCCGGGTCCGGGCGGGGTCGAGCCACCGGCCGGCGTAGGGGCGCACCTGCTCGAAGCTCGCGGTCCACCGGGCGCGCAGCCGGTCCCGGCCCGCCTCGAGGTCGACGGCGGGGCGGCGCTCGGAGCGGCCGTGCACGGTGGCCAGCAGGTGGGCGAGCCTGCGCAGGTCGTCCCGGACGTCGACGCCGGCCCGGACGAGGGTCGCCAGCCTCCGGTCGTCCGGCATCCGGCGCATCACCACGACCGGCTCGTGCCGTCCGTCCGGCAGGGCCAGGTCCGCCACCCCCAGGTAGACGTCGGGGGCGAACCGCCGGTTGAGCCGCACCTCCGCCTCGCAGACGGCGACCCGGGTGCTGCGGCTGGTGAAGTCGAGGAAGCCGAGGTCGACCGGCTTCTTGAACTTCAGGGCCGTCTCGCCCACGAGCAGCAGTCCCGCGGAGTGGGTCTCGCGGAGCTCGAGGTACGACCCGGTGCTCATGCGGTGGCGTCGTCGGTCAGGGCGTGTAGTCGGCGGACGGCACGAGCACCGCCCGGCCGGTGATGTCACCGGCCGCCAGCCCGGCGTACACCTCGGGACCCCGCTCCAGGGGGAACGTCGAGATCTCGGGGGTGAGCAGGCCCCGGGCGGCGAGGTCCAGGAGCTCGACGAGCTCGCTGCGGTTGCCCCAGTAGGTCGTCTGCACGCTCGCCTCGTAGGCCAGCCCGAAGAACGACACCGGCAGCGTCCCGCCCGCGATGCCGACGATCGTCAGGTCGCCCAGCTGCCGGGTCACGGCCGCCGCGGACGCCAGGCTGCTGTCCGACCCGACGAAGTCCAGCACCACGTCGGCGCCGTGGCCGCCGGTGGCCGCGCGCACCTCGTCGACGAGGTCGGGTCCCGGGGCCAGCAGCAGGTCGGCCCCCGAGGTCTTCGCCAGCTGGCGGGCGGTCTCCTTCGGGTCCACCGCGATGACGTGGGCCGCCGTCGTGGCCCGCAGGATCTGGACGGCCAGGTGCCCGAGGCCGCCCGCACCGATCACGACGGCCGTGCTGGTGGGGGTCAGCTTGCCGAGCGAGCGGCGCACCGCGTGGTACGGCGTGAGCCCTGCGTCGGTCAGCGGGGCCGCGAGGACCGGGCTCAGCCCGTCCGGGAGCGGCACGAGGTGGCGGGCGGCCGGGACCAGCAGGAAGTCGGCCATGCCGCCGTCCAGGCCGAGACCACCCCCGCCGCCCGGGGCGGGTGCGGACGCCGGGTCCTCGCAGTAGGTCTCCACCCCCGCCAGGCAGCGGGCGCAGCGACCGCACCCCCACGCGCCGACGACCGCGACCGGCTGCCCGGGCTCGAGGCCGCCGACCCCGGGGCCCACGGCGTGGACCCATCCGGCGTTATCGTGCCCCAGGGTGAACGGAGGGGCCCAGGGCAGGATGCCGGGGTCGAAGTCGTGCATCAGGTGCAGGTCGGAGTGGCAGGCGCCCGCAGCACCGACCTGCACCAGCACCTCGCCGGGACCGGGCTCGGGTGTCGGCACATCGGTGAGCACGGGTTCGCTCTTCCAGGACTCAAGCCGCAGTGCGCGCATCGGGCCGTCTCTCGTCTCGTCGTGGTGCGTCCGACTCTCCGGCCGGCGCCGGGGTGCGCACAGGCGCGTTGGTCACCTGCCTCCGGGACCTTGTGCCCTGACGTGGCAGCGGACGGGAGCCGCAGCCTGGTGACACCCCGGACGACAGGACGACGACGCATGAGCGAGCACAAGGACCCGATCGTGGTGGCGGTCGGCGACTCGGACAGCCACGACGCCGCGCTGCGGTTCGCCGCCGACGAGGCCGTCCGCGACCGGCGGCCGCTGCGCCTGGTCCACGTCGTGCACCCACCGCGGGAGGGCATGTTCCCCGAGCAGATGCTGATCAGCTTCTCCGCGGTCGAGCTGGCTGCGAGCCAGCTGCTCCGCGGGCAGGTCGAGGCGGCCGTCCGGCTGACCGGCGGGGTCGTGCCGGTCTCCCAGGCCCTGCGGCGCGGCGCGGTGGTCGACCACCTCGTCGAGCTCAGTGGCAACGCGGACCACATCGTGCTCCAGCACCGCCAGCAGACGCGGCTGGTCCGGGTCTTCACCGGCTCGACGGCGGCGGGGGTGGCGGCGCACGCCCACGTTCCTGTCGTGTCCGTCCCGGAGCTCTGGTCGGGACCGTCGAACCACGACGTGACCGTCGGCCTGGACCGGGTGGACCAGGCTGGCAACCTGTTGCGGCACGGCTTCGCCGAGGCCCTCGCCCGCGACGCGAGGCTCACCGTGCTGCACGCGTGGTACCTGCCGCCG
>Ga0308174_10000943_pt1 | contig 12913 bp, 7 predicted proteins | sample PhyPR2_FD_203894 | JGI IMG/M metagenome (GOLD analysis project Ga0308174, IMG submission 203894) | Soil microbial communities from UC Gill Tract Community Farm, Albany, California, United States - DLSLS.P.R2 | ecosystem: Environmental > Terrestrial > Soil > Agricultural land | place: USA...
GTCGGGTCCAAGCAGCACCGCCTTCCCCTTGAACCACTTTTCAAGTTGCTGCTGGTCGTGCTTTTGGTACGCCTGCACCACGTCATACAGAGAAACATGCGGCACCGTCTCGGCGGGCCCGGCGAAATCGATGGTGAAGTTGCGCTCCGAGTCCACAGGGATTTCGCGGCCCGCGAGAAATAACCGGCCATCCTTGTAGACAACGTCCTGACCGAGATACTTTTCGGCCGCCCGTAAGGCCATGCCGCGGATCGCGTTCGCCGGATCTTTGCCCGGCTCCTCGATGGCAACCTGGCGGCGAATGAAATCGTCGTTGTCCACGGTGAGATTGGGCATGGCGGCAGTTCCAAAGCTTGCACTGAGCATGTTGAGCGGAACAGCGTTCGTCAGCGCATTTACAGTAGGCGCGACAAACCCGCAAACGATGGGCATGGTTGGGGAGATCTCGGCGAATGCCCCGGCGAGAATCTGCTCGTTGTCCTTCGCGTATTGCTGGATGCTCGCGCCAAACGCGACGTCGAGCACCATCACTTTGGCGCCCCCCGCTGCCGAGCCACGGATGGCGTCCGCGTAGTAAGGGTGCCAGAAAGCGATTAGCTCGGGAAAATGATCGATCGCCCTTTGATCTATTCCGACGATGATGATGTCACGGACCGGGCGCGGACCACGAAACACGAAGTGAGCATCCTGAGCTTTCAGGTCGAGCAGATGGAAAAACTGAATGTTTTCCATCCAGGCTGTAGCGACGACAGCGCCCGCCACGATCGCAGCGCATATCAGGATGCGCTTCAGAATTCTGTTCATTCCGTTAGACCTTGATTATCGCGCGAAAGGGTGCGCTTCAGTCCGGGTTGAACTCGAAAACCTCGCTTCCGGAGCGGAAAACCACGTGGCCGCCGGTCAGCGCCTTCGCCTCTTTGTGGAGAGGAATGAACACGGCGCCGTCGGTCGACTGCCCGGCTGTCAGACGCGACGTTCCCAGCACGATCGCCGAAGCGGTAGCCGCGGCTTTGAAACGCGAGGACATCCCATAAGACATCGCATTCTGCCGCCGCTGCTCGTAGCCGTTCGTCGAACGCATGTGCGGGATGCCGTACAGGGACGCCTCGTAGGAAGAAACCAATTTCACAACGTCGGCATGCGTCCCGTGATCCAGCAGGACATTGATCACCTGATCGGCGGGAATCGCGCTCAGAGTCAGGTCGGGACGGACGTAGGAAAAATTCTCCGGCTGGATCGTCCAATAGACCTCGGAGCCGTTGGAAATCGATACCTGCAGCAGCCCGAAACCCGCAACGTGCGCCGGCAGGTGAGTAACGATCACAGTCAATCCCTTGCGCGTCAGGGTCTGGTACTTCAGGCCGTTGGACTCGTACTCGATGACCTGAGCACGGGCGCCAACGGCTGCCATCAGCACCAAAAAAACAAGGAATTTGCTCCGGATCGCCACGCTCTTCATTCAGAGTAGCGCTTCCGATTACTTCAGCTGCACAATTACAAACGGTCCCGCGCCATCTGGCATTTTGTCGAACAGATACGTCCCTGCCTTCTCGTCGACGGCTACGAAATGAGTTCCGGCCGGCGGCGCTGTCGAACTACGAGAGACGCTGACTTGCGCGTTATCGAGGATCGCGCCCTTGGCGGAAGGCGCGGCCGCATTCCCCTGATTCCGTAGTTCCACTTCCACGATATGGATCGGCTTCGAGGACACGTTCTGACTCGTATGCATGCCGTTTGCCGGACTCCACGCAATATCCCCCTGCTTCCAGTGCTGGTTGTCTATCTTGCCGTCGGCATACCTGATCTGCATGTCGCCCGGATCCAGATAGATCATGACCCGGTTCTGTTTGTGTTCGTGCAACGCCCCTGGCTTGTCAACGGGCTGATCGATTCCCATCAGCACGCGGACATAGTCGTTCTGGAGCGGAGCGGGGCGGGTTTGGGCAAGAACCAGACCCAACGGAATAAGAATCAGCGTGAAACGCATGGAGGATAGTTTATTCCGCCACCTGCCACCACGCTTTCGCCCCAAAACGATTCCTTTCCGAATGCACCCGCGACAGCATGTCAAACATGAACGGTACCGGAGCCAGAATTTGTACAATTCGGAAAACGCTTGCTTGCGCGCGCGGCTCGGAGATTTTTGCCCAACTGGTCTTATTCCTCTTTGCCCTCAATGCGTTTGCGGCATCCCCTGACTTCAAAGATCTTGTCAAACTCGGTCAGGATTCGCTCGCCAAAGCCGATATCGCCGGAGCCGCGGTCCTTTACGGGCAAGCATGCGATCAATCCTCCGATGCTCCGCTTCCGCCGGATCAGCGCGCCTCGTGCGAACACCACCTCGCGATCATCGACGAAGCCAGCGGCAATTTACAGCGCGCCGAGGACCGTCTTCTGAGGGCGCTCGACGATTGGAAGCAGGCGGGCGATGCGTTCCTTCCTTCCTATGCCATGAGCCTCATGAATCTCGGCGAGTTGTATCGCCGCTGGCATCGCATGCCGGAAGCAGAGCAGATGCTCGCTAAGGCTGTCAATCTGACCCGCGGGTTGCGCAGTACGTATCCGGAAACATACGCGCAAGCCATGAGCCGTCTCGCCGGCGTCTATGCGGAATCGCAGAATCCGGAGCGCGGACGTCCGCTGCTCGAGGAAGCAATTCCAATGTTCCGCGCACAGGGACAAAAGCAGGAGGGAGAACTTTCCGGCGCGCTCGATGTGCTGGGCATGATCGACCTGGTGGCCGCCCGCTACAAAGAAGCGGAAGGGCTTATGACCGAAGCGCTGCGCCTCTCGATTTCGATCGACGGCGAGAACCATCCCGAGACTGCAACCCGCGAATCGGATCTCGCGCTGGCCTATATACAGGATCGTCAATACGACCGCGCCGAACCTCTTCTGAAACGTGCTCTTTATGCGATCGAGAGCCGTTTCCCCGCGCAAGACTCGCAGCTGTGGATGATCTATTCGCAATCGAGCATCGTGGCGTGTTCGCAAAACAAGTTCTCGCTCGCTGAAGAGTACGCGACCAAGGCCCTTTCGATACTCGAGCGGCAGCCACAGGCCGACCCCGCGCGGGTCGCGCTTGCGCGCGTGAACCTCGCAGTGGTGTACATCCGCTCGAACCGTCCTTCGGACGCGGACCGGATTCTCCCCGCCGCGGTAGCTGACGAGCGGCGCATCGCGGCCGGAACCGCCCTTCTCGCCGACGGGATCCGGGAACTGGCGGAACTGCGCTCGATGCAGCACTCCTGGCGCGAGGCGCAGAATCTTTACCGCGAGTCACTCGCCATCTACGAACAACGCCTCGGCCCCCGTAATCCCGGTCTGGTTCCGATCCTCAAGGCTTACGCCGAGTCGCTGAAACGCGGAGGAGCCCCGAAAGCAGAGACGAAGTCGGTAGAAACACAAATGAAAACAATTTTGAGCTTCGCCGACAAGGGCTGACAAATCGCCCCAGCGTCGCGCGGTTCTACCCCGGCCCACCGCGCCTTCGCCACAAAGTCATTACGACGCGAATAGAACGCCCTTACGCTCCCCTCAGGGAGTTCTATTTCATGTTGCATAGCCAGAAGTGTCTTTTAGTTCTATTACTAACGGTGGCGCCGTTAACTTTCGGACAGGCGATCAGCGGCGATTTGCTGGGTTCGGTTCAGGATCCGACCGGCGCGGGTGTACCGAACGCCAATGTCGAAACCACCAACGAAGCCACCAACCTTAAATCTTCGGCCAAAACCAATTCCAACGGCGAATACCGGTTCACGAATTTGCCCCCGGGCAGTTACACGCTGACGGGTTCCGCCGCGGGCTTTTCAACCGCTTCGCTGAAGGACGTTGCCATCACGGTCGGCAAAGTCGCGACCGTCAACCTTACGTTACAGGTCGGCCAGGTTTCTCAAAGCGTTGACGTGGCCGAAGCAGCCGCTACCATAGATACGACCACCGCCACGATCACCGGTACGTTTAATGCTCGCGATGTACGCGACCTGCCCGTATCGAGCATCGGGTTCGGTGTTCTGAACCTCGCGCTCGTAAGCGCCGGTGTGGGAAGTAATGGCGGTCTTGGCGCCGGGGACGGTCCGTCAGTTGGCGGCCAACGCCCGCGCAACAACAACTTCACCATCGAGGGCGTGGACAACAACAATAAGAGCACCACTGGTCCGCTGATTACGGTTCCGAACGATGCGACAGGGGAATTTACCGTCATGCAAAACCAATTCGGAGCGGAGTTCGGCCATTCCTCCGGCGGCCAGTTCAACGTCACTGTCAAGAGTGGGACGAACGCTCTGCACGGCACGCTATATGAATATTTTCAAAATCGGAATCTGAATGCGATCGATCAGCTCTTCGCCAATTCCGGGACGTTTTCAAATCCTCGCTTTGACGCCAATCGCGTAGGCGGCTCGGTGGGCGGACCCATCATCAAGAACAAGCTTTTCTACTTTGGCGATTTCGAGTATGCGCCGACCGGCGCCGCCACGTCTCCCGGCGAGATTCTGGCCCCCACTCAACAGGGTTACGCGGCGCTGGCCGCCATTCCCGGACTCAATCAAACCAATCTCAACATTCTGAAACAGTTCGTGCCAGCCGCGGCTACGGCGATCTCCGATAAGACGCAATATCCCGTCGTCAGCAATACCGCAATTCCCGTCGGTCTTCTCAACGAGGTGGCGCCGAACTATGTGAACTTCACCGCGGCCGTCGCCAGCGGCGATTACAACATCTCGGAGAAAGAGCAACTCCGCATGCGTTACGTTTACAACCGCCAGAACCAGATCGATGTAACGCCATCGCTCGCGACGTTTTTCGCGCTCCAGCCCTTCGATTTTCACGTTGCCAACCTGTCCGAATATCACGATTTCACTCCGTCGCTGATCAACGAACTTCGGCTGGGCTATAACCGCTATTTCAATAACACGCCTACCGGCAACTTCAAGTTCCCTGGACTCGATCAGTTTCCCAACCTGCAATTTCAGGATTTAAACGGTCTCCAGATCGGACCCGATCCGAACGCCCCGCAGTCCACCGTCCAGAATACGTATCAACTAACGGACAACATTACATGGACACACGGCAAGCACACGTTCACCTTTGGGTTCGACGGGCGGCGGAGCATCGCGCCTTCCGTGTTCGTCCAAAGGGAGCGCGGCGATTATGAATACTCCACGATCGACCTCTATCTTCACGACGTCGCGCCGGACGTCGTCGCCCAGCGCACGCTTGGCAAGCCGACTTACTACGGCAACGACTGGCGTCTCTATGGGTACGTGAACGATAGTTGGAGATTCCGTCCGAATTTCACCATCAATCTCGGTCTCCGTTATGAGTACACGTCCGTCCCCTTGAGCGATAATCTCCAGGCTCTGAACGCGGTATCGAGCGTGCCGGGAGTGCTTGTTTTCCACAAACCGCAGACGCAGGACAAGAACTTCGCGCCGCGTATCGGCCTCGCCTGGTCACCCGGCAGAAGTGGAAATACTTCCATTCGCGCCGGCTTCGGCATGGCGTATGACGTCATCTACGACAACATCGGCATCCTCGATCTGCCGCCTCAGTTTTCCACCACGGTGGACGTCACAGGAGCCGGCACGCCTAACTTCCTCGCACAGGGCGGAATTACGGAGAACGCTCAGGGCTCCGCACGATCGGTCGCGGCCTTGCGCGCCGCAACCAGCGCCTTCATCCCCGATCAGAAGCTGCCGTATTCCATCCAGTGGAATCTCGGCATCCAGCATGTCTTCGCGAAGGATTACACGTTCGAAGTTCGTTATCTGGGTACGCGCGGCGTCCACCTCGATGTGCAGGACCGCATCAACAAATTCGCTCCTGTAACGCCCGCCAACGCGCTTCCCACATATATGTCCGCACCGAGCCAGGCGACTTTGAACACCCTGCCCAATACGCTTGCGCAGTTACGTAAAATCTCGAATATCCTTCCGGCCTTCGCTGCCGCGGGATTCACCAGCAGCTCTTTGGTCGAGAACGCACCCATCGGCAATTCTTCCTATAACGGGCTCGCGGTGCAGATGAACAAGCGCTACTCGCGCGATCTTCAGTTTGTCACCGCCTATACCTGGAGCCATACGATCGACGACAGCACCGCCGATTTCAACTCCACGGCCCTGACACCGCGCCGGCCTGAGGACTTCCAGAACCTGCGCCAGGATCGATCTTCGTCCGCTCTTGATCGCCGCCAGCGTTTCACTTTCGCGGCGGTATACGATGTTCCCTTCTTCCGGCATTCCAATTGGTTGCTCAAGAACGTGGTCGGAAATTGGTCCGCCGCGCCCATGTACACGTACGAGTCGCCCGAATACGTGACAGTCCTCAGCCAGGCCGACTCCAATCTGAATGGAGATCCCGCAGCCGACCGCGTCATCATCAATCCCGCAGGCGCAGCTGGAACGGGCAGCGCCGTTACAGCGCTGAAGAATTCGAATGGGGATACGGTCGCTTACCTCGCGAACAACCCGAACGCGCGCTATATCCAGGCAGGCCCCGGCGCCTATGCGAATGGTGGCCGCAACACACTGGCGGGCCGGCCCATTAACAATGTCGATTTCAATCTCCTCAAGAACTTCGACATTAAGGAGCGGACAAAGCTGCAGTTTTCGGCCCAGTTCTTCAACCTCCTCAATCATCCGCAGTTCGTCCCGGGCTTTTTGAATCGCATCGACAACCCCGCCGTTCCGAATACCAGCGGCGCGGTCTTCAACTATCTGACTCCGGGAACCGCGACATTCAACAATCCCGAGGCAGTTTATTCCAGTAATCCGCGCGGCATTCAGCTCGCGCTGAAAGTCCTGTTCTGATCAACCCGTACATGTCCCAAGCCGGACACTGAATTCCCGATATCGAACACAGGAGATTTCGGAACTAAGAGGCCGCTCAAACGTATCTACCTTAAAGCCGTTATGCGGCCTCTTATCTCACGGGCTACGTCGCTCAAAATTGGTGTCGTTCTCGGCGCATGGACAGTCTATGGACTGTTATCCGCCTGGCAATCGCACTATTGGTACGCGTTCACCAAGACGCCCATGTCCTGGCCGGACGCGATCCGTTACGAACTCATTTACGCGTATGCGTGGGCAGCCTGCTCTCCGCTCATTCTTTGGGCGGCGAGCAGGTTTCGTTTTGAAAGGCGGCGCTGGCCCCGCACTCTTCTCGTTCATTTCATATTGATGACGTTCGTTCTCGTCGTAACTAAGACTGCGTTCGATCTGATCGGCTACATGCCCACGTCGCCCTTTCGCGACTTCACCTGGAACAAGTGGTTCCGATCCGTCGTAGCCACTTTCGAGAGCGGCCCATTGATGTACGCCGTGGTCGTCCTCGTTCAGGCGACAGTGATCTATTACCGGGGCTATCGAACAAGCCTGATTAAGGCCTCCCAATTGCAAACGCAGTTGGTCCATGCTCAGCTTCAGGCTCTCCGGATGCAATTGCATCCGCACTTTCTCTTCAACACGCTTCATACCATTACGGCGCTTATGCATGAGGATCCCGACCGTGCCGAGCGGACCATTGCGCGGCTGGCCGAATTACTCAGGCTCTTTCTTACCAGCAGTACGATCCATGAAGTCATGCTCGGTGAGGAACTGCGCATTCTCGACCTCTATCTTGAAATTGAGCGCGCGCGCTTCGAAGAGCGGTTACAGATTTCTTACGATGTTCCGGAACACCTCCGCTGCGCCCTGGTCCCCAGTCTCGTGCTCCAGCCGCTTGTTGAAAATTCCATCAGGCATGGTGTTGGGAAGCGCGCGGCGCCGGGCGCAATTACAGTTCTGGCCGAACGCTATGCGGACAGTTTGGTCCTGCGCGTTACCGATAACGGCGAGGGCCTTAAGGGAGATCCCCTGAAGCCGATCCATCAGGGCATGGGTCTGGCAATCACACGCGGCCGGCTCGAATCCCTGTACGGGCCGCAACAGTCGCTGGTCCTGCGAAACCTTCCCGAGGGGGGAGTGGAAGTGCGCATTACGTTGCCATTTCGCAGCCCGGCAGCAAACAACCACGAGAAAGAAAATGCCGAACTTCAAAGTGTTGATCGTTGATGACGAGCGGCTCTCGCGCAGGCGGATTCGCAGGCTGCTCACGCTGGATCCGGAGTGCGAAGTCATAGGGGAATGCGCAAATGGGGCGGAAGCGGTCCAGACGCTCGAGACCGCGCGTCCGGATCTGTTGTTCCTCGATATCCAGATGCCGGAGTTGGACGGCTTCGAAGTCGTACAGGCACTGCAACAGGTCAGGCCATTGATTGTCTTCACTTCCGCGTTTGATGATTACGCGCTTCGCGCCTTCGATGTCCAGGCGTTCGACTATCTCCTGAAGCCGTTCGAAGGCCGCCGCTTTTTGGAATCCCTGCGGCGCGCAAAGGCCAGGATTTCGCAGGAACGCGCGGGTCTTGGCGACCGCCGTCTCTTCGAGCTGTTTGAAAATTTCACGAAAACGCAACGCGCGCCCGACCGCATCGCGGTGCGCAATAACGGGCGTGTAGTTTTCCTGAAGCTCGAAGACATCGACTGGATCGAGGCTTCGGACAACTACGTTTGCCTGCACTGCGGGCGCGAGACGCACGTTGTGCGGGAAACCATGAGTGATCTGGAATCCCGGCTCGATCCCGCAAAATTCCTCCGCGTCCACCGCTCGGCTATCGTGAATCTGGATCAGATCCGGGAGTTGCAGCCCTGGTTTCGCGGAGATTTCCGGGTCATCCTGCGCGATGGCACGGAGTTGACGCTCACCAAGAACCATCGCGAAAAGCTGGAGTCGCGCCTCCTGCTAGGGGCCGCCGCTCGTTGATTCGCTGATCATGCGGGACAATAGGAATTGCGGACCTTCCGGTCCGCATCCTCCCGAATGATTTCATTCTCAAACGTAAACAAGCAGTACGGCAGACAACTTGTCTTCGTCGACGCCTCATTTCAATTGAATCCCGGCGAAAAGATGGGCCTGGTCGGTCCCAATGGCTCCGGCAAAACCACCCTTTTCCGAATGCTCGTCGGCGAGGAAGGTCCCGACGATGGCGAAGTCACGCTCCCGAAACGCACCACCGTCGGCTACTTCCGGCAGGATACGGAAGAGATGTCGGGACGCTCCGCGCTCGACGAGGCCATCGCGGGCAGCGGCCGCGTAGGCGACCTGCACCACGAGCTCGAACACCTCCAACACCAGATGGAAGATCCCGGCCAACTGGATCGAATGGACCAGATCCTCGAGCGTTTTGGTGAAGTCCAGGAGGAGTACGAGCACCTCGGCGGATACACGCTCGAAGCGCAGGCCCGCGAAGTCCTCCACGGACTCGGCTTCAAAGACGATCAGATCGACGGCGACGTTGGCGCGCTCTCCGGCGGATGGAAGATGCGCGTCGCGCTGGCCCGCGTGCTGCTCGGCCGTCCCGATGTCCTGTTGATGGATGAGCCCACGAACCACCTCGACCTCGAATCGATTATCTGGCTTGAGCAATTTCTGAAATCGCTGCCTGGCGCCCTGCTCATGACTTCGCACGACCGCGAATTCATGAATCGCATCGTTTCGAAGATCGTGGAAATCGACGGCGGCGAAACCATTGTCTACTCGGGTAACTATGATTTCTACGAACGCGAACGCGCCATTCGTGAAAGCAATCAGCAGGCGGCCTTCGCGCGCCAGCAAGCCATGCTGGCCAAAGAGCAGCGCTTCATCGATCGTTTTCGCACTCATGCCGCAAAAGCCGCACAGGTGCAAAGCCGCATCAAGGCGCTCGACAAGATCGAGAAGCTCGAACTCCCGAAGAAGCGGCACGTTGTAAAGTTCGAATTCCGGGTACCGCCGCGCTCGGGCGATCAGGTCGCTGTAATCGAAGAGCTATCGAAGAGCTTCGGCCCGCGAACCATCTACGACGACTTCAGTCTCATTATCCGGCGCGGCGAACGCTGGGCCGTCATGGGCCGGAACGGCGCCGGAAAGACTACACTGCTCCGCATGATTGCCGGGGTCCTCAAGCCCGACTCCGGCGAAGTCCGCCTCGGAGCCAGTCTCAGGATGGGCTATTTTGCCCAGCAGTCGCTCGACGTTCTCGACCCCGAGTTGACGGTCCTCGAGCAACTCCAGAGAGACTTTCCGCAGGACGGCATCGGTGCGCTCCGCTCTCTCGCGGGGGCATTCCAGTTCTCGGGCGATGACGTGGACAAGCGAATCCGCGCCCTTTCGGGCGGCGAGAAATCACGCCTTGCCATGGCGCGCATGCTCTACGATCCGCCAAACTTTCTCATCCTCGACGAGCCGACAAACCATCTCGACCTCGCTACGAAAGAGATGCTGGTCGAGGCCCTCAAAGACTTCGAAGGCACGATGATCTTCGTCTCGCACGACCGGGTATTCCTGAAAGGCCTTGGGACGCGAGTGCTGGAACTGGGGGGCGAGACAGGAATGGAGAAGCAGCCCCTGGTTTATCCGGGGTCGTATACGGAATATGTCGGGAGCCTCGGTCACGAGGCCCCCGGCATTTACTCCTAGGCTAAAAATGTAGCTTCAACGCAAGCTGGATGATCCGGGGATCGAACGCCGAAGCGATCTTCCCGAATGACGCCGTCGTGTTCAGGTTGGTATTGATGGTGCTGAAGGATGTGCCCGTACCCGCTGGTGAAATTGCGCCGACGAAGTTAGTGTGATTCAGGATGTTGAATGCTTCGCCGCGCGCTTCCAGATTGAATCGCTCGTTCAGCTTGAAGATTCGGCTGATAGACGTGTTCAGGAAGAAACCGCCGGGTCCGCGCAAGGCGTTCCGGCCCACATTGCCATAGGTTCCGACCGGGTTCTGCTGGAACGCCGCGGCATTCGTCCAAAGGTAGCAGGGAGCCGGCGAACAGTTGTTGTTCGTGGCGTACGGGTTCTGCAGCACCTGCACCGGCCGGTCGTTGCCCAGTCCCGTGCGCGAGTTGTCAACCCCGGAAGTCACTGTATACGGAGATCCCGAAACCGCGCGGATCAGCGGTGCGATCTGCCAGTTCGAGAGCAAACGGTTCTTCCACGCATTTGCAAATTTCGGACTCTGCGCAACGCCCGACACATTGAAGTTGTGCCGGACATCGAAAATACACGCGCCTTTGTCAGCCGTACGGTTGTGCACCTGCGAATTCGTAGACCCCGCGAGAGCGGCCCCGAAATCGTAATCCGAAATGCAGTTGGAATTTGTATAGTTGGCCAGAATCGTAAAGTTGTGCGCGTACCGGTGCTGGGCGGAAAGGATCAACCCGTTGTAATGGGCGACTGCGCCATCATCGGCGGTGTCGATACTAGCGTAGGCCGCACCAGTCGTTGGATTCGCCGTATAAAGCACCCGGCGAAAATTCGGATTACCCGTCGTGGAGCACGGCCCCGCTGCCGTTAGCCCGAACTGGCCGGCCGTGCAACTTCCCGGCACATAAACCGCCGGATTGATCTCACCGGCAATCCAGAGGTGAGTCGTCTTGTTGCCGAGATAGGTAGCGGAAACGACCCAGTCCTTAAAGAGCTGCCGTTGGTAGGTGATGTTCCAGTTCGCCACGTAAGTCGGTTTCGGATTGATCGGCATGTTGATGTACACACCGGCGTTGGGGAAGATGTAGTTGCTACCCGTCGGGAATGGGTTACCGCCGGCGAAGCCCTGATAAGGATTCGTGAATCCGCCGGCCGGGTTTGGAATGTCCAGAGCCGTTCCGTACGGCGGGTTGGTTGTCTCCCGTTCGTTAAACCAGGTTTCCGGCGAGTCGTAGAGAATAGCTGCGCCGATACGCAGCGTGTCCCGGCCGTCTCCATGAGGATTAAACACCATTCCGATACGGGGCGCGAAATTTGGCAGGTGGCCATTCCACATCGCGTCCGGAATGCCGGCATCGCCCTTGAAGAACAATCCGGCGGGCGCATTCTTAACCACCGTGCTGTGTTGGCCGGCTAAAAAGGCCGCGGTATTGAACGAAGTGCCACGGCCGTATTTGTCGGGATCCGAGAACAACGGCTCCCAACGGATGCCGAAGTTCAAGGTGAACTTAGTGTTCAGTTTGAAACTATCCTGTGCGTAGAAGCTCGCAATCCATTGGCGAAGGTCGTCGGGTGTTGCGTTGGTTTGCGTGAAATCGCTGGGTGTGCCCAGCAGGAAATCAGCCAGCCCCAGATTCGTGCGGGTTCCGTTAAATGTGAAGTTGCCGTTTTCATTGAAGCCCGAAACCGTATTGTTCTGGCTTCGAATCAGATTGAAGCCGACGGAGATTTCATGCCGGCCGCGGATCAGATCGAGGTCGTCCGAAACCTGATACATGGTGTCGTTGAAATGACCCGGCGCACAGGTGCCGCAGAACGTGCTAAAGCCGCCTGTAATCGAAAGCAGGAGAAAATTCGGCACGGCGCTGTAAATATTCACGCCGAGAAGGGTCGGATTGATTGCGGTGGGCGTCGGACCGCGATTATCGCGGATACGATTGAACGTGAAATGCGCCGTGTTCACGGTTCCGGGGCCGAATACGAACGTGTCGCCGAGAGCCGCCGATTGCGAAAGTTCGAAGTTGCCGGGCGAGGTGGTCGTCAGCACATTCTTGCCGTCGAACACGGGGGGATTTTGATAGCTGTTGGCAAAGTAACGCAGAAAGATGCGGTTCTTGTCGCTCTGCACCCAATCGGTCTTGCCGAGGTATTGGTTCTCATCCCCCGTTGTCCGGATCCCGTACACCACCTGTCCGCACGGGTCGCTGGTGGCGGGCAGATAGCTGGCCGATATCTTCAACGCGACGGGATTCAACCGCGACTGGGGAATCTGGTTCCCGGCGAAGGGAGCATTGCTGTTTTGCGGATCGACCAATTGAATGGTCTTGTTGTTCTGGCATCCAGGACCGGCGAGTGTGCCGAAGTCGCCCGTAAGCGATGCTGCATTCGGAATATGTGTGATCGTGGTCGGCGGGTT
>Ga0308174_10000944_pt1 | contig 12912 bp, 9 predicted proteins | sample PhyPR2_FD_203894 | JGI IMG/M metagenome (GOLD analysis project Ga0308174, IMG submission 203894) | Soil microbial communities from UC Gill Tract Community Farm, Albany, California, United States - DLSLS.P.R2 | ecosystem: Environmental > Terrestrial > Soil > Agricultural land | place: USA...
CTGTGCGGCGTGCTTGGCCGTGGACGCAAAACCGTCCACCACGCGGACGCGGCCGAGACGGGCGGTCAGGGCCTCGAGGACCCACGCCTCGCTGGCCATGCGTCCCGACAGCAGCACGTCACGCGCCGCCGGCGCCGACACACGCAACGCCGCGACGGCCTTGGCCGCGCCTTCGACGAACGCTTCGCGTCCGTCGGGACCCGCCTCGCTGGCACCGCCGTGAAACAGCATCGACTTGGACCAGTGGCCGGCCAGGTAGGCGATTTCGCCGTCGAGTGCGCCGGCGCTCTGCCAGCCGATCGGACCCGACGTGCCACCGAGGCCGTCGACGATCCGGCCACGGTCTACGGCGACCGCCGCACTGAACGCGCCGCCAAGTTCGAGCAGGATGAACGACACCTCCGCCGGTGCGCACTCCCGATACACGGACTGCTCGTGCAGCGCCAGTGCCGCCGCGCACACCTTGTCGGCCGTGCCGATGTCGATCCGGTTGACCTTGCGGTGCGCCGGTACGGACGCCAGGTGGATCACGCCGGGGGTGAACACCACGGGCACGGGGATCTGCGCGAGCGCCCGCATCACCGCCGCGAGCCCGCCGATGCCTCCCGCGTCACCCGGTGCCGAGAGGCACGCCAGGCGCACGTCGTTCTCGGTGAGTGCGTTGCCGGGCACGAGCGGCAGTCCATATCCGGACGGACCCGCCACGAGATCGAGTGGACCCACCGAGGCGATCAGCGCCGGAAGAAACGCCGGGTCCGCCAGGGCGTCGGCGGTCGGAATGGATTGGTCGACGAACACGCGGCCGTCCTCGAGCGCGCAGATGTCGAGTGAGATGGTGCCGGGATCGATGCCGAGGACGCGTGGCATCGACTACTTCGGGGCGGCCAGTTCCTTCGCGACGTCGGCAATCGTTTCGGCGTCGAGGACCAGGTCGTTGCGCTCGAACAGCCGCGCGATGCACGACTTGTGGATCTTCATCTTGAGCCCGCCGACCCCGAGCGCACCGAAGACGGTGACGCCGTCGCGATCGATGCCGTTGTCCATGACCTCGATCCCTTCGACGCCGAGCGGCGGCACCGCATTCAGGTCGGCGGCCGCGATGAGCCCCGGGCGTCCGGCCCACGCTGCCCTGGGCACGAGCATCACGCCGGCAGGACCGCAGTTGAGCAGCAGGTGCGCGCCATCGAGCACCGCGGCAGCTGTCGAGCTGTCGGGCATGACCGTATTGGCGATGGTCCCGCCGAATCGCTGGCGCACCGCATCGAGGGCCGACGGCTCCATGGCCCGCCGCGAGGTGATCAGCACGTCGGCGCCCGCTTTCGCCAGCAGGCCCGCGGCGCGGATACCGACAGGTCCGGTCCCCGCGGTGATGACCGCGCGCTTGCCGCTGACATCGCCCACCGCCTGCTGGAGCTTCGCGACCGCTGCCACCGCCGTCGTGTTCGATCCGTTGGAGTCGAGCAGGACCGAGACGCGCATCGGGCCGAATACGGTCTTCTTCACCGCGGCCAGCAGCCGCTCGCCGGCCGCCATGTCGGTGCCGCCGATGAAGATCGCCGTGTTGTGCAGGTCCTTCGGACCGCGCGTGAAGATTGCACCGTGCACGAGATCGCGCACCGCGGACTCGGTCACGCTGCCGTAGCTCAGGATGCGATCCGCGCCGCCGTCGTAGGCGACGACCTGGTCGAATGAACTGGGATGCGTGGAGGTATCGAGTTGGAGCAGGAGGCGTTTCACGATGGGTTGCTGGCGGCTTCAGGCACAGGAAGACGGCCTACCGGCTCCGGCCCGGCGCACAGCCGGGAGCCGGGAGCCAGTAGCCGAACAGGCTTACTTCGGGCTGAACGGGTGCTTCGCGGTCTTCGAGCCGGCCACGACTTCCTGCACGCTCGGCTTGCTCGCCAGCGCACGCTGGATCGCTTCCTTCGTCGCGCGGTAGTTGTAGTCGTAGATCTTGTTGTCGTCCGCGGCTTCCCAGTGGATGAACACGCCCACGGCGATGCAGAGATCCTCCGCCTTCGCCGCCGGGATGACGCCCGCTTCGACCGAGTCGACCACCGCACGGGCCACCGCGGCCTGCGCCGGTCCGAACATCTGGACCGCCTGCTTGGCGCCCTTGATGGTGACCTTGTTGAACATGATCGTGTCGGGCTTGCACGGCAGGTTCGGCGCGACCACCGCCAGCAGGGTCGTGAAGCCGTCCTTGTTATTGGTCAGCGCGTTGCAGAACGCGTGACCCGCAGGACCCGACTTCGACCCGATGATGAGGTCAATGTGCGCCACTTCGTTGCCGTCACCGACGAGCGACTCGCCGAGGAAGAAATCCGCCATGGGTTGCTACTCCTGTGTTGAAGAGTGAATTCAGTCTGTTTCTGGCCGTGCATGACTCGCGCTGCGAAGTGGCACTGCCGGAGCCGAACGAATATATCTCACTTCTGTTTGGTCTTGTATTTGTCGAAGAAGTCGAACGTCTGCTTCAGGATCTCGGGCTGAGCCCATGCATCGACGTGCTGTCCGCCAATGACCGGCAGCCACGTCACGTTCAGTCCCTTGGCCTTGGCGTGATCCACCATGATCTTGCTCGCTTCGAACACCATCGTCGTGTCCATGTCGCCGTGGACGACGAGGATCGGCATGGTCTTCAGCTTCTCGTAGGGGAAGTTCGTGTCGTCGAGCGGAGCGGCGCTCGGCGAGATCGCGGTCCAGAGTTCCGGGTTCTTGGCGCCAAGGTTCCACACGGCGCTGCCGCCTGACGAATTGCCCATCAGGTAGACGCGATTCGGGTCGGCGTTGTACTCGGCCATCATCAGGTTGCGAACGTTGATGATGTCCTGCTCCGCGCGGGCAAAGTCTTCGGCGGTTGCGGGCGGCGCTGCCGGGCCGCGGCCCGCACGACCACCACCACCGCCGCCGGGTGCGCCTGCTGCTGGTGCGCCAGCCGGGGGGACGCCTGCCGGTGCTGCGGCCGGACCTGCACCCGGAGCCCCGCCCCCGGCTGCGCCGCCTGCGCGCGGTGCGCGCGGCACCTGCACCATCGGATACGGGACGTTCCACCCGCCGACGCCGGTGGCGTTGGCGTGATAGCCGGTCACGGCGGCGACGATGAAGCCGCGCTCTTCAGCCATCTTCGCGAGCGTGGGCGCCGCCATCGGCCGCTGGAACGGCGCCGTCGCCGGCTGATTCGCGCCATGCGTGAGAATCACGAGCGGCAGCTTGGTGTTCTTGTCCCACTTCGTCGGCACGTAGATGTGGTACGGGATGCTCTCGGTCGTACCGGGGAAGATGTAGGACTTGTCCTGTTCGCCCTTCGCCTGATAGTTCGCCGACTTGGGATCAGGCTGGGGAGCCTGCGCGTAGCCCGCGTGGGCCCACGTCAGGATCGCGCCGATGGCCAGCGCGAAGACGGTCAATGACTTTCGCATTTCAACGCTCCGTAGGAATCAGGACCTGAAGTTCGGTAGTTTTTGCGGCCGTTCATGGTATCAAGACCCCCGCGTTTTCTGTGGAGGTTTCCCGTTCCCCATGTCCGAGGTCATCCCGAACCGCTGGCGCATCCCGATCGGTGCCGTGCTGGTGCACATCTGCATCGGCTCCGTGTATGCCTGGAGCACCTTCAACCGTCCCATCCAGGAGCTGTTTCCCGGACAGCCCTGGTGGTTCAGCCCGCCTTACACGACGTTCACGACGGCGCTCGCGTTGCTCGGACTGAGCGCGGCGTTTGGCGGACCCTGGGTGGAGCGGCGGGGTCCGCGCGTGGCGGCACGTACCGCCGCGCTGTACTTCGGCTGCGGCCTGCTGATCGGCGGTGGCGGCCTGGCGATGCGCCAGCCGCTCCTCGTGTTCCTCGGCATGGGGTTCGTGGGCGGCATCGGCTGCGGGCTCGGCTATATCGCTCCAGTCAGCACGTTGGTGAAGTGGTTTCCGGATCGACGCGGGATGGCCACCGGCATGGCGATCATGGGATTCGGCGGTGGCGCGTTCGTCGCCGGCAAGCTGAATCAGTACTTGATGGACCGGGTCGGCATCGCGAACACCGTCATGCTGCTCGGCGGCGCGTATCTGGTGATCATGCTGGTTGGGTCGCGGCTGCTGCAATCGCCGCCGGAAGGGTGGCGGCCGGCCGGTTGGACGCCCCCGGCGAGAACCAATCCGATGATCACCGATCGCAGCGTCAGTCGCGACGCCGCGATCCGCACGCCACAGTTCCTCCTGCTGTGGGGGATTCTTTTCATCAACGTCACCGCAGGCATCGGCATCCTCGCGCAGGCCTCGCCGATGACGCAGGACATGTTCGGCCGAAGCGCGCAGCAGGCGGCCACGTTCGTGTCGTTGCTCAGCCTGTTCAACGCCGGCGGCCGGTTCATGTGGGCCTCGGGCTCGGATCACATCGGCCGCCGCACCACCTACGCCGTCTTCTTCGTGGTCCAGGTGATCCTGTTTCTCCTCATTCCCGGCATGGCCGCGCGCGGTCAGTGGCGGCTGTTCGAAGCCAGCCTGTTCGTCGTGCTGACCATGTACGGAGGCGGGTTCGCGACGATTCCCGCCTTCCTCGCTGACATCTTCGGCCCCGAGAACGTCGGCGCGATTCATGGCGCGCTGCTGACCGCATGGAGCGCGGCAGCGATCGTCGGACCGATGATCATCACCGAGATGTCCAACAGCGCCAAAGCTGCGTTGCCACTGGGCGGTGACCGCGTGCACATCTACGACACGCCGCTGCAGGTGCTGGCCGCCCTGCTCGCCATCGGATTCGTGTTGACGCTGCTCGTGCGCCCGCTTCGACAGAAGGCAGCGGCCGGTGTCGCCTGACGAACGCACACGGTCGTAAATAGTCGATTCAGTACGATTTGAAACGCGAATCCATCCGTCTGTAGACTATCGGGCTGAGCCCCGATGCGAGCCCTCGTGGTGTGTGCCCTGACCGCATGGTTCCTCCTTCCGCCGGTGCCGGCTGCGGCGCAGATCGGCACCGGCGGGATCACCGGCCTCCTCACCGACGGGGCTGGTGCCTCCGTCGCGGGTGCGACGGTCACGGCTCTGCAACTGTCCACGCGAGTCACCCGCCGCGCCGTCTCCTCGGCGGCCGGGGTGTATACGCTGCCCGCGCTCGTGCCCGGCGAATACGAAGTGGACATTGACGTGCAGGGTTTCAAGCCGGTGCGCCGGCGGACCGTGCACGTGGCCACCGGCGAGACCATCCGACTCGATGTCACGCTCGAGGTCGGTACCGTCAACGAAGTCGTCAGTGTCACTGCGGACGCCTCGCCCCTCCGCTCGACGGCCAGCCTTGGCCACGTCGTGTCGCAGGAGAAGCTGGAGTCGCTGCCGCTCAACGGCCGGAGCTTCATTACGCTGACGACGTTGGTTCCCGCGGTCGCCTTGCCGCCCGGCTCACAACTGCCGCGCATCAACGGCGGACGGCCGCGTACCAACGAGTACCTGTTCGACGGCATCTCGGTGCTCCAACCAGAACCCGGCCAGGTGGCCTACTTCCCGGTCATCGACACCATTCAGGAATTCAAGGTCGAGACGAACAGCCCGCCGGCGGAATTCGGACGGTTCAACGGTGGCGTCGTCAACCTGACCACGCGCAGCGGCGGCAATCGCGTTCACGGCGCCGCCTTCGAGTTCTTCCGGAATGAGGCGCTGAACGCACGCAACTACTTCGCACCGGCGCCAGCACCGAAACCGGAGTTCCGGCGCAATCAGTTCGGCGGAGTCCTCGGTGGGCCGCTGCTGCGGAATCGCACGTTCTTCTTCGTGGACTACCAGGGCCAGCAGCAGCACATCGGTCGCACGGTGATCTCGACCGTGCCGACCGCACTGCAGCGCGGCGGCATCTTCACCGAGGCCGTGTCGGGCCGTGTGCCGCAGATATTCGACCCGGCCACGACGATGGGGATCGGGAACGGCGGGTTCTTGCGCGCGCCGTTTGACGGCGGCGTGATTCCGCCCAGCCGCATGGATCCGGTGGCGCTCGCGCTGCTGCAGCGTTATCCCCTGCCGACATCACCGGGGACAGCGAACAACTATCGGCGCACCGCGCGTGAAACCGACGACCAGAACCAATGGAGCGCGCGGGCGGACCATCGCTTCGGCACCGCCGATCAGGCGTTCGGTCGTCTGGCCACCTTCCGTGACCATTTCGTCCCCGTGACACCGCTGCCGGACGGGAGCGGGGCGACGAGCGGGACGCTCGGCCCGCAGGATACCGTCGCGTGGTCCCTGGCCTCGAACTATCGACACACATTCTCGAGTTCGCTGCTGAACGAGGTGCGCGCGGGTGACACGCGGCGTCATGTTGAACGGATGGCGGCGCCACGCTCAGTACCCGGGCTGCCGTCCATTGTGATACCCGGCTTGCCATCGTCTTCGCTTCCCGATGTCCTGCCGACGTTCACCGTCGCCGGCTACTCGCAGCTGGGATCGCCGGCGAACACCGCGACCGACTTCCACACCGGCGTCACCGAGTTCGCCGATTCGCTGACCTGGGTCTCGGGCCACCACACGCTCAAGGGCGGCCTCGATTGGCGATGGGACCGGCTCGACGTCGTCCAGCCGCCGCAGCCATCCGGCGTGTTCACGTTCAACCAGTTGGGCACCGATCAGCCGGGCGTGACGAATACGGGGACGCCGTTCGCGAGCTTCCTGCTCGGACAGGTGCAGACGTTCTCGATCGACGTGCAGCGGTCGCCGATTCGCGAGCGCGCCCGCGTTCAGGAGTACTTCATCCAGGACGAGTGGAAAGCGACCAGTCGGCTGACCGTTACTCCGGGATTGCGCTACACGCTGAACTTCCCGTCGACCGAGATCGCGGGCCAGACCGCTGTGTTCAACCTGCAGACGCAATTGCTCGAGTATCCAGGCGACCAGCCGGTCCGGCCGTTGAAGAAGGACAACGTCGGTCCTCGTCTCGGCATCGCATACCGCGTCACCGATCGCACCCTCGTGAGCACGGGGTATGGCCTGGTCTGGATCGAAATGGCCGGCATCACGACTCCGTTCACCACGCCGTCATTCCCTTTCCTCCAGACCGAATCGCAGCGGGCACTCGATACGATCAGCCCGGCGTTCGTGCTCGCCGGCGGGCCCACCGTGGCGCCGCTTGATCCGACTCCGCAGGCCGGTCTCGGCCAGGGCGTGTTCTCGGTTGATGCGACGCTTGGCTCGGGCTATGTCCAGCAGTGGAATGCCGCGGTACAGCACGAACTGACGGACAGCACCTCCTTCGAAGTGGCCTACGTCGGATCGAAGATCACCCACGTCGGTATCCCGGATACGAACCTCAATCAACTCAGCGTCGCGCAACTCGCGCTCGGCAACGCGTTGCTGGCACGGGTCGCGAACCCGTACCTCGGCACGATCCCCGCGTCATCTCCACTCGGCGAGCCGACCATCACGGTGGCGCAACTGATGAAGCCGTATCCCATGTACCAGACGGTGAGCCTGTACCGCAACAACGTCGGCAACACCTACTATCGCGGCCTGACCGCCAGGATCGAGCACCGGTTGGCGCATGGCCTGACGTATACGGCGAGCTACACGCGGTCGCGGCTGCTCGACGATGCGTCGGCGGTGTTCGACGCATCGATCCTGACGGGTCCGGTGGCGAGCTTCCCGGTGGCCGACAGCTTCAACCGCCACCTCGAGAAGGACTACTCGACCGGCGACATTCCGCACCTGTTCGTGTCGTCGGTTGTCTGGGACGTGCCGTACGGGCGTGGTCGGCCGCACCACCTGCAGGGAATCGCGGGGTTGCTGGCCGATGACTGGACGCTGTCGGGAATCGTGACGCTGCAGTCGGGCATGCCGGTCGCCGTGACGCAGGCGACGAACTTCAACGCCTTTGCCGGTTTCGGGACGCAGCGTCCAAACCTCGTGGCCAATCCCGAACTGCCCGCAGCGGAGCGGACCCCAGCGCACTGGTTCAACACCGCAGCATTCGCAATCGCGCCGCAGTTCACGCTCGGCACGGCGTCGCGGAACCCGGTGCGCGGGCCGTCGTACCGGAACGTCGATTTCGCCATCAGCCGCCGCGTGCCGCTCGCCTCGCCGGTATCGCTGGACATCCGCGTCGAAGTCTTCAACCTGCTGAACACGCCGCCGCTGAGCAACCCGAATGCGGTGGCCGGGACGGCCAATTTCGGCACGATCACGAGCGCTGGCGACCCGCGCGTGGTGCAGCTCGCGGTCAAGCTGCTGTTCTAGGGGACGCGAAGACCGCCCTGCTCGCGAACGCGGCCTCGGCCGCGGCGGCCGGTCATTTGGCGCTTTGGCGGCACCTGCCGAAAGGGTTATATTCCGCGCACGAAATAGTCTGGAGGAATAATCCTGATGAGGCGATTCTTTGTCGCCGCAACTGCTTGCGGACTCTTCGCGTGTGGCGCACTTCTGACAGCCCAGCACACGCTCGGAGCGAAGTTCGATCTGAAAAAGCCGCTGACCCTGACGGGCACGGTCACCCAGATCGACTGGGCCAACCCCTACGTGCACATCCTGATGAAGGTGCCCGGCCAGCCAGTCCCCGCACTGTGGGCGGTGGAAGTCGACGGGCCGATCACGCTGACCGACAATGGCTGGTCGCGCGATTCACTGCCACTGGGCGAAACGATTCGCGTTGAAGGCTTCGCGGCGCGCAACGGCAGCAACCAGATCTCCGGCGGCAGAGTCACCATCGCCAGTTCCAGCAAGCCGGTGTATGTCGGCGTCAACGGGAGGCCGAAGCCGAAGCCCACCGCCACGGGACCAACGCCGCGCTGGCCCGATGGTCATCCGCGGCTCGGCCCGCCGCCGGGCGAGACCGGCTACTGGGGCCTGCCGACGAAGCACGGCCTGTCCGAAGACGGTCAGAACATCCAGATGGATGACTACGGGCTGCTGAAGAACATCGCGGACGCGTCGAAGGTGGCGCCGATGCAGCCGTGGGCACTCGCCCTGTACCGGACGCGACAGGCCGACTCGCTGTCGCACGATCCGCTGTTCCAGTCCTGCAAACCGCCGGGTGGTCCTCGCCAGTTCCAGCAGCTCGTATCGGGCCTGCAGTTCGTCGAGCAGCCGGATTTCAAGCGCGTACTCGTGTTGCTCGGCATGGGCAACCGCAATCGCCGGCTAATCTACACCGACGCCCGCAAGCAGGTGGGTCAGCTCGGTGGCAACGACGACAATCCGCTGTTCTACGGCCAGGCGGTTGCGCGGTGGGAAGGCGACACCTGGGTGGTGGACACGAAACTCTTCAACGAAGAGTTCTGGTTTGACAATGGTGGCCTGCCGCATACCGAGCAGCTGCACCTTGTCGAGCGCTTCACGCGGCCCAACCTCGGCACACTGCACTACGAAGCGACGGTTGACGATCCCGGTGCGTACACGCGTCCCTGGAAAAGCAGCTGGGACCTGAAGTGGGTGCCCGGTGAGGAGACTCCGTACTTCCTGTGCCAGGACGACCGGCCTTAAAAAAGGATTCATGCGATGAAACGCACACTCTTGATTGGCGTCGGCGTCGCGCTCGCGATGACGATGGCTACGGTGGATATCGCCGGGCAGGCGCCGGCGCAGGGCCAGGGACAGGCTCCGGCGCAAGGCCAGGGACAGCGCCAGGGCCAGGCGGGCGCGCGTGCCGGCGGTGGTGGTCGCGGTGGTCGCGCAGCCGGACCGCCGGCGGCGCCAACGCCGCGGTGGCCTGACGGCAAGCCGATTCTCGGCTCAGTGCCCGGCAAGGGCGTCGATGGCTGGGGCGCGGGCGTGACCACGCTGCCACAGGGCATGCTCGATCAGGTGCCGTTCCAGCCGTGGGCGCGCGCCGCGTACGATATCCGGCAGATCGATCAGTTCGAGCCGCACACCCGCTGCAAGGCCTCCGGCGCATCTCGCCAGTTCTCGACGCCGTATGGCACCGAGTTCGTCGAGGTGCCGGACCTGAAGCGGATGTATATCCTCGACAACGGCGGGCCGAACTCGTTCCGTATCATCTATCTCGATGGCCGGCAGTTTCCCGCCACGCTCGAGCCGAGCAACTACGGCTACTCGATCGGCCGCTGGGACGGCGACACCCTCGTCGTCGAAACACGCGGGCTGAACGAGAAGTTCTGGCTGGACACGCGCGGCACGCCGCACACCCAGCAGCTCAAGTTCACCGAGCGCTTCACCCGTCTGGACATGGAGACGCTGGAGTACCAGGCGACCATCGATGACCCGGGCGCATATACGCGGCCCTGGACGACCACGAAGTTCCAGCTGCGGCGGCGGGCAGGTGAAGAGCCGTTCGAATACATCTGCCAGCAGTACAACCAGGGCCCCGAGCTGATGGTCGGGACCCAGGAATCGATCGACAACTCGAAGTTCTACGTGCCGTAGGGGAATCGTGATGCTGAAACGACTCGCAACCGCCCTGTGCCTCGTGACCATGGTCGCGGCATTCGCCGTGACCACGCGCGCGCAAGAGGGCTATCCCATGACCGGCACGTGGTATGGCGACTACGGCACCGGTGCGCAGAAGAAGGATCTGACGTTCGTGATGAAGTGGGACGGCAGCACCGCCAGCGGGATCATGAATCCCGGTCCCGGCTCGCAGCCGATTACCTCGGTCACGATGGACATCATCCCTGGTAAGCCGGGTGCACGGTCACTGAACAATCCCGAGGCGGCCGCCGCCATTCCGCCCGTGTTCAACGTCAAGATCGTCATCGGTGATCTGACGCTGGAAGGCAAGATGATGAACCCGGTCGGCGGCAATCGCTCGATCGTCGGCACCTACACGAAGGGTGCCGAAAAGGGACCGTTCACGATCAAGCACCTCTGAACGGTTTGATTGATGGGTTCAAGGTTCATGGAACCTTGAACCCATCCAACCCAGGAAGCGAACGCCGCACCCGAGTTCCCGACACCGCACTAGCGTCCAATAGCCAACCTACCAATCAGCGAATCCGTCGTAAGACTGATTGCTGGTGATCCTGCGTAGATCGGTTCCATCGACTCGCATCAGATAGAGCTCGACCTCCGAGGCGTGGCCTTGGCTTCCATCCCGTTAGAGTGGAACACGATCCACTTCCCATCCGGTGACCATCGCGGGTGTCCAAATGCGAATGGTTGTCAGCGCGGCGAGGCGAACCCATGAACCAGCCATGAACCTGTGCACCCTGCGAACCTGAGAACCGGAACCCAAGCACCTGAGCACCAAGGAATCTCCGAACCCGTTTATCCTCGGGCGATCAGCTGCCCGTACTCCGGCACCCTGACGTGCAAACCAAGCAGTCGCATGCCCGCCCACAGGGCGTGCGGCGTGCTCGACACCACCGGCACGTGGCACGTCTGTTCGAGCGGCGCAATGATCTCCAGCGTACGCAGGCCGCCACACGACACGACCAGTGCATCTGCCTTCGCGGCACTCTTGAACACATCGGCGCTGAACTGCTGCAGCGATTCCTGCGTGACCTTCGCGGGATCACTGATCGCTTCGAGGCCCAGGCCTTTCATCGCCACCACTTCAAAGCCGGATTCCTCGAGGAACCGCTTCAGCCGTCCGCTGACCTCCTCGTTGTAGGCGGTCGCCGCCGCCACGCGCCGCGCCTTGACCTGCTTCAGCCCGTCCACCACCGCCGTGCTCATGCTGGTGGTCGGCAGCCCGGTTTCGCGGTGCACGTCGTCGATCAACTTCTGGTTGAACGCGGCCCCCTTGTAGAAGGTCAGCGAGGTGCCGAAGATCGAGATGGCGCTGGCGCCGGCGCGCGCCTGCTCCTTGGCAAACGGCACGATCTTGTCGATGACTGCGTCGTAGCCCTCGGGCGTCATGCTCGTCAGGCCGAGGCCGTGGACGAGGAAACGGATGTCGCGACCATAGAGCGCGATCCCCTCCGGCGGCACCGGGTAGTCGGCCGGCGGTGCGATCAAGCCGAGCAGCGGCGGCGTTGTGGCCGCCCCGCACGCCGCGGCGATTCCGGTTCCCACTCCAGCCTGCAACAACTCCCGACGCGACATCCGCATAGCCGTCCCCTTTGGCGCGTAGTGTCCGCCGGTCCGGGTCCGTGCGCAAGTGCTCCCCTCCCGCCACCGATTCTCAGTTACACTCCCGCGCCATGCGCAGACAGGCGTTCACCAGGCTGGTAGCAGGACTCCTCGGCATCACCGTCGTCCTCAGCGTCTCGCTGTCGCATCCTGCTGCGCAGAACGCGGCGCCGCCGTCGCCGATTGATGCGGCCGCACTGTATCAGCGTAACTGCGCCAGCTGTCACGAGGGCGGCAACGACCGCGCACCAACGCGCGAGGCGTTGCGCGGCATGACCCCCGAGCGTGTCCTGGCGGCGGTGGAAACAGGCCCGATGATCTCGATGTTCACGGGCCGCACCGCTGCGGAGCGCCGCGCCATCGCCGAGTTCCTCACCGGCAAGACGTTCGGGAGCCCGCTCCTCAGCACGCCATCAGCCGAAGCCATGTGCCGCACGGCTGCCGGATTCGAGCCGGCCAAGGGGCCGTCGTGGAGCACCTGGGGGCACGATCTCTCGAATACGCGCTTCCAGGATGCCGCGTCGGCCGGCATCACCCCGGAGAACGTCAGTCGTCTGAAAGTGAAATGGGCGTTCGCGTTTCCAGGCGACCTCCAGTCCTATGGCGTCCCAGTGCTGTCGGGCGGTCGCATCTTTGCGGGAAGCTGGGGTGGCAAGGTTTACTCGCTCGACGCGGCGAGCGGATGCGTCCACTGGTTCTTCGCCGCCGACGCCAGCGTGCGCGGAGCGGTCGCGATGGCGCATGTCGGCTCCCGTGATCTCGCGGTGTTCGGCGATCTCGCCGCCAACATGTACGCCGTCGACGCCAGTACTGGCGCGTTGGTCTGGCGGACGAAGATCGATCCATTTCCCGTGGCGCGCGTCAACGGTTCGCCCGTGTTCCACAACGGCCGGATCTACGTAGGCGTGGCGTCCG
>Ga0308174_10000945_pt1 | contig 12911 bp, 6 predicted proteins | sample PhyPR2_FD_203894 | JGI IMG/M metagenome (GOLD analysis project Ga0308174, IMG submission 203894) | Soil microbial communities from UC Gill Tract Community Farm, Albany, California, United States - DLSLS.P.R2 | ecosystem: Environmental > Terrestrial > Soil > Agricultural land | place: USA...
TTCTATAAAGGTATACTACAATGGCCGTTTCCAAAGAAGAAATCCTCGACGCAATTGGCAACATGAGCCTGATCGACGTAACCGATCTGGTGAAGATGATGGAAGACAAGTTCGGCGTCTCCGCTGCCGCCCCGGTGGCTGCTGCCGCCGGTCCGGCCGCCGCTGCCGCGGCTCCGGTCGAAGAAAAGACCGAATTCACGGTCGCCCTGAAGGCGATCGGCGAGAAGAAGGTCGAAGTGATCAAAGCCGTTCGCGCGATCACCGGCTTGGGCCTGAAGGAAGCCAAGGACCTGGTCGAATCCGCTCCGGCAAGCGTGAAGGAAGGCGTGAACAAGGATGATGCGGCGAAGTTCAAGAAGGAACTCGAAGCCGCCGGTGCCACCGTCGAGATCAAGTGACGGCAGGATGCCGTCATCCCGGCCAGTGCATGGATGCACGCTGAGCCGGGATCCAGTGTCTTAGAGATTGACAAAATTAGTTCATTGGATTTCCGCAAAAAACGGAAGTGACGGACCGAGCCTGGGGGCGAAAGCCCCCGGGCTTTGTCCGTTGATGCAAGAAAATGCAAGTAAACGAGGAGCCGCGAGCGGTGAACGGCAGTTCGAGAAAATCCCGACTCAATCGGGAATCACGAGCTACCGCTGACCCTTCACGTTTCCTTCCTCCCCCGACTGTCGTCGCCTGCGACGGTCACTGTAATAGGTGGTGTTCACCATGAGTTATTCGTTCACCGAAAAGAAGCGCATCCGCAAAGACTTCGGCAAGCGTCCGCTGGTCCTCGACGTTCCGCCGCTGCTCGCCATCCAGACCGATTCCTACCGTGAATTCCTGCAGGAAGTTGCTTCCAGCGGACATCGCGTCGATCGCGGTTTGCATGCAGCGCTCAAATCGGTGTTCCCGATATCGAGCTATTCCGGCAATGCCGCGCTCGAATACGTGAGCTATCGGCTCGGCGATCCGCCATTCGACGAGCGCGAGTGCCGTTCGCGTGGCATGAGCTACGGCGCGCCCTTGCGCGTGCTCGTACGCCTGGTGATCTACGACAAGGACAGCCCGGCCAGCAACAAGGCGGTCAAGTACGTCAAGGAACAGGAAGTCTACATGGGCGAACTGCCGCTCATGACCGAGACCGGAACGTTCATCATCAATGGCACCGAGCGCGTTATCGTCTCGCAGCTGCACCGTTCGCCGGGCGTGTTCTTCGATCACGATCGCGGCAAGACGCACAGCTCGGGCAAGCTGCTGTACTCGGCACGCATCATTCCGTATCGCGGCTCCTGGCTCGATTTCGAATTCGATCCGAAGGACGCGCTGTTCACGCGTATCGATCGCCGCCGCAAGCTGCCGGTCACCGTGCTGCTGCGCGCGCTCGGCTACAACAACGAGCAGATCCTCGACATCTTCTTCGAGAAGAACGTCTTCCATCTGGACAAGAAAGAAGGCGCCAAGCTCGAGCTGATCGCCGAGCGCCTGCGCGGCGAAACGCTGAACTTCGACCTGCGCGCCGGCAATGAAGTCATTGTCGAGGCCGGCAAACGCGTGACCGCGCGTCACGTGCGCGCGCTGCAGAACTCCAAGATCAAGACGCTCGAAGTGCCCGACGAATACCTGATGGGCCGCATCATCGCGCACGACATCGTCGACAAGAAAACCGGCGAGCTGCTCGCGGCTGCGAACAGCGAAATCGACGCGAGCCATCTCGAGGCGTTCCGCAAGGCCGGCGTCGACCAGATCGGCACGTTGTTCGTCAACGACCTCGATCGTGGTCCGTACATTTCCAACACGCTGCGCATCGATCCGACCAAGACCCAGCTCGAAGCGCTGGTTGAAATCTATCGCATGATGCGTCCGGGCGAGCCGCCGACCAAGGAAGCGGCCCAGAACCTGTTCTTCAACCTGTTCTTCACGTTCGAGCGCTACGACCTGTCGAGCGTCGGCCGGATGAAGTTCAACCGTCGCGTGGGCCGCAAGGAAATCACCGGCACCGGCGTGCTGTACGACTCGCAGTACTTCGGCATGCGCAATGACGAGGACTCCAAGAACCTGGTCAAGAAGCTCGGCGCGACCTCGGACATCCTCGAAGTGCTCAAGGTGCTGATCGAGATCCGCAACGGCCGCGGCACGGTCGACGACATCGATCACCTGGGTAACCGCCGCGTGCGTTCGGTTGGCGAAATGGCCGAAAACGTGTTCCGCATCGGCCTGGTGCGCGTTGAACGCGCCGTTAAAGAACGCTTGTCTCTTGCCGAGGCCGAAGGGCTGACGCCGCAGGACCTGATCAATGCAAAACCCGTTGCCGCCGCGATCAAGGAATTCTTCGGTTCCTCGCAGCTGTCGCAGTTCATGGACCAGAACAACCCCCTGAGCGAAGTCACCCATAAGCGCCGTGTCTCGGCGCTCGGACCGGGTGGCCTGACGCGCGAGCGCGCGGGCTTCGAAGTGCGTGACGTTCATCCGACCCATTACGGCCGCGTCTGCACGATCGAAACGCCGGAAGGCCCGAACATCGGCCTGATCAATTCGCTCGCGGTGTATGCGCGCACGAACTCGTACGGCTTCCTCGAGACGCCGTACCGCAAGGTCGTCAACGGCAAGGTCACCGACAAGGTCGAGTTCCTGTCGGCGATCGAGGAGGGCGAGTTCGTCATCGCCCAGGCCAACTCGATCATGAACAAGGACGCAAGCTTCGCCGAAGATTTCGTCGCCTGCCGCTACAAGGGCGAATCCGAACTGCGCACGTCCGCCGACATCCAGTACATGGACGTCTCGCCGATGCAGACCGTGTCCGTCGCCGCGGCGCTGGTGCCGTTCCTCGAGCATGACGATGCGAACCGCGCGTTGATGGGCGCCAACATGCAGCGTCAGGCCGTTCCGACCTTGCGCTCGCAGACCCCGCTGGTGGGCACCGGTATCGAACGCCCCGTCGCGCGCGATTCCGGCGTGACCGCGGTGGCACGTCGTGGCGGCCAGATCGACCAGGTCGATGCCGGCCGTATCGTCGTGCGCGTGCATGAAAAGGAAGTCGGCGAGAACGATGCCGGGGTCGACATCTACACGCTGACCAAGTACACGCGTTCGAACCAGAATACCTGCATGAACCAGCGTCCGCTGGTCAATGTCGGCGATGTGGTGGCCAAGGGCGACGTGCTGGCCGACGGTCCGTCGACCGACCTCGGCGAACTGGCACTCGGCCAGAACATGCTGGTCGCGTTCATGCCGTGGAACGGCTACAACTTCGAAGACTCGATCCTGATCTCCGAGCGCGTAGTCCAGGAAGACCGGTACACGACGATCCATATCGAAGAACTGACTTGCGTCGCGCGCGACACCAAGCTTGGACCGGAGGAAATCACCGCCGATATTCCGAACGTCGGCGAGCAGGCGCTTGCGCGTCTGGATGAGTCGGGCGTCGTCTACATCGGGGCCGAGGTCAAGGCTGGCGATATCCTGGTCGGCAAGGTCACGCCCAAGGGCGAGAGCCAGCTGACCCCGGAAGAGAAACTCCTGCGCGCGATCTTCGGCGAGAAGGCTTCCGACGTGAAGGATTCGTCGCTGCGCGTCCCGCCGGGCATGGACGGCACCGTGATCGACGTCACCGTGTTCACCCGCGACGGCATCGAGAAGGACAAGCGTGCGCTGCAGATCGAACAGATGGAAATCAAGCGCATCAAGAAGGACTTCGACGACCAGTTCCGCATCCTCGAAGGTGCGATCTTCCAGCGCCTGCGTTCGCAGCTGATCGGCGCCGTCGCGAATGGCGGCCCGGCTGGCGTTAAGAAGGGTGCCGCGCTGACCGCCGAGTACCTGGACTCGCTCAAGAAGGAAGAGTGGTTCGCGTTGCGCATGAAGGAAGAGGAAACCGCCGAGCTGCTCGAGCGCGCCCAGACCCAGGTCGCCGAGCACAAGGCCGAGTTCGACAAGCGCTTCAAGGACAAGCAGGCCAAGATCACCGCCGGCGACGACCTCGCCCCGGGCGTGCTGAAGATGGTAAAGGTATACCTTGCCGTCAAGCGCCGCATCCAGCCGGGCGACAAGATGGCCGGACGCCATGGCAACAAGGGTGTCGTGTCGATGATCGTACCGGTCGAGGACATGCCGCACATGGCCAACGGCCAGTCGGTCGACATCGTCCTCAACCCGCTCGGCGTGCCGTCGCGTATGAACATCGGCCAGATCCTGGAAACGCATCTGGGTTGGGCTGCCAAGGGTTTGGGCGAGCAGATCCAGCGCATGATCGAGGCAAACGAAAAAGTCGCCGAACTGCGCAAGTTCCTCGACCAGATCTACAACCATGACAAGGAAGTGTTCGGGCAGCGCATCAACCTGAAATCGCTGACCGACGACGAGATCATCGCGCTCTCGAACAACCTGCAGAAGGGTGTGCCGATGTCGACGCCGGTGTTCGACGGCGCGCATGAAGGCGAGATCAAGGCGATGCTCAGGCTCGCCGGTCTGCCCGAGTCCGGCCAGACGATCCTGATCGACGGCCGTACCGGTGAGTCGTTCGATCGTCCGGTAACGGTCGGCTACATGCACGTGCTCAAGCTCAACCATCTGGTCGACGACAAGATGCACGCGCGCTCGACCGGTCCGTACTCGCTCGTTACCCAGCAGCCGCTGGGAGGCAAGGCGCAGTTCGGTGGCCAGCGCTTCGGCGAAATGGAAGTCTGGGCACTGGAAGCGTACGGCGCGGCTTACACGCTGCAGGAAATGTTGACGGTGAAATCCGACGACGTCCCCGGCCGCAACCAGATGTACAAGAACATCGTCGACGGCAACCACGAGATGGCGGCTGGCATGCCGGAATCCTTCAACGTGTTGGTGAAGGAAATCCGCTCGCTGGCGATCAACATGGAGCTGGAGGAGAGGTGACTTGGTTAGGAGTGAGGTCGCGCGCTTTTGGCGCGCTCGTGAGGAGTAAGGAAAAGCAGCACGCCTGACCCCTCACGAGGCCGCAAAGCGGCCGACCTAACGAGCCCGCGCAGCGGGCGACCTCACCAACGCAGCCTTCCTCGACAAAAGATTTCTCCTTTCGGAGTAAGAAATGAAAGACTTATTGAACCTGTTCAACCAGACCCGCCAGTCGCTCGACTTCGACTCCATCAAGATCGCTTTGGCGTCGCCGGAGCTGATCCGTTCGTGGTCGTTCGGCGAGGTCAAGAAGCCCGAGACGATCAACTACCGCACGTTCAAGCCCGAACGAGACGGCCTGTTCTGCGCGGCGATCTTCGGGCCGATCAAGGACTACGAATGCCTCTGCGGCAAGTACAAGCGCATGAAGCATCGTGGCGTCGTCTGCGAAAAGTGCGGCACCGAAGTGACCCTGACCAAGGTGCGCCGCGAGCGCATGGGCCATATCGAGCTCGCTTCTCCCACCGCCCACATCTGGTTCCTGAAGTCGCTGCCGTCGCGCATCGGTTTGATGCTCGACATGACCTTGCGCGACATCGAGCGCATCCTGTACTTCGAAGCCTACGTCGTGGTCGATCCGGGCATGACCCCGCTGACCCGTGGCCAGTTGCTGACCGAAGAGCAGTATCTGCAGGCGGTTGAAGAGCACGGTGACGAGTTCGACGCGCGCATGGGCGCCGAGGCGGTTTACGAACTGCTCAAGACCATCGACCTCAATGCCGAATTGATCCGGCTGCGCGAAGAAATCGCGAGCACGAATTCCGAGACGAAATTGAAGCGCCTTTCCAAGCGCATCAAGCTGGTCGAGGCGTTCCTGGAATCCGGCAATCGCCCGGAATACATGGTCATGACCGTGCTGCCGGTGCTGCCGCCGGACCTGCGTCCGCTGGTGCCGCTCGATGGCGGCCGCTTCGCGACTTCCGATCTGAATGACCTCTACCGCCGCGTCATCAACCGCAACAACCGCTTGAAGCGTCTGCTCGAACTCAATGCGCCGGACATCATCGTGCGCAACGAAAAGCGCATGCTGCAGGAAGCGGTCGATGCGCTGATGGACAACGGCCGCCGCGGCCGTGCGATCACCGGCACCAACAAGCGCCCGCTCAAGTCGCTCGCCGACATGATCAAGGGCAAGCAGGGCCGTTTCCGCCAGAACCTGCTCGGCAAGCGCGTCGACTATTCCGGCCGTTCGGTCATCGTGGTCGGCCCGACCCTGAAGTTGCATGAGTGCGGCCTGCCGAAGAAGATGGCGCTGGAACTGTTCAAGCCGTTCATCTTCTCGAAGCTGCAGCGCCGTGGTCTCGCTACGACGATCAAGGCGGCCAAGAAGCTGGTCGAGCGCGAGAGCGCCGAGGTGTGGGACATCCTCGAGGAAGTCATCCGCGAGCATCCGGTGCTGCTGAACCGCGCGCCGACCCTGCATCGCCTCGGCATCCAGGCGTTCGAGCCGGTGCTGGTCGAAGGCAAGGCGATCCAGTTGCATCCGCTCGTCTGCACCGCGTTCAACGCCGACTTCGACGGCGACCAGATGGCCGTGCATGTACCTCTGTCATTGGAGGCTCAGCTCGAAGCGCGCGCGCTGATGATGTCGTCGAACAACATCCTGTCGCCGGCGAACGGCGATCCGATCATCGTGCCGACGCAGGACGTCGTGCTTGGTCTTTACTACATGACGCGCGAGCTCGTGAACGTGAAGGGCGAGGGCATGGTGTTCGCGAACCTGGCCGAGGTGCATCGGGCCTATCAGAACCGTGCGGTCGAACTGCACGCCAAGGTCAAGGTGCGCATCCACGAGATCGAGATCGACGAGCAGAAGAACCGCACCGAGAAAACTTTGATCATTGATACGACGGTCGGGCGCGCGCTGCTGGCGGAAATCCTGCCGGTCGGCCTGCCGTACGCGTTGATCAATATCGTGCTGACGAAGAAAGCCATCTCCGGCCTGATCAACCAGTGCTATCGCCGCCTCGGGTTGAAGGACACGGTCGTGTTCGCCGACCAGCTGATGTACATGGGCTTCCATTACGCCACGCGTGCCGGCATCTCGATCGGCATCGACGACATGAAGATCCCGGGCGAGAAGAAGGGGATCCTCGACAGCGCCGAAAAGGACGTGAAGGAAATCCAGGAGCAGTTTGCTTCGGGCCTGGTCACGGCCGGCGAGCGTTACAACAAGGTCGTGGACATCTGGTCGCGCACCAACGAACTCGTCGCCGCGGCGATGATGAAGGGCATCGGCGTCGACAAGGTCAAAACGGCAACCGGCGAGGCAATCGAGCAGAAGTCGATGAACTCTCTGTTCATCATGGCCGACTCCGGCGCGCGTGGTTCCGCCGCGCAGATTCGCCAGTTGGCCGGCATGCGCGGACTGATGGCGCGTCCGGACGGCTCGATCATCGAAACGCCGATCAAGGCGAACTTCCGCGAAGGCCTGGACGTCCTGCAGTACTTCAACTCGACCCACGGCGCCCGAAAGGGACTGGCCGATACCGCCTTGAAGACCGCGAACTCGGGTTACCTGACGCGTCGCCTGGTCGACGTGGCGCAGGACGTGGTCGTGACGGAGCCCGATTGCGGCACCGAATTCGGCCTCACGATGGCGCCGATCGTCGAAGGCGGTGATGTGGTCGAACCGCTGCGCGATCGCGTGCTCGGCCGCATGTTGGCCGCCGACGTGTATGCACCGGGCAACGAGGACGCTCCTCTGGTCACGCGCAATACGCTGCTCGATGAAAAGGGAGTCGAGAAACTCGAAACCGCCGGCGTTCAGAGCGTGCTCGTGCGTTCGCCGATCACCTGCCAGTCGAGCTTCGGCGTGTGCGCGTACTGCTACGGTCGTGACTTGGCCCGCGGCCATCTCGTCAACATCGGCGAAGCGGTCGGCGTCATCGCCGCCCAGTCGATCGGCGAGCCCGGCACCCAGCTGACGATGCGTACGTTTCACATCGGTGGCGCGGCGTCGCGTGCGGCGGCGGTCGATAACGTGCAAGTCAAGACGACCGGCGCGCTGAAGCTGAACAACCTCAAGACCGTGCATCATGCGCAGGGACACTGGGTCGCGGTTTCGCGTTCCGGCGAACTGTCGGTCATGGATACGCACGGCCGCGAGCGTGAACGCTACAAGGTGCCGTACGGCGCCGTGATCAACGTCAAGGACGGCGCGGCGGTCAAGGCCGGCCAGATCGTGGCGAACTGGGATCCGCATACCCATCCGATCGTCTCGGAAGTGGCCGGCCGTGTGCGCTTCATCGACTTCATCGATGGCATCACGGTGCAGCAGCAGACCGACGATCTGACGGGTCTGGAAAGCAACGTCGTAACCGATCCGAAGCGCCGCGGTACGCAGGCGAAGGATCTGCGTCCGACCGTGCGCCTGGAAGACAAGAAGGGCAAGGAACTCAAGCTGCCCGGCACCGACATCCCGGCGCAGTATTACCTGCCGGCGGGCGCGATCATTTCCCTGCAGGATGGCGCCGAAGTCGGCGTCGGCGACGTCGTCGCCCGTATTCCGCAGGAAACCTCGAAGACGCGCGACATCACCGGCGGTCTGCCGCGTGTTGCCGACCTGTTCGAGGCGCGCAAGCCGAAGGAACCGGCGATCCTGGCGGAAGTCTCGGGGATCGTCAGCTTCGGCAAGGACACCAAGGGCAAGCAGCGCCTGGTCATCAAGGATGCCGAGGGCGACGATCACGAGGAGCTGATTCCGAAGTGGCGTCAGGTCATCGTGTTTGAAGGCGAGCATGTGGAGAAGGGCGAAACCGTCGTCGACGGCGAGCCGAACCCGCACGACATCCTGCGCCTGCTCGGCGTCGAGCCGCTGGCGGCTTACCTGGTCAAGGAAATCCAGGACGTCTACCGGCTGCAAGGCGTGCGCATCAACGACAAGCACATCGAAACGATCATTCGCCAGATGCTGCGCAAGGTCGAGATCAGCGACACTGGCGACACGCGCTACCTGCGTGGCGAGCAATCCGACCGCATCCGCGTGGTCGAGGAGAACTCGCGCGCCAAGGTGCGGGACGAGCGCCCGGCGGAGTACATCCCGATCCTGCTCGGCATCACCAAGGCGTCGCTGGCGACCGAATCGTTCATTTCGGCCGCTTCGTTCCAGGAAACCACGCGCGTGCTGACCGAAGCGGCGGTACGTGGCACCCGCGATACATTGCGGGGTTTGAAGGAAAATGTTATCGTTGGTCGCTTGATTCCGGCCGGAACGGGTTTGGCATACCACGCCAAGCGCCGCAAGAAGCCGGGAACATTGACCGACTCCGAGCTGGAGACGCTGCGCGGCGGGGTTACCGAGTTTGTCGGTGAATCCGCGGTTGAGGAAAAGTAGTCGCCGGCTAGGTGTTTTGGTTGAAGATTTAAGCGTTGAAATCGAAATGAGAGGCAGGATGCCTCCCGTATTCGACGAATGGATGCCCGGCAGTTCCGGTTGACGGAACTGTCAAACGCCAGTTATACTTTTACGTCTTGACAGGCCGAGTTCGCTCGGCCTGTCTTTTCGTCTAAAAACTGCCTTCGCTGCCCCGCGGCGAACGCGAAGAAACACTACGGTAGGACGCCAGCCTGGCAGAGAAATCTGCCGGTCGAAACGTCGACCTGCAGATCGGGCGAACCGGTCCTTAAAAGCGGCTTTTCAGGAATCAACGAATGTCCACAGTCAATCAGTTGGTGCGCAAACCACGGCGCGCGAAGACGTACAAGAGTGCGTCGCCTGCGCTGGAAAACTGCCCGCAGCGTCGTGGCGTCTGCACGCGTGTGTATACGACGACCCCGAAGAAGCCGAATTCGGCGCTGCGCAAGGTTGCCAAGGTGCGCCTGACGAATGGTTTCGAGGTCATCAGCTACATCGGCGGCGAAGGCCACAACCTGCAGGAGCACTCGGTGGTCCTGATTCGCGGCGGTCGCGTCAAGGATCTGCCGGGCGTGCGTTACCACACGGTGCGTGGTTCTCTCGACGCCGCCGGCGTGACCAAGCGTCGCCAGAGCCGCTCGAAATACGGCGCGAAGCGGCCCAAAGGTTCGTAAGTGAGGTCGACCCGCTCACGCGGGTCTGTAAGGAAGTGAGGTCGGCGGCGGACGCCGCCTCGCGAGGAAAGTGAGATCGGAAAGGTTTCGAGCTGGCGCCACAGGCGCGCGTGATCCTGACTCCTCACTCCTAACACCCTAACGTTTTGGACATCGATCATGTCGAGAAAAGGCAATACACCCACCCGCGAACTGCTGCCGGATCCGAAACACGGAAGCCAGCTGATTTCCCGCTTCATAAACATGGTTATGAAGAGCGGTAAGAAGTCCGTGGCGGAAGGCATCGTTTACGGCGCGATCGACCAGATCGGCCAGAAGAATGCATCGCCGATCGACCTGGTCGAAAAAGCGCTGAGCAACGTCGCTCCGGCGGTCGAGGTCAAGTCGCGCCGCGTCGGTGGTGCAACGTATCAGGTGCCGGTCGAAGTGCGTTCGTCGCGTCGTCTGGCGCTGGCAATGCGCTGGGTGATCGAAGCGGCGCGCAAGCGCAGCGAGAATTCGATGCCGCGCAAGCTGGCCGCGGAACTGCTCGAAGCCTCGGAGAATCGTGGCGCGGCAGTGAAGAAGCGCGAAGAAACGCACCGCATGGCGGAAGCCAACAAGGCGTTCTCGCATTACCGCTGGTAGTGAATAGAACAATCGCCGGTCCGGAACAACGGATCTGACGGAACTGGGTTTGAGGAATTTTCCAAGTGGCTCGTAATACTCCAATCGACCGTTATCGTAACTTCGGCATCATGGCTCACATCGATGCAGGGAAGACTACGACCACGGAACGCATCCTTTTCTACACCGGCGTCAATCACAAGATTGGCGAAGTGCACGAAGGCGCTGCGACCATGGACTGGATGGAGCAGGAGCAGGAGCGCGGGATCACGATCACGTCCGCGGCGACCACCTGTTTCTGGAAGGGCATGGACCTTTCCTTCCCGGAACATCGTTTCAACATCATCGACACCCCAGGGCACGTCGACTTCACGATCGAAGTCGAGCGTTCCTTGCGCGTGCTCGATGGCGCCGTGTTCGTCCTGTGTGCGGTCGGTGGCGTGCAGCCGCAGTCCGAAACCGTCTGGCGCCAGGCCAACAAGTACGGCGTGCCGCGCGTTGCGTTCGTCAACAAGATGGATCGCGCCGGCGCGGACTATGACAAGGTCGTGGGCCAGCTGAAGTCGCGCCTGGGCGCCAATCCGGTGCCGATGCAGCTGCCGATCGGCGCCGAGGATCACTTCGAAGGCGTCATCGACCTGCTCAAGATGAAGGCGATCCACTGGGACATGGAATCCCAGGGCATGAAATTCGAATACCGTGACATTCCCGCGAACCTGGTCGACAAGGCCAAGAAGGCGCGTGAGCACATGGTCGAGTCGGCTGCCGAAACTTCCGAGGACTTGATGAACAAGTACCTCGAAGGCACGGAGCTGACCGAAGAAGAAATCATCACGGGCATTCGCGCCGGTACCGTTGCGAACAAGATGATTCCGGTTTTCTGCGGCTCGGCGTTCAAGAACAAGGGCGTGCAGGCAATGCTGGATGGCGTGATTCGCTATCTGCCGGCACCGTCCGATCGTCCGCCGGTCAAGGGCCTGGACGAAGACGAAAAAGAAGATTCGCGCAACGCCGGCGACAACGAGCCGTTCGCGGCGCTCGCGTTCAAGATTGCGACCGACCCGTACGTCGGCGCGCTGACGTTCTTCCGCGTCTACTCGGGCGTGCTCAACTCCGGCGATACGGTTTACAACCCGATCAAGGGCAGGAAAGAGCGCATCGGCCGCCTGCTGCAGATGCATGCGAACAACCGCGACGAGATCAAGGAAGTTCGTGCGGGCGACATCGCAGCGGCCGTGGGTCTGAAAGACGTCACGACCGGCGATACGCTGTGCGCGCAGGACAATCTGATCACGCTCGAGAAGATGGTGTTCCCGGAGCCGGTGATCGCGATGGCGATCGAGCCGAAGACCAAGAGCGACCAGGAGAAGATGGGCATCGCCCTGTCGCGCCTGGCGCAGGAAGATCCGTCGTTCCGCGTGCGTTCGGACGAAGAGTCCGGCCAGACGATCATCGCCGGCATGGGCGAGTTGCACCTGGACATCATCGTCGATCGCATGAAGCGCGAATTCAGCGTCGAAGCGAACGTCGGCAAGCCGCAGGTGGCGTATCGCGAAACGATTCGCAAGCACGTCAAGCAGGAAGGCAAGTTCGTGCGCCAGTCCGGCGGCCGCGGCCAGTACGGCCACGTGGTCATCGAGCTCGGTCCGCGCGAGCGCGGCCTTGGCTTCGAATTCGAGAACGGCATCGTCGGCGGCGTGATTCCGAAGGAATACATCCCGGCGGTCGAGAAGGGCATTCGCGAGCAGCTCGGCAACGGCGTGCTCGCGGGCTTCCCGGTCGTCGACGTTGCGGTGAAGCTGATCGACGGTTCGTACCATGAAGTCGACTCGAACGAAATGGCGTTCAAGATCGCCGGATCCATGGCGTTCAAGGAAGGCTTCAGCAAGGCGAGCCCCGTCCTGCTCGAGCCGATCATGAAGATCGAAGTCGTGACGCCGGAAGACTACATGGGCGACGTGATGGGCGACTTGTCGCGCCGTCGCGGCGTGCTCCAGGGTCAGGAAGACAGCCCGTCCGGCAAGACCATTGCCGCGCAGGTTCCGCTCGGCGAGATGTTCGGTTACGCCACCAGCCTGCGCTCGATGAGTCAGGGCCGCGCGACCTTCACGATGGAATTCGACCACTACGCCGAAGCGCCGCAGAACATCGCCGAAGCGGTAATCAAGAAGAGCTGAGTTCGCTCGGCTCCGACGAAAACAATTTCAACTCAAGATTAGCAAACAGGTAGACAAGCCATGGCCAAGGGAAAATTCGAACGCACCAAGCCGCACGTGAACGTGGGAACGATCGGCCACGTGGATCACGGCAAGACGACGCTGACCGCGGCGCTGACGAAGGTTGGTGCGGAACGGTTTGGCGGT
>Ga0308174_10000948_pt1 | contig 12898 bp, 10 predicted proteins | sample PhyPR2_FD_203894 | JGI IMG/M metagenome (GOLD analysis project Ga0308174, IMG submission 203894) | Soil microbial communities from UC Gill Tract Community Farm, Albany, California, United States - DLSLS.P.R2 | ecosystem: Environmental > Terrestrial > Soil > Agricultural land | place: USA...
TGTAAAGGATCAGCAGCACCGAGCCCGCCGACAGCAGCAGCCCGGCGTGGCTGGCGAGCTTCAACGGGGCCGAGGAGAAGCCCGTCAGCGCGTCGAAGGCGAACCGCAGCATCTTCTTGAACGGATACTTGGTGGCGCCGGCAAAACGCTCCGCCCGGTCGTACGCGAACGGCACCTGCCGGAAGCCGATCCAGGCGACCATGCCGCGGATGAACCGCGCCTGTTCCGGCATGGCCAGCAATGCGTCGAGCGCGCGGCGGCTCATCAGCCGGAAGTCGCCGGCGTCGAGCGGAATGTCGACCTCGGTAGCTCGCGACAAGAGACGGTAGAAACCGTGCGCGGTCGCCCGCTTGAACGCAGTCTCGCCGGCGCGGCTCTTGCGCACGCCGTACACCACGTCCGCGTCCTGCTCGCGCAATGCGGCGTACATGGCCGGAAGCAGCTCGGGCGGGTCCTGCAGGTCGGCGTCGATGATCAGGATCGCCGCGCCGCGCGACAGGTCTAGGCCCGCCGTCAGCGCCAACTGATGACCGTGATTGCGCGAGAGGTTGACCGCGACGACATGCGGATCCTGTGCGGCCATGCCCTCCATCAGGCGCCAGGTCGCATCACGAGATCCGTCGTTCACCAGGACGAGTTCGTAATCGTCGCCGGCAACCGCCGCTGCTGCTGCGCCGAGCCGCTGATGCAGCTCGGCAAGGCATGCCTCTTCGTTGAAACAGGGAACGACAATGGAAAGCGCGGTCATGGGCGCGTTTTGTAGAGGAAACTTCCCGGCCCGCGCCAGACCAGCTTCATGTCCGCTACCGTTTCGGGGCTGAAGGCCGGCGGATCGATCAGCCAGACATAGTCGAAATCATTCCGCGGCAACGTGGACAGCGACTGGTCGATCATCCGGTGCAGCGGATCGCGGCAGTAGTTCGGCCGCACCAGCTGCGACGGGTCGGCGGCGAAGTAGCCCGCCCTCGTATATTTGAGATCGAGCAGGTTCACGCCTTCGATCACCCACTGGTCGTTGGCGAAGCCATCGCGGCGGACGATCACCATCGCGCCGAGGTGACCGTTGCGCAGCATCGGCCAATATTCGTTACAGGTCATGCCGACGAGGCTGATGACCCGGGCGCCTTCCGGCATCAGGTTGACGGCCTCGAGCTTGGCCGACTGGTCCCTGCCCGCCATGCCCAAGCTGACGGTGTTCGCGATCGTGCGCGTGGCGAAGAACAGCAGGCCGAGCACGGCGAGGACCTGGGCTGTCCTGCGGTCCGGCGCGCCGCGGAAGCGGATCGCAAGCAGGATGACGGCCATCAGGTAAGGCACCAGCCGCATGTCGGCGTAGGCGGAGCCGAACACGATCCGGGGGATGAGCACGAAGCTGATCGCCAGCACGATCGCGGAAAAGGCGAGGTTGCGCGAGAAGGTCAGCTTGCGGCTGACCACGGCATAGCCGAACGCCAGGGCCGCCGCGACGAGCGAGGCGATGTCGAACCATTTCCAGCGGTCGCGGAGCGCCATGTAGATCCAGCGCCACTTCGCCTTCCATTCGAACCAGGCCGACGTCTGGCCGCCGTGCGTCTCGCTCCGCCAGATCAGCATCACCAACAGCGGCAGCGCCATCACCGATGTGTGCAGCGCAGCTTCGATCCCGGCCATGAACCAGGTCCGTCCGCGGTCGTGCAGGCGCACCGCATCGGCCGAGAAGCACATGAGGCCGAGGAGGCCCCAGCCATAGGTATGGCAGAAGAAGACCACGACCGAGATCGGCACGAACAGCCAGCTCCGCAGCGCGGTCCGTTCCAGACGCCCGAGCCTCAGCCAGAGCCCGAATGCGAGAAATGCCAGCGCCACCGAAAGCGTGAAGTTCACGAACCCGAACAGGAACGGGAAGCCGTAGATGAAGGGCAGGGCGAAGAAGACGCTCGGCGGCACGCGCCCGTGGACCTCGCGAGCGACCCACAGGAACCCCGCCGCGGTCATCGGCGGGATCACGAGCACGATCAGCTTCACCGCGAGTTCGAGACCGAACAGCTTTCCAAGGGGGATGATCAGCAGGTCGACCCCGAGGTTCCCGATCGCCGCCCAGTGATAGGTGTAATAGCGTTGCAGGAAGACCGAACGGTCGAGGTCGAGCTCGACCCGGTAGCGGCCCATGTGGCCGAGCAGGTCCACCAGCGGCGGAACCGGCGGATAGAGGAGCGGCAGCATCGTCGCGAGGACGACGAGCGTCAGGCACAGGCGCGATTCCCACCAGGGACGCACCTTCGCCGACATCTCCATCATCGGTAGGCCCTCGACCCCCATCGTCATGCGCCTGCAATCTAGCCCGCGCGCCTCCTAGCGGGGCGGGCTCAATTGTCCATGAGCGAAGGGGTTGGATTACACGCTATTCATTCGGCGAGTTGCGTGCGGAATTCGGTACAGGAGCGCCCGAGGACCGGTCCAGACCAATTGCATGTCGCCGACCAGGCGCTTGTCGAACGAAGGCGGGTTGAGCAGCCAGACGTAGTCGAACCCGTCGCGCGGGACCTGCGCCAGCGCTTCGTCGATGGTGCGGTAGGCACCGTCGTGCTCGTCGTTGGGGCGGACGATTTCAGAGGGATTCCCCGCGAAGGTTCCAGCTCCGCGATATTTCAGCTCGAGCAGGTTGTGGCTGGCGACCAGCCATTGGTCGTTGGAGAAGCCCTCGCGCCTGGCGATGACCAGCGCGCCGAGGTGACTCTCGCGCGGCATCGACCAGGGCTCGGCCGCGGGCAGTCCCACGAAGGATGCGACGCGCGCGCCCCGGGGCACGAACTGAAGCGCAGCGAGCTTCGCCTCCTGCGCCCGCGCGGCCATGGTCAGGCTGACCGTCGTTCCGGTCAGGCGAACGGCGAAGAAGAGGAGGCCGAAGACGGCGAGCGCGCTTCCAAGCCGCAGGTCTGCCGGCGCCCGGAGCCTGATCGCGAGCAGCATGATGGCGAACAGGAACGGCAGCAGCCGCACGTCGGCATAGGCCGATTGCATGATGAAGCGCGGCAGCAGCACGAAGCAGACCGCCAGCACGGCCGCGGCGAGGGACAGCTTGGGCGCGAGCGAGAGCTTCGGGCTGACCAGTGCGAAGGCGAAGATGACCCCCGCAAGCTCCAGCGTGGACACGTCGAACGGGCCCCAGCGATCGCGAAGCACGTTGTAGAAACCGCCCCACTTCATGCCCCAGTTGAACCACTCGGTCGCCAGTTGATCGTGGCTGCCCGAGGGCCACAGCAGCATGACGAGGAGCGGGAGGCCGAGCGCGACAGTGCTCAGGGCGGCGACAGCGGTAGCGCCAACCAGGGTGCGTCCACGCTGGCGTTGGCCGACGATCTCGGCGGAAAAGCACATCAGGCCGAGGAGACCGAGGCCGTAGGTGTGGCAGAAGAAGAGCGCGAAGGAGATGGGCACGAAGAGCGCCGCGCGAAGCCGCCGACGGTCGAGGCGGCCGAGGCGCAGCCAAAATCCGAACGCCAGGAAGGCGAGAGCGGCCGACAAGGCGAAGTTCGCGAAGCCGTAAAGGAGCGGAAAGCTGTAGATGAACGGCAGCGCGAAATAGGCTGTCGGCGGGACGCGCCCGTGCACCTCCCTCGCGACCCACAGGAAGCCTGCCGCCGTCAGTGGCGGGATCGCGAGGATGATCAGCTTAACCGCAGGCTCGAGCCCGACCAGCGGCGCGAGGCCGAGGATGAGCAGGTCCACGCCAAGGTTGCCCATGACCGCCCAGTGGAAGCCGTAATAGCGCTGCAGGAAAGGCGAGTGGTTGAGGTCGAGCTCGACGCGATAGCGCCCGATATGGCCGGGGAGATCGACCAGCGGCGGGACCGCGGGGTACAGCAGCGGCAGGGTCGTCGCGAGAACGACGAGCGCGAGCAGCCAGCGCCGCTCCCACCAGGGATCGGGTCCCCTCGTCCAATCGACCGCCGAGGCGGTCACTTCCCCCATCATTCCCATGCGGCCCACTTCCCCTGCGCGCAGTGGTAATGGCGAAAGGTTGATTGTCCATGAGCGCGGCGCGCACCGGGATTACGCGCTGTTAACCATCTTGCCGCTAGCTCCTGCACGAGATGAGCAGCGCATCGGCCTTGCCCGCCCAGTCACTGGCCAGCCGCATCACGGTGCGGCTCACGCCCGCGCGTCTGGCCGTCGCGCTGACGGTTCTCGCCTTCGGTCTTCGCCTGATCAACATCGATGGGCGGCCATTGTGGTTGGACGAGGCGTTCAGCGCCTGGTTCTCGGACCAGAGCTTCCACTATCTGTGGAACGTGCTGCCGACCTACGAGGCGCACCCGCCGTTCTTCTATTCGGTGCTGAAGCTGTGGCGCTCGGTCGCGGGCGAAAGCCATGCTGCCCTGCGCAGCCTGTCGGTGGTGCTGGGGGCCGTGACGGTCCCCGTCGCCATGCTCATCGCCTTGGAGCAGGAGCGGCAGGAGCCGAGCGGACGACCGCTGCTGCGCATTGGGCTCGTCGGCTTCCTCGTCGCCTGCTCGCCGATGTTCATGGTCATCGACCAGGAGCCGCGCCCGTATCCGCTGCTTACCCTCGCCTATTCGGCGGCGATCGTCGCGCTTCTTCGGCTGGTCAGGGAGTTCAAGGCCGGCGGCGCCGGAAGCTGGGGCTGGTGGGCACTGTTCGGCGGCAGCGCCGCGCTCACCTGCTGGAGCCACGCGCTCGGCATCCTCTACGCGCTTTGCCTGGCGCTCGCACCGCTGCCGGTGTGGGTTGCGGCGCCGGTGACGCGCGCTCGGCTGGTTCGCGGCCTGGCGACGGCCACGGTCGTCACGCTCATCTACCTGCCATGCCTGCTGTTGCTCAGCGGGCGGACACATGATTGGGGCACGAACTGGCTCCATTGGGATCCGGGCATGCTGCTGCAGCTGCTGGTTCTCTACACGGTGCCGGTGGAGGCGCTGACGGTCGGCTCGGCAGTGGCGGCGCTGGCGATGTTCCTGTTGCTCAAACGCGGCGTGGCGGCGACGTGGAGGTCGAGCGGGTGGAACAACGACCGGCTGATGCTGCTGCTGTGGCTCGGGCCGCCGTTGATCGCCGCCGTGATCTCGGCAGCGTTCGTGCCGGTGTTCCTCGCCCGGACGCTGGCGGGGACGCTGGTGCCGGCTTACCTCATCATTGCCGCGGCAATCGCTCGAAGCGAGGACGGGCGCGACCGGCGCATGATCACGGCTGCGATCTGCATCACCCTGCTGCCGACGGCGGCGACGATCGCACTCCGTCCTGCCGACGAGCGCTGGGATCTCGTTTCCGACTATCTTCAGCAGAACGTCTCGGCGCAGGACCAGGTGTGGCTCTATCCCGCCGACAGTGCGCTGCCGCTTGCAGCCATGGGCCGAGCGATCCCGGGCAAGGTCCGGCCGATCCCGGAGGCCTTTCCGACCATGCATTACAAGGGCCCGATCCGCGCCGGATGGCCCGCCGTCGTGTCACTGACGCCCAGGCAAGCCGCCCAGTTCGCGGGCGACCGGTCGATTGCTGACCTTCCCGTCGTCTGGCTCGTGACTCGGCAGAGCGGCATTTTCGATCCGGCCGGCGACGTGCCGGCAGCGCTCGCGAAGGTTCGCCGTCCGGGACGGCTGCAGCAGTGGGGCTACATCGAGGTGCGGCCCTACTACCGCCGATGAACGTTTCGACGGCGTTCAATTCGCAGCAAGCTTGATTGGTTTAGCCCGGCCTCAACGATCAGGAGGAGCCCGAGCCATGAACAAGCTTCTAGCCGGCGGCGCTGCCGCCGCGTTCGCAATGGGAATGTCGGCCGCGACGGCTCAACCGGCTCCGCCGACGCCGCCCGGCGTCGCGCAGGGCACCGAGGCGGTCACGATGTACGCCCCGCACTCGCCCCCGATCGTCAACTCTCCCGTGCGCCTGCGTGCAGCCAGGATCGACCGGGTCATCACGCGGGATCAGGTCGTCCCGCACATCCGCGCAATGTTCGCGCACCTCGACAGCAACCGTGACGGCTTCATCACGAAGGACGAAATCGCTTCGCTCCACCTGCGCATGATGGGCGCGCACGATGCAATGGCCCACGACATGGCCGGCGGTCCGATGAAGATGGACCATGAGCCGATGCGCATGGATCCGGGCGCAATGTTCGACCGGCTCGATACCAATCACGACGGGGCGATCAGCCGCCGGGAGTTCACGACAGGGCACAGCCGCATGGAGCAGCGGCGGGTAATGGTCACGCGCGGCGGCGACGCCGGGCACGCGATGCCTGGCATGGACCGGATGGGCATGCGGATGCATGGAACGGGGCAGAACGGTCGCGGTGAAGGCATGGCGAACCGCCTGTTCGGTAGGGCGGATGCCAATCACGACGGCCGCGTCTCACTGCAGGAAGCGGAAGCCGCGGCGCTGGCGCACTTCGACCGCATCGACCGCAACCGCGACGGGCGGGTCACGCCGGACGAGCGCAGGCAAGCCCAGCCGATGCGCGATCGCCGGCACGGATAGAGGTCAGGCCTTTTCGAGCGTCTTCCTGCGGCCAGCCGCCCTCGGCTTCTTCGCTGTGAGCGCCGGCTTGCCGCCGATCTCGCGATACTTGCGCTCGGTCTCTAGCATGTAGTCGCGGGTGATCGGCAGGGCGTGGCGCTCGCGGATGTACTGGACCTGGTAATTGCACGCGGCGCCGCTCTCGAACATCACGATCCCGCCGGCGAGATAGAACTCCCACATGCGGAAGAAGCGCGCGTCGTAGATGCGCTCGATCTCCTCGCGGGCCGCGAAGCAGCGGTCGAGCCAGTGGCGCAGCGTGTAGGCATAATGCAGCCGCAGCGTCTCGGTGTCGGCGACGATCATCCGCACCTTCTCGCTCGCCGACTGCATCTGGCTGAGCGACGGCAAATGATAGCCCGGGAAGATCCACTTGTCGGTGAACGGATCGGGCGACCCCGCCCCCCCGAGCTTGCCGATCGTGTGCAGCAGCATAACCCCGTCATCGGCGAGCAGCCGATGGCAGGTCTCGTAGAACTCGTCGTAATGAGCGGCGCCGACATGCTCGAACATGCCGACCGAGACGATCCGGTCGAACCGGCCTTCGACCGCGCGATAGTCGATCAGCTCGAACTTGACCTTGTCGGATACGCCTTCCCGCTCAGCCCACGCCCGTGCATATGCCAGCTGCTCGGTCGACAGCGTGACCCCGAGCACCTCCACGCCGGCGACGCGGTTGAGATACAGCGCGAGGCCGCCCCAGCCGCAGCCGATGTCGAGCACTCGCTGACCCTGCTTTAGGTCGAGCTTGGCGGCGATGTGCGCGAGCTTGTCGAGCTGCGCCTGCTCGAGACTGTTCGACGGATCGGTGAAATAAGCGCAGCTGTACTGCCGGTTGGAGTCGAGGAAGAGGTCGTAGAGCCGGTCGTCGAGATCGTAATGATGCGCGACGTTGCGGCGCGATGCGGCCGGGCGGTTGCGCCGGAACATGGCCTTGAGGTCCTGCCAGGCGCCCTTGCTCATCGCGGTCTTGCCGCGCTTGCCGCCCTGTTCCCACGGATTGCCGCCGACCACGACCTCCAGCAGGTCGAGCATGCTTCCGTCCTCGATCAGCAGCCGGCCGTCCATGTAAAGCTCGCCGAGCGCGAGGCGCGGGTTGCGGATGAGCTGCCGGACCGCGGCGCCGTCGGTGATGCGCACCGTGACTGCCTTGCCGCCGCCGGGCCCAAGCACTTCCCTGGCGCCGTTCGGAAGATGGACGGTCAGCGTTCCGCGCTTGACCAGCGAACCTGCCAGCCTCGTAATCAATGACATTGCCAAGCCGCTCCCGTCCAAACCTGCCTCGCGGATTGCCACGCCCGTGGCGCTGGCGCAATCAACGCGGACGCCGATAGGTCTCGCCCGCGAAGGCCCAACGGAGCATCTGCGCAACGCCGGCCGTGGCGCCGCGCACCACCGGCGACAGCATCGGCGGCGCCACCCCGTGCATCTGCCGCGCGAACGGCGGCATCAGGTCGACCGCGGCGTTCATCAGCAACAGCTGCACCGGAGCTTCGGCGGGGGAGCGAGCGGGCGCCTTGAGCACGAAATCGCGGAACGCACGGGTCCGCTCGTCGCTGCGGAGCTCCGGCCGGAACCGGGCGATCAACCGTTCGGCCTGGGCCCGCGTGCGCGGCACCGGATCGGCATCGAGCAGCCGCGCTACCTCACCGCTTTCGGCGAAATAGCGGTCCTGGTCGGCGCCGGTCATGCGCGGCTCCGCGTAGCGCCGCCAGCCGTCGAGGAAGTTGATCGCACCGGCGACATGAACCCAGGCGAGGAGCCACGGATCGGTGGCGCGATACTCGGTTCCGTCCGGCAACGTGCCCCGCACTTGCTCGTGGATATGCTTGACCTTGCCGATCGCCTGCAGCGCCAGATCGCGATGACCGTAGGTCGTAACGGCAATGAACCGCGCCGTCCGCCGCAGCCGCCCGAGCTGGTCTTCGGCGACGTCGCTATGATCCCACACGCCGCCAAGCGCCTTCGGATGCAGCATCTGCGTCAGCAGCGCCGCAACCCCGCCGACCATCATCGACGTGACGTCCCCGTGAACCCGCCGGATGACCGAACCGGGCGGGAACAACGCATCGTCGGAAGCGGGAACAGGCCGCTCGCCCTTCGCCTGATCGTTGAAGGTAGCGCGGACCTGCTTCACCAATGCGCGGCGGATGGGCGAGAGCATCAGCCCTGCATGCCATGCGCCGGAGAAGCCCGGCAACAAGATGGGTCAATCATCCGTAAGCGCGGACGAAGAATACGACCGTGGTCGCTGCGGTGACGAGCAAGGTCCAGGTGCGGATGAGACCCGGTGAGAGGCTTCGGCCCAGCTTGGCGCCGAGCCAGCCGCCGGCGATCGAGCCGATTAGCATCGGCATGCAGAACACCCAGCGCACGAGACCGACAGCCACGAACACGATCGCCGCGGCGCAGTTTGCGATCGCGAGCATCAAAGTGCGGACGGCAAACAGCGAACGCGGGTGCGCACCCGCCAGCAATCCGTACGTCGCCGTCGTCATCAGGCCGACGCCGCCGCCGAAATAGCCGCCATAAATCGCCAGCAGCGATTGCGCGAGGACGAGCGTGCGACGGCCGATCGTCACCTGGTCGTGCAGCCAGTCCGATGCGGTCTTGCCGAACAGCATCACCACCAGCCCGAGCAGCAGCAGCCACGGGATGATGAAGTCGAACGCGCGGCTCGGCGTCAGTACCAGCAGGACGCTGCCCACGAGACCGCCGGCGAAGGTGATTGCGCCGAGCGTGCGCACCGAGAGGCCGCCGAGCGGTTCCAACTCGTCGCGGAAGTGCGCGGCGCTGGTTGCAGCGCCGGGCAGGAGGGCAACGTTGGACGTTGCGTTGGCGATGTTCGCGGGAAGCCCAAGCGCGATCAATGCAGGAAGCGTCGCGAAGGTGCCGCCTCCAGCGAGCGCATTCATGGCACCGCCGACGCAGCCGGCGCCGGCGGCAAGCGCTATCGCTGCGGGATCAGGCAGCTTGCGCCGGCTGGGAGCGCCGCTTGCGCTCGGCGGCCGTCTTCAGCTGGCCGCAGGCGGCGTCGATGTCGCGGCCCCGGGGAGTCCGCACGGGCGCGGAGATGCCCGCTTCGAAGATGATGTTGCTGAACGACCTGATGCGGTCTTCGGTGGAGCATTCGTAAGGCGCGCCGCCCCAGGGGTTGAACGGGATCAGGTTCACCTTCGCGGGCAGGCGATAGTGGCGGATGAGCCGCACCAGCTCGCGCGCATGCTCGTCGCTGTCGTTCTTGTCCCTGAGCATGACATATTCGAACGTGATGCGCCGCGCGTTGTTCGCGCCGGGGTAAGCCGCGCAGGCTTCGAGCAGCTGCTCGATCCCGTACTTGCGGTTGAGCGGCACGATCTCGTCCCGGATCTCCTTGGTGACGGCGTGCAGCGACACCGCGAGATTGACGCCGATCTCGGCTCCCGCACGCTCCATCATCGGCACCACGCCACTGGTCGAGAGTGTGATCCGTCGCCGCGACAGGCCGAGCCCGTCGCCGTCCATCACGATCTTCAGCGCGTCGCGGACATTGTCGAAATTGTAGAGCGGCTCGCCCATCCCCATCATGACGATGTTGGTGAGCATCCGTCCCTCGGGCTGGTAGTTGTCGTCCGGCTGTTCGCCGGCTTTGGGCCACTCGCCAAGCGAGTCCCTCGCAAGCATGACCTGACCAACGATTTCCGCGGGCTCGAGATTGCGCACCAAGGCCATCGTGCCGGTGTGGCAGAAACGGCAGTTGAGCGTGCAGCCGACCTGGCTCGAGACGCACAAGGTGCCCCGATCCGCGTCGGGAATGAACACCATCTCGAAGTCGTGCCCATCGTGGGTCTTCAGCAGCCATTTGCGCGTGCCGTCGAACGAGACCTGCGCCTCGACGACCTCCGGCCGCGAGATGACGAAGCGATCGGCGAACCAGCCGCGCTGCGGCTTGGCGATGTCGCTCATCGCCGAGAAGTCGGTGACTCCGCGATTGTAGATCCAGTGCCACAGCTGCTTCGCGCGGAGCTTCGCCTGCTTCGGCTCGAGTCCTGCGCTCGCCAGCTCCTGGCGGATCTGGTCCTTGGAAAGGCCGACTAGTTCGACCTTGCCGTCGGCGCGCGGCTGCACAGCCCGCGGGACGGGCACAGGGTCGACGGCGCCCGGGATGGGCATGAGGTTGGTGTCGGCGCTCATAGGATGCGCGCTAAATAGTGACGATCAGCGGATTTTGCCAGCACCCCGGAGCGCACAGCGGGCCGCCGCGGCATCGATCGCCGTCGGCGCGCCGTCGAGCAGGTAGGGATCGGTAAAGCGGACTCCGGCTCCGTCGCGGCTGACGATGCTCATCGTGGTCCCTCCCCGCAGTGCCGCGATGATCGCCTCCGCCTGGGCCGGGCCGCGGCTCCACGCCCAGCCTCCGCGCGTGGTGAGCAGGAACGGCTGGCTGCCGACGTTGAGCATGACGGTCGCATCGGCCCTCGGCATGCGGCTCAATTGCACATGGAACTCGCCCCAGCGGCGGCGGTCGGGCGTGAAGCTGATCCCCGCGACCGCCTGCACCTTGTCTTTCGGCGCGATCTTCTGAGATCGCGACAGCGCTTCGCAGACGGGGCCACGGTCGATGGCGGCCCATGCGCCACCGGCGAAGACGATTGTACCGCTCGCCGAAGCGGAACTCGGGACAAGTGCAAGGATGAGCAGAACGGCAGCCCGCATCGGCACTAGCTAGAGCGCAACGAAGCACCGCGCCACTGCCGGCAAATCATCCGTAACGGCGGCTTAACCAACCGAACTTGTGGTTTAACTATCGTTATGTCATCCCTCCGCTCGCTCGGTTTGTTCTGATTCGTCGCAGGGGACCTATGAACCGAGCCATTCCAGCACAGCGTAGCGTCGCGTCTTTGGCTCGCTAGCCCCAGCTTCCTCATGTCCATTGCCGATGTCCTCAGCCGCCTCGCTGCCGAGCTTGCGCTGTTCGCGGGTGCCGGGTTCCTGATCTTCGCGATCAATGACCTGTTCGTCGACCTCATCTACTTCGCGCGGCGATTGTGGCGCGGGCTGACGATCTACAGCCGGCATTCGCGGGCCTATGCGAGCTACTACGTCTTCAACAAGGACCCGGGCCTGATCGCGATCCTGATCCCGGCGTGGGATGAGTCAGCCGTGATCGCCGCCATGCTGAAGGCGACGCTGCAGCGGCTCGACTACGATCGCTTCCGGATCTTCGTCGGCTATTACCGGAACGATCCGGCGACGGCAGCAGCGGTCGCCAGCGTGAAGGACAACCGCATCGAACCCGTCGAGGTGAACACCGAGGGCCCGACCACCAAGGCGGACTGCCTCAACCATCTCTACGATGCCCTGATCGCCTACGAGCTTGCGAACGACTGCGAAGCGAAAGCCGTGGTGCTCCACGATGCCGAGGACGTGGTGCATCAGTATGAGTTGAGGATCTTCGACGGCCTGATCGACCGCGCTGCCGTCATTCAGCTGCCGGTGCTTCCGCTGATCGACCCTCATTCACGCTGGATCGGCGGCCATTATTGCGACGAGTTTGCCGAGGCGCACATCAAGGAGCTGGTCGTGCGCGAGGCCGTCGGCGCAGCCATCCCGCTGGCCGGCGTCGGCTGCGCAATCGAGCGGCGCGCATTGTCCCGGCTCGCGGCGATGCAGGACGGCAGGCCCTTCGCCGGCACCAGCATGACGGAGGATTACGAACTCGGCCTCAAGCTCGGGATGCTGGGCCTCAAGACCATGTTCGTGCGCATCCCGGCCCAGCCGGGGGATCGCGGCGTGGTCGCCAGCCGCGGGCACTTCCCTGCGACGCTCGGTGCGGCGGTCCGGCAGAAGGCGCGATGGCTTGGCGGGATCGCCCTGTCCGGATGGGACCGGCTCGGATGGAGCGGCGGCCTCGGCGAGCGCTGGATGCGCATGCGCGACCGGCGCGGGCCGCTCGCGGCGCTGTTGCTCCTTTCCGCTTACACTTCGGCCTTTCTGTGGTCACAGCTGTGGCTCGCGAGGAAACTAGGCGCGCCAATCCATGCCGAGATGGACCCGCGGCTGGTCATTCTCCTGACGGTCAACGGTTGGCTGCTCGCCTGGCGCGTGCTGATGCGGGCCTGGTTCACGGCTTCGGCTTACGGCTGGTGGCAGGGCGTGCTGTCGGTGCCGAGGCTCATCGTCGGCAATGTCATCGCAATGCTTGCTGCAGCGAGGGCGCTCTCGCTGCACCTCGGCGGCGGCGCCAGCCGGTGGGACAAGACTCCCCACGTATTCCCGGCGGAGCTGCCGCAGTGAGGCCATCGCTTCGCTTCCTCGCCGTGGCCGTGGTTGGCTGGGCCGGGGTCAGGGCGGCCGCACTCGATGCCCTTCCGGGCAAGGACTGGTTCCATTTCGCACCCGACGC
>Ga0308174_10000949_pt1 | contig 12892 bp, 11 predicted proteins | sample PhyPR2_FD_203894 | JGI IMG/M metagenome (GOLD analysis project Ga0308174, IMG submission 203894) | Soil microbial communities from UC Gill Tract Community Farm, Albany, California, United States - DLSLS.P.R2 | ecosystem: Environmental > Terrestrial > Soil > Agricultural land | place: USA...
GCTCGGTTTCCTCGCGCGCGTCGGAATGTGCGGCATGGCCGTGCGCATGGCGCCACAGCACGAGCTTTTCGAGCAGGAAGAACGCCAGAAGCCCGATCAGCACGGTCAGCATGACGCTCGCCGCATGCGCGCCTTCCAGCGCATGCGGCAGAAGCTCGAGGAAAACTGCGCCGAGCAGCGCGCCGACGGCGAACGACACGAACCCTGGAATCCAGCGCGCATCGAGATTCAGCGTTGCGCCGGCGGCGATGGTAGACAGGACTCCGCCGGCGAGCGCGGCGATGACGATGTGAACGAGCGTCAAGGTCGGCTTCCCGCGCCGGGATTCATTCGCGCACGTCGTCGCGCCACACGAAGGCCGCCATGCGCCCCGCCGTTGCGTCGCGGCGAAAGGAAAAGAAGCGCGACGCGTCACTCAGCGTGCACATGCCGCCGCCGTCGACCGAGCGCACGCCGGCGCGCGCAAGGCGCATCCGGGCAAGCGCTTCCAGGTCGGCGAACCATTTTCCCGGTGATGCGTCGACGAATGCGCTGTCTGCAGCGGAGTCCGCGTGGACGAATGCGTCGTGCACATCGGCACCGACTTCGAATGCCGCGGAGCCGATCGCGGGCCCGAGCCACGCGACGATACCGGCCGGGTCGCTGCCCATCGCGTCGAGCGTGTTCTCGAGGATCCCGGCGGCGAGGCCCCGCCAGCCCGCATGCGCAGCGGCGACGACCGATCCGTCGCCGGCCGCGAACAGCACCGGCATGCAATCGGCGACACGCACGGCGAGCACGACACGGGCCACGCGGGTGGTTGCCGCGTCGGCGCGGGGTGGCATCGCCGGCGGCACGGCGCCGATCGACGCGACGCGCGCACCATGCATCTGTTCGAGCCACACCGGGGGCGCCGGAAGGAACGCCTGCACGCGCCGGCGGTTGGCGACGATGGCTGCTGCGGCGTCGGGCCTCACCCGCGCGAGCGAGGCGCTGCCGAGATCGAGCGAAGCGCACGCGTCGGTGCTCGTGCCACCGTTGCGCGTCGTCGCAAACGCATGCACGTTTGCGGGTGCGTACCACTGCGGCACGATCCAGTCGACACCGGCCGCGGCGAAGCGCTCTGCCAGCGGCGTGCGCGGATCGGTCATGTCGCCCGCCGCCGCGCGCGCATCGCGATTCATCGAGCGTCGCTCGCCCGCATAGCGCGAATTGCGGCGGCAGCACGATGCTTCATCGCGCATCGCTCGTCGTCATTGCGCGAAGTGCTACTAACAAGTCTGCGAAATCCGCGGGCGGCACCGCATGCCACGCCAGCGATCGGCGGGTGAGCGGGTGCGTGAGCGAAAGCCGCGTCGCGTGCAGTGCCTGCCGCGGGAACGGCGGCAACGGTTGCGCGCGCGAATTTCGCGCACTGCCGCCGGTTCGCGCCGCTTTGCGCCCGCCGTAGGCGGGATCACCGACAAGCGGATGCCCGATGGCTGCAAGATGCACGCGGATCTGGTGCGTCCGCCCGGTTTCGAGCGTGCAGCGCAGAAGCGTCGCGGTGCCGAAGCGCTCGACGACGCGCACGTGCGTGCGTGCCGGCTTCCCGCGCGCCACTACCGCCATCGTCGTGCGCTGCGTCGGGTGACGTCCGATCGGCGCGTCGACGACGCTGTCACGCGCGATATCGCCACGGGCAAGCGCAAGGTATTCGCGGGCGACGCGATGCGCGGCCAGCTCGCGCACCAGGTCGGTTTGCGCCTCGATCGTCCTCGCGACGACCATGAGCCCGCTCGTGTCCTTGTCGAGGCGATGCACGATGCCGGCGCGCGGCACCGAGGCGAGCGCGGGATCGTGATGCAGCAGCGCATTCAGCAACGTGCCGGCGCGGTTGCCGCTGCCGGGATGCACGACGAGGCCCGCCGGCTTGTCGAGCACGAGGATCGCATCGTCTTCGTGCACGATCGAAAGCGCGATGTCCTCGGCGGCGTCGGCAACCGATGCCTCGAGGAGCGGGGCGATCACGTCGATGCGCTCGCCGCCGGTGACGCGCCGGCGTGCATCCCATGTCGCGGCATCGACCTGCACATGACCCGCGTCGATCCACGTCTTGAGCCGCGTGCGCGAATGCGCGGGCAGCATGCGCGCAAGCGCCTGGTCGAGGCGCAGGCCGGCGAGTTCGGGGGGCACCGAAAGCGTGAGCGGCGATGCACGCGGGGCGGCCTCGCGCGCGTCTGCCTGCGGCGATCGTCGGCTATAATTCGCGGGACTCACGAAGGATGCCGATGACGATATCGCAATGGCCGAAATGGCAGCGGTGGCTCTGGATAGCGCTTCTGGCGCTGGCGGCGGCGGGATGCGGACTGCTACCCGACGTCAAGGATGAAACCGCCGGATGGAGCGCCGAGCAGCTGTACAAGAACGCTCACGAGGCGATGCTGGACGGCAATTATACGCGGGCGGTCAAGCTGTTCGACACGCTCGAGGCGCGCTTTCCGTACGGGCGCTTCGCGCAGCAGGCGATCCTCGAGGGCGCGTTCGCGAACTGGCGCAACAGCGAGCAGGCGGCGGCGACCGCGGCGTGCGACCGCTTCATCCGCACCTATCCGAATCATCCCAACGTCGACTACGCGTATTACCTGAAGGGGCTCGTGTATTTCCGCGAGGACCAGGGCCTGTTCGGCTACGTGTATGAGCTCGACCTGTCCGAGCGCGATCCGAAGCAGATGCGCGAATCGTTCGCCGCGTTCAAGGAGCTCGTGCAGAAGTTCCCGCAGAGCAACTACGCCGAGGATGCGCAGATCAGGATGCGCTACCTGACGAACGCGCTCGGCATGTACGAGGTGCACGTGGCGACCTACTACTACGAACGCGGTGCGTACGTGGCGGCCGCCAACCGTGCGCAGGCGTCGCTCGTGAATCACCCGCGCACGCCGTCGAACGAAATGGCGCTCGACCTGATGGTCAAGAGCTATCGCAAGCTCGGCCTCACGCAGCTTGCCGACGATGCGCACGCGATCCTCGAGAAGACGTTCCCGAGCAGCGTCTATCTCGCCGCGAATGCGCCGGCGAAGCCGTGGTGGAAGATCTGGTAGCGCAGCGAGCTCCGCAAAAACGGCGCCCCCCGCGCGCCTATTGCTGCGCCGTGCACCCGTCCCGTGCGCTACCGAAGAACGCGATCACCTCGTCGAGCTCGCGCGTGCGCCGCATCGGCGGCAGGCTCTGCCAGATCCGCTTGCCGTAGGGCTTGTCGACAAGGCGCGGGTCGCACAGCATCAACACGCCGCGGTCGGTCTCGGTGCGGATCAACCGCCCGGCGCCCTGCTTCAGGCTGATCACCGCCTGCGGCACCTGCCACTGCATGAACGCGTTGCCGCCGTCGGCGGCGAGCCTCGCGAGGCGCGCGGCAAGCAGCGGATCGTCGGGCGGCGCGAACGGCAGCTTGTCGATGACGACGACCGACAGCGCATCGCCCGGCACGTCGACGCCTTCCCAGAAGCTCGCGCTGCCCAGGAGCACGGCATTGCCGAGCGCGCGAAAGCGCAGCAGCAGATCGGTTTTCGATCCGTCGCCCTGCACCAGCACCGGATAGTCGAGCCGCTCGCGCGCGAAGAGCGCCGTGAGACGTTCGCGCGCGGCGTTGAGCGCGCGCAATGTCGTGAACAGCAGGAAGGCGCGACCGCCGCTCGCCTTCAGCACCGGCAGTGCCGCGTCGATCACCGCGTTCGTGTGGTCGATGCTGTTCGGTGCGGGCAGCCCCCGTGGCACGTAGAGCAGTCCTTGCGCCGGATAGTCGAACGGGCTGTCCCAGCAGCCGGTGGCCGCGTCGGCAAGGCCGAGCTGCGTCGTGTAATGCGAGAAATCGCGGCCGACCGCAAGTGTCGCCGACGTGAATATCCAGGCGCGGCCCGTCGCCTCGACCTGGCGACGGAATACGTCGGCCACCGACAAAGGCGAGGCGTGCAGCTGGAAGCCCGATGCACTGACATCGATCCAGCGGATCCAGGGCGCGTCCCCCGTCGCTTCACCGGTGAAGCCCGATCGCCAGCGGGCGAGCGTCGCTGCCGCCGCTTCGGCGCGACGTGCAACCGCCGCCACGTCTTCACTGCGCTCGGCGACGAGCTGCATCTCCGCGGCGAGCCGGTCGACGCCGGCGGCAAGGGCTTCGAGCGCGTCGACGAAATCGGGGCGCGCGGCGAGCACCTGCTGCGCAAACTTGCCGCTTACTTCACCGGCCGCGAGCCGCAGCTTGCGGATCAGCGGGGCGAGCAGCGCCGAGGCGTCGGGAAGATCGGGAATGTCGCGGAGCTCGGTGCGCGCGATGGCTTCGGCGTCGCGCGCGAGCTCGGCGAGCTGGCTCGAGCTCGTCTGTTCGCCGAAGAAGAGCGTCGCCGTGTCGGGAAGCTGGTGCGCTTCGTCGAGGATCACCGTGTTGCACGCGGGGAGGAGCTCGGCGAGGCCCTCGTCGCGCAACGTCACGTCGGCGAAGAACAGGTGGTGATTGACGACCACGACATCGGCATCGAGCGCATCCTTGCGCGCCTTCATCACGAAGCATTCGCGGTAGAACGCGCAATGGCTGCCCAAGCAGTTGTCACGGGTGGACGTGACCATCGGCCAGATCGCGGCGTGCTCGGGCACGTCGGCGAGCTCGGCGCGGTCGCCGCGCTCGCTCGCGCGCGCAAACGCGACGATCTTCGGCAAATAGCGCGCGTCGTCGCGCGACGGCAGCCGCTCCTCGCGTGCCGTCCGCTCGAGATGGTGGTGGCACACGTAATTCGCGCGGCCCTTGAGCAGTGCGACGGTGATCGGGACGGCGAGCGCATCGCGGATCAGCGGCAGGTCGCGCTCGAAGAGCTGATCCTGCAGCGTCTTCGTTCCCGTCGACACGATGACCTTGCCGCCGTACAACAGCGCGGGAACGAGGTAGGCGAACGTCTTGCCGGTGCCGGTGCCGGCTTCGGCGACGAGCGGCTCGCGGTGGTTGATGGCGTGCGCGACGGCCTGCGCCATCGCGAGCTGCTGCGGGCGGAAGCGGAAACCCGGCAGCGCGCGCGCGAGCGTTCCGTTCTCGCCGAGGATGATCTCGAGCTCGGCGTGCGACGCGTCGGCGGACGCGTCGTTCGGCAACGGCGCGTTCAGTGCTTTTTCGCCTTCGCGGATTTCGGGTTGGCCGGCTGCGCGGTCGTCGCGCTGTGCTTCGGCTTGGCGGTCTTCGCCGCCTTGGCGGCTGCGGCCTTTGTCTCGACTTCGGCCAGGCTCGTGCGAACCGTCTCGATGCGCTGCGTGAATTCCTCGTAAGGCCGGGCAACGCGGGTTTTGTAGTCGGCGTCGGATTCGCCGCTGTGCCAGCCGAGACCGCTCATCGCCGACAGCCAGCTTTCCTGCAGGCCGCGCAGCGCTTCCTGCACCGGCTTGGATTTGCCGGCCTCCTTCAGCGCAGCCTTGTACGGAGGCGCGATGTTCTGCTTCTGCTTGTCGAGGCACGACTCGCTTTTGGCGCCGTTCGTGCCTTCCGTGGATTTGTCGTAGCCGAACTCGATGATCTCGATCGACTTCACGTTGCGGCACATCGTGTACAGGTGCTGCACGGCGTCGAAATAGCAGTCGAGCGCGGGCTTGCCGTCCGAGTGCGGGCACACGTAGTTGTGCTCGGGTCCGGCATTGCCGCCGATCGTTTCGGCGCGGGCGGGCGACAGGGTGAGTGCCGCGGCGAGCGCAGGCACGGCGAGGAGGAGGCGGGTAGGCATCGGTGTGGCCGGTGCTGAAAATGCGATGCCGAATGCTACCTGCGGCGCGGGGACGGCTCAACCGGACGATTGGATTAGCCGTACAACTCGGGACATGCGCGCGATCGGGGCGCGCGAAACGCTCGTCCGTTCGTCAGATCGTGCAGCCGCCCGACACCTCGATGACCGCGCCGTTGATGTACGACGCTTCGTCGGATGCGAGCCACGCATAGGTGTTCGCGATCTCCTCGGGCTTGCCGAGGCGACCGAGGGGCACCTTGTCTTCCATCATCTTGATGACCTTGTCCGGAATCGACGAAAGGATCGCCGTCTCGATGAAGCCGGGGCAGATGGCATTCGCGCGGATGCCCTTGCGGCCGAGCTCGCGCGCCCAGGTCTTGACCATGCCGATCACGCCGAATTTCGTCGCCGCGTAATTCGTCTGCCCGAAGTTGCCGTACAGCCCGACGATCGACGACGCATTGAGGATCACCCCTGAATTCTGCTCGAGCATGATGTCGACGACCGCCTTCGTGCAGTTGTAGACGCCCTTCAGGTTGACGTCGATCACGCGCTCGAACTGCTCGTCGGTCATCTTCTTGAACTGCGCGTCCTGCACGATGCCGGCGTTATTGACGAGCGTGTCGATGCGACCCCACCTTGCCATCACGCCGGCGACCATGCGCGCGATGCTTTCCTTGTTCGTGACATCGACGTCGAAGCCCGCGGCGTCGCCGCCCGCTTCACGGATGGCCGCCACCGTGTCCTCGACGGCTTCCATGTTGATGTCGCACACGGCCACCTTGGCACCTTCCACGGCGAATTTGAGTGCCGTTGCCCGGCCGATGCCCTGGCCGGCACCGGTGATGATCGACACTTTGTCAGTCAAGCGCATTGCGGGTGTTCCTCAGGTGAAGTGCGGGCGGCGAAGGCCGGGCAGTCAAACTTTTCTAATCTAGCGGAAGATATTGCACTGCACAAGGAAATAACCGGCATTTTTTACATAAAGGCAACGACTGCGGCGTTTATGGCACGCCATTCGGTTTTCAAGCAAAACCAGTGCCTTACGACACATTGCCGTGCAGAGGGTGCGCCAGGCGCAAGGCCGGCGACCCCGGTTATGCCGCCGTCAGGCGCATGCAAATGCCGCTTTGCGGCAATGGACGCGGGGCCGTGTCAGGCTAGGGGCGGGGCGGATCGATCGGCTGGAACGCGAAGGCGCAGCCGATCGATCGTCAACTTGCAGCCGACCAGTAGTCGATGACGAGCTCGAGGCTCGACAGGCCCTGGTAATGATTGATTTCCGGCCGGAACAGCGCATGAATGCGCGCGGGCAGCGCCGCGGGCGTGCGAAATGCAATCGCCCCGTAACGCTCGCGGCCATGCAGCAGCGTGAGCTTCGCGTGACCGTCGCCGACGCTACGCTGATCGGCCACGTCGAAGTCACCGTCGAACGCGGGCGGCGCAAATCCCTGTCCCCATGCGCGCTCGCGCAGCGTGACACCGAGCTCGTACGTGAGCTCGCCCGGCGCGAGCGGGCCGTCGCTTTCGTAGCTGCGCAGCAGCGCGGCGTCGGACAGCATTTCGTGCGCAACCGCCTCGAACGCCGCGGCAAACGGCGCCAGCGCGTCGCGTGCGATCGACAGGCCGGCCGCGTAGGCATGGCCGCCGAAGCGCGTGATCGTGCCCGGTGCGCGCTTCGATACGAGGTCGAGTGCGTCACGCAGATGAAAGCCGGCGATCGAGCGGCCCGATCCCTTGAGCTCATGGTCTCCCGACTGCGCGAACACGACGACCGGGCGGTGGTAGCGATCCTTGAGGCGCGACGCGACGATGCCGATCACGCCCTGATGCCATTCCGGGCGATACGTGCTTAGCGTGTAGGCCAGCGCATCGCCTGGTGCGATCGACGCTTCGACCTCGGCGAGCGCCTGCTCCTGCATTACCGACTCGATGTCGCGGCGCTCGCGATTGAGCCGGTCGAGCTCGCGCGCGATCGGCAGCGCTTGCCCCTCCGAGTCGGCCAGCAGACAGCGTATGCCGAGCGACATGTCGGCGAGCCGGCCGGCGGCATTGAGCCTTGGACCGGCGACAAAGCCGAGATCGCTCGCGGTCGCGCGTGCGATGTCGCGGCCGGCGACGGCGAACAGCGCGGCGATGCCGGGTTGCGCGCGAGCGCTGCGCATGCGCGCAAGCCCCTGCTCGACGAGGATGCGGTTGACATGGTCGAGGCGCACGACGTCCGCCACGGTGCCGAGCGCAACCAGATCGAGCAGCGCGGCGAGGTTCGGCTCGGGTCGCGCGGAAAAGGCGCCGTTGGCACGCAGCCGTGCTCGCAACGCGCACAGCACGTAGAACATGACCCCGACGCCCGCGATGTGCCGGGACGGGAACGCGCAACCGGGTTGATTCGGGTTGACGATGATCGCGGGATGCGGAAGGGCGGTGCCGGGCAGATGGTGATCGGTGACGAGCACGTCGATGCCCGCGGCGGCGGCCGCTTGCACGCCGTCGATGCTCGCGATGCCGTTGTCGACGGTGACGAGCAGCCGCGGCGCGCGCTGCGCCGCCACGGCGACGATCTCCGGCGTCAGCCCATAGCCGAACTCGAAGCGGTTCGGCACGAGGAACGCGACCTCGGCGCCCATCGCGCGCAACCCTCGCACGGCCACCGCGCAGGCGGTCGCGCCGTCGGCGTCGTAGTCGGCAACGATGAGGATGCGCTCGTGTCGCTCGATCGCCAGCGCGAGGCGCTCCGCGGCGGCATCGATATTCGCGAGACGGCCGAAATCGGGGAGTGCGGCAAGCGAATGGTCGAGCTCGCGCGCATCGACGATTCCACGCGCCGCATAAAGGCGCGCGAGCACGGGCGGCACGCCGTGGGAGAGCAGCGCGCGGTGGCTGTCGGGGACCGGACGGCGGACGATCATGGGTCGGCGGGTGGCGCGACTTCGAATGCACGCGGTGACGCGCGCGCGACAAGCCGTCGCCAGAGCGTGGGTGGCGTCGCGGTCCACGTGGCCGCGGTTCCGTTGCCGTCAGCCACGACGTGCAACGCCGCGATACGGCGCGTGGTGAGGAGCTCGATCGCGGGCGCGAGTGACGCTGCCTCGAAGCTTTCGAGGTCGTCGGCGAGCGGTGCCGACACGGCCACGCAGCACACCGGCGCGCCGACATCGACGTTCGCACCATCGGCCAGGGCCAGGAGCCGTGCGACATCTGCGTTCGACGGTGAGTCGCGTCCTCCGCGCCGCGCAATGCCGCGCGCCAGATCGCCAAGACGCGTTTGCGGCGCGGTCACGATGGACACCGGTACGTCAGCCACGTCCGCCATGCGGCCGCCGCCCCAGAACCAGAGGGCATTCGCCGGCGGCATGCCGCGCCGCTCACGCGCGGCATTGACCGGGTGTTCGTACAGCAGCATCTCGATCTCGTTCTGCCAGCGCTTCCACGTGCCGCTGTCCGCGCCCCGCGGCAGGCTCGCGATCAGGTTGCGCCCGCGCGCTGCATCGGGTGGCGTGGTGACGAGATTGGCCGGTTCCCGGCGGCGCGCGAACCAGGCAGCAGGACGCGGCGCCTCGAACTGCACGCCATCGTCGCTGAAATGTCGATCGAGCATCCGGACGAGTGTCGCGGCGTCGGCCTGTGAAAGGTCGTCGATCGTCTGCACGAGCAGCACCGTGTCGCGATCGGCCGCGAGGTGGACGGGATCGGCGCAGAGCACGTAATCGTCACCGGGATCGCCGCCGGCGCCGAGCAGCGCGAGCGGCGCCACGGGTGTGGCGGGTGCGATGCCGAGCGCTGCAAGCAACGCCGCCGCGATGCCGCGCGGCTCGGAGCGCGGCGGATCGGCGTAGCGCGCGAGTGCACGAAGCGAGGGCACGCCGGCGGTCCGCTGCAACGGCTGCGCGAGCAATCCGGGAACGACGAGGATGAGCGAATTCGCCATGCGATAATGGTTGCGATCCTGCACCGGCGAGCGTAGCGCATCCGCCGCGCCTCGCGTCGAAGCCTTCCAAGCGTCTGCCAACCGTGTCGCCGTACGAACTCGCCGTCGGCCTGCGTTATACACGTGCCCGCAAAGGCTCGGGGCGCAACACGTTCATCTCGTTCATCGCGCTCACGTCGATGGCGGGCATCGCACTCGGCGTCGCCGCACTGATCGTCGTACTGTCGGTGATGAACGGATTCCAGCAGGAACTGCGCAACCGCATCCTGTCCGTCGCGTCGCACATCGAGATTCGCGGCTATCCCGATCTGCGCCATCCTGACGCCATCGCTGCCGAGGCGCAGAAAAATCCGCGCGTCGTGGCAACCGCGCCGTACGTCAACGGCCAGGCGATGCTGTCGGCGGGTGACGTCAACCGCGGCGCGCTGCTGCGCGGCATCGTGCCGGCGGACGAGGAGAAGGTCGCCGACATCGGGACGCACATGCGCCGCGGCACGCTCGATTCGCTGACACCCGGCGCGTTCAACATCGTGCTCGGCTCCGAGCTTGCGCGCGCGCTCGGCGTGCAGGTCGGTGACAGCGTCGTCGTGATCACGCCGCAGGGCACGATCACGCCGGCCGGCGCGCTTCCCCGGCTCAAGAGCTTCAACGTGAGCGGCATCTTCGAGGTCGGCATGTTCGAGTTCGACAGCGGCCTCGCACTCGTCAACCTCGACGACGCCGAGAAGCTCTACCGCCTCGGCGACCCGACGGGCGTGCGTCTCAGGCTCGACGACATGTTCGCCGCACCGGCCGTTGCGAGCGAGCTTGCGCGCAGCATGCCGGAGGACGTCGAAGTGCGCGACTGGACGCGCAACCATGCGAACTTCTTTCGCGCCGTGGCCATCGAGAAGCGGGTGATGTTCATCATCCTGACGCTGATCGTCGCCGTGGCGGCGTTCAACATCGTCTCCGCGCAGGTGATGGCGGTGACCGACAAGCGGGCGGACATCGCGATCCTGCGCACGCTCGGCGCCGCCCCGTCGTCGGTGATGGCGATCTTCATCATCCAGGGCGCGCTGATCGGCATCCTCGGCACGCTGATCGGCGTGGTGGGCGGCGTGCTGCTCGCGCTGAACGTCGAGACGGTCGTGCCCGCAATCGAGCACGCGCTCCACATCCAGTTTCTCGACAAGAGCGTGTACTACATCAGCGACCTGCCGTCGGACCTGCAGATCCCCGACGTCGTGACCATCGCGATCATCGCGCTCGTGCTGGCACTTCTGGCAACGCTTTATCCGAGCTTCCGCGCGGCGCGCGTCAATCCGGCCGAAGCGCTGCGCTATGAGTGACGGCCCGGCGGCCACATTTGTTGTCGCCTGCCGCGATCTGCGCAAGACCTACCGCACCGGGCCGCTCGACGTTCCGGTGCTGCTCGGCATCGATCTCGACGTCGCGCAGGGCGAGCGGCTTGCGATCGTCGGCGCGTCGGGGTCGGGGAAGAGCACGCTGCTGCATCTGCTCGGCGGCCTCGATGCGCCGAGCGGCGGGGAAGTGCGCGTCGAGGGTATCGCTCTCGCCAGGCTTTCCGAAGGTGCGCGCGGAGCATTGCGCAATCGCGCGCTGGGCTTCATTTACCAGTTCCATCACCTGCTGCCCGAGTTCACCGCGCTCGAGAACGTGGCGATGCCGCTGCGCATCCGCCGCGTCGACGAGCGCAAGGCGCGTGCGGAGGCGAACGACATGCTTGCGCGCGTCGGACTCGACAATCGCGTGCGCCACCTGCCGGGCGAGCTTTCGGGCGGCGAGCGCCAGCGCGTGGCACTCGCCCGGGCGCTCGTGACCCGACCCCAGTGCGTGCTCGCCGACGAGCCGACGGGCAACCTCGACCGGCGCAACGCCGGTGCGGTGTTCGACCTGATGCTCGAGCTCAATCGCGTCGTGGGCACCGCGCTCATCATCGTCACGCACGATGCGGAGCTTGCGGCGCGGACCGACCGCACGCTGCATCTCGTCGACGGGAAGCTGCAGTAGCGCGATCCTCGGCAACGCGCGCTCGCCGCGCCGCACATTACCGAGGCCATTGCCAGCCGCCTGGGCCGCGCCTCGCCCGCAATGTGGATCAATACTCGACGGGAACCGGGTCCATCGAGCGCCAGAGATACCACGTCGCGACGCTGCGCCAGGGCCGCCATTGGTCACCGAACTCGCGCAATGCGGCGAGCGTCGGCCGCTCGCCGTCGAAGTAGTGAACGGCGATCGCTTTCTGCAGCCCGAGATCGTCGACCGGCAGCACATCGGCGCGCATCTCGTGGAACATCAGGAACATTTCGGCCGTCCAGCGGCCGATTCCCTTGACGTCGACGAGCGCCTCGATCAGCGCTTCATCGTCGAGCGCCGGCCAGATACGCGGGTCGAGCCGTGCCGAAACGAAATGGCGCGCGAGATCACGGATGTACTCGGCCTTCCGCTCGGACAGCCCGCACCGGCGCAACGTGGCGATGCGCTTTCGCTGCACGCGCGTCGGATCGAGCGTCGGCGGCGCCGTCGTCGCGCCGCACGCGTCGACGAGCCGTTCCCAGATGGACTGCGCCGCCTTCACCGATATCTGCTGACCGACGATCGCACGCGCCAGCGTGGTGAACGGGTCGCCGCGGCGGGTGAGATGGAGTCCGGGGCTGGCGGCGATCAGCCGGGCGAGCACCGGGTCGCGCGCGGCGAGCTGACGCGCGGCTTCGTCCCAGTAAGGTGGCTTGGTCATCGGGATCGGCGCGCAGCACCTCGCTGCAGCGCCCTGTCGCACGACTCGCAACGAATGGCGCGCTCCGAGGTCATACGCGCGCCGCGCAAAGCGCTCGCGCAAACGGCGGAAATGGTACATTACGCCGCCCTTTTTTTTAACACTCCTGGAGCATGGATGCGTAGTCGTCGGCAATTGGCAAGCGGCCTTGTCGCACTGCTGATTGCCGTTTCGGCATGGGCGGCCGACCCGGGGAAGGTGCTGCGTATCGCGTTTCCGGTGGCCGAGACAGGGTTCGATCCCGTCCGCGTCTCCGACCTCTACTCGAACATCGTCAACGAGGCGATCTTCGAGCGGCTGCTCACGTACGACTATATGGCGCGCCCGGCGAAGCTCGTGCCGATGACCGCCGAAGCGATGCCCGAGATCACCGACGGCGGCCGCACGTACGTGCTGCATCTCAAACGCGGCATCTACTTCGCGCCCGATCCGGTGTTCAAGGGCAAGCGGCGCGAGCTTACCGCCGAGGAC
>Ga0308174_10000950_pt1 | contig 12881 bp, 12 predicted proteins | sample PhyPR2_FD_203894 | JGI IMG/M metagenome (GOLD analysis project Ga0308174, IMG submission 203894) | Soil microbial communities from UC Gill Tract Community Farm, Albany, California, United States - DLSLS.P.R2 | ecosystem: Environmental > Terrestrial > Soil > Agricultural land | place: USA...
CCCCAGCTACGTGGCCAGACAACCAATCAAGAAGGCGATGCGACTAATTATGCTAAGAACGTCGTATAGCTGAGTGGACGGAAAACGGGGTCACGTCAGAAGGAATGACCTTCCGGGTCGGGTACTCGCTATTTCGTCACCTTCACCGCCTTTTGACGGGAATCCCCGTGCGAGTGGGTAATTTCAGCGTGATCTCTTCTTCGGCGCTGGGCCGCTTAGCCTGCACGCCAGAGTTATGGAGCCACTACGCTGGTGCCGTATTCAAGTCAAGGGTTCGTTTCAAGTGCATTCCAATGGATCGAGGTTACCGCCTCCGAGGCCGGTCTCAAATGAGTCTCACGGCGTTGATAATACACGGCCTCGCGGGGATCGCCACTTTTCACGAGACAGTGGCGACTCGGCTTTTGATGGCAAACACGTTTTGTTTAGCTGTTCTCCTAATATGTCTTGCAATCGTGATCGGCATCAGGCTTTGCACAAGCCTTGCGATTCCTGGCTGGGCTACCTACACAGTTGGCCTTATCGTACTTCTTGTCACGCAGCTTTTGGGTATGTCCTTCAGTCTGGTCTTCTCACTCCTTAGCAGCCGGAGCAATAATCCGTTCGTCCCAAGTCGGGATTGCCCGATATTCGTCGATCGGCTCTATAACCTAGCGACACGGGAATGATGGGCAGCGAAACGTTTCAATATCAGGGCCGGGAATTGGACATGTTCGCGCATGCAAAGCGCTGGAAGGCGTATTGGGCTTCCAATCTCCGGAAATGGGTTTATGGCGACGTTCTGGAAGTTGGAGCGGGCTTGGGCGTAAACACTATCTTGCTCCAAAACCATACTGTTCGCTCGTGGCACTGCCTGGAGCCCGATGCCGAACTGGGAAGCCATTTGAATGCTGCTATCGCAAATCTTCAATTGTGCTCCGCTACTAGAGGAACGATCAGAAGTATGACGGAACGCCGCTTCGATTCCATCCTTTACATCGATGTCCTTGAACATATTGCGTCAGATCACGACGAAATCGCTATGGCGGCAGGCCTGCTCCGTCCTGGCGGTCATATCATTGTCCTTTCGCCTGCCCACCAGTTTTTGTTTAGCAACTTCGATGCGAGCATCGGCCATTACCGTCGATACAATCGGAGGTCCTTACGCGCGTGTTCGCCTTCTGGTTGCAATCTTGAGACGATCTTTTATCTGGATTGCGTAGGCGTCTTCATGTCGTTGGCGAACCGTATTCTCCTAAGGCAGAGCACGCCAACTCTCAAACAGATTCAAACCTGGGATAGCCACGTCGTGCGTATCTCGCAATTTTTCGATCCCTTGCTTGGATACAGATTCGGTAAAACAATCGTCGGCGTTTGGACGCGCTGCTGATCGCAGCGGATTTATACGAGTGGAGCAAGAGACCATCGAACAAAAGGCGCGATGAGACGACGGGGCCTTATAGCACAGTTCCAATTGGTTCCAAAAGCCGGATCAGGAGTGCTTCTCTTTACCTGGACTGAGAAGAAGAATTATGGTCGCCAGCAAAATACCAGCCCACCTCACACGGCAACTTTTCGCAGCAGTGCTTTTGATAGCCACTATCTCCACAGCACTGTTGTTCGCCCAATATATGCTTGCCACGCTGTTCAACACGTACGATGATGAGGGCTATTTGCTGCTTTCACTGGTGCACTACGTACGCGGTGGTTCCCTATACAGGGATACGTACAGCCAACACGGGCCATTTTACTTTTGCCTGCAAGCAACGCTTTTCAGTATCCTCCGGCTGCAAATTAATCACGATACCGGACGTTTTGTAACGCTGCTTTACTGGATTACCTCTGCGCTCTTAGCGGGTCGATTTGTTTGCCGGATATCGCACAGCATTGTGCTAGGAGCAGCAGCCATAATATGCAGCACCTTCTTGGCAGCAGTGCTAGCCAACGAACCCGGTCATCCCCAGCAGGTTGTGTTGTTGCTTCTGGCGGCAGCAAGCTGTCTATCTCTGCCGGGCGGCTTCGGGCTAAGCAGCCGTGGGCTGCTTGCCTTAGGCGCAATCGGCGCAGCCTTGCTGCTAACCAAAATCAACGTCGGTGTGTTTTACATTGCGGCGCTCGGGCAAACACTGCTTTGCTTGCTTCCGAGTGGCTGGTTTCGCACTGCCGGCCTGCGGCTGTCGCTCGCCTACGCAGTTGCTGCTCCGCTGCTGCTGATGCACGCAGACCTGAAAGGGTGGGCTCGCGGCTACTGTTTGCTAGCGATCTGCTGCACGACCGGTACATTCGTGTGCGGCTCGCTTCTAAAATCCGGATGCCGGCTAGCGGTGCCCAGCCTTTGGTATACATTTATCGGTGTATTTTTTGGAGCCGCCTTCACTGTAACCAAGACATCCTTAGACGGGGTGTCCATTCGCGCTCTCATCGAGGGAGTTATTTTGGATCCTCTCAAGCACCCTCGAGTGTTTTCGCTCCCTCTTATTGTCGGCACAAGGAGATTGTTGATCGCACTTTTTATAGCAGGATCTATTGGCGCCGCGTGTTTGTTTCGCGGCCGCCTAGGTGCGTATGCACGCTGGTTAGACACAGTGCGATTTACGTTCGGCATAGCTGCTATCGTATTGCTCCTGTACTCGCCGGTGTATGTCGTGTGGCTTATGCCATTCCTTCCGCTAAGTCTCATCCCCATAGCTGATGAATCCTGGGAGCTCTCCGAACGATTCCCTCGTTTGTTCATTGCGAATTTAGCAGCCACCCAGTTCCTGCAGGCATATCCAGTTGCCGGCAGCCAGATCAGTATTGGAGCTGTGCCGATGCTGCTGTGGGCGTTTGTGTGCATTGCGGATGGATTAGGGGGAGTACACGGCTTGCTGGACGAAGCGTCCCGGGTGCTCGTGAATGCCCTTCCTAAGTATGCCCTTTCTGGCACTTTCCTTATAATTACCGTTTTATTTATGATGTTTCTCTCGGGATTTCGCCTGCTAGGTTATGCTTACCCGTCATCCGGCCTGAGGGGCTCTAATTCTCTCCACCTTCCGCCGGAGCAAGCGAGTCGCTATCGATTTCTCGCGAGCGCTACAAACGCAAATTGTGGCGTGCTCTTTTCGCTGCCAGGCATGGGGAGCTTTAATTTCTGGTCGGATGTGCCTGCCCCCAATGGATGGAACCTCACAGCTTGGGTGAGGGCCTTCGATACCGCAAACCAGGATGAGATCCCTAGGGATCCTGAAATCGAACCAACGAGCTTGCGTTATATATAACAAAAGTCTTGCAGGTTTCTGGGGCTCAGATACCCAAGAACTTAGGTCATTGCCTCTCGCGAGCTACATACTCTCTGAGATGCCGAAAGTCACTGAGCGCGATGGCTACGAGATACGCATTAATCCCGCAAGGACGTCACCTTGGATTCAGCTAATTGATCACCCGATCACGCCAGCGTGGGCGGTGGGTGCTGCCAATAGTTCTGCAAATCGGGAGCAGTGAGATGAGAATGGCTCAATTCCTTAATCCGTGGCAAAGCGCAGTAATACGTCTCATGGCCGCATGTAGCTGAGAATCAACCTGTTGCATGGTACGGCTCACCGGCAATAACCGCTAAAGAATGCGCGCAAAACCAACTGTTTTTCTCAGAAACACCTCAGAAAACGTTGGTAATGGAATAAATGAAACCTCGTACGCCGCCTCGGATATTGCGATAAGAGATAGTGTTACATCCATAATCTCGCTATGGGGTTGGACTTGATGCACGAGTCGGATACTGGGATTGCATTCTTACAAGACGACGGCCTATCAACTTCTGCTGAAAGTAACCCAGCAGGTCTGCGCTGGTACTGGCAAGTTGTCGTGTTCTTCGCAGCGGCGCTGATCATGCTGTCCCGCCAGCCCGATAGCGTTTTGAATCCGCAATTCTGGGCGGAAGATGGACGTATATGGTTCGCGCAGGCTTACAGCCTGGGCTGGTTCAAACCCCTATTTATACCGTATGCTGGCTGTCTACAAACATTTCCGCGGTTAGTTGCCCTGCTCGCGCTGCTCGTCCCTTTCCACTTTGCGCCTCTCGTAATGAATCTATGGGGACTGGCCTTCCAGGTACTTCCTGTTTCCTTTCTGCTTTCTTCTCGTTCCGATAGCTTAGCTTCTCTACCGACGCGGGCGCTCTGGGCGGCGATGTACGTCCTCTTGCCAAATGCGCCGGAAGTTCATATCAATCTCACAAATGGCCAGTGGCACCTCGCTCTGCTGGCCTGTCTCGTTGTGCTCGGTGAACCTGCTGCAACGCGCTTCGGTAAGAGTTTTGATATAGGAGTACTTATCGTATCGGGTCTCACCGGACCGTTTTGTCTCTTCCTGCTAGGCGCAGGCTCTATCCTCTACTGGCGAAAACCGCATCCGTGGCGGCGAATGCAGTTGCTTATATTATTCGCCACTTCGCTGATACAGATAGTCGTGATGTTCTACGCGCCTCCAACGGAACGCGCTCATTTGCTCGGAGCGAGCATGGAACTCCTCATTAGACTCATCGGCGGTCACATCTACTTAGGAGTGCTGCTCGGCTCAAATGGGCTGGCGTATTTCGCGCCATTTGGCGTCTTACTCGTGGTGTTCTGCTGCGGAACTGTGTTTCCACTTTATACCGCTTGGAAGGCGTCTTTCGAAACTCGGCTGTTTCTTATCTTCTGTGTGATCACGCTAGCCGCCTCGCTAGCGAGACCCGTTTACTCCTTCAGCTATGGCAAACCTGCTTGGCCATGCATGCTCGTGGCCGCCGGTTGCCGCTATTGGTTTTTGCCGACGCTAGCGTTCGCTTGGTGTCTGGCATGGTGCGCCCTAAGGGCACATTTGAGAGCGCTTAGGGTGGCCGGCAGAGTGCTTTTAATCTTCATGATTTTGGGAGTGATTCGGGAATATCGGTATACGCCTCTAAAGGACGAGCATTTCGCGGCATGGTCGTATCGGTTTGAACACGCGAAAACGGGGACCTACTGGGAGATTCCCGTACCGGCCGGTTCGCATTGGACTGTGCAGCTTTGGAAGCGGTAGATTCTTGGGAGCGTTTAACTGTCGCAAATCAACAGTCCTGAGTTCAAAGGCGCACCCCTTGCGCGATTCGCAAACCATCGCTCTAAAAGAAAACTTACGCAGCTTCTTTAATCGGAGCCCGAGCGGAGGGCGCCTCTCCCCGCGAAAAAGACCAAGTCCGGCTCGCCAATCGATAGATGCCAAAGGTATAGGGCACGGCTACGATCAGATCGAAGAGGTAGTGCTCGCCAAGACCTAGCGTCGCTAGGAATGTCAGCAAAAGGAATACTGCGCCGAAGATACGGCCCATTTTCCATCTCCGGAGGAACCAGAAAATGAGAAGTGCCGTCGAGAAATGGACGGATGGGATGCCATTCGGAGGATAGGAAAGGAAAACAGGATGCGGGATCTGAGAGTCCGCATCTGAAGGGAATGCCTTGAATACGTAGCGCGGACCACACACAGGTAATAGAAAATAGATCGGCACCGCCAAGATCATATTGAGCGCAAACGTGCGCATCACGCGAAACGCTTCGAGTTTGACGTCGTCCCAAGATATAGCCAAAACACAATGAGCATTACGAGACCGATGGCGTTATACGCCATACCGACGCATATCGTGAATGACAGGTGTTTTTCAAGGAGCCTGCCGACAGCAAAACTCGGTTCGAACCCCATAAGACCGTCGATATGGTAGATATATAAATCCAGCCTCAGGGGCCGCACAAATGATATGTAATGTAGACATCCTTGTACGATGAGCGGTGCCATAAACACAAAAGCAGCCGCCAAGAGAAGCATCTCGTATTTTTTTCTGTTGGCCTTCCCAGTTACTATCGCGACGGCGGCATAGACCAAGATGCATGGCCCTCCGACCAACTGCGGATAAGTCGTGATGAAATCGATGACATTTAGCAGCATTCTACGACAAAACCAGCCGAACTTCAGTGCTTCAGTAAGCCAGCCGGAATATATGCGAAAGCCCGACAGTGGCAACCGATATATAGTATCTAATCGGCTTAGATATAAAGGGCCTTAGCGGCTTAGATCATCTGGACGCAATATAAGCAGGGCAATCGCTTCTGCGCTCCAAAATCTCGACTTCATCTATACGCTTGAGCAGCCGATAGTGCTCGGCTAAATACGGTTCAACGATGAGGTGTTCTTGTCGTGGTAGCGCGTATGTCGGCCAACACCATTTAGCCCTTTCGCTAAAGCCACGATCCCAGATCACATAGCGCACTTTCTTTTCCTCTAGAGACCTGACCGTCTCGCGAAACTGGGAGTCCGTGTTGATCTGATACATCAGGACGCTGAACCGAGTCGGATTCCGGGTGGCGCTCAGGTAGTAGTACTGCGGGCAATATGGATAAGCAAATATCTCTTCGCCCGGTTGAGTACGACTGTTCAGAAATTCCAAGACAGGATTGGATTTCAAGGCGTAGAATGGACCGCGGCGCGAAGCGACCTTCGCGCGCGCGGCCAAGACGATACCTCCATTGAACACTGCCAGAGCAAAGCTGGAGATACAGATGAGTTGAAGGATATAGAAATGTATCCTGCGCCGCTCCCGAGCCAGATAATGCAGGCATGGAATGAACAGAAGCGCCGACCCAAAGGCGAGATGTGTGATGTCCCTGCGGTGGAACTCCGATATCCAGAGGGCCGCTCCGGATATCCAATACGGTAAGCTCGCCGAATGGAATGCATGCCGCCTGCGAAAGATCGCCAATAGAGCTCCGATTACGGGCAGCGCCATAACGAAGAGAAGTGGTACGATCAGGAGGCTCGCGATGCCGAAGGCAAGCGCCCGAGAACCTGCCGCACGCAAAGCCGCTATCCATGGTTCCCAATAAAACTCTTGAACACCGTGGCCGTAAAAGACAGCATTTACGCCGCTGTAATTCGTGAGTGGCCATACCACGTTTGCATAAATAAGACCGCTCAAACCCCCGGCTTTCCAATAGAAGGAAACCACAGTAAGGCCGATTACGAGATAGCTCCCCGTAAGCCAAGCTAGAGAGGATCGCAGCCTCGTTCCGCCGCGGAAAAGAAAGATGAGAAGCACGAACGAAAGGAACAGCAGAATTCCCTTTGGCTGCAGGATCAAGGTTGTTATGCCCGCCAGTGCCCCGGCCAGGCAAAGCATCCATGGCCTGCGCTTATCGATCCAGCAAACAATAGCCGTAAACGAAAGGAGCGCGAATAAATTGCTGTCGTTGTGATGGCTAATCGCAGGCCAGAGGCCTCCGAATGTGGTCGCCAGTAAGAGGACCGCGGGTACTGCGTCATATCCGGTTTTGAGCCGGCGGGCAAGAAAGTACATGAGGAGCGCGGTGGAGACCGACGTAAGTGCAACAGAAATGCGAGTAGCCAGGATACTCGTGCCAAAAATCTTGAAGAAGGCCGCCAGCCAGTAGAAGGAGCCCGGCCCGATCACTTCGAAGAAATCGCGTAGAGGAACTTGGCCCTCGGTAACACGAACCGCCCCGTATATTACGGTGCCTTCATCACCACTGCCCCAAAAGATCTGTAGGAACGGGTAGAGATAAACGGCCAGACAAAATGAAAAGATGAGGTAGGGAAGGCACCTGCGCAGACGCGTAACTGGCTGGTTTCGCTCCACGGATTGTGCTCTAACTTGCTCTTCTAGAACCATTCAGTTTCCGCTGCCTCAGCCTGGGGATTAACGTCGCCGGTTCGAACGGGTCGAAACACGGAAGCAACATCGTCCTCATACAAGAGGCGATATCGCACATCGGAGCGCAGGATAGAGGCGAGCGAACAATCCCGTTCCAGAAGGATTGTATTCGCCTTCGCTAATGTGGGATCTGCGGCCCAATCTCGCTTGCCAGAGTAAGTATCGGCCCACCGAGTTAAACGATCATCGCCATGGAGGTTCGCGCGCCCGTCAATCGATACCGGCATATTCGGAAGCCGCCATATGAGATAGCCGCCCCAGTTGTAAGAGTTGTATAGCGGGCCTGGCAACTGGTGATTGTCTACATATTCGGCTGCCCTCTCGGGAAATCGCTTTTCCGCGGCTTTCCGCAAGTTCCCTTCATCTACGCCGCCCGCGCCCAGAGCGGCGAATGCCAGCGTGAGGCTTATGGGCAGGGCAATCGTCCACTCTTTCCATCGTGAAGCATTCATGTGAGTCTCTTCGGGGCTGCCGATACCGGATGCCACTGCCAGCGTCGACGCGATCGCAAGAAACCACACATCGCGAGCCGCACGGAATCCGAACCAGCAGGAGACGACGAGCAATAGCAGCATCAATGGGCTATTGTTCCGCGACTTTGCCTGGGCGAAAAATGCCGAACACACGAGGAGCAACGCCGTCCAATCAGTGACGCTTCGAAAACCCAAGGCGTGCATTTCATGGACAAGCTGCAGCGGTGCCGCTTCGGCCGCGTACTGGCGGACCACGGCATATATATTCCAGCCGTATGGATTTGCAAGCGTAGCGAGAGTCGAAACGGCCAGCAGGGCCCAAAACCATTGCGCATGAAGTCTGGCCGAATAAGTGGGCCACTTAAGCAGCGTGCCGAGAGGACGTTCCAGAGCGAACAGGCCAATCAGTCCTAATCCGTATACAAACTGAATGTGAATATTTGCCCAGACAGCGAACAGGGGAACAATCGGCCACATCCAGGCAGCCCTGCCGCGTTCACGAGCCTGCAGCAGAAGGTACAGCTCGAGAATGAAGAACAGGATCGTAAAGACCCACGGCCGCGGCGAGGCGAGTGGAAGCATTGCCCACAGGGCGGCTGTTCCGAGCGCCATTGCGCGGCGCACGCTGACATATCGCGACAAGAGGACGATAATTCCAGCGATGCAGGCGAGCATGAAGAGCTCGGTAAACGTTAGGATTCCGTGCATCCCCCAGCGGCCATATATTCCGGATACGAGCACCTCGAAAAGCCAGGAGTATGCGATCCACGTCTTGCCCATCGTGTAGGAAGCAAAGCTGTCATGGACAGGCACGCTGCGATGCTGGATAATCCAATTTCCGGTGCGAAGATGCCACCAAAGGTCCTCATCCATGCTTGTCGAAGGCCTGATCGTGACGAATGACACCATTGCGAGCGCGCACACAAGCAACAGAGAATCGACAATAGTCTTTTGGAATGGGGTCAATTGAAAGTGGGATTCACCCAGGCCTCGACTTTGATCTCTAACCTTACTCCCGCTCGACTCACGCAGACCGGTAAGTGAAGGGGCGACCTCAGTGATCTCACTATCTCGATTCATGGCTTAAGGTGACGAACTTTCGAAAGTACCAGAGCCACTGACACGCGTGGCTCAGTTAGGTCGATTGAATAGGGGGAAAGTTTCGGGGGCTCGAAATCCGGTTCCACTAACCAGACCTTACGGTCTTTGAAGTAGCGGACAAGTTCGAGATTATTTGCCGCGTCCATATCGCGCGCCCAAACCACTTTCGACTTGTCGATATCGGCCGCGTTGTACACCCACTCATCGAAGATGCTGTGCCCCGGCCCATATCTGACGATCGCGAGCTGCTGTCCCCCAAAGCTCTCCAGTTTCTTCAAAAGCTGTGCGCGTTTGAGACCAAGCGGCCTCGTGCCGCCATACCAGGCTTTATTGGGGTATCCATCAACTTCGATGTGAAGCGGATGCGCGTATAAGCGCAGCCCGGCCAAGGCCAGGCAGATTACCGGTATAGCGCGCACGAGGAGCAGCCCCGATGGTTGGCCGCCGGGCCGCCAGGCCCGCAAGTGACGCATGCATTGCAGCAGGATCGCATAAAATCCAGCCGTGAACGGCGCTGCATAGTGCGGAATAAACCAGGTCTCGATACCCAATCCGGCGGCGAATACCAGGCCCGCGATCGCAAGGAAGCGGATGCGGCGGTCGCCTAGCGCCCGGGGCAACAGAACGAGCGGGACGACCAGAGCGAATCCCAGGAAAAATAATTCCGCGATCACCAGCTTCATGCCGCTCTCTTCGAGGAACCCGGAGAGAGTCCGGGATTTCAAGAAGCGGTCCAGCTCCCATCGTGAGTAGTACTCGCGCATCACCGCGTGCCGGTAGATTGGCTCGGGCCGCGGCGATTGAACGATGAAGTGCGGAGCGGACGCGTACGCGGCCCGGTTCACCGCGTATGGTGGTGTGAATGCATTCCCAAATACCCGGTAATTGTAGTAGCCCATGAATGCCACGGTAAGGATAAGCAGAGCGGCGCCCGGAGCGATGCGCCGAATGAGAGCAGACACAGGCGGATGCTGTGCTTTCCGGAGCCGCCAACCCAGAGCGGCAAGGGCTGGAATACAAACCAGCAAGCCTTCATAGGGCCGGCTATTCGCCAGGAGAGCGATGCCCAGGGCCATCCAAAGAAAATCGCGTGTGCGGAACGAGCGTCGAAGGCGCGGAAGCGCGCCCAGCACAAGAGCCCCCGCGATCGCCGCGACTGCACCCCCCCAATAGCTATCGACCCAATAACTAAATAGCCCAAGCCGCAAAACGGCTAGCATTCCTCCGAACAGCGCCCAGCCAGGCGGCAGCCAACCTTGCAGCATCCAGCAGATGACCGCGCACATCAGTGCCGAACTGGCCAGCACCCCATACCAGGGGTGCCCGGCAACAAATTTACCCGCCGCCAGCACGAAACCCTGCGCCGGAAAATACATCGACATGTAAGTCGGCTTTTGATCGATGTGAAAGCTCTCGAAATGTATCCACATCGGGTGAGGTGGATTCGCAAGTCTTCCAGAAGCGAACGTATCGGCCGCAAGCAAATTACTGAACTCGTCCGGACTGGAAGGCTGGGGGATCGGTGACAAAGGAAGGATAATCAACCGCAGCAACAAGGCCGAGAGGCCGACAACAAAAACCGACAATCCGCGGCGGCGTGCGAGCAGCGCAAATGTTCGCTCGATCGCTAAAATCCACCGCGACCCGATCCGGGGCCAGCAAAATGCGACAGCCGTCGCGATGAACGCCAAGCCGAATTCAATAAGTAAAAGTGAGGGGCGGGCAGAAGCTGGATGGAGAGGAGACATCGCTTGGCGGCTGTCGAAGAGCTAAGAATGCGTAGGGAAGACGGAACCGAACACCTTGGTTCCATCTCCCCGCATAAGTTAGGCGGCGTTGACAGCAGCGTTCACTGAGGTACCCATCGTAGTAAACGCACCTGTGATAACGGTTGAGATAGTACCCGACAACGCTATAACAAGCCCGGCAACCAGGGCGCAGAGCACCGCATACTCGATCAGATCCTGACCTCTTTCATCGCTCACGAGGGTCTTAGACGTGAAGCACAGCTTGAGAGCTGAGTCTTGCAATCTCGAAAACATATTTCGCATGGAATGATTCTCCGGTTTTTATCAAATCAGCCCCCGGACTCTAGGCAAAGAGTCGCAGGTTCGAAAGAAGAGGACGGGAGCCGAGTCCTAAATCCGCCCTCCTGATCCGATTTAGGCGGCGTTGACCGCGGCGTTCACCTTGGTGCCCATTGTGGTGAACACGTTCGTAATGACGCCCGAGAGAGTAGTCGTCGCAGCGATGGCAACCCCGGCCACTAAGGCGCACAGCACCGCGTACTCAATCAAATCTTGACCTTTTTCATCGCTGATGAGGGTCTGAGAGGCGACATACAGTTTCAACGCTGAGTCTTGTAGTTTCGAAAACATGTTTTTATGAATCTCCAATTTAAATTTAATTTGCGTCCCCCACATTCAGCGAGGCACGCCCTATTCAAAGCAATCGGAAAACCAAAGCCAAAACTGTAGCGAATTTCCATGCAAATCAGCAGTTTACGTTTGGCTTTGAACCGCGGGTGTGTCCACCGCTGTTTACAGAGCCCGACACGAAGTGGACCGCCGTTTACTCGTTTGAGAACTCTCCCTACGCGCTAAGGGCGTACGAACACGCGAAGCCACTCAAATGAAAGAGTGACTACTTGAGCGCTTTCGCGCAGGCATCGCTCAGAAAGAAGGCGGTAGGAAAATTCTTGTGGGATGCGGGTATGCCCGATCCCTGGCTTTGGATGTTTTCGAAGACGTGCCGCGCTTATCTCCGTGTCGGCTAGTGTGCACCTGTTCGGATCGGTGTAACAACCTGATTACTTCGCCGGCGCTCGTGTATACAGCCGTTGACACTTGCCGCGCTTTATCTAAGGATTCAAACCATGTAAGTTGGTCGCCGAATTGCCACGGTAGTACCAGCCAATCCACATGGCGTGGAAACTACAAAGAGAACACTAGGCTAAAACACACCTCTTTAGGGGAAGGTGGCATAGGCACTTTCGCCTTCCAACATATATATGCATTCGATCGCCTGGTGGCCGACTCTTGCGGTGCTCGCGGTAGCAGTGTTTACCGATCTTCGCAGCCATCGCATTCCGAATTGGCTCGTATTCCCGTATTTGATTGGGGGAATGGTTGCCTCGATGATCACACACGGTCTCGCGGGTCTGGGACACAGCGCGCTGGGCGTTCTGATGGCGTCGTTGGTCCTAGGGATTTTCTGCTGGCTGGGCGGCATGGGAATGGGCGATTTGAAGTTATATGCGGCAATTGGGGCTTGGATATGGCCTCCGCAACTGGCCGTGGCGCTGGTGATGACGGGCGTCGCGGGAGGTGTGATGGCGCTTTGCTGGGCGGCCGCCGGAGGGTTTCTGAAAGATTCACTGCTCGGCGCGGGCTCGCTCGTCTTCGGCCTCGCCAAGCGGGGATTCCGCCCGCATCCGGAGTTGGTCCTGAATAACCCGCGCGCGCGGAGAATGCCCTATGCGCCGGCTATCGCGATCGGAACCATTTTCTCGTTCTTTGCCTTGGGAGTATGAGCAAAATTCAGCATGATTCGTCCAACGTTGACCTGCGCAGCTTGTCCGGCCAGATCGCAGAATCCGTCAAGCCGGGAGA
>Ga0308174_10000951_pt1 | contig 12879 bp, 9 predicted proteins | sample PhyPR2_FD_203894 | JGI IMG/M metagenome (GOLD analysis project Ga0308174, IMG submission 203894) | Soil microbial communities from UC Gill Tract Community Farm, Albany, California, United States - DLSLS.P.R2 | ecosystem: Environmental > Terrestrial > Soil > Agricultural land | place: USA...
CGGCGGCGGCGCTCTGCTGCTCGGCGCCCTGCAGGCGTCGGTTGAGGGCTTCCGCCAGGGCCAGGACCTCGCGGCCCATCCGATCGATAGCGCGCGCGGAGCGGGATTCGACGGCCGCGACCTGCGCGGCCATCCGGGCGAGGCGATCGTCGAGCGGCCCGGCCGCGGCGCCTCCCAGGTGGGCGGCCGCCTCGGCGCGGGCTTCATCGACCCGGCGGCCGAGGTCCTGGGCGAGCGCCTCCAGGCGCCGGTCGAGGCCGAGGCTCGCGCCCCCTTCCACGACGCGCAGGCGGCCATCGAGCGCCGCCAAGGCCTGGCGCAGCGCCTCCAGCGACTCCGTCGTGCGCCCCTCCGCCCCGGCCAGGCGTTCGCCGATCCGCGCCGTGACCTCGTCGATCAGCTCCGCGCCCCCGGAGCTCGGGATCTCGACCTCATCGCCGTAGAGAGCTCGAAGCGCCTCGGCCGACCGGGGTCCGGCGGGGTTCGCCTCGCCACGCGCCGGCGGGCGATGCGAAATCTCCTCGATCCGGGCGGCCACGGCGATCTGCTCGCGCTCGGCGGCGTCGATTCGCGCCACGGCCTCGCGCACGGCGTGCTCGATCCCGGAGATCGCCAGGCTCGTGCGCGTCTCCGAGGCCTCGATGCGGTCGGCGAGCCGGTCCAGGGCCTGGGCCACGCGGCCGGGGTCCTGGCCAGGGCCGCGGGAGGAGGCCAGACGGAGGGGACTTCCGGGCGGAGTCCGTGCGGGCCGCGCAAGGTCGGCCTGGGAAGCGACCTCTTCGGGCACGTCGTCCTCGAGGATGACCCGGTTCAGCCACTCGCCCAGGGTCACTCCGGAGCGACGGGCAAGCTCCTTGGCGACCTCTCGGGCCTTAGGATCAATCCCCTTGACGCTCCAGGGCGCCGCCCCCGCCATCGAATCGTTCTCCAGGACAACCAGGACGCTAACCACCGATTGTTGGGGTGTAAACGCGAGCAACACGCAAGATATTGCGTCTGGATGGGTTCTCCTGTGGACGGACGCGCCGCGCCAGGCGGCGCGGCTTCCGCCGAGTCGCCGCGGGTGCGATAGGCGGTCGCAGATGGACCTCACGCCCACGCTCATGGTCGGCGGCGCACTGGCCGCGATCGCCGTGGTCTCAGGATGGCTGGGCGCCCGGCCGCCGAATCCGAAGCGCGGGCCGCGGCTGATCCCGTGGCGCCTGATCATGCTGCTGGCCGCGGCCGGGGTCATGATCATGGCGGTCCACGTGGTGAACCTGCTGGGCTTCAGGACCGGCCGCTAGGCGGCTTGCGGCATCTCCCGCCCGGGCTCGCGGCGAGGCCGCTTGGCGAGCCCCGCGACGCCGCCGGAGGACAGCAGGCCGACATCGGCCAGCAGCAGGGGGATGGCCCACCTGTGCGGCGCGGCGATGTAGCGGGGCTGCCAGACCGGATCGTACTTGTCCTTGTAGCGGCGGACGCCCTGGAAATTGTAGATTTCCTCGCCACGCTCGAAGAGCAGGCGTCCCACGCGCGACATCATCGGCGCGAGCGGCCGGTCCTCGAGTCCGGCCAGCGGCGCCATGCCGAACTCGATGGCCTCGAAGCCCTGCTCGCGGCCCCAGGCGATCAACTCCACGAACAGGTAGTCCATGATGTTCTTCGGCGCCTCGTCGGCGTAGCGCATCAGGTCCATCGAGAAGGCGCTCTTGGCGGCGGTGGTCCAGAGCGTCGCGAACGCGACGGGACGGCCGCGGTCGCGGACCAGGGCGACCGGGAACTCCCTGACGTAGCGCGGCGTGAAGCTTCCCATCGAGAAGCCCTTCTCACCGCCGGCGTGGTGCGAGAGCCATTCGTCGGAAATCGCCTGCAGGTCGTCCATCACGGCGGCCACCCGATCGCCGGTCAGCACCTCGAAGCTCGCGCCCTCCTCGGCCGCCTTGCGCCAGGCGCGACGCAGGTTGCCGCGCCGGCGGCCCTCGATGGAAAAGGTCTCGAGCGGCACGGCGGCCGCCTCCCCCACCTTCTGGATCGAGAAGCCGAGCTCGACAACATCGGGCAGGTCATCCGCCAGCAGGCCGTAGAGGCCGGGCCGCGCGGCGTGGGAATCGGCGAGCTCGCGGAACGCCCAGAACAGCTCCAGCCGTTCGTCGCGCCGCCCGACCGGCCCGCCGAGCGCGATCCAGCTGCGGCCGCGCACGCCGAACATCAGGAAGCTCTCGCCGCTTGCCGAGAAGATGAACCGCTTGTCGCCCAGGAGGGCGAGGTTGGACGAAGCCTCGGCGGCCTCCGCGCCCGCCAGGATGGCGCGCACCTTGTCGAACTCCGGATCGGCCTCGCCGGCGACCTTCGGCGTCGCGGCGGAGGCGAACAGCCGCCACAGCCCGAACGCGAACAGGCCCAGCGCCGCGCCCGCCCAGGCGCGGATCGAGCGCTCCGCATCGGCGTCGGCCATCACCCGCCACCAGGGCAGGCTGGCGTAGTCGGCGTGCTGGAACGACCACAGGCCCAGCAGCCCCGCGCCGAGCACCGCGCAGGCGGCCGAGACCAGCCAGCCAGGCGTGATCTCCATGCGCATGAGCCGCGCCTTGCGCGGAAAGGCGCGGTGGAACGGGAGCAGCAGCACCGCGAGCGCCACATAGGCCGCGGTCTCCTCCCAGTTGAGGCCCTTCAGCAGGGCCAGCGGAGCGGCGACCAGCAGCACCGTCACGCTGGCCCACCAGGCGGCGTCGAGCCGCGCCCGAAGGCCGAACGACAGCAGGATCAGCGCCAGGCCCAGGATCGAGGAGAGGAAGTGGCTGGTCTCGATCAGGTAGACCGGCGCGACTTCCAGCAGCTTCATGAACCGCACGGGCTCGGACGGCGTCGCCCCCGACGCCACCAGCGCGACGCCGGCCCCGAGCGTCAGCAGCGCCGCCGTCCAGGGCGCGGCCGCGAACAGCGCCGGCCGGACGTCTCGGAACAGACGAAGGAATTGCATGCGACCTCGTTGCAGTGCGGCGCGCCTTATAGCCCGGATCGGACGCGAGTGGCCCGCGGCGTTGTCTCAAACAACTGTTCGTCCGGCTTGGCTCGGGCGCGCCGCCCGCGGTAAGGTGGGGGCTCGACATTCCCCGATCCCGCGTTGGAGGACGCCATGGCCGACTTCGGCGGCGCCGAGCTCGAGGCATTCCGCACCGAGGTGCGAAGCTGGCTCGAGGCCAATTATCCGCCAGAGCTGCGCCAGCCGGACGCCAAGACCGATCCGGAAGCCGTCTGGGGCGGCCGCGCCTTCGAAGGCTCCCAGGATCCGCAGATCGTCTGGATGCGGCGCATGGCGCAGAAGGGCTGGACCGCGCCGACCTGGCCCAAGGACTACGGAGGCGGCGGGCTCTCGCCGCAGCAGGCGCGGGTGCTGGACCAGGAGTTGAGCGCCGGCCGCTACCGTCCGGCGCTGCTGTCCTTCGGCCTGTGGATGCTCGGGCCCGTGCTGCTCGAATACGCCAGCGAAGAGCAGAAGAAGGAGCACCTGCCGAAGATCGTGAAGGGCGAGATCCGCTGGTGCCAGGGCTACTCCGAGCCGGGCGCCGGGTCCGACCTGGCCGGCCTGCAGACCCGCTGCGTCGACAAGGGCGATCACTGGCAGATCGACGGCAGCAAGATCTGGACGAGCTACGCCAACAGGGCGGACTGGTGCTTCTGCCTGGTCAGGACGGACCCGTCGAAGAAGCACGAGGGGATCTCCTTCGTGCTCATCGACATGGCGAGCCCCGGGGTCGAAACGCGGCCGATCCGGCTGATCTCGGGCGAGAGCCCGTTCTGCGAGACCTTCTTCACCGAGGTGAAGATTCCCAAGGGGAACCTGGTGGGCCGGCTGAACGGCGGCTGGGAGATCGCCAAGCGGCTCCTCCAGTACGAGCGGCAGAACATCTCGGCGGGCTTCGGCGAGGGCGGCACGGCGGGCGGCGCGTCCGGCGACCTGGCGCAGATCGCCAGGCGCTACCTCCCGGACGAGAGCGGTCGGCTCGCGGATGGCGACCTGCGCCGGCGGATCACCGAGAACAAGATGGACTTCCAGGCGCTGCGCCAGACCATCGCCCGCTCGGCGGCGGAGAGCCGGGCCGGCAACGGGCCATCGGCGGCGACCTCGATCATCAAGTACGCCGCGGCCGAGCTGGCCAAGCAGCGCTCGGAGCTGATGATCGAGGCCATGGGCGGCCACGGGCTCGGCTGGGAAGGGGAAGGCTTCTCGGCCCCGGAGATCGCCGCCGTGCGCGGCTGGCTGCGCACCAAGGCCAACTCGATCGAGGGCGGCACCTCGGAGATCAACCTCAACGTGGTGGCCAAGCGGGTGCTGGGCCTGCCCGACCCCAAGTGAATTCTTAGACGCTCATCTCATTAGAGGCATTTCAAATGGCGGATTTCGGCGGCGGCGTGGACCTCGAGGCGTTCCGGATCGAGGCGCGGACCTGGCTCGAGGCGAACTTCCCCAAGACCCTGGCCAACGACCCGGCGGCCCAGACCGCCAAGATGCAGGCCCTGCCCGAGAGCGAGGAGGCCCGCGCCTGGCGCCGCGCCATGGGGGCGAAGGGCTGGGGCGTGCCCACCTGGCCGAAGGACGCCGGCGGCGGCGGGCTCTCGCGGGCCGAAGCGCGCGTGCTGCAGGAGGAGATGGCGAGGATCGGCGCGCGCAATCCGATCGGCGGCATGGGCGTGATGATGTTCGGGCCGACGCTCATCGAGTACGGGACGGAAGCGCTCAAGAAGCAACATCTCCCAGGTATCGTCTCGGGGGAAGTCAGGTGGTGCCAAGGTTATTCCGAACCCGGTTCCGGCTCCGACCTCGCCTCTCTTCAGACGAAAGCTGAAGACAGGGGCGATCATTACCTTGTCAACGGCCAGAAGATCTGGACAAGCGGCGCTCACCTGGCGGATCGGTGCTTCTGCCTGGTGCGGACCGATCCCAGCAAGAAGCACGAGGGGATCAGCTTCCTGCTGATCGACATGAAGACGCCCGGCGTCGAGACACGGCCGATCCGGCTGATCAACGGCACCTCGCCGTTCTGCGAGACCTTCTTCACCGACGTGAAGGTCCCCAAGGACCAGCTGTTCGGCCCGCTGAACGGCGGCTGGACGGTCGCCAAGCGGCTGCTGCAGTTCGAGCGCGACAACATCTCGGCAGGCCTGGGCGGCGGCAACATCGGGGCGGCCCAGGTCTGGCCGGTGCAGGATGCCGCCAAGGCGTACGTGGGCGTCGACGAAACCGGGCGGCTCGCCGACGCCGACTTCCGCCGGCGGATCACCGACCATCTGATCGAGGCGAAGAGCTTCCAGCTCACCGTCCGGCGCGCCGGCGACGAATCCAGGTCGAACCAGGGGCCGTCCGCGGCGACCTCGATCATGAAGTACGCGGGCGCCAAGATCGCCCAGGACCGCAACGAGCTGCTGATCGAGGCGCTCGGCCACCAGGGCCTCGGCTGGGAAGGCGAGGGCTTCTCCGAAGCCGAGGTCAACGCGCTCAGGACGATGCTGCGCTCGAAGGCCAACTCCATCGAAGGCGGCACCTCGGAGATCAACCTGAACGTGGTCGCCAAGCGGGTGCTGGGCCTGCCGGACCCAAAGTGAGGCGAAGAGCAGTCAGCGCTGACTCCTAATGCCCGATTTTGCGTGTTATAATAGATTAAATATTTGAATTATTGAGGAGAATTGAGATGGCCGATTTCGGCGGCTCCGATCTCGACGCGTTCCGGGCCGAGGCCCGCGAGTGGCTGGAGGCCAATTTCCCGAAGTCGCTGAGGAATTCCGAGCAGGCGATGATCCCGGGCGGCGAGAAGCCGAGCGGCGATGCGCTTGTCTGGAAGCAGCGGATGGCCGAGAAGGGCTGGGGCGCGCCCACCTGGCCCAAGCAGTACGGCGGCGGCGGCCTCGCGGGCCCGCAGGCGCGCGTGCTGCAGCAGGAGATGGACCGCATCGGCGCCTACAACCCGGTGGCCGGCATGGGCACCTCGATGTTCGGCCCGACGCTCCTGGAATACGGCACCGAGGACCAGAAGCAGCGGCATATCCCGCCGATCGTCCGCGGCGAGATCCGCTGGTGCCAGGGCTATTCCGAGCCGGGCGCCGGCTCAGACCTCGCAAGTCTTCAGACGAAGTGCGAAGATGCGGGCGACCACTGGGTGGTCAATGGCCAGAAAATCTGGACAAGTGGCGCACAATACGCGGACTGGTGCTTCTGTCTTGTCCGCACGGACACTTCCAAGAAGCATGAGGGCATCAGCTTCGTGCTGATCAACATGCACCAGCCGGGGGTGGAGACCCGGCCGATCAAGCTGATCGCCGGCTCCTCGCCGTTCTGCGAGACCTTCTTCACCAACGCCCGGGTCGAGAAGAACGACATGGTCGGGCCGCTGAACGGCGGCTGGACCGTGGGCAAGCGGCTGCTGCAGCACGAGCGCTCGGGCCAGGGCGGCAACCGGATGATGTCGGGGCCGAGCGTCGTCGACCTCGCCAAGACCTACGTCGGCGTGGACGCCAAGGGCCGGATCGCCGATTCCGACCTGCGCTCGCGGATCGCCAAGCACCAGATCGACGCCAAGGCGCACGCGCTGACGCTGAAGCGGGCGGCCGACGAGGCGAAGGGCAACCTCAACCCCTCGGCCACGACGTCGGTGATGAAGAACTCCGGCACCTGGATCGGCCAGGAGAAGGCCGAGCTGACCCTCGAGATCATGGGCCACCAGGGCCTGGGCTGGGACGGCGAGGGCTTCTCGAAGCTCGAGCGCGATGCGGTGAGGAGCTGGCTGTCGGGCAAGGCCACGACGATCTTCGGCGGCTCGCAGGAGGTGCAGTCGAACATCGTCTCCAAGCGCATCCTGGGGCTGCCGGACACGACGCAGTCGACCTGAGCACAATGCCGTCATCCCGGCGGCCGTGAGGCCGATCCGGGACCCAGGGTTCGCCGCCTTGCAGAACCCGCTGGGTCCCGGCTCTCCGCTTCGCTTCGGCCGGGATGACGGCCAAGAGAACGGTCAAGGTGGAGGAACGACGATGGCGGATTTCGGCGGGACCGAGCTGGAGACCTTCCGGGCCGAGGCGCGCGAGTGGCTGGAGGCGAATTTCCCGATGAGCCTGCGCGGCCAGCAGGAGGAGCCGGAAGGCCCCGACGAGAAGAGCGCCGACCGCGAAGCCTGGAAAAGCGCCATGGGCGAGAAGGGCTGGGGCACCCCCGCCTGGCCCAAGGCCTACGGCGGCGGCGGGCTCTCGCGCGAACAGGCCAAGGTGCTGGCCGAGGAGATGCGCCGGATCGGCGCCTACAACCCGATCGGCGGCATGGGCGTGGTGATGTTCGGCCCGACGCTCCTGGAGTACGGCACCGAGGACCAGAAGCGGCGGCACATCCCGCCGATCGTGAAGGGCGAGCTGCGCTGGTGCCAGGGATTCTCCGAGCCGGGCGCCGGCTCCGACCTGGCGGGCCTGCAGACCAAGGCTGAAGACAAGGGCGAGTATTTCCTGGTCAATGGCCAAAAAATCTGGACAAGCGGCGCGCACCTGGCCGACTGGTGCTTCTGCCTCACGAGGACAGATCCGAGCAAGAAGCACGAAGGGATTTCGTTTCTTCTGATCGACATGAAGGCCCCTGGCGTCGAGCCCAAGCCGATCCGGCTGATCAACGATACGACGCCTTTCTGCGAGACCTTCTTCACCGACGTGAAGGTGCCGAAGGAGAACCTGGTCGGGCCGCTGAACGGCGGCTGGACGATCGCCAAGCGGCTCTTGCAGCACGAGCGGCAGGGGATCTCGGGCGCCGGCGGCACCTCGAGCGGCAATCCCTACTACATGCCCGGGCCGCAGCTCACCGATCTGGCGCGCGACTACGTGGGCCTGGACGAGACGGGTCGCCTGCGCGACGGCGACCTGCGCCGGCGGATCACCGACCACCTGATGGAGGCCCAGGCGTTTGCGCTCACCGGCCGGCGGGCGCTGGAGGAGACCAAGTCGAACCAGGGCCCGAGCGCCGCCTCCTCCGTCCTGAAGAACGTGGGTTCGAAGCTGCGCCAGGACGGGGCGGAGCTCAGGCTCGAGGTGCTGGGCCAGCAGGGCCTGGGCTGGTCCGGGGCCGGGTTCACGCCCGACGAGCTCGCGATCATCAAGGTGATGCTGCGCGGCAAGGCCGGCACGATCGCCGGCGGCAGCTACGAGATCCAGAACAACATCATCTCCAAGCGCATCCTCGGCCTGCCCGAGACCACGCAGAAGGGGTGAGAAGAACCACGGAAAACACGGAAGACACGGAAGAGGGAACCACGGATTTCACGGATCGGCGACCGCAACGGAGGCGCAGCGGGCTAGCAGGAAGGCGCGCCGAAGGCGCGCGTGCGCTGCCAGTCCAGAGCTTTCCCGGCATCAGTGTAATCCGTGAAATCCGTGGTTCGTTCGATGGCGCCCTATTCCGTGTGTTCCGTGTCTTCCGTGGTCTTGCTACAGAGATCGTGACGGCGGCGTCATTTCAGGCCGTCTGACGGATATTCAAGGAGCGGATTTCGAATGGCGGATTTTGGAGGGAGCGAACTCGAGACCTTCCGCGCGGATGTGCGGACATGGATCGAGGCGAACTTCCCGGCCTCGCTGAAGGGCAGGCCCAACCCGATGATGCGGGAGGAGCGGACCAAGCCCACGGCCGATCAGGAAGCCTGGCGCAAGGCGATGGGCGAAAAGGGCTGGGGCACACCCACCTGGCCGAAGGAGTACGGCGGCGGCGGGCTGAGCCCCGCGCAGGGCCGGATCGTGCAGCAGGAGCTGGCGCGCGCCGGGGCCTACAATCCGATCGGCGGCATGGGCGTGATGATGTTCGGCCCGACGCTGCTGGAGTACGGCGCCGAGGCGCAGAAGCAGGAGCACATCCCGCCGATCGTGCGCGGCGACCTGCAGTGGTGCCAGGGCTACTCCGAGCCGGGCGCCGGCTCCGACCTGGCAAGTCTTCAGACGCGCGCCGAAGACAAGGGCGACCACTTCCTGATCAATGGCCAGAAAATCTGGACAAGTGGCGCACAATTCGCGGACTGGTGCTTCTGTCTTGTCCGAACGGATACTTCGAAGAAGCATGAAGGCATCTCGTTCGTGCTGATCGACATGCATCAGCCGGGCGTGGAAGTCCGGCCGATCAAGCTGATCGCCGGAAGCTCGCCGTTCTGCGAGACCTTCTTCACCAATGCCGTGGCGCTGAAGAAGAACCTCGTCGGGCCGCTGAACGGCGGCTGGACCATCGGCAAGCGCCTGCTGCAGCACGAGCGCTCGGGGCTCTCGGGCGGGGGTGGCGGCGGCTTCGGCGGCAGCGCGGCGCCGGAGGAGCTCGCCAAGACCTACGTCGGCGTCGACGAGGAAGGCCGGATCGCCGACCACGACCTGCGCACCCGGGTGGTGCAGAACGCCATCGACCTGCGCGCCTTCCAGCTCACCGCGATGCGCGCGATGTCGGAGGCGAAGGGCAACCAGGGCCCGACGGCGGCGACCTCGATCATGAAGAACGCGGCCACCCGCACCCTGCAGGACCGCGCCGAGCTGACCCTCGAGATCATGGGCCACCAGGGCCTCGGCTGGGAGGGCGACGGCTTCTCCAGGGACGAGCTCGCGGCGGTGCGCGGCTGGCTGGGCGGCAAGGCCACCACGATCTACGGCGGATCGCAGGAGATCCAGAGCAACATCATCTCCAAGCGCATCCTGGGCCTGCCCGACCTGACGCAGTCGTCGAAGTGAGGAATTGAACCGCGGAAAACGCAGAAAGACGCGGAAGGAGAACCACGGATTTCACGGATTGCACGGATGAGGTTCGGAACACCTTGTTCTCGGATCATTGCGCGCCAGAGGCGCGCGGTGACAACCCCGCCCAGACTGCCGCGTCATCCGTATGGATCCGTGAAATCCGTGGCCTTCTTCCTTCTGCGTCTTCCGCGTAGTCCGCGGTTCCCAAAAACGACTTGAATCCCGCCGCCCGGCGGGGCTGGAATTGAAACCGAAACGATTTTGACGAGGACATTGAAATGGCCGTTCTGACCGAAGAACAGAGCATGCTGAAGGACGCGGCGAAGAGCTGGGTCCAGGAGAAGAGCCCGGTCTCCGCCTTCCGAAAGATGCGCGATTCAGGCGTCGAGCTGGGCTATGACGCGGGCGCCTGGAACGAGATGGCCGAGATGGGCTGGGCCGGCGTCATCATCCCCGAGGAATACGGCGGATCGAACTTCGGCTACCTGAGCCTCGGCCTGATCCTGGAGGAGCTGGGCCGCACGCTCACCGCCTCACCGCTCTTGGCCTCGGGCCTGGCCGGCGCCTCGGCGCTGATCCTCGGCGGCACGGATGCGCAGAAGTCCGAATGGCTGCCGAAGATCGCCGAAGGCTCGGTGGTCGCCACGCTCGCCGTCGACGAGGGCCCGCACCACAATCCGGAGAAGGTCGAGACGGCCTTCAAGGACGGCAAGATCACCGGCAAGAAGACCTTCGTGCTGGAGGGCATGGCCGCCAACATCCTGATCGTCTCGGCCAAGGGCCCGAACGGGATCGGCCTCTACCTGGTGAAGGCCGACGACGCCGGCGTGAAACGCCAGCGCCTGCACCTGGCCGACAGCCGCGGCGCCGCCAACGTCGAGTTCTCAGCCGCCGCCGCCGAGCCGCTGGAGGGCGGGCCCGAGCTCCTCGAGAAGGTGCTCGACCGCGCCCGCGCCGGCCTCGCCGCGGAAATGCTGGGGGCCGCCACCCAGGCCTTCGAGACCACCCTCGACTACCTGAAGACCCGGGTGCAGTTCGGCCAGGTGATCGGCTCCTTCCAGGCGCTGCAGCACCGGGCGGCGAAGATGTTCACCGACCTGGAGCTCTCCCGCTCGGCCGTCGAGGCGGCGCTGACCGCGATCGACAACGACAGCCCCGACACGCCCGAGCTGGTCAGCCTCGCCAAGGCCAAGATGGGCGACACCTACCACCTGGTCTCCAACGAGATGGTGCAGATGCACGGCGGCATCGGCATGACCGACGCCCACGACGCAGGCTTCTACCTGAAGCGCGCCCGGGCCGCCGAAGCCGCATTCGGCAACCAGGCCTACCACCGCGACCGCTACGCCCGGATCCAGGGGTATTGAGGGTTCGAGCTAAGGGCCTGAGCCGGCGGGCAACCTGCCGGTGTGAAATGCAAAACCCCTCCGATCGAAAGGTCGGAGGGGTTTTCTATTGCCTCAGATTAGCCGCGAGTTCGTCCAAACGGCCTATCCACGGGAGCACTTCTCCTAGACGACCGTGAAGCGGATATTCGTTCTTCGTCTCCTCGCCCAGCTCCCGTTGGATGTTGGGCAACGACCAACCTGAAAAGCGGTCGCCGGCAGCTGCGATGACAGCCTCATGGAATGAACGCTCGGTCCCGTGGCGGAGAGTGTCTTCGAGGTCCTCGATAGGGCAAAATACTACGGGCCTCATATCCTCGGGGCTGATTTGAACATCCGTCTGAGCTGCTAGCGCTCTCGCCTTCTCTAGGACCGTTCGTGGGTATTGGAGGGCTGCTCTGAGCCAGTTGTCGAGAGTGATGACCATTCCCGTCACGTTCTCTGCGTGTCCCTCATGGACAACCCCCCGGCGCAAATGCGAGAAGAACCGCCAAACCTGGAACACGCCCTTAGCAAGTTCATCGAACCCGACTTCGGCCTCACGAAGAGGATCTTCCGAAAAACACGCCTCGAACGTCATCTTCTTGGCTTTACATTCCGCTACGATGGCGATCTGACCGTCTCGTCGAATGATCAAATCAGGCGTGTCGAATACATTTCCATTCCACTTATATCTATATTGGCCATCAACGCTGGGCCTCTTAAGAAATTCGGTCAAGAAATCGCGGCAATATTCCTCAAATCGGCGTCCGATTTCATTCCTGATGCGAGATGGACCGTCCACGACGTCATAATAAATTCCGTCAGTCACCCGACTAAGAATTAGGTCGGGCAAAGGCGCACGCAATCGGTCAGCAAATTGGACGATCGGCCTTCGTCGGAAAAGGCTCGGCTGGTAAGCGACGCCATAGGGCTTCCGACGGAGGTTCAAGGCTTCGCGACGAGCAGCATCATGGCGGATTGCCATCAAGTGCACTGCGAGCCTGGCGGTGTCCGGGGTTAGGTCCAACTCTGGAACGGCCAGAGGTCCAATGGAAACCGGGGCACTTGCGAAGTGCGAAAAGAGCCCGAAGCCAACTAAGGCAAATTCAGGAATCGTGAGGCCCCACTTTTCTGCGAAATGCCTCCGGCACTCGTCACCTCCAAACAAGTAGTGCCATCTGTAGAACTGGGGCTGGTTCATATATCCGCGCTGCCAGTCAAACTGGCGATAGGCAATGCGCGGCAGCTCATTCAAGATGTGAAGCCTCTTAAGGATCAATCCTGACTCAGCGTTCTCGAGATTTCGCAGGTTGTTGACGGGCTCAGCGATAGCCATGAAATGAGTGCAGTCCCACTTTCGAAGTCGCCCGCGGGAGACATGGTCTTTTGGGATCCTTAGAATCTCGTTGAGGAGCGTCTCGGCGTCCCACTGGCCGACATAGTATTTTGATTCAATCGCCGGCTCACCGACTTCCGCTGGAACTCGGATAAATCGTCTGGCCGCGTCGCCCCTCCCAGATTGGAGAGCGTCGATGGCCCATGCTAGCTGGAAGAACTCCTCGTCGACCGCCATCCCAAGGAGTTCGTTCAATCTCTTTCTGTAACGGTCTCGCTTGAGGCGACTTGCATCCGGCATGACGGCGACTCTCGATGAGCTGAGAGATATTCGTTCCGTTTACGTTCGCAAGCCCCGATCGCGCCCTGAGCTCATGGACAGCCAGCGTGCTCCGGCGGCCGGGCGGGTCAAGGAGCGCGCTGTCGCGCGCCCGCGGAGCGGCGGCCCTGCGGGCCG
>Ga0308174_10000952_pt1 | contig 12876 bp, 4 predicted proteins | sample PhyPR2_FD_203894 | JGI IMG/M metagenome (GOLD analysis project Ga0308174, IMG submission 203894) | Soil microbial communities from UC Gill Tract Community Farm, Albany, California, United States - DLSLS.P.R2 | ecosystem: Environmental > Terrestrial > Soil > Agricultural land | place: USA...
GTCCTCGGTTTTTACGAACCCGTCCCCCGGCTTATTCCACAGCAGCGCCCGGCCATTCTCCTCATACAGTTTGCCCCACCAACCCGCGCCGATGTCCGCTTGCGGTCCCTTCATTTCGAACTCTCCAAACTTTTCGCTCCGGAATTGCACGCCACTGTTCTCCTTGTTCGGTACCAGCTTCACTTTCAAGACCAGCCTGAAATCCTCGAAAGGCAACTTGCTCTTGAGAAATTCATTGTGTTTCAGTCCGCTGGCCGTTTTTCCGACGATCTCGCCGTTCTCAACGTTCCACAGTGAAAAATCCCCGTCCCAATTCGACAGGTCCTTGCCATTAAACAGTTCCGCCGCGCTCTCCGCACCCGCCGGCATCGGCGCTTGCGCCGGACCTCGCAAATAATAGATCAAATCGCGCACTTCCTGGTCGGGAAGGTTCTGTAGCAAGCCTTCAGGCATCATCGAAAGTTGCCCTTCGGTGAGCGACTCGATTTCGTTCCTCGGAATGACGAGCGTTTCGTTCGCCGTGACCAGCGTGACGGCTTTATCATCCTGCTGTTTGAGAATGCCTGTGATCAGCCGGTCATCTTTGGTTTGCAGATTCCAGGCTTTGTAATCATTCGGAATCACCGCATTCGGATCGACAATGTTCTGCAAAACATAATCCAGGTCGCCACGGTTCGACCCTGTGAGGTCTGGCCCCACTTTTCCGCCCGTATCAAAAAGCGTATGGCATTGCTGGCAGGTCTTCGCAAAAACTCCACGGCCCCGCGATGCGTTCCCTGGCTGCGAACCGCCAGCCTGAAAGACCGCCTTAAACTTCGCGATCTCCTTTTGTTTATCCGCTGCGCTCTCACGCATCACTCCCCAAACTTTTTCAAGCTCCTGATTTAAATCCGCATTTTTCAAAGTTCGCAATTGCCGAACCAACTCCGCGCTCAAATCTTTCCGCGGCACGCCGCCCGAAGCTACCGCCGCCACCAACGGCTTCGCCAACGCGGCCCTCGAGGCAAGAGTGCTCAACGCATCGCGCTTGTGCTGGTCATTCAGCGACGGATAAACGGTCAAAATCGCCGAGGCGGTTTTCGCATCATCATAGGCAGCCAGGCCGCGCAAAGCCGGACCTTGCAATTCCGGATCAGACAACAACCCCTGAAGAACCGGCGCCATCCCCGGCTCTTTGACCGCCAGCAAGGAGTCACAAGCCATCCGCCGCGCTGCCGCATCGGCCGACTTGTCCATCAACGTTTTTTTCAGCGCCGTAACCGCGTTAGCGCTTCCAAACGTCAGCGACAACGCCTGCACCTCCGCATTCCCACTCGCCCCCAGCTTGTTTTCAACGTCCGCCCATCCTTCAGGCATGCTCGCTTTCCGCTGTCCTTTCAGCGCAGAACTTAGGCCGCCGAGAATATCCAACTGCTCCGATTCGTTTACCGCGTTCTTTAGCAGTTCAGTAATAGCAGCTATGGCTGACGGTGTATTCAAAGCAGCGGTTCGCCGAACCGTAAAATTCAGAAGGTTCGGCAGCTTTGCAGTTTCCGCCATCGCCAGCGCTCGCTTGGCATCTACCGTCGGCATCGGCTCTGCGGCATACCACACCATCAGCGGCAAATTGTGGTCCGTCGCATCCTCCGCGTGTGTCTCTAATTTCGCCACCACCTCCCAACGGCTTGGAGGCGCCACCCGCTGCAACGCGGAAGCCAAATAAAGTCTCACCACCGGGGATCTGTCCTCACCCGCCAATCGCGCAAATTGCTTCAACGCCTCAGCCGAGGCGTTCTTTTCCTCACAAAGAAATTGAATCGCCCAGGCGCGAACGTACTCGCCTTTTGCGGAAAGCAGCTTCAAGAGATCGGCTTCCTTCGCCGCGCCCATGGCACGCAATCCCCAGAGCAATCTCAATTGCCCCAATTCGCTGTCGACCCCGAGCGCAGCACTGGTCAGCTTCGCCTGCAGTTTGCGCGGGGCGATTCCCAGTAATTGCCGCGCGGTTTCCGCGGCTTGCGCATGAAGCTTGCCGGCGGCGGCGCGCTCCTGAAGCAACCGGCGGGCGTGGCGGGAAACAAAAATATTTTTGTTGAGGAGGTCGAAGACGAGGTCCTCGTCTTTGGCTTTATTCAGGTTGACTGGGCCGGGATTCGGCTTGCCGTAGGCGACTTTGAAGATGCGTCCGTTGGTACGGTCGTGACCATTCGGATCATTGTGATGGCATTGGTTCTTGTCATACCAATCGATCGTGTAAACCGAGCCATCCGGGCCTTGCTCGAGGTTGATGATCTGGGACCAGCTATCGTTGAACTCGATGAAGTTGGGCGCATGATGTCCCACGAAACCTGAGCCTTTGCGCTCGGGGATATCCATGTTGATGCAGGCGCCGTGGATGTTGTTCATGAACAGCTTGCCTTGAAATTCTTGTGGCCAGGCGTCCCCCTGATAAATCAGCATGCCGGCATGCGCGTGGCCGCCGCCAGCGGAAGCGGACCGTGAATTGCCGGCGTGCGGGCCCTGGTTCCCGGCCCAATGGAGGTGGTCGGCAAAGGTCTTGATATCGTCATACGTGTATGGATCAAAGTGCGACCCGGCTTGCCTTGTGAAACGTCCGCCCTGAACCATATGAAACAAATGTGGAATTACGCATGCTTCGACGATGCATTGGCCGTGCTCATCGAAATCGATGCCCCACGGATTGCTCGTGCCCTCGGCGAACAATTCAAACACGCGCCGCGTGGGATGAAGTCGCCAGACGCCTGCATTTAGCTTTGTTCGCTCGCTGTCCGGCGCGCCCGGTTTACCAACATTGGAATGCGTGAAGACTCCCTGGCAGCCGTAAAGCCATCCATCCGGTCCCCACGTAAACGTGTTCAACGTCTCGTGCGTATCCTGGTAAGCCCAGCCATCGAGCAACACTTCAGGTGGTCCGGCAGGCTTGGGCTCATCGCCGTCCGCAATCGGGATGAACATCAATTGCGGCGCTGCACCGACCCACACACCACCGAAACCGACTTCCAACCCGCTCACCAGGTTCAGGCCTTCCATGAAAACGGTGCGTTTGTCGAACTTGCCGTCGCCATTGGTATCCTCGAACACCAGAATCCGGTCCTTCCCCTGCCCTTCTGTTGCGCGGATGGGATAGGTGTAAGCTTCCGCCACCCATAACCGGCCGCGGTCGTCGATTGCGAAGGCGATCGGCTGCTTCACATCCGGTTCGCCGGCGAACAAAGTAGCGGTGAATCCCGGCGGCAAGGTCATTTCTTTCGCCGCATCCTCCGGCGAAAGCCCTGCGAACTTGAGTTGGTCGATTGGAGGCAACTCGTTTGCGTTCGCGGCCTTTGCGATTTCAAATTCGTTGGCGAACACCGGTCGTTGTGCGTAGAAACGAAAATCATCGAAGTTAATGTGTCCCCAACCGCCACTTTCCTGGTCGATAAGACGGATGAAGATCTCTTTTCCTTGCTGTTCCTTGAGGTCAACTACGACCGGCCGCATGTTCTCACTGTTGTTGCCGGAAGCTTTGAAAAACGGCTGCTGATTGTCGGCACGAACCAATTCCACACGAGTCTTGGCGTGGGAACCGCCACCGATTAGGAAGGCAGCGAATGGCTGAGTCACTTTGAAGGGGAGGGAAGTGAGGGTGCCTTGCGGGGCATCCCCGGCGATTTCGTATGTCCCGATCCAGAAATTGCCCTGGTGCTGGCTTTTCATGTCGCTCCGGCGCGGAGGGATGGTGTCGCCTTTGATGGGCTGTTTCTCGAAAGCGGTGCCGGTGGCGGTCCAGTCTTTTAGTGTGCCGTCCTCGAAATCGAGATTTAGCGGACGACCGTCTTTGCTGAGCGGAAGACTGCCTTGGGGAGCGGCGGCGAGGGCCGAGGTGGTGAGGAGCACGAGCAGAAGCGCGAGAATAATTGTAGGGGGCGAGGTAACGAGTCCTCGAATTTTTCCCAGACTCCCGGTTTTTCGTAAACGTTCGCCGCCCACTGACGGACTCGTTACCTCGTCCCCTACAACTCCAAATGTTACCTCGTCCCCTACAATTTCAGGATTCATGGATTGACCTTGGGTTGGGCTTGTTCCCACTCGGCCTGGCTGACGTTCTTTGCCTCGTGCTCGATAATGAAGACACCCTTTTTGTTCCCGACCACCACATCCGGCCATTTCTTGTTACTCACGAATCCCGCCACCACCTGCGTTCCCACACCGGAATCGCCATCAATTTCATACGGCACAAACTCCGCCTGGCCTTTCGCCGGACGCGTCAGCTTGAACCAATAGAGCACCGGCGGGCCATCCGACGCCGGGTCGGGCCCGTGCTGGCCATGCGCCCAAAAACGTTTGCCCGTCACGAGGTCTTTGAGACCATCGCCATCCATATCAATCAACGCCTGCGAATGCAGCTGCGAGAAACTCACGCCATACTTATTCGGCGTCGGCGAGGGATTCAAAATCAAATGCTGCTTGAAGGTAATTTTCCCGTCCTCTTTGACCTGCTCATACCAGGCCAGGCCGTATCCATGCGCATCGAGGCTCGTGATAACATCGTTCAAACCGTCGCCATTCACGTCATAAACCAACATCTGCGCCCCACCACGCTGCGCAAAGGGAAACGCATGCTTCGTCCAGACCGGATCGCCGGCCAGCGAAGCCGGCTGTTCCCACCAGCCATCCTTCTCCAGGATATCGACCCGCCCATCCCCATTGATGTCACCGCAACCAATTCCATGCGTGAACTTCTGAAAGCCAGCCTTCGGCGACACCGGATGAAACTTCCACGGCTGACCCGGATTATTCCAATCTGCCGTCGCGTAACCGATGCACCCGCCTGAGCAACACAGAATGTCCGGCTTGCCATCGCCATTCACATCCATGAAATCCGGCGATTCATCATCCACGACATCGAAGATGAAATGCTTCTGCCAATGTCCATCGCGTCCCTTCGGGTTTTCGTACCAGGAGGCATCCTTGCCGGGAAATCCATACACCAAAATGTCGGGCCATCCGTCCTGGTTGAAGTCGTAGGTGAACGCGAAGAAATTATCCGAGTACGAATTGTTCACTCCCAGGCCGCCCTCGAACCCGGGAATCGTCTCTTCGGTGCCATCCGCTTTCTTTTTCTTGAAGGTCGCGTTCGCCGGATAGAACTCATGCGCCTTCTTGAAATCCGGCCCTTCATACCAGAACGGGCCGGAGGCGATATCCATTTTGCCGTCCTTGTTGTAATCCCCGAAAGTCGCGCCCTCGGCCCAGAACTTATCGGTGAGCTGAACTTTTTTGAACGTGTGAAGAAGCTGCTTATCTTTGGCTCCAGCGAGAGGGAGAATCGCCAGGAGCGCTGCCGCAGCGACAGTTTTGATCATGGGTCTATGCTTGGCATTTTGGGGCCGTGGGTCAAGGTCAAGCATTCTCCAATCCTCCTCGTCCTCCATGCTGAGTCTGATCCTGCGGGTTCCCGATTCTGAAACGGGACTGGCGCTCCGACCGCAACCGGAGCGCGAACGGTCCCCCGTTCGCAGCAGCGGCTAACCGAGAGGAAGCCACAAAATCTACCCACGCTCCCTTTGCCGTCGGACGTGCTGCGAGCGGGGGACCGCTCGCGCTCCGCGGAAGGAGAGAATGGGTAGCGGATCGAGAACGAGAAGGAGCACGGAAGCGGTGCTTTTTGGGGTCAAGTTGGTTACACTGATTGCGCTTGAGCAAACGGACAAAAATTGCGCTGGTCGCGGCGGGAGTGTGTGTAGTGGCATTTGCGGTACTCGCTCCCCGCAAGCAGCAACGGCTGGTTTACTCGGGCAAGACGGTTCAAACCTGGGCCATGGAGGCACGCAGCGGCGATACGAACGCTGTTGCCGCGCTGCAAACCATCGGCAGCCAGGCTGTCCCGGACCTCGTCAAGCTGTTGCAGTCCAAAGAATCAGCAGCGCAAAAACAATTTCGGATTCTCATGGACCACGTGCCAACGCGAGTTCAAAAAATAGTCGGTCCCCGAAAGCAACCAACGGTCTGGGCAAGCCTGCGCGAAACGGGAGCCGTCGGCCTTGGAATGCTGGGGCCGGACGCAGCCAACGCTACGCCCGACTTAGTGACTGCACTTGCTGATAATGAAGGCACTATTCGCTGGAGTGCAGCGACGGCGCTCGCGCGAATCGGAAAAAAGGCGCTGCCCGGCCTCACTCACGCGCTATACGACAAGAATCCCGAGGTGCGCCACGCGTCGGCCTACGCTTTGGGCCAAATCGGCTCAACGGCAGAACCAGCTATTCCCGCACTAATGGCCGCGACGCACGACCCGAATCCGCAAGTCAGAGATTCAAGCACCTTCAGCCTCTGGCAAATCGGCGTCCCGGCGTTTCTGGCAGTGGCCAACCAGGTCGAGCAAGGAGACGACCAGAAGAGCTCCGAGGCTAAAGCAATGTTTGCGCGGTTCGGGGAGTTTGCTGCCCTCGGGGAAACGCCCATTCTCACCCTTTGCCGCATCGCCGCTGACGTGTCCCCTACGAATACAAATCGGCTGGGGGCAATCCACGCGCTGGGCATCCTGCCTGCGGCGGAACCAGCGGTTCGTAAGACACTGATGACGGCACTCGACAGCCCGGAACTGCGTGTCCGTCTCGCGACTGCCCATGCGCTTGGCTCTTTAGGCGTCCGTGGCCGCCCCGCCCTCGCAAAGCTGAGCGAACTTGCCCAAAGCAGCGACCCCGAGGAGCGCCAGGCAGCCGAGGAAGCCCTTCGAAAAATCGAGTCTTCTCACCCCGCCCAGGACCGCAAAAGGGATTGAGCCTGTCCGCGTTCTCTGCAAAACTGGTCACGCTGATGGACCGTATTCACCCGCGACGCACAATCTTAATTTGTTTGGCTTTGAGCGCCGTTATCCTGGCTGCGTACTGGCCAGTTTTTCACAATGATTTCATCAAGCTTGATGACCGGCAATACATCCTGGAGAACATCCACGTCACCTCTGGTCTGACGTGGGCGAATGTAAAATGGTCGCTGACGTCTGGTTACGCCAGCAACTGGCACCCCCTCACATGGATTTCACACATGGTCGATGTGCAAATGTTCGGCTTGAACCCGCGATGGCACCATTCCGTCAACCTGCTTTTTCACATCATAAACGCTATTCTACTCTTCCTGCTGTTCAGCAGGATGACCGGTGCGGTTTGGCGTTCCGCCTTCGTTGCGGCACTGTTCGCGTTGCATCCGATACATGTGGAATCCGTCGCGTGGGCCGCCGAACGGAAAGACGTCCTGAGCACGTTCTTCTTTCTGCTCACCCTGATTGCGTACGCGCGTTATGCGACTGTTCAGGGTTCAGGGTTCAGGGTTCAGGGTTCAGCCTCCGCTTCCTTATCGTCCTCCCCCTCCATCCGTTCCCGTTCCGTTCAAGATTCAAGGTTTTGGTATTTTGCGGCATTGGCTTTCTTCGCCCTCGGCCTCATGAGCAAGCCGATGCTCGTGACGTTGCCGTTCGTGCTGCTGCTGTTGGATTTCTGGCCACTCAATCGATTGCGGATTGCTGGGTTTCCTCCCCAATCAAAATTCAAAAATCAAAAATCAAAAATTGCGGGCCTTCTTATCGAGAAACTTCCGTTCTTCGCTCTGTCGCTCGGTTCGTGCATCGCCACTTATTGGGCGCAGAACAGGGGGCATGCGGTCGCCACAGCCGAGAAGCTGCCGTTCGAACCGCGCCTGGCCAATGCCGTGCTCTCCTACGTAAAGTACATCGCTAAAATAATCTGGCCTTCCAACCTCGCCGTCTTTTACCCGCACACAGCTGGCGCTGAACTGCTCGGCATGACAGATCCTGCCGTGTTCGGCGCACTCCTCGTCCTGGGGCTGCTCACAGTTATGGTTATTTGGCGGATAAGAGAAATGCCGTGGCTCGCAATCGGCTGGTTCTGGTTCCTGGGAACTCTTGTCCCTGTGATTGGGTTGGTCCAGGTAGGAGGCCAGGCAATGGCCGACCGTTACACCTACATTCCAGCCATCGGCCTTTTTCTCGCAGCGACTTGGGCCATAACTGAGAGCTTCGCAACCCTGGCCGGCAGCAGACGAATTCTGCCTTTAGCCGGGACAGCCACAGCAGCCATTTGCGCTGTGCTCACTTTTAAACAGGTCCTTTACTGGAAGACTACCCAGGCACTGTTTGAGCATACCGTCGCCGTCACCGGCCCCAATGGCATTGCCCTGTACATTCTTGGGGTTGAAGCCGGTGAGAAAGGCGACCTCGCGAAAGCACAGTCATGCTGGGAGGCAGCGCTCGCAGCCGACCCCACCCAGGCGGACGCTCATTACAGCCTTGGCTTCCTCGCATGCAATGCCGGGCGCACCGATGAGGCCATCCAGCATTACGAAGCGGCCCTGCGCATCCAGCCGTGGCATGCACTTTCTTACAACGGCCTTGGTTCCGTGTACTATAAGCTCGGCCGGACCGACGAAGCGCTGGCGCAGTACGAAACAGCTTTGGGGTTGAACGCCGAGTTCAGGGACGCGCACTACAACGCTGCGCTCCTTCTCACCAGCGTTGGAAGGCTGCCTGAAGCCGTCGACCACTTTCAGCAAGCGTGCCGGCTTCTGCCGACTGATACCAGTGCCCGAGCCAAACTCGCCGAACTGCTCGTGCGTCTGCACAACCTCGAAGGAGCCGCAACCGTGGTGCGGGAAATAGTCGAGTTGCAGCCGAAGGCCGCGGAGCCGCACATCAGGCTCGGTGACCTTCTAGCCGCCACACGCAAACAAGCCGACGCCCAACAACAATTCGAGCAAGCCGTTCACCTGGCGCCGACCAATTCAGAAGCGCATTACAAGCTGGGCCAATCCCTTCTCGACCAGGGCCAACTCGCCCAGGCTGAGTCACACTTCCGCGATGCAATTCAGTTTAACCCAGAGGATGCGCTGGCCACGACTGCACTTGGTCGTGTGTTGCTCCTTCAAGGTAAGCCGGACGAAGCAGAGAAAACCTTTCGGAACGCCTCTGCGTCCTGCCCCACGAATGCAGAAACTCAGCTCGCCCTGGCGAACGCACTGATGCTCCTCGGAAAAACGAACGAAGCTGCCAACTGCTTCGCCAAAACGCACCAACTGAATCCGGAATTATCGATCCGGGAAAAAACCGAGGCTGAGAAACTCACCGCGGCCGGAGATGTAAATGGCGCGATCGGTCATTGGCTTATCGCGCTTGGCCTGGACCCTGCCGATGCGGCCGCACATGGGAAGCTTGGCTTGTTGTTCGCTCAATCCGGCAAGCTGGCCGAAGCCATCCCCCATTTCGAAGAAGCCGTCCGGTTGGCGCCCACGGCTGACGCCTGCCACAATCTCGGTCTCGCGCAAATGATGCGGGGTCATCCAGACCTCGCGGTGGTCCAATTTCGTGCCGCATTAAAACTGGAACCTGATTCGCTAGAAAATCTCAACGATTTGGCCTGGCTGCTGGCCACACACCCGGATCCAAAGATTCGGAACGGGGCGGAAGCGGTCAGGCTGGCAGAACACGCCTGCCAATTGGCCGGCGGAAAAGAGGCGCGGTATTGGGGCACTCTCGATGCGGCGTACGCTGAAATTGGCCGGTTCTCTGATGCGATCTCCGCAGCGGAGAAAACCAGGCAGCTCGCCTCCACAGCAGGCGACACTAACCTCGCCGCCGCGGCGGACACGAGACTCACTCTCTATCGTAAACAGCAGCCGTTCCGGCAATAAGCTAGCCGATGCGCTCCAGACAAAAAGAGGGTTGGATTTACCTTGGACTCGTCATCGCCACTCTTCTCGTCTACCTGCCCTTATTTGGTTTTCCGTTCATTAATTACGATGATCCGGAATACGTAACCACAAACTCGCACGTCATAACGGGAGTCACGTTAGCTAATGTAGTTTGGGCCTTCACGAGTTTTCATTCTGGTAATTGGCATCCGATTACGTGGATTTCGCACATGATGGATTGCGAGTTCTTCGGGTTGCGAGCCGGGTACCATCATGGAGTGAACGTTATACTTCATGTGACGAACACTCTGCTTTTGTTCGGTCTTCTAACACGGATTACTAAAGCAACTTGGAGGAGCGCCTTCGTTGCTATGATTTTTGGCATCCACCCATTGCATGTTGAATCTGTGGCCTGGGTATCGGAAAGAAAGGATGTTCTTAGCACTTTTTTCATGCTGCTAGCGATATATGCTTACGCTGCGTATGTCTCTACGGCCACAATGAACAACCAGCTGCATCGAAATGAGTCTATATCCGCCAAGCGGGGCCCACTAGGAGCGCTTCGCAAAAGTTCATTGTTCTTTTACTCGCTATGCCTGCTGCTCTTCGCTCTGGGATTAATGAGCAAAGCGATGGTGGTCACATTACCCTGCCTTCTGCTGCTGCTTGATTATTGGCCGTTTCGCCGTTTTGAAGCGGCCACAGGGAGCTTGAAAGCGGCATTAATCGCCCCATTTGTTTTTGAAAAGATTCCATTTTTCGCTCTTTCATTCCTATCTGGTCTGATCACGTATTTCGGCCAGAAGAAATGGGGCAGCATGTCTGGCATGCAGGATCTTTCTCTCGGCGAAAAGCTGGTGAACGGGGCGAATGCCTATCTCGCATATATAACGAAAACGGTTTGGCCTTCCAAAATGGCAGTTTTTTATCCGCATGCATCTCTGCAGCATGCAGCAGCAACGAAGGCTGCGGGTGTTGTCGCGGCCATCTTGCTTATCGCCATAACGGCCTTCGCGCTTTTTCAGATCAAGAAGCGGCCATCCTGGTTCGTCGGGTGGTTTTGGTTTCTCGGAACGCTCATCCCAGTCATCGGGGTCGTCCAAGTGGGGTTGCAGGGGATGGCAGATCGTTACACGTACGTCCCAATGATAGGTTTGCTCGTATGCGCTGCTTGGTATTACCAACCGTCTTCAAGAACGGTTGACCATTTGATCGCAGCGGCTTTGAGCACAGCAGCCGTTCTGGTGTGCCTGTGGAAAGCCTCCGGGCAGGTACAATACTGGCATGATGATATAGCGCTCTTTAGCCACTCAATCGAAGTTACCGGGTTTAACCCCGTCGCGCATTTCAGTCTTGGACTTGCCTTCGCTGAAAACGGCGATCATGCCCGAGCTGAATCTGAATTCCGGGCGGCGGTCAACGAGGACCCGTTGTACGCGACCGCTCATTACAGCCTGGGAGTCTGCCTGGCGGTTCAGCAAAAATCGGAGCAAGCTGCCGAGGAGTTTCGGGCTACTCTTCGATTGAACCCTGGTCATGTTTTAGCCCACAACGGACTTGGCCACGTCCTGTTGGCTCTGCAGAAAGCCCCGGATGCGGAAGCAGAATTCAAACTGGCGGTGACCCTTGATCCAGGATTTTGGCAGGGTCACCATAGCCTGGGAACGCTGTTTCTAGAACAGCGGCGTTTTGCGGAGGCAGCTAAACAATTCGACGACGTTCTCCGGAAAAAACCAAGAGACGCGGAGACCCTAGCAAACCTGGCTCGTGCCTGCCTTGGTGAAGGACATTTGGACCAGGCTGAAGACCGGGCGGGAGAAGCGGTCGCCCTGTGTCCCACGAACGCTGAGCTTGAACTCTTATTGGGCAAAATTCTCATGGTCAACGGCAAGACCAATGAGGCGGAGGTGCGCTTCAGCTCGGCCGATCGCTTTGACCCTGCCCTGGCCGACAAACAATTGGAAATCGGCCGATCACAAGCAGCTAAAGGAAATCTCGACCCGGCGATTGCCAATTTGAAAACTGCTGCTTGGTTAAGACCGCAGGACGCGGTTATTCATCAAGCAACCGGGTTGGCTTTGGCACAGCAGGGCAATTTGTCCGCAGCAATTGCAGAATTCCAGGCAGCGAATGAGCTCAAACCTGAGGCGGACACTTTCCATTACTTGGCGATGGCTTACGTCGCTCAAAGCAGTTTGAGAGCGGCGGTAAATAGCTACGAGGAGGCGCTAAAGCTCAGGCCCGATTGGCCGGTCGCCATGAACGACCTTGCGTGGATACTTGCCACCTCAGGCGACCCCGCGCTTCGTGACGGCGCAAGGGCGGTCAGGCTCGCCGAAAAAGCGTGCGCTGTCAGCGGGGTGTTAGAGGCTCGCTATTGGGGGACGCTCGACGCGGCGTATGCTGAAGCCGGCCGCTTTTCAGATGCGATCCGAACTGCAGAGAAAACCCGCGAGCTTGCCGCGAAAGCCGGTGACGCCAGCCTCTCTGGAGCGGCCGAAACAAGGCTCGCAGGGTACCGGAAAAATCTACCGTTTCGACAATAAGTCGTTCATGCCAAACTTCAAAAATCCTCGGTTCTGGATTTGCGCCGGGTTACTGCTGATCGTCGGTGCGTTTTATTGGCCTGTAGTGTCACACGGATTCGTGGTTTGCGACGACCCGGATTATGTATACGAGAACCCGATTATGAGGGGAGGGCTAAGTTGGACAAAGATCGGGTGGGCCTTCACAACCGGATATGCCAACAACTGGCACCCGATAACATGGATCTCTCACATGTTGGATTGCCAATTCTTTGGCATGCGGCCAGGAATGCAACACGTCGTAAACGCCACGTATCATGCGATAAATACTGTTCTGCTCTTCATTCTCCTCAGCCGACTCACGCAAGCCATCTGGCGGAGCGCCTTTGTCGCTGCTCTGTTCGCCCTGCACCCAATGCACGTTGAATCAGTCGCGTGGATAGCGGAGCGGAAGGATGTGCTGAGCACCTTTTTTTTCCTTCTCACGTTGTTAGCCTATGCGCGCTACGTTGAGCGTTCTGGAAGGGCGCGGCGAGCGATCGAAAATCCAACACCCAAACTCCAAACTTCAGGCAAACTTCAAAATCCAAGCTCCATCTCGGCTCAGAATGACAGCGATCACTGTTCAGTGTTCGGTGTTCAGTGCTCAAGATCGAGAATCTGGTATTGC
>Ga0308174_10000953_pt1 | contig 12871 bp, 9 predicted proteins | sample PhyPR2_FD_203894 | JGI IMG/M metagenome (GOLD analysis project Ga0308174, IMG submission 203894) | Soil microbial communities from UC Gill Tract Community Farm, Albany, California, United States - DLSLS.P.R2 | ecosystem: Environmental > Terrestrial > Soil > Agricultural land | place: USA...
TTCGAGCCCAGGTAAGGTTCTTCGCGTTGCGTCGAATTAAACCACATGCTCCACCGCTTGTGCGGGCCCCCGTCAATTCCTTTGAGTTTCAGCCTTGCGACCGTACTCCCCAGGCGGCATACTTAACGCGTTAGCTCCGGCACCGACCAACTGAATGGCCGACACCAAGTATGCATCGTTTAGGGCGTGGACTACCAGGGTATCTAATCCTGTTTGCTACCCACGCTTTCGTGTCTCAGCGTCAGCAATGGTCCAGAAAGCCGTCTACACCGCAGGTGTTCCTCCTGATATCTACGCATTTCACCGCTACACCAGGAATTCCGCTTTCCTCTCCCACGCTCGAGCACTCCAGTTTCCGGCGCACCCTCCCAGTTAAGCCGGGAGATTTCACACCGAACTTAGAGCACCGCCTACACACTCTTTACGCCCAGTAATTCCGAACAACGCTCGCTGCCTACGTATTACCGCGGCTGCTGGCACGTAGTTAGCCGCAGCTTCTTCTTCAGGTACCGTCATTATCGTCCCTGCCGAAAGAGCTTTACACCCCGAAGGGCTTCATCGCTCACGCGGCGTCGCTGCATCAGAGTTGCCTCCATTGTGCAAGATTCCCCACTGCTGCCTCCCGTAGGAGTCTGGCCCGTGTTTCAGTGCCAGTGTGGCCGTGTGCCCTCTCAGGCCGGCTACCGATCATCGCCTTGGTGGGCCGTTACCCCACCAACTAGCTAATCGGCCGCGGGCTCCTCTTTCAGCGCCCCCATCTTTTACAATAGAGGCTTTCCCTTCTCAGGATTATGCGGTATTAGCCCCGGTTTCCCAGGGTTATTCCACACTAAAAGGTAGATTACCCACGTGTTACTCACCCGTACGCCGCTTTACTCAGGGATTGCTCCCCTTTCTCGCTCGACTTGCATGTGTTAAGCGCGCCGCCAGCGTTGATTCTGAGCCGGGATCAAACTCTCGTTTGATCTTATTGAGTATCAGCCCTGATCCGGATTTTCATCCAGCCAGGACTTTTAGTCGCTCCGGTTTTGACTCAAAAAGTCTGACGAATTACTTCATTTGCGTCCAACCAGATTGTCAATCATCTGCGCAGAACAGACAACGATAAACAAATTGCTCCGTTTAAGATTGCTGGCTGCCGGCCTCGAAAGCCGTTCGAGCTATGTTTTCGCTCCCCCCGAATCAATCGGTGACGAGCCACATACGCTCAGAAATTTCGGGCGTGAACCCTATCTTTGGTAGTTTGGAATTACTTCAGGACTGCTTAAGAACCGCTATGGAGTCCGAATCAAGATCCGCCCCGGAGGGAGGTCTCGACTACCTAATCTGCGGCGACTCTTGTCGCCTTTTGTTAATCTATCAAACTCACTCGGCCGTTGCAAGCTCTTTTCGATTCTTTTTCGCTTGGCTTCGCTGCCGGTTCGCCGCTCACTTTCGCGTTTCGGCGACTTGTTCAGAATACCAGAGCCCCTGGTACCGTGCAAGCCCTTTTCCTGGTACTTTCTGTGGAAAAGCCACAATGGGCGAGCTACCGTCAAAACCGTTTTGCTTCTCAACAGCTTACCGTTACCGCAGCACTGGCTCAAGATGGCGTTTTCCTCAGGATTTTCACTGGTACGAGCGGAGCTGTTAAAGACTTAAGGACGGAAAACGACGCCCTGTTGTTGTCCGGATACGCCCACCGCTGATTCCAAGATGGTCAAAGTGGAGCTTGCGACTGCGCACTGGAGTCGGCCGGTTCCCGGCTTGCCCAAATCCAACAACAATCCGGCAAGCTGGTGGATGTGTCTTCGGCACAACTTTTCATCACTTTGGGGGCGTAGCGTCAGTCACCGGCCGGCGGCGCGAATCAGAAATCAAGCAGCCAGGCGTTTCGCCCTGTTGTGGCTCCCCTGATTGCTATATATTTGCCATCCGGAGATGGTATTGAGAAGGCGTAGCGGCCGCCTTGCATATCCCAGATGGGTTGCGCGTGGCCATTGAAATCCACCTGGAGAACAGTTGCCCCGACGGGGCCTCAAGGCGATTGCATCTGAACGTAAACAGATCGGTTGGCTGGACGCGCCGAAGAGCATTTGAACCATCAATCTCGATAACTGCCGTGCAAGCCGAAATTTGAGTAGAGCTGACATTCGCATAGATCCACCCCGACGCCAGTTGTGAGCTGGGCTCATTGGCCTAGCGTGGCACGCTTCCTGATGCTAATCGCGAGCAAACCGAGCCCGCAGCATGTTAGCGCAATCGGTGCAGGCTCTGGTGTCGCTGCGACACCACTTACGAGGCCAATACTAGGGTCCGAGTTCCCGATGACAGTCGTTTTGCCGGTTGTCACGTCGAGTGTCCTGATGCTGCCATCATTGCCGTCGAAGCTGTAGACCGTTCCATCGATATTCGCAATGGTGATCTGTCCGAAAGTGGTTTCCGCTACCGTTGTCGAAAGGCCGGTTATGGGGTCGATCTGGTACAAGGCGGGCGCTGTGAGCTGTGTAAGAACGGGGCTCGAATTCGGGTCCGCAGGAGGTTGGAAATGGCCCGTGTCGAAATTTGCATATAACTTGTCGTCCGCTTCAAACAGATTTTCGTTGTAGAAATTAAATGAGCCATCCGCAGCCGGGATACCGGGCAGGAAGGTCAAAGCCGGCATGCCTGTTTTACCAACGAGCGTCGCGTGACCGGAAAGCGGATCCAGAGTATAAAGATTATTGTTGAAGTCCGTGGCGTAGTACTTGCCCAGAGCTTGTCCGAATGACAACTGACAGTTGGACAAGTTTACGACCACAGAACCGGAACAGTTTCCAAAGCCGGTCGGCCCGACCACGGAGACGGCGCCAGTTGCCGGATTGATGGACGCAAGATTTCCATCGAACGACATGGTCAGCAGATTACTATTCGGGCCGCTGGCCAGGTATTGAAGAATCGGCGGCGTATCGGAAATCTTCGTGAAGGCCCCGGTAGCTAGATCCATGGTGCCGAACTGCGAGTTGTTGGCTAGTGTGTAGACAATTGGGCCGGCACAAAGTGGTAAGGCGGGGAACAGCAGTGCGCCGCAAGCGGTAAGTGTTCTGGCTAACAATGCAGCGTTCTTAATAGGCATCTTCCCGGGTGAGAGTCGTTGTGCATTTTTCGGTTTTGTAGAAACAGGCATAGTAACGCTATACTTGCCCACGCTGGCAATACGTGCTTAGAATTCGCTGAGAAATCTATGAGAAACCCTAAACCTTTGAATCAAATGAGATCTATAGGTTTGGCGGTTTTCGTTTTAACGTGTCTGAGCGGATTTTGAATGCGTCGGAAAGCCGCTTTCATTTTCACCTAAGGCCTGGGATGTTCTTAATGTACTGATATCGCATCGGGCCGGGTGGTCCAGAAGCAGACGTTGATGGACGAAGTGTGGCCGGGAATCTTCGTTGAAGACAATAATCTGGCATTCAACATTTCGGTTCTTCGCAAAGTCCTATTCGACAGCTACTCGTTCCGGCTCCTTAGCCGACCAAACGGCAAAAGTCAATTGAAATCTCATAGCGGCACGTTGCGATAGTTGGCCGCATCCCTCGCAAACGTCAACGAGTTCCGTCAAACGTCCTTATCGAAAGTAAAGCTGGCGATCACTCTGGCGTTGTCGATCGGCTGAACAGCACCAGCTTACCTCCGATAAGAATCTCGCGTAAGGAAGATCTATCTGCCGTTGCGCTGGCTGTCAACTCCCGACTTGCCCAAATCCAACAACAATCCGGCAAGCTGGTGGATGTGTTTTCGGCACAACTTTTCATCACTCTCCGGGCGTAGCATCAATCACCAGACAGGCAGCGCGAATCAGAAATCAAGCAGCCAGGCGTTTCGCCCTGTTGTGGCTCCCCTGATTGCTATATATTTGCCATCCGGAGATGGTATTGAGAAGGCGTAGCGGCCGCCTCGCATATCCCAGATAGGTTGTGCGCGACCGTTGAAATCCACGTGCAGAACAGTGGCCCCGATGGGGCCTGAAGGCGATTGCATCAGTCCCGGGTGAGAAACGAAAAGTGATTTGCCATCCGCAGCCCAATCCTGCGTGACGGGGTTCGGCCATCCTTGGATTCTGACGGCCTTTTTAATCGCTCCGGAACGCGACAATATTTCAATAACCCCCCGCGGATCGGTGCTGATGGTGGATATCATCGAGCCGTCCGGAGACAGCACCATACTGATCGTCTTCCGAGGAGTCCGGAACGCCTCCGAGCGCAATCCGGTAAGTGGATCGAAGTTCGAGAAGACATCCTGTTTGCCGTCCGAAGTTGCTTCCAACATCATGCACGCCGAACCGGGTCGGCGAGGGCAGTCGAGTTGGTCGATGTTCACCCGGTCCAAAATCAGTTGTGGAGGCCCTCCCGCAAGGGGAACGCGCATGAGTCGGTCGTGCTTCGGATACGGGCCGTTGGGGTAAATGATCCATTCTCCATCGGGACTCAAGCGTGGAAATTGGGGGCTCCCTGGGCCGGTTGGAATCAGGTCTGGCGCTTGCTGATCGAGCGCCTGTTTGTAAAGGGCAAAGCGCCCGGTACGATCGGACCTGAAGATCACGGCCTTACTATCCGCGGTCCAGCCATATGGTGTGTTGTAACGCTCGTCCGGCGTCAGCCGGCGGCCCTCCGCCAACTTGCCATCGCTAGAAAGTCGGCCTATATACACGTAAGACTGATCGACGCTGCTTTCGAAGAGAATCCTTCTCCCGTCCGCTGCAGCACTTAACCCTTCCATATGAAATCCCGCGAGCTTGGTTATCCTCGCCGGCTCGGTGCTGCGCTGCCCGCTGCTTTCGTCCACCTTCACCGCCCATAGATTGCTATCCCGTATTGCCGGCACGGGCTCTCGCACGGCGTAAACGATTCGCCCGTCGACGAGCCACGAAAAGTCTTCCGGGAAGTTGTGATCGACGGAAGGGCTGCCATAGTGGAGCTTCTCAAATACCGTCGAAGGCACGTTTCCTTTGAGATCAACGGTCTCTATCGTATAGATGACCGACGCTCCCCCCTGCAGCCGGAACCTTTGAAATGCGATCCGCCGACCGTGGGGCGACCATGCAACGGAGCCTATATAGGTCAGGGAAGTACTCGAAAGTAGTTTTCTGGCGTTTTCGCCATCCGATGCCATGGTCCAGATTTCTGCGCCTCTGATTAAGTGCCGATTCATGGCATTTTCAGGCTGGTTGGAGTGACTAACGGTTAAGAACGCGATCATCGAACCATCCGGCGAGACTGACCGAACCAGGGCGTTTTCGCGAAGTAATGAGGCGCCGCCTCCGATCACTGAAACGCTCCAAGCGGCGCTGGCTTTGGAACTAATGGAAGTAGCGAATATTTTTGAGCCGTCAACGGACCAGGCGGCGGGAAACCACACGTCACCACTTAATATCGACTGTGGCCTGGGGAGCAGATGCGCCTCTCCAGTGTCGATCAACTGAACCTGGATTCCGGCGCGATCGCCAGAGGCAAAGTATTTGCCGTCGGGCGAGACAACCGCGTGCTCGATCGGATTATCGTCGGTATTGGTCGTCAACTGCCTGACGTTCAGCTCCGGCGTTGGCGCTCGCAAGCGGCCTCTCATCCAAATGCCGGAACCGATCACGAGCGCGGCGATAAGGACCAGGGCGGCCGCAATCACCGGAATTCGCGATACGCGACTTTGCTTGGAAGCAGTTACGCCAGCGGCAATCGCCTCTGCCGGAATAATCGCTTTCAAATCGCCATTACTGGGCGGCAGTTCCGTTACGTTCGCGATAAAACGGTAACCGCGCTTGGGAACCGTCTCGATGTAAGCGGGCGCCGCGCCATCTTCTCCGAGCGCCTTGCGCAAAAGAGAAATGTTGAATGCAAGATTGTTGGGTTCGACGAATGTGCCGGGCCAAACATCCCGCAGCAACTCCTCTTTTTGGACAAGGTGGCCCTTGCATTTAACTAGAACTAGTAGTACGTCAAGAGCTTTGGGCGTGATGGGAACCCGCTGTCCAGCCCTTTGCAAAACTCGCTCGACAGCATCGAGCTGGAATGGACCGAATTCGTAAATTCCGTTGTCGCCCAATGAGTTACCCGCTCTCACAACTTTCTAAGAGAATTCTCAGCGCGTTCCGAGTGTGTTTCAGGCAGTATAACGCCATATGGCTCTCCACCCGAAACATCTTCTTCTCATCGCCCTCGCCATGACAGCGGCTCCAGCAATTGCAGGCGATGTCGATGTGGTTACCAGTAACGCCCAGTTTGGCGCCTTCGATCTGTCCACAGGTTCCTTGACCGCGATCGGGCCGGGATTGCCGGAGATCGCGCTGATAGCCTTTGGCGTAATCCTTTTATTGGGTCTGGGACGGATGAGATCTGTTTTGCCGGCCGGCGGAAAGCCGCCGCTATCCGTCGGGACACGCCTCAAAAGAATATGGATACTGAGTGCCTTCATTCTTGCGGCAGTCTCGAGTCCCGCAAAGGCCGACTCGATCGCCATAACCTACAGCTTGACCGGGACGGGCACCGTTGTGGGCGCAACAGCTACGACCTTGACGCTTGATGCGCAGGCCAGTGGCTCTGTTCTGTCAAGCGATCCGGGCCGCAATGCTGCGTGGAATCCCGTTTCGTACTCTGATCAAAGCGTCCTGGATCTGACGACGAACCTTCTCAACGGAAACTTCACCTTAACGTTCGCCGACGGTGACACATTAACCGGGAAAGTATTCGAAGACCAGACCGCCGCCGACACAAGCCCAAGCCAGACAGGCCCATTTCCTCAAACCTTGACCTTTACCGGGGGAACGGGAGAGTTCGCTGGTGCTACCGGATCTGTTTCGGGAAACGGATTTCTGGGAACCACCGACTTCACGGTGTCGGGGAATGGAACGGTCAATGCTCCTGCCGTCCCTGAGCCCGCATCGGCAGCGCTCTTTCTCGGCGGTTTAGCGCTTCTAATCGTCAGGTGCCGGCGGATCGCGGCGAAGAACGCGTCCGAATCTCGGACGATTGTAGAATCGGCATAGTTAGCGAACTGTGGGAAACGGTCTCCGGGATCCCTCGGCAACATTGACACTGACTTTGAGCGGCACTCCGACGCGTTCTGCTCTAAGCCGATCAGGGGACCGGTTCGCCGGCACGACTGCCGGCCCTACAAGCGGCTGACTGCAGATTGCCGTCAGCCTTGACCCGCCGGGCTGGAATGCCTGCCCACGTTTCACCATCCGGAATCACGGTTCCGCGAACGACAAGCGCGCCCGCGGCGACCCGGGCGTTGCTTCCGATGTGAACGTCGGGAAAGATGACACTCCGCATGCCTATGATTGCTCCGTCACCAATCACTACACGTCCAAGGATGAACTCTTTACCGTGGCCGAGGTGGCCCAGAATCATGGTCCCTGCGCCGATGTTTACGTTCTCGCCGACTTCCAGAAACCAAGGATCGAAAATAAGGGTCCGGCTCCCCACGAGCGCGGAGTTAGGCATCTTTGCGCCCATTCCGCGGTAATACCAGGACGCCAGCAGCGATAGACCGCTGACCATGGATCGGAATGGGCTGTGGTCCAGAATGACGGTCAACATCGCGGCGAGGAACCATTTTTTCCCAGCTTTGGTGTGAATCGTACCGACTCCCGTGGCGTAAACGGGTCCTATGAGAAGTTTCTTGGTAAGGATGAGCAGCACCAGAAATATGGATCCAGTACTCCCAAAACCGAGGATCACCAGCGCTAACAAGGCAATTACAGGTAACGATCGGAAATGGTTAATTATTAGGACCGGCCCTAAGAAGCTGAGGAAGTACAGAACGCCTTTATAAGCCGAAAGCACGACCCCGCCAGAGATACGAAGCAGCCTCAGCCGCCTTATTTGCCGCCGGTTCATCGCCGCAAGCTCACATTGAGTTATTCGACTGGAATCTAAAAAGGCATTAGGTCTGCCGTTGGACTTCGTGATATTCTACTCCCACGATTCGACTCTTATCAATCATCACGATGGCAGGCCTGCTAAGCTCGCCGTCCTGGGCACAACTGCAGCCCTCGCCTTCGAGCTTTCACATAGCGATTATTGACGGGCAGGGTGCGCTCAATAACGTTGAGGGGCGGCTTGCGCGCGAACCGATTGTGCAGGTGGAAGACAAGAACCACAAGCGGGTGCCTGGCGCGTACGTTGAGTTCGATACGCCCAATGCGCCCGGTCAGCCCGGAGCCGCATTCGCGGACGGTTCATCCAAATACGTGGCCACCACGGACGCGGCGGGCCAAGCCGTTGCAGCCGGGCTAAAGAATAACGGAGTAACCGGCAAATTCGATATCCACGTGACAGTTAAATATCAGGGGCAGACGGTGGGCACTGCCGTTATTCACCAGGTCAATATTTGCAGTAAGGTTGCCAACGTCTCGAAGAATCTGGAGCACAACCCGAAAGGAAGCCAGAACGCGCCTCCGCTCGCGCCGGGAATGGCGGGAGTTGCGGTAGGACCGGACATGCTTGTAAATGGCAGTTCCATTCCAGGAAATGCAAACCTGGCGAATGGCGCGCAATTGCAGACGCTGAACAGTCCCGTGAAGATTTTCCTTGGGAACCAATGCGAGTTTCTGATGGGCCCGAATTCAACGGCTTCTATAAATCCAAGCGCGCTGGTGCTAGAAAAGGGCGCCGCGCGAAGCGAGCCATTCGGGAACTGCAGCATCGATTCTCATGGGTTGAAGGTGCTTGGTGAAACTGCGAATGCCGAAGGAGCGGTTCGGGTTGCGAAGGGAAACCTGGAGGTAGGCGCGCTCAGCGGAAACGTTCACGTGGTTGACGCGAAGGGCGCGCTGAAGAGCGTGGTGAATCCTTGCACTGCCGCGGTATTTGCTCTACTGACGGGTGGCGCGGCCTCGACCGGAAATGGAATTCTCTACGTAGGTCTTGCGGGCGCGCTTGCCGGCTTGGGCGTGGCGGTGGATGCGATCTCTCAAAAGGGCTCGACTAGCCCGTAGTTAAATAACTCAACCCATCAATTTAGGCACGACTGCCGGCCCTATTCCGTGCGCAGAGCTTTCATGGGATCGATGGAAGCGGCGCGAGCGGCAGGGATGATCGCGGCGATAAAGGCGCACACAGCCAGCGATGCCATGGCAACACCCAGGGCGAACGGATCCCATCCGGTAATTCCGTAGAGCTGTGCTGACAGCAGGCGGCCCGCACCGATGGCAAGAGGAATGCCGAGCAACAATCCCAAGGCAACCTTGTTAAATGCCCCCCGCAGGACCAGGCGCACGACGCTTGGCCTACCAGCCCCGAGTGCCATCCGGACTCCGATTTCGCTGGTGCGTTGAGCAACCGTATACGAAGTGACGCCGTAGAGTCCGACTGCGGCCAGGATCAACGCGACAATCCCAAACAGTCCCGCCAGGCTTGCGACGGCGCGCTCCTGGTCGAAATTCAGGTCCACCTGCTGCTGCATGGTGCGAACGTTGATGATGGTCAAATTCGGATCCGCGTCGGCAAGAGCCTTCTTCAGAACCGGTTCAATCGCGCCCGGGCTCAGGCGTGTAACCAGCAGCGCGCCGCCTATAAAATGAGAACGCACCTCGATCTTTTGCATGATGTCTTCGCTGTAGGCGACGTGTTGCGCCAGGGGCACGAAGAACATAGGCCGCGCGGGCTTGGCGGGTTGCGTATACTTAGCGTCGCGGAGCACGCCAACGATACGGAACGTACCGGCATAAGCAGGCATATCCATCCCGAAATGCTTATCCATGGGGTCTTCCTTCGGGAAAAACCTTCGCACAAAAGCCTGGTTCACGACGGCAACCGGCGCGGTTCTTTCGTTATCGGCCTCGGTAAAGCCTCTTCCGCGAAGAATGGGCTGGCCGACGGTCTGAAAATAACCGGGGCTGACGCGGTCCCATGAAGCACTAGAGTTCTCGCTCATGGGAGCAACGGGGTGGCCTTGGACAACGATGCCTTCGCCCCAGTTATCGACGAACGGATTGTAGAGAGCCAGGCTGGCGCGCTCGACGCCCGGCAATTGGTTGAGCCGATCCTGCAGATTGCGATAGAGCGCATCCAGACGCTCCGGAGTGTAAGTGGCCGGCGGCGAATTCAGAGCGACGCTGATCCGGTTGGCGGTTTGGAAACCGAAATCCTGGTGCTCCAGATTACCCAGACTGCGGGCGAGCATGGCCGCTCCGGCGAGAAGTACAACCGATAAAGTCGCCTGTGTAACAAGCAACGCCTTGCGCCAGAACCCGGAGCTATCAGCGGTGCTGCGGTTCGAGCCGCGAAGGGCTTCCACCGGATTGGTGCGCGTGGCAAACCAGGCGGGGGCGGTACCGAAGAGCGCGCCGGTAAATAGCGACAAAGCGAACGCGAAGACGAGCACCAGCAGCGACGGAGCGGTACTGATGGGCAGGAAATGCGCGCTGTGGAACGCTAAAACGAGGATCAATTGCCCCGCCGCATCGGCGACCAGAAGACCGGCAAGGCCTCCGGCGATTGAAAGCAGCACACTCTCCGTCAACGATTGAGAGACTATGCGACGCCGTGAGGCTCCCATGGCCAGGCGAAGAGCGGTCTGACTGCGGCGCGCCATGCCGCGCGCCAGCATGAGATTCGCGATGTTGGCGCAGGCGATCAGCAGGACGAGGGAGCAGACGGAAAGCAGAATCTGCAGGCTGCGGCGGTAGTCCTCTTTCATTTCCGCCACACCCGCGCCGGCCGGAACCACATTGATGAACTGCTTGGGCAGTGCCCGTTTAAGCTCGGGGATCCAGACTGCAGGATAACCGGCATCGTTTATCAACCAATTTCGTAAAATGCCGGTCAATCTCGGGGACATGCCCGCAACCGTTGCGCCCGGCCGCAGCCTTCCAATAACGCGCAGCCATGCCGAAATGGATTGGTGCAGCAGGGAACCCTGTCCATTCACCAGCGGCTCTTGCTGCACAGGCAGCCAAATATCGGGCGGATCGCTGCGCAGCGTTTCACCGAAAAACCCGGGCGGCGCAATGCCGATGATGGTGAAGGGATGGCCTTCGACCACATAGGTCGAACCGATAACCGATGGGTCGCCTCCGTAGGTTCCCTTCCAGGCGCGATAGCTGAGCACAGCAACGGGAGCGGCCGCGGCCCGGTCATCGGTAGAGGAAAACAGACGCCCGGCAAAAGAGCGAATGCCGAAGGTAGAGAAATAATTGCCGGTTACGTACTCGCCGCGCATGGATCTGCCGGCGCGATCGACGTTCGCGCGCCGCACGCTGAATTGTATGGGCGAGGCCTGAAAAGCGGTTAGTTCTTCAAACTCGGGAGTACTCGCCTTTAACCGTTCATAGAACGGAAACGTAAACAAGCCCCATTTGTCCTGTGGACCGCCTTGCACGCAGCAATCGTTGCTATCGCCGATACGATAAAGGCTGCCCGGATCGGCCACAGGAAGCGATCGGAGCATCACGGAATCGATGAGGGAGAAAATAGCCGTGGTGCCGCCGATCCCGAGGGCGAGCGTCAGGACAGCGGTCAACGTAAAAACAGGGGAAAGTCGAAACTGGCGCAGGGCGTAGCGAACGTCACCGAGAAAACTGTGCATGAAGCCTTACATATGAGCAAACCCGGAGCCATGTTCCGAGGTCAGCTCAAATCTCTTGCGAATGTGTTATTTAGCAATGCCCAAAGAGCATGGGCGCACGACGTGAGTTTTCGATTTTGGGACAGTAGTGTGCGGGAGCGGGTGAAGAATCGGGCTTCCCATACACTGGGGGTAGAGATGAGTAAACAATACACTGCCCCACCGCCGATGACGATTGACCCGTCAAAAAAATACTCTGCTACTTTCGATACATCGAAGGGAAGTATCGTCGCCGACCTCTTTGCGAAGGATGCGCCCAAGACGGTCAACAATTTTGTATTCCTTGCTCGCGACGGGTTTTACGATGGCACAGTATTTCATCGCGTCATTGCCGATTTCATGATCCAAGGCGGCGATCCCGAAGGAAGCGGCCGCGGCGGTCCCGGCTATAAGTTTGAGGATGAAACCAAGGGCAATCCGCACAAGCACCAGGTGGGATCTCTGTCGATGGCCAATGCCGGTCCGAACACGAACGGCAGCCAATTTTTCATTACCCACGTTGCAACAGACTGGCTGAACGGCAAGCACACTGTTTTCGGACAAGTGCGATCCGGGCAGGAAATCGTTAATGCCGTTAAGCAGGGCGACAAGCTGAACTCCATAAAAATTGAAGAATCATGACGCGGAACGAGGCTTGGGCGATCGTCTGTGAGTTCGTCCAAAGCGACAGTTTGCGGCGGCATATGTTAGGCGTCGAGGCCTGCATGGTCGCGTATGCGAAGAAGTTCGGCGAAGATCCGGAGCAGTGGGCGGTTACCGCGCTGCTCCACGATTTCGATTGGGAGATTCACCCCAATGCTCCGGATCATCCGATGAAAGGCGAACCGATCCTGGCTGAGCGAGGCGTGGATGAAACAACCCGCCGGGCCATCCTTTCGCATGCCAACTACAGCGGGGTTTCGAGAGACTCGCGCCTGGAACGGGCGCTTTTCGCCTGCGACGAGGTGACCGGCTTTCTCACAGCTTGCTCGTATGTAAAGCCGGGGCGAAGTATTTACGAGGTAGATGTTCCGTCAATCAAACGCAAACTCAAGGACAAAGCCTTCGCGCGGAACGTCAGCCGTGACGATATTATTAACGGGGCGCAGGAACTAGGCGTTCCGTTAGAGGAACACCTGGCATTCTGCATTGAAGCGATGAAAGCGTGCGCCGCGGAACTTGGCTTGGCTGGAACTAGTGCCGCGAGTCGTAATTAGCGCGCGCTTCGCGAAGCTGAGTGACATCCTGTAGCAGCGCGTTCCGGCTGTTCGCCATTAGCGTGTTGTGATCGAGAATGCCCTGTACGTCGCCA
>Ga0308174_10000954_pt1 | contig 12868 bp, 21 predicted proteins | sample PhyPR2_FD_203894 | JGI IMG/M metagenome (GOLD analysis project Ga0308174, IMG submission 203894) | Soil microbial communities from UC Gill Tract Community Farm, Albany, California, United States - DLSLS.P.R2 | ecosystem: Environmental > Terrestrial > Soil > Agricultural land | place: USA...
ATCATCGGCACACCCACCTCGCGGAAATACTCCAGAAGGGGTTGAGTCCGCAGCTCATACTGCTCCAGCCGCTCCCGAATCACCGATTCCCGATCATCTTCGCGCGTTATCAATGCAGCGCCGTCCAAATCACAGACACCATCAATCTTTGGAGGATTCGTGGTCAAACTGTAGAGGGTTCCGCAAACAGGACACTGCCGACGGCCACTGAGACGAGCTACGATTCTTTCGTAGTCAACCACCAAGTGTACCACGGCAGGCTCGAAATGGCGACGCTTCAGCGTCTCAAGCAACACCCTGGCCTGGTTTAAAGTACGAGGGTAGCCGTCCAGAATGACGCCCAACGTACAATCTTCCTGGAGCAATCGCTCCTCTACCAGCTGATTCGCCAGCTCGTCAGGAACCAGCCGGCCCGACTTCATCACCTGCTGAACGTTTCGCCCGATCTCGTCGCCTTGCTGGATATGCTGTCGCAGCATGTCGCCGGTCGAGATATGAGGGCCCTTTAAGCAGTGCCGGAGGAGCTTTGCCTGGGTTCCCTTGCCTGAACCGGGCGAACCAAACAGAATCACCGCCGGAGCCGATTTGCTTGTCGTTTGTTGCAAAAGCGTCCTAACTCGTTGCGCTCCGGCGGCCTCGAATACGCCCGGCCCGCGGAGTAAAGCCTTCGTAATGCCGCATGATGAGCTGCGCTTCAATCTGGTTTACAGTATCCATGGCCACGCCCACCACAATCAGCAGCGAAGTACCACCGAAGAAGAAGTTCACGCCCAAGCCATCCAATAGAAAGCGAGGGAAATGCGCATCGATGAAGTTGCCCACCAGCGGCAGCCGCTGCAATTTAATCCCCTGAATCATGATCTGCGGGATCAGCGAGAGAATGGCGAGATATAAGCCGCCCACCACGGTAATCTTCGACAGGATCTTGTCCATGTACTCAGCGGTATTTTTACCGGGTCGAATACCGGGGATAAAGCCCCCATACTTCCGCATGTTGTCTGCCGCTTCATTCGGATTAAAAATGATCGACACGTAGAAGAAGCAGAAAAAGATAATCAGGACCACATAAGCCAAATAATAGAGCGGAGCCGCTCCACCGAGCGAACCGAGCATTCCGCTCAGCCATGGACTGTTCTTCACGACTCCGAATTGGAGTGCCGTTTGCGGCAGAGCCAGAAGCGAGGAAGCAAAGATAATCGGGATAACGCCGCCCGCATTCACCTTGAGAGGCAGGTGGGTGGACTGGCCGCCCATCATCTTCCGGCCAACCACGCGTTTCGCATATTGCACCGGAATACGTCGCTCCCCACGTTCCACCAAAACGATAAATCCGACCACCGCCACCATCACGGCCAGGATGATTGCCATTTGTAGCGCATTCCATTGGTGCGTCACAAAGGTATTGTTGTAAATCTGAATGGCGGCGCCGGGCAGGCCGACCACGATACCGACAAAAATGATCAGCGACATGCCGTTTCCGATGCCGCGGTCGGTAATCTGCTCACCGAGCCACATGATGAACGCGGTACCGGTCGTGAACGTCAGGGTGGTCATAAAGATGAACCAGAACCCTGGATGCAAAACGAAGTTGCCGTCGGAATTTTGCAGCGCGAGCGCGATACCGATGGACTGAACAATTGCTAAGCCCACAGTAAGGTAGCGCGTCCACTGCGTGATTTTGCGGCGGCCCAGCTCACCCTCTTTCTGCAGCTTGTCCAAAGTCGGAATGACGACGGTCAACAGCTGAAGGATGATGGAGGCCGTGATATAAGGCGTAATTCCCAGCGCAAAGATGGTCATGCGGCGGAGCATGCCGCCGCTAAACAAGTCGAAATAACCGAGAAAACCGCCAGCATTTCGCTGGAAGAACTGCTCAAACCGATTCGTGTCGATTCCGGGCGTGGGGATGTAAGCACCAATCCGGTACACAGCAAGCAACGCCAGCGTAAACAACACACGTTTCCGCAGTTCGGGGATCCGGAATACGTTGGCAAGAGCTTCGAAGAACTTAGTCATGTATCAGTTCACACTTCAAAACTGGGAGTAGTTCGATTTGAGTTTACTTCTTCCCGGCTTGGCCCGCATCGTCTTTCTTCGGTAGAGCCACCTTCTCCAAAACCTCGGCCGTTCCGCCAACGTTTTGGATCTTGTCCAGCGCTGACTGGGAGTAGACGTGCGCCTGCACGGAGATTTTCCGCGTCAACTCACCATTGCCCAGAATCTTCAGCCCGGACTGCAGCTTTTTGATGACGCCTGCAGCCAGAAGAGACTCTGGCGTGAAGCTATCGCCTTCCAACTTCTCCAGTGTGGCGATATTTACGATGGCGTATTCCTTCCGGAAGATGTTGGTGAAGCCGCGCTTGGGCAAGCGGCGATGAAGCGGCATCTGGCCGCCCTCAAAGCCGCGCATCTTGCTGTAGCCGGAGATGGACTTGGCGCCCTTCGCACCACGGCCGGAGTACTTACCTCGACCGGTTCCCATACCCTGACCGATGCGCTGCTTTTTGTGCTTTTGGCCCTTGGGAGGCCGCAAATTACTGAGATTCATTTCGTTCGTTGCTTCCTTGAGGGACGCGCTATTCCTTTACGATTTCCAGCAGATGGGGCACTTTGGCGACCATGCCACGAAACCCCGGCGTGTCGGGCCGCTCCACCACGCGATTGATTTTGTGAAGCCCCAAGGACTTCACGATGTCCTTGTGCTTTTGGGGCGTGCAGATGACGCTGCGCACAAGCTTGATTTTGATTTTGCCTTCAGCCATTGCTTCGCTCCTACAACTTCTCGATGGGCAGCCCACGCATGTCCGCAATCGCGGTTTTGTCGTACAGCTGCTCTAACGCCGCAATCGTCGCCTTCACGACGTTATGGGCATTGTGAGAACCGATCGACTTGGTTAAGATGTTCGGAATTCCCACTGCCTGGATGACCGCGCGCACCGGACCACCGGCGATCACGCCAGTACCTTCGGGAGCGGGCTTCAGAAGGACCAGTCCGCTGCCGAACCGCCCGAGAACAGGATGGCGAATGGTGGTCTCGAGAACGTGCACCTTGCGGAGGTTCTTCTTAGCGGCTTCGATACCCTTTTTGATTGCGGAAGGCACTTCCTTGGCCTTGCCGGTCCCGTAGCCCACCACCTTCGCGCCCGGATCTCCCACGACGACCAAAGCGGAAAAGCTCATGTTCTTGCCGCCCTTGACGACCTTGGTGACGCGATTGATGCTAACAACCTGTTCTTTCAGGTTCAGGTTTTGCGTGTCTACACGCTTGGCCGTGCTGTTCGATGTCATCCGTTAAAACTCCAGTCCTGCTTCTCGCGCCGCGTCGGCCAGCGCCTTCACACGTCCGTGGTACAGATACCCACCACGGTCAAACACGATCTTGTTGATACCTTTTTCCTTCGCGCGCTCCGCCACCGCCTTGCCGATCAGCTTGGCGCCTTCGACGTTGCCGCCGGTTGCCTTCAGATCCTTTTCGGTGGAGGAAGCGGCCACCAAGGTATGCCCCTGCCCATCGTCGATGATCTGCGCATAAATGTGGTTTACGCTACGGAAAACAGCCAGCCGGGGGCGCGACTGCGTGCCTGACACCCGGCTCCGAATGCGCTTGTGGATACGTCTACGAATTTCGTCTCTGGAATCGCGAGCCATTACTTGCCTTTACCTCCCGTCTTGCCGGCCTTCTTGCGAAGCACTTCGCCGGTGAAGCGGACGCCCTTGTTCTTGTACGGATCGGGCGGACGCAAACCTCGAATGAGGGCCGCGGTTTGGCCGACCGCCTGCCGGTCGTGGCCGGAGACGATAACGTGGGTTTGCCGGTCGACCTTAATATCCACTCCCGGAGGCATTATGAACTCGATCGGGTGCGAATATCCCAGGGAGAACGTCGCCACTTTACCTTTGATTTCGGCACGGTATCCGGTTCCCACCACATCCAACTCGCGGGTCCATCCCGCGGAAACACCCTGCACCGCGTTCGCGGCCAACGCGCGGGTCAAGCCATGAAGCGCGGCGTACTTGTCGTTATCGCGTACGACGGCCAGCTCTTTTTCCTTTTGCTCAATCTTTATTCCTGCCGGAATGGGTACGGTGAGCTTCCCTTTCGGCCCTTCCACTTCGAGTGAATTACCGATTTTGATGTTGACGCCCTGTGGCAGCGGTATGGGCTTCTTTCCAATACGTGACATGGTGTGATCGCTCCTTACCAGATCTGGCAGAGCACTTCGCCGCCAACGCCTTCTTTGCGGGCAGCCGTGCCTGTCATGACGCCTTTCGGAGTCGTGATGATGTTGATTCCGAGTCCGCCCAGAATCCGGGGGATCTCTTTGCTGCCGGCATAAACGCGGCAGCCGGGCCGGGAGACCCGCTCGATGCGGGTAATCACCGGCAGATTGGCCGGCGTGTACTTCAGGTACAGACGGATGTACTGCTTGGCGCCTTCTCCTGTCAGCTTGTAGTTGAGAATATAGCCTTCCTCCTTCAGGATGCGGGCAATCTCGTTCTTCAGCCGCGATACGGGGACATCGACGTTTGCATGACGCGCGATGAGTGCATTCCGCACTCGCGTCAGCATATCGGCAATGGGGTCTGCTGTCATTTACTTATCAGCACCTTTCATTCCTAATCAATCTTGGGATAACCTGAACGCTCTACCAGCTTGCCTTGGTCACGCCGGGGATTTCGCCAGCAAGGGCAAGCTTTCGGAAGCAGATCCGGCACAGGGAAAATTTGCGTAGAAATCCGCGAGGCCGTCCGCAGTTTTTGCAGCGGTTGCGGAGGCGAACCTGGAACTTCGGCTTCTTTTGTTCCTTTGCGATCTTTGCAGTTGTAGCCATTCGTTTAACCTTTTATTGCCGGAACGGCATGCCCATACTGCGAAGCAGAGCCACGCCTTCCGCGTCCGTCTTTGCAGTGGTGGTGATGCAGACGTTCATGCCTTTGGTCTTATCCACCTTGTTGTAATCGATCTCGGGGAAGATCAGCTGATCCTTCAACCCAAGCGTATAATTGCCACGGCCGTCGAACGACTTCGGCGAAACTCCGCGAAAATCGCGAACTCGAGGAAGAGCAACGTTCATCAGGCGATCCAGGAACTCGTACATCTGATCGCCCCGAAGCGTCACCATGCAACCGATCGCCATACCTTCGCGCAGCTTGAAAGCGGCAATCGACTTCTTCGCCTTGGTGACGACCGGCTTCTGACCGGCGATTGCGGCAAGCTCGTTGACCGCGCCGTCCATTAGTTTGCTATTGCCTGTGGCCTCGCCCAAGCCGATATTCAGCGAGATCTTTTCGACTTTCGGCACCGCCATTGGGTTCTTGTACCCAAACTCTTTTTTTAGGGCAGGAATCACGATTTTCACATAATGTTCCCGTAGCCTTGCTTGTCCCGGTCCTGTTTTAGCTGCCATTTCCTATCCTCAATTCGGCCGATTCCAAACGGCCTTACTGCTTGTCCAGCGTTTCTCCGCCCTTGCGGGCAACGCGAATGCGCCGTGACTTTCCGCCAGTGGTTTCCAGCTTGTACCCGATACGCGTCGGTACGCCACCCGCCGTCAGCATCATCACATTGGAAGCGTGAATGGACATCTCCTTCTCGGCGATGCCACCTTTGATCTGTTTGGCCGGATTCGGCCGGGTATGACGCTTCACCAGCATCACACCTTCCACAGTGACTCTGCCCGAAAGCCGGTCGACGTCCAGCACCTTGCCCGTTTTGCCCTTGTCCCGGCCAGCGATGACCTTGACCAAATCATCTTTCTTGATCTTGATCCGGACGGGAGTTTTCTCGCCCTTTTCCTGGCGGCGTTGATATGCGACTTTTGCCATTGCTTACAGTACCTCCGGCGCGAGCGAAACGATCTTCATGAAGCGCTTATCGCGAAGTTCGCGGGCGACAGGCCCGAACACACGCGTGCCAACCGGTTCGCCTACGTCGTTGATCAGTACCGCCGCATTCGAATCGAACCGAATGTAGGTACCGTCCTTACGCCGCGTTTCCTTACGCATCCGCACGACGACGCAACGCACAACCTTGCCCTTCTTGATGTTGGAATCGGGCGCGGCTTCCTTGACGCTCGCGGTAATGATGTCGCCCAAACCCGCGCGAAGTCCGAGATCGCCGCCGCGGGGCAGGATGCACTGCAGCCTACGCGCGCCGCTGTTGTCGGCCACCTCCAGGATAGTTCGCATTCCAATCATGACATTTCTCCCAAACCTAAATTGCCCAGCTTTACCTAAGCCAAACTACTACTTCTTCTTAACTGTCTTCTTTTCCCGCGTGTCGGCAGTGGCCTGCAACGCCGGATGCTCAACGCCCACCAGTGGAGCGCGGCGCAGGATGGTCTGCAGTTCCCAACGCTTCAACCGGCTCAAGGGGCGGCACTCGACGATACGGACAAAATCGCCAACGTTGGCGGACTGCTGCTCGTCGTGCGCGTAGAATTTCTTCCGTTTGCTTACAATCCGCTTATACATAGGGTGAGGCACACGACGGGTGACCTCGACAACGATGGTCTTTGCCATCTTGGTGGAGACCACCTCGCCGAGCTTCTCGTTTTTATGCCCGACCTGCTGCGTTTCTTGTTCTGTTGCCGCCATGCCTGTGACTTAAATCCTTCTTACTTTTTCCCTTTTTTGCTGGCCGGAGCCGGAGCCGCCGCTGCCGTTTCGCCGTTCGCGCGCTTTTCGTTCAGCACGGTCAACAAGCGAGCCCGGTCCTTGCGCAGGATCCGGTACTTCTTGAGGCCTTCCATCTGCCCCATGCCCATTTGAAAACGGAGCCGGAACAGCTGCTCCTGCGAGTCCTGGACTTGCCTCTCCAGATCGGCTACATCGACGCCGCGAATTTTATCTGCCCTCATCTTGCCTGCCTAGCTTGCCTTCACTTCTTCCGGGGCGCTTTCCTCACCCACGCCTTTAATCTCTTCAGTCGGCTGTGTACGAACCACCAGTTTTGTCGGCACGGAAAGCTTCTGCGCCGCCAAGCGCATGGCTTCCGTCGCGGTTTCGAGCGAAACGCCTTCCATCTCAAACAGGATGCGGCCCGGCTTCACCACGCAAACCCATGCTTCGGGCGCGCCCTTGCCTTTACCCATACGAGTTTCTGGCGGTTTCTTGGTAATCGGCTTGTCCGGGAATACGCGAATCCAGACTTTGCCGCCGCGCTTGATGAAACGCGTCATCGCAATACGAGCCGCTTCGATCTGGCGGTTCGTAACCCAGCCACAGCTCATCGACTTTAAACCGAAATCGCCAAAGGACAACGAGGAACCGCGCCAGGCTTTGCCCGTCATGCGGCCACGCTGCTGTTTGCGAAACTTTACCTTCTTCGGCATCAACATAGCGAATATCTCCTCTTGCCAGTAACCGCCAGGCGCTTACTGGTTCGGTCCTCTGTTCTCCTCTGCACCCGTTCCTGCCGCAGGTTCCTCTGCATCACGGCGCTGCTCCTGCTTCCATGACGGAGCCGAGGCAGGCGCCATGGGCGGGATGACCGGCGAGGCAGCGGGCTTCGGCAAATCGGTCGGCGGCGCCTGCTGGACGATAGGACCAGCGACGGCCGCACCGGACTGCTCCGGAGCTTGATATTGATTCGGAAACTGACCGGCAGGACGGCGCTCCCGCTCTCCACCGCGATCATCGCGGCGGCGCCGGCGCGGCTCGCCTTCGTTCCGAAGGGAGTTCCGGCGGTTGGCGCCATCCAGCACCTCGCCCTTGTAAATCCATACCTTGATACCGATCACGCCGTAGGTGGTGTGGGCTTCGCTGAAGCCATAATCTATATCCGCGCGCAGCGTGTGCAACGGAAGCTGACCCTGCAGATACCATTCGCTACGCGCGATCTCCGAACCGTTCAAACGGCCGGATACACGAACCTTGATTCCTTTGCAGCCGAACCGCAGAGCGGAATCGACCGATTTACGCATGGCGCGACGAAAAGCGACGCGCTTTTCCAGCTGCAACGCAATGGACTCCGAAACCAGCTGAGCATCGAGTTCCGGCCGGTGCACTTCCTGAATGTCGATAAATACTTCGCGCTTCGTCTTCTTCGCGAGATCGCCCTTCAGCTTCTCGATTTCCGCGCCCTTTCGTCCGATGATGATACCGGGCCGTGAGGTGCGAATGGTAATGCGAAGCTTGTTACCGGGACGGTCCACTTCAATGGAGCTGATGCCGGCCGCCTTCAGACGTTCCTGCAAGGACTCCTTCAGCGCCAGGTCCTCGTGCAGCAGCTTGGAGTAGTCCTGCTTAGCGAACCAGCGGGAACGCCAGGTCTTGGTGACGCCCAGGCGAAAACCGTAGGGATGTACTTTTTGTCCCATATTCCTATTCCTCTTCCACTTCAGGGCGTTCGCCGAGTTTCACCACGATGTGCGACGTGCGGCGTTGATACCGGTAGGCGCGGCCCATGGGAGCCGGCCGGATACGCTTCTGCCGGGGGCCCTCATTCACGAAAGCCTCCGCGACAAACAGCCTGTCGACATCCACGTCCTGCGATTTGTTCTCCGCGTTGGCAATCGCCGAACGAAGCACCTTTTCGATGGCCGGGGCAATACGCTTATTCGTCCCGCTGAGGATGTTGATGGCATCGCCAGCCAGCTGACCGCGGATCATATCGACAACAAGACGGGCCTTCTGGGCCGACACCCGAACATACCGGGCTTCCGCTTTGGCTAGATTTGCGGTTGCGTCTGCCATGGTTATCTTGCGCCTTTCTCGGTGGCCTTTGCCACGTGACCTTTAAAAGTACGCGTGGGCGAAAATTCGCCTAGCTTATGACCCACCATATTTTCGGTGACATAGACCGGGATGAACTTCTTGCCGTTGTGCACGGCGAGCGTATGCCCGATGAACTCCGGCAAAATAGTGGAACGGCGCGACCAGGTCTTCACGACGGTCTTTTGATTTTTGTCATTCAGCGCTTCCACCTTCTTTGCAAGGTGGTCATCGACGAATGGTCCTTTTTTCAACGATCGACTCATGTCCGATTCCTCTTCGCTTTAGCGCGTTACCGCTTCTTTGCCTTCCGCGTCACGATCCAGCGATCGGTACGCTTGTTGTTACGTGTCTTGAAGCCGCGTGTCGGCTGACCCCACGGCGTTACCGGGTGACGGCCACCCGAGGTCTTGCCCTCACCACCACCATGCGGGTGATCGACCGGGTTCATGGTGACGCCGCGATTATGCGGCCGCTTCCCGAGCCAGCGTGTACGGCCCGCTTTGCCGAGCGAAACGTTTTCGTGCTCGACGTTGCCGACCTGCCCGACGGTTGCCATGCACTCCAGCAGTACGCGGCGAACTTCGCCCGATGGCAGCTTCAACAGAGCGAGGCCGCCCTCTTTCGAAACCAACTGCGCCTGCGCTCCAGCGGAACGGGCCATTTGGCCGCCCTTGCCTGGCTTCAGCTCAATGTTGTGAACGACCGTACCGGCCGGGATGTTCTTTAGCGGAAGAGCATTGCCCACCAAAATGTCGGCATCGGGACCAGCCGTCACCGTCCGGCCTACTTCGAGGCCAACCGGGCAAATGATATAGCGCTTTTCGCCATCGACATAGTGCAGCAGAGCGATCCGGGCCGAGCGGTTCGGATCGTATTCGATCGCCGCGACCTTAGCCGATACGCCGGACTTGTCGCGCTTAAAGTCGATAATGCGGTACGACTGCTTCGCTCCGCCACCGATAAAGCGGCTCGAAATGCGCCCATTCGCCGTACGGCCTCCGGTGCGCTTCTTGCCAGCGACCAGCGACTTTTCGGGCGTGTCCTTAGTAATCTCTTCACGCGTGAGATAGGTTTGGAAGCGCCGCGTCGGCGTTACTGGCTTAAAACTTTTAATAGGCATGACGTGGTAGTTCCCTTCCTAGATATCCGCGTACTCAGGGACCTTCTGTCCCTCGGCCAACCGGACGTACGCCTTTTTCCAATCCGACGCATAGCCGGTGAACCGTCCCCGGCGGCGCAGCTTGCCGGAGTACACTCCCGTGCGCACATCGGACACTTTGACCTTGAACACAGTCTCGACCGCTTGCTTGATTTGAATCTTGTTCGCGTCCGGATGTACTTCGAAGCACAACGTCCGCTCCGCTTCGCGCTTGGCGTGTCCCTTTTCTGTGATGAGGGGACGGCGAATCACATCGTATACGTTCATTAGGCGAGCGCCTCCGATAATTTTCTGGCAGCGGTTTCGCTCACGAAAACCTGCTGATGAGCGAGCAGATCATAGACATTGACGTCTTTGGTCGGCACCAGCTTGATGCCGGGCAGATTGCGGGACGCCAGCGAGAGCTTGTTGTTTTCGCCGAGTTCCACCAGCAAAACCGTCTTCTTCCGCTCCAGCTTCCCGAGCGTCTGGACAAAGCTCTTCGTTTTATGATCGGCGAGCTCAAACGCTTTGATGACCTTCAGTTCACCATCGCGGAGCTTCGCGCTCAATGCCGAGCGCAGAGCGCCCAACTGCATTTTGCGCGGCAGCTTGTATTCGTAGCTGCGCGGCTGGGGTCCGTGCACCGTTCCACCATGCCGCCACAGAGGCGACCGGATGGAGCCCATGCGGGCCCGGCCAGTTCCCTTTTGCTTCCAAAGCTTCTTGCCGGAACCCGACACCTCATGGCGAGTCTTCGTCGCCGCGGTACCGGAACGCTTGGCTGCGGTATACTGCCGCACCGCTTCGTAGAGCAGCGCTTCATTTACTTCGGCCCCAAACACCGCATCGGCTAGCTCGATGGAGCCCACCGTCGCGTTGTTCAGATCCACAATATCTACACTCGGCATCGTCTTCTCAATCCCTATTTCCTGGAGCCCGCGCCTATCGCTTGCTCCGCCGCACCATTACGTAGCCGCCATTCGGCCCGGGAATGGCGCCCTTTACGGCAATCACGTTGTCCTCGGTGTCGACGCTCACGATTTCCAGATTGCGTACCGTCACCTGCTGGGTTCCCATGCGCCCGGCCATCTTCATGCCCGGAAAGACGCGAGACGGAAAGCTCGACGCACCGATTGAACCAGCGGCGCGATGAAACATAGACCCGTGGCTGGCGGGACCGCCGCGAAAGTGGTGCCGCTTGACGAGACCGGCAAAACCGCGTCCCTTGCTGGTGCCGATCACGTCGACTACTTCCTTCGGCTTGAACTCTTCCGCCAGCACCCGGTCGCCCTGCTTCAAATCGCCATTGCCGTAGCTCAAGCGAAACTCGTGCAAAAACCGGACGCCGTCCGCACCGGACTTCTTCAGGTGATTGGCGAGCGGCTTGATCTGTTTTTTCGCATATTCCACAAGGCCAAGCTGCACGGCATCATAGCCGTCCGTCGCCGGAGTCTTTCTTTGCGTGACAACACAGGGCCCTGCTTTTACGAGCGTCACCGGGACCACCTGCCCGTCGTCGTTAAACACCTGCGTCATTCCGATTTTTTTGCCGAGAATTCCTGGACTCATCCTGTTACCTTTGGCCTATTTCTTGCCGAATGCCTTAATTTCTACGTCCACACCCGCCGGAAGATCCAACTTCATGAGCGCGTCCACTGTGTCCTGCGTCGGCTCTAAGATATCGAGCAAGCGCTTATGCGTGCGAATTTCGAACTGCTCACGAGACTTCTTATCGACGTGGGGCGACCGCAGAACCGTGTAGCGGTTCTTAAGCGTGGGCAGCGGAATGGGCCCGGCAACCGAAGCTCCCGTCCGTTTTGCGGTGTCGACAATGTCACCGGTGGACTGATCGAGGATGCGGTGGTCGTACGCCTTCAGTCGAATGCGAATGCGTTCTTTCATTTTCTTCTTTGCTATCTCTTCTTACTGAGCGGACGGACCGTTTGGCCCGCCCGCTCAATGGAATTGGGCTTTACCTAGCTAACGATCTCCGTGACGGTACCGGCGCCGACGGTGCGGCCGCCTTCGCGGATGGCAAAGCGCAGGCCTTTGTCCATGGCGACCGGCGTGATCAGCTCGACTTCAATCGAGACGTTATCGCCCGGCATCACCATCTCCATGCCTTCGGGCAGCTTCGCCACTCCGGTCACGTCCGTGGTCCGGAAGTAGAACTGCGGCCGGTAGCCGTTGAAAAACGGCGTGTGGCGTCCGCCTTCGTCCTTCGACAACACGTACACTTCGCCTTTGAACTTCTTGTAGCCCTTGATCGTTCCGGGCTTGGCGAGCACCTGCCCGCGCTCCACATCGTTCTTTTCAATACCGCGCAACAAGAGGCCCACGTTATCGCCCGCCCGGCCCTCATCGAGCAGCTTCTTGAACATCTCGACGCCGGTCACCACCGTCTTGCGCGTGTCGCGGAACCCGACGATCTCCATTTCCTCGCCCACCTTGCAGATGCCCCGCTCGATGCGCCCGGTCACCACCGTGCCGCGGCCCTGAATCGAGAAGATATCTTCGATCGGCATAATGAACGGCTTGTCAATGGCGCGCTCGGGCAAGGGAATGTACTCGTCCACCTTGGCCATCAGCTCATCGACCGACTGCTCCCACTTGGCTTCCCCGTTCAGGGCGCCCAGCGCGCTCACCTTGCACACCGGAATGTCATCGCCCGGAAACTGATAGCTCGACAGCAGATCGCGCACTTCCAGTTCCACCAGCTCCAGCAGCTCGGGATCGTCCACCATGTCGACCTTGTTCAAGGCCACCACGATGTAAGGCACGCCCACCTGGCGGGCCAAGAGAATGTGCTCGCGCGTTTGCGGCATCGGCCCGTCGGTGGCCGCCACCACCAGAATCGCTCCGTCCATCTGGGCGGCGCCGGTGATCATGTTCTTGATGTAGTCGGCGTGACCCGGACAATCCACGTGCGCATAGTGCCGGTTGGCGGTCTCGTACTCCACGTGCGCCACCGCAATCGTGATGCCGCGCGCTTTTTCTTCCGGCGCGTTG
>Ga0308174_10000955_pt1 | contig 12865 bp, 15 predicted proteins | sample PhyPR2_FD_203894 | JGI IMG/M metagenome (GOLD analysis project Ga0308174, IMG submission 203894) | Soil microbial communities from UC Gill Tract Community Farm, Albany, California, United States - DLSLS.P.R2 | ecosystem: Environmental > Terrestrial > Soil > Agricultural land | place: USA...
GCGAGCCGCGGCGAGGTCGATCTCGTGGGAGAGCTCGGCGTGCTGGGACAGGATCGAGACCCGGTTGTTCGCGACCGAGAGGAACCCGCCGTCGACGGCGCCGAAGAGCTTCTCACCCTCGGTGGGCGTGATCTCGATGACGCCGTCCACGAGCAGCGACAGCACCGGCATGTGGTTGCGCAGGATGCCGATGTCACCCTCGGCGGTCTTGGCGCTGACCATCGTCGCCGGGCCGGACCACACGGTCCGGTCCGCGGCCACGAGCTCGACCTGGAGCTGGTCGGTGTCGGCGGCCGCCATCAGAGGCTCTTCTGGATGTCGGCCCACTTCCGCTCGACGTCGTCCAGACCGCCGCACATGAAGAAGGCCTGCTCGGCCACGTGGTCGTACTCGCCGTCGGCGATCTTGTTGAACGCCTCGACGGTGTCCTTGACCGGGACCGTCGAGCCCTCGATGCCGGTGAACTGCTTGGCCACGTAGGTGTTCTGGGAGAGGAACCGCTGGATGCGGCGCGCCCGCGACACGATGACCTTGTCCTCCTCGGAGAGCTCGTCGACACCGAGGATCGCGATGATGTCCTGCAGCTCCTTGTTGCGCTGGAGGATCTGCTTGATGCGGATCGCGCAGTCGTAGTGCGCCTGGCCGATGTACTGCGGGTCCAGGATCCGCGAGGTCGACGTCAGCGGGTCCACGGCCGGGTAGATGCCCAGCGAGGCGATCTCGCGGGACAGCTCGGTCGTCGCGTCGAGGTGCGCGAACGTGGTCGCGGGAGCCGGGTCGGTGTAGTCGTCCGCCGGCACGTAGATCGCCTGCATGGAGGTGATCGAGTGACCGCGGGTCGAGGTGATCCGCTCCTGGAGCACGCCCATCTCGTCGGCGAGGTTCGGCTGGTAGCCCACGGCGGACGGCATCCGGCCGAGCAGCGTGGACACCTCGGAACCGGCCTGGGTGAACCGGAAGATGTTGTCGATGAACAGCAGCACGTCCTGGTTCTGGACGTCGCGGAAGTACTCCGCCATCGTCAGCGCCGACAGCGCGACGCGCAGCCGGGTGCCCGGCGGCTCGTCCATCTGACCGAAGACCAGGGCGGTCTGGCCGATGACGCCGGCCTCCTCCATCTCGGCGATCAGGTCGTTGCCCTCGCGGGTCCGCTCCCCCACGCCGGCGAACACCGACACACCACCGTGGTTGCGGGCCACTCGCGCGATCATCTCCTGGATGAGCACGGTCTTGCCCACGCCGGCGCCCCCGAAGAGGCCGATCTTGCCGCCGAGCACGTACGGCGTCAGCAGGTCGATGACCTTGATGCCGGTCTCGAACATCTGCGTCTTCGACTCGAGCTGGTCGAACGCCGGGGCCTTGCGGTGGATGCCCCACCGCTCCTGGACGTCGAGGGTCTCGCCGTCGGTCAGGTTCAGGCAGTCGCCCGTCGCGTTGAACACGTGCCCGAGGGTCACGTCGCCGACCGGCACCGAGATCGGGCCGCCGGTGTTGGTCACCGCCGCGCCGCGGACCAGGCCGTCGGTCGGCTTCAGCGAGATCGCGCGGACCACGCCGTCGCCGATGTGCTGGGCGACCTCGAGGGGCAGCCGGCTGGTCTCCCCGCCGATGGTCACCTCGGTCTCCAGCTTGTTGTAGATCTCCGGCATCGAGTCCGAGGGGAACTCGACGTCGACGACCGGCCCGATCACGCGCGCGATGCGGCCGACGGCCGCGCCGGTCGCCTGGGTCTCGTCGATCGTTGCAGTCATGTCTTCACTCACTCCCGGCTTGGGCGTCGGCGAGCGCGTTGACGCCACCGACGATCTCGCTGATTTCCTGGGTAATGCCGGCCTGGCGGGCCTGGTTGGCGATTCGCGTGTACTTCTTGATGAGCTCGTCGGCGTTGTCGGTGGCCGACTTCATCGCCTTCTGGCGGGCGGCGAGCTCGGAGGCCGCCGCCTGCAGCAGGGCGAAGAAGATCCGGCTCTGCACGTACTGCGGGAGCAGCCCGTCCAGCACCGCCTCGGGCGAGGGCTCGAACTCGTAGAGCGGCAGCACCTCGTCGCTCGCCGGCCGCTCCTCGCCCTCGACCACCTCCAGCGGCAGCAGCCGCACGTCGGTGGGCTCCTGCACGAGCATCGACCGGAAGCGCGTGTAGACCACGTGCACCTCGTCCACCGCCCGCACGCCGGACGCGGCGTCGTCCTCATCGGCCAGGAACGCGTCGATCAGCGTCGCGCCGACGTCGTGCGCGGCGTCGTACGACGGCTGGTCGGAGAACCCGGTCCACGACCGCACGACGGGGCGACCACGGAACTTGAAGTACGCCTCCCCCTTGCGGCCGCAGATGTAGGTGTCGATCTCCTTGCCCTCACCGCGCAGCCGCTCGGCGAGCCGCTCGCCCTCCTTCAGCACGCTGGAGGAGTAGGCACCGGCCAACCCGCGGTCGCTGGTCAGGATGAGCACGGCGGCCCGGGTCGGGTTCTCCGGCTCCCGGGTCAGCGGGTGGTCGACGTTGGAGTACGTCGCCACCGCGGACACCGCCCGGGTCAGCTCCCGGGCGTACGGCGCGGCCGACTGGGCCCGCTGCTGCGCCTTGATGATGCGGGACGCGGCGATGAGCTCCATCGCGCGGGTGATCTTCTTCATCGACTCCGTCGACTTGATCCGCGCCCGGTACTCGCGCACCGAAAGAGCCATCGTCAGCCCCGCTTCTGCTTGACGATCTGCTCCTGCTGGACCTCGTCGTCGGCCAGGGCCTCGGCCTCGGGCTCGTGACCGACCTTGATCGAGCCGCCCTCGGACGTCTCGAACTGGTCCAGGAAGGAGTCGTAGGCGCCCGCGAGGGCGTGCTCGGTGTCGTCCTCGAACTTCTGCGTCTCACGGATCGTCGCGAGGATGCCGTCGTGCGAGCGTCGCAGGTAGTCCAGGAACTCGCGCTCGAAGCGGAGCACGTCCGCGGTCGGCACCGAGTCGAGGCGGCCGCTGGTCCCGATCCAGAGCGAGACGGTCATCTCCTCCAGCGGGTACGGCGAGTACGCCGGCTGCTTGAGCAGCGCCATCAGGCGCTGTCCGCGGTCCAGCTGCTGGCGCGAGGCGGCGTCGAGGTCCGAGGCGAACATCGCGAACGCCTCCATCGCGCGGAACTGCGCGAGGTCGACCTTGAGCGACCCGGTCACGGCCTTCATCGCCTTGGTCATCGCCGCGCCGCCCACGCGGGACACCGAGACGCCCACGTCGATGGCGGGGCGCTGGTTGGCCGCGAACAGGTCGGACTGCAGGAAGATCTGGCCGTCGGTGATCGAGATGACGTTGGTCGGGATGTAGGCCGACACGTCGTTGGCCTTGGTCTCGATCATCGGGAGACCCGTCATCGAACCCGCGCCCAGCTCGTCGCTGAGCTTGGCGCAGCGCTCGAGCAGCCGGCTGTGCAGGTAGAAGACGTCACCGGGGTAGGCCTCGCGGCCCGGCGGACGACGCAGCAGCAGCGACACGGCCCGGTAGGCCTCGGCCTGCTTGGTCAGGTCGTCGAACACGATCAGCACGTGCTTGCCGTCGTACATCCAGTGCTGGCCGATGGCCGAGCCGGTGTAGGGGGCGAGGTACTTGAAGCCCGCGCTGTCCGAGGCGGGGGACGCCACGATGGTGGTGTACTCCAGCGCGCCGGCCTCCTCGAGGGCGCCGCGCACGGAGGCGATGGTGGAGCCCTTCTGGCCGATCGCGACGTAGATGCAGCGCACCTGCTTGGTCGGGTCGCCCGACTCCCAGTTCTGCTTCTGGTTGATGATCGTGTCGATCGCGATCGTGGTCTTGCCGGTCGCGCGGTCACCGATGATCAGCTGGCGCTGGCCGCGGCCGATCGGCGTCAGTGCGTCGATCGCCTTGATGCCGGTGGCCAGCGGCTCGTGCACCGACTTGCGCTGCACCACGGACGGTGCCTGCAGCTCCAGGGCGCGGCGGCCCTCGGAGGCGATGTCACCGAGGCCGTCGATCGGGGTGCCGAGCGGGTCGATCACGCGGCCGAGGAAGGCGTCGCCGACCGGGACCGAGAGGATCTCGCCGGTGCGCCGCACCGTCTGGCCCTCCTCGATGCCCTCGAAGTCACCGAGGATGACGACACCGATCTCGCGGGTGTCGAGGTTCAGGGCGATGCCGAGCGTGCCGTCCTCGAACTCGAGGAGCTCGTTGGCCATCGCCGACGGGAGGCCGCTGACGCGCGCGATGCCGTCCCCCGCCTGCGCGACGGCGCCGACCTCTTCCTTGCTCGCCGCCTCGGGCTGGTAGTCGGCGACGTACTGCTGGAGTGCGTCGCGGATCTCCTCCGGACGGATCGAAAGCTCCGTCATCGTTTCCCTACTCTCTTGTCTCTTCGTGGAAGTCTTCTGCGGTGGTGAGCCGGCGTGCGACCCGTGGTGCGGTGCTGGTGCGGTGCGCCTCAGCCGACCAGCCTGCGCCGGGCGTCGTCGAGGCGGCTGGACACGGTCCCGTCGATGACGTCGTCACCGATCTCGACCCGCAGGCCGCCGAGGACGTCCGGGTCGACGATCTCGTTGAGGTGGATCTCGCGGCCGTACTGCCGGCTCAGCGCCCGGGTCAGCCGGTCGCGCTCGGTGCCGTCGAGCGGCGCGACGACCCGGACCGTGGCGACGTACTCGCCCTGGGCCTGCGCCGCCACGCGCCGGTAGTTCTCCAGCGCACCGGTCACCGTGCGGTAGGTGCCGGCCAACGCCTGCTCGGCCAGCGCGACCGTGGCCGGGAGCGCCCGGCCGTCGAGGAGCGTCTGCAGCAGGCCCGCCTTGTCGGCGCGCGGGCGCGCCGGGTCCGACAGCGCCTCGCGGAGCTCCGGGTGGGCCTGGACCGTCCGGCTGAAGCCGAACAGCTCGTCGGCCAGCCGGCCCGCCTGGTCGCCCACGGAGCGCACCACCGTGAGCTCGCCGAGACGCTCGAGCGCGTCCGGCAGGTCGCGGCTCCTGGTCCAGCGCCGGGAGACGGCCGAGGCCACCAGCCCGAGCGCGGCGTCGTCGACCTTGCCGCCGAGCACCTGCCGGACCAGGCCCTGTCGACCCTCGGCCGGCGTCGACGCGTCGGACGCGACGCGGCGCAACGCCGGCTCCGCCCGCAGCAGGCCCGCGACGTCGAAGAGCTGCCGCCCGACGTGCTCGGCGTGCGACCCGTCGCGCAGGGCACCGTCCAGCTCGGCGGTGAGCTCCTGGAGGGAGTCGGCCGATGCTCCTCGCAGATCCATCAGCTGGCGCCTTCCAGCTCCGTGAGGAACCGGTCGACCACGCGGCCCTGGCGGGCGTGGTCGTCCAGGGACTCCCCGACGATCCGGCCGGCCAGGCTGGTCGCGAGGGAGCCGACCTCCGTGCGCAGCTGTGCCACGGCCGCCTTGCGGTCGGCCTCGATCTGCGCGTGGGCGTGCTCGACGATCCGGGCCGCCTCGGTCTGCGCCTGCTCACGAGCCTCCGCGACGATCGCGGCGCCCTGCTCGCGGGCCTCCTCGCGGATCCGCGCCGCCTGGTGGCGAGCGTCGGCGATCTGCGACTTGAACTCCTCCTCGGCCGCGTGGGCCTCGGACTTCGCCTCGTCGAGCTCCGCGAACTCCTGCCGGATCGCCTCCTGGCGGGCGGTCATCGCGCGGTTGATCGGCGGGATGACGTACTTGGCCAGCAGGAACAGCAGCAGCGCGAACGCGAACAGCTCGACGAAGAACGTCGCGTTGGGCACGAGGAAGTTGCTCTCCATGGGAGTGATCGCAACGCTTGCCATCGATTACGTTCCTTTGCTTTTCGTCTGACGCGAGGTGGGGTGGTCCCCAGGTCAGCCGAGGACGAAGACGAACAGCGCCATGAAGGCGAGGTTGATGAAGAACATCGCCTCGACCAGACCCACCGTCAGGAAGAAGATGGTCTGCAGCCGGCCCTGGGCCTCCGGCTGGCGGGCGACACCCTCGATGTAGGACGAACCGGCCAGACCGTCACCGATGCCGGCACCGATCGCGCCACCGGCCAGGGCGATGCCGCCGCCGACGAACGCACCCGCGGTGGTGATGGCGGAGTCAGTTACTGCCATTGTGATCTTCTCTCCTTGGTGTTTGCGCCAGGGAGTGGCGCTGGTGTGTACCTCTGTCGACGCCCGACCCGGGGTGGGTCAGTGCGCTGGAACGGGGGTGGGCTCGGCCGACGCGGCCTCCGCGTGACCGCGGGCGTCGTCGGTGTCGTCGAGCTCCTGGCGACGGTGGCCCTCGGCGTCGTCGGCGTGGTCCTCGTGGCCGGCGCCGGCCATCGCGAAGTAGAGCACGGTCAGCAGGGCGAAGATGAACGCCTGGATGACACCGATGACCGCGTCGAACGCCTTCCACAGGATGTTCGGCGCCCACATCGCGTAGAGCGGGATGAGCCCGATCAGGGCCAGCATGATGCCGCCGGCGAAGATGTTGCCGAAGAGTCGCAACGCGAGGGTGACCGGCTTGATCAGCTCCTCGAGGATGTTCAGCGGCAGCAGCACGGGGAACGGCTCGAGGAAGTGCTTGAAGTAGCCCTTCATGCCCTTCTGGCGGATGCCGTAGACCCAGACGCTCACCATCGTCACCGCGGCGAGCGCATAGGTGAGGTTGGTGTCGGCGGTCGGCGCCGGGAGCAGGTGCGTGCCTTCGTTGACCTGGGTCGGAAGCAGCTCGAGCCAGTTGCAGAAGAGGATGAAGAAGAACAGCGCGACCGCGAGCGGGGCGACGTAGGGGTGCACCTTGCCGAGGTTGTCCTCGACCTGCTTGTTCACCTGGCCGACGACGGCCTCCCACAGCAGCTGGAGCTTGGTGGGGACGTGGTCCTCGGTCTTCCGGGTGAGCGCGCGGACCGCGAGGAACCCGAGCAGCAGCACCAGCACCGCGGCGACCAGGGACGAGATCACCGTGTCGATGTTGACGGTGAACCCGAACCAGTCGCGCTCGGTGTGCTCGCCGATCTTGATGTCGGACGACGCCATGGGCAGCAGGAGGCCGGTCATGGGTTCTTGAGCTCCTTCAGCAACGGGATGGTGGTCATCACCAGGGCGATCAGCCGGAAGACGGCCAGGCCGAGCAGCAGCCCGATGCCGTCGGGCCACATGACCACGGCGACGGCGAGGGCCACCACCGTGAGGATCGCCAGCCGGACGACGGTGGAGGTGATCATCTGGCCCCGGGTCGGCTGGGCACCGGAGGTGATCGTCTTGAGCAGCCAGAACTCGGTGGCCAGGTGGTTGACCAGGCCGAGCAGCACACCACCGGCGATGCAGCCGGCGAGGCGCCACTCGCCGAGCTGCCCGACGATCCAGAAGCTGGCGACGACCAGGGCGAGAGCGACGCCGATGGTCTTGCGCTGGTCGCGGACGACCCGGAGCAGCGACGCACGCCCGGGCGCGGCCGCGGGCGCGGCGCTTCCCCGGTCGGCCGGCTGCGGCTGGGCGTCGGTCATCAGGTGGCTCGTCTCGGTGGTCTGGGCGTGGGTCTGCATCGGGGCGTCGGTCTGGGGGTCGGTCGTGAGGGTGGCCGAAGCGGTGAGGCCGGTCCGGATGGCGCTCATCGGGGGTCACCCCCGCAGGGCGGCTCGCACGCGGGCGACGAAGCCGGCGCAACCGGCGAGGATGCCGACGCCGATGCCGACCAGCACGCCGACCGGCGCCGTGCCGGCGGCCTCGTCGACCAGGTACCCGATGACCAGGCCGGCAATGACAGCGCCGGCGAGCAGGCCGCCGAGGCCGACGAGGTCACGACCTCGCAGGCCAGCGTCGGAACGCTCATCGACCATCCACCCAAGTCGCTTTCGTCGGCACGTCGTAACCCGCCGGGGACGTGGGCGCGGAACGCGACCCATCTCATGACTTCCGGCGACGCCGCGAAACTACCACAGGGCCCGGACGCGGCCCGCCCCGGTCGGGGGGCGGTCCGGGAGGTCCCGGTCGTGGCGGTCGTCATCACTCGGCGGCCGTTCTGTCGTGGTGCTGGCGGGGTGCTTGTGAAAGTTAGCACAAGCGCTCGTCGGCCCCGGCACCGGGGTCCGGCCAGGTGTCGCGACGCGCTCCCAGCACCCCTTCGAGACACGCTCCGGGGGCGCGCTCGGGGCGCGTTCAGGGCGTGCTCAGGCCCTCCTCCGGGACCGACACGGGCGGGGCGGCGGGGCGGTGCAGCTTCGGCAGGAGGAACGTGAGCCCCACCGTCACCGCGGCCATCGCCCCCAGCGACCACCACGTCCACGGATCGTCGCTGTAGAGGCTGATCAGCACGGTGGTGAAGGCGACGAGCCCGGCCCACAGCCACATGATGAGGACGGCCACCCGGTGCGAGTGCCCGATCTCCAGCAGCCGGTGGTGGAGGTGCTGCTTGTCGGGCGCGAACGGCGACCGGCCGGCCCGGGTGCGGCGCACGACCGCGAGCACGAGGTCCAGGATCGGGATGATCAGGATCGAGACCGGCAGCAGCAGCGGGAGCAGCGTCGGCAGGAAGCTGGCCCGCGAGCCGGCCCCACCGGCGCTGATCTGGTCCACGGAGAACTGTCCGGTCAGCGTCACGGCGCTGGCGGAGAGCACCAGGCCGATCAGCATCGACCCGCTGTCGCCCATGAAGAGCCGGGCGGGGTGGAAGTTGTGCGGCAGGAAGCCGGCGCACGTGCCGGCCAGGGCCGCGCTCAGCAGGGCGCCCGTGGTCGCCAGCGACACGTTGTTGATGTTGGCCAGCTGGTAGCAGAAGACGAAGAACGCCACCGCGCCGATGCCGACGACGCCGGCGGCCAGCCCGTCGAGCCCGTCCACGAAGTTCACGGCGTTGACGGTCGCGACCACGATGAACCCGGTCAGCAGCGCACCCTGCGCCGGGTCGAGCAGCCACTGCGTGCTGTCGGACTGCGGGAAGAAGTAGTACTGGATGCCGAACGTCACCAGGAACCCCGCCGCGAGCACCTGTCCCCCGAGCTTGGTGAGGGCGTCGAGCTCGAACAGGTCGTCCAGCACCCCGACCGCGCAGATCAGCGCACCGGCGATCAGCACGATGCCCGCGTCGCGGAACACGAACGGGCCGCCCCGCTGGGAGAGGAACGGCAGCTGCCGGGCCACGAAGTACGCCGCCACCAGTCCGCCCAGCATCGCCAGGCCGCCGAGGTAGGGAATGGGCACGGCGTGGACGTCGCGGTCGCGGACCTGGGCCACCGCCCCGGTGCGCAGCGCGATCTCCCGGGCGATGACCGTGAGCAGGTAGGTCGTCGCCGCGGCGACGAGGAAGACGAGGAGATACTCGCGCACGGCCCCCTCAGCCCTCGTCGGTCAGGGTCGCGCCGAGGGGCTCGAGCACCTCGTTCAGCTGCTCCAGCGACAGCGCGCCCTGACGGAGCACCCGGCCGTGCGGCCCGGTGCAGTCGATGATCGTCGAGGCTTCACCACCGGGTGACGGGCCCGCGTCGACGACCACGGCGACGGACTCCCCCAGCATCTCGGCCGCCCGGTCGGCGTCGGTCGCGGCCGGCATGCCGGTGCGGTTCGCCGAGCTGACCGCCAGCGGACCGGTGCGCTCGAGGATCTCGAGGGCGACCTCATGGTCGGGCATCCGCACCGCGACGGTCCCGCGGGTCTCGCCGAGGTCCCACTGGAGCGACGCCTGCTGGTGGCACACCAGCGTCAGGGGTCCGGGCCAGAACCGCTCGACGAGGGCCCGGGCGTACGCCGGCACCCGCACCGCGAGCGCGTCCAGCGTGGTCGCGGCGCTGACCAGGACGGGCGGCGGCATCTCGCGGCCGCGGCCCTTGGCCTCCAGGAGCGCGCGGACCGCGGCGGGGTCGAAGGCGTCCGCGCCGATGCCGTAGACGGTGTCGGTCGGGACGACCACCAGCTGGCCGCGCTGGACGGCGAGGCTGGCCGCCTCGACGGCCGCCTCCCGCTCCTGCTCGCTCGTGGTCGGGTACCGCTCGCTCACCGCGTCGTGCTCCTCACGGATCTCATCGTGCCAGTCGAGCCGTGGTCCAGCGCGCGCGACCTGCCAGGTCGGCGTGGTCGCGCACGTCGCTCCAGCGCCCGGCGGCGCTCAGCACGGCCGGCGCCGACTCGCCCTGGACGTCGGCGTGCTCGAAGCCGAGGACTCCCCCGGGCCGCAGCAGCACCGCCGCCCGCCGCTCCAGCACGCGGATCGCGTCCAGCCCGTCGGCCCCGGAGAAGAGGGCGAGGTGCGGGTCGTGGTCGCGGGCCTCGGGCGCGACGGACTCCCACGCCTCGAGCGGGATGTACGGCGGGTTGCAGGTCACCACGTCGACGGTGCCGACCAGGTCGTCGAAGGCCGTCGCCATGTCGCCCTGGCGGAGGTCCACGCCGGTGCGCTCGAGGTTGCGCCCGGCCCAGGCGTACGCCGCCTCGTCGAGCTCGACCGCGTGCACCGCGGCCGCCGGGACCTCGTCCGCGACGGCCCGGGCGATCGCGCCCGAGCCGGTGCAGAGGTCCACCACCCGCACCGACGCGGCGCCGGCGGCGAGCAGCTCCTGCGCGCGGGCGACCGCCCAGCCGGCCAGCAGCTCGGTCTCGGGCCGCGGCACGAACACACCGGGGCCGACCGCGAGCTCGACGTGGCGGAAGCCGGCCACCCCGGTCAGGTGCTGCAGCGGCTCCCTAGCCGCGCGGCGACCGACCAGGGCGGCGTACTCCTCCGCCGTCGACGGCGCCACCTCGTCCACGAGGGCCAGGGCGCCCCGGGTGGTGCCGAGGACGTGGGCGAGCAGCTCGGCGGCGTCGTGCTCCGGGCTGGCGACGCCGGCCGCCCGGAGGCGGGCGACGGCGATCGTGAGCAGCGCGCGCCGGGTCGGTGCCTCGCCGCTCACTGCTCCAGGGCCTCGAGCCGCGCCGCGAGGTCCGCGTCGGCGCAGGAGTCGAGGACCGGCTGGAGGTCGCCGTCGAGCACCTGGTCGAGGTTGTAGGACTTGTAGCCCGTGCGGTGGTCGGAGATCCGGTTCTCCGGGAAGTTGTAGGTGCGGATGCGCTCCGAGCGGTCCACGGTGCGGACCTGGCTGCGGCGCGCCTCGCCGGCCTCGGCGTCGGCCTTCTCCTGCGCGGCCGCGAGCAGCCGCGAGCGCAGGATGCGCATCGCCTGCTCGCGGTTCTGCAGCTGGCTCTTCTCGTTCTGGCAGCTGACGACGATGCCGGTCGGCAGGTGGGTGATGCGGACGGCGGAGTCGGTGGTGTTGACGCTCTGGCCGCCGGGGCCGCTGGAGCGGAACACGTCGATGCGCAGGTCGTTCTCGTCGATCTGCACGTCGACCTGCTCGGCCTCGGGCAGCACGAGCACGCCGGCGGCGCTCGTGTGGACGCGCCCCTGGGACTCGGTGACCGGCACCCGCTGCACGCGGTGGACGCCGCCCTCGAACTTCAGCAGGGCGTACGGCGCCTGCCCGACCTCCGGCGTGCCCTTCGCCTTGACCGCCACCGTGACCGACTTGAAGCCGCCCAGGTCGGACTCGGCGGCGTCGAGCACCTCGACCTTCCAGCCGCGGGTCTCGGCGTAGCGGGTGTACATCCGGAGCAGGTCGCCGGCGAACAGCGCCGACTCCTCACCGCCCTCGCCCGACTTCACCTCGAGGATCGCGTCCTTGTCGTCGGCCGCCTCACGGGGCACCAGGAGCCGGCGCAGCCGCTCCTCGATGTCGTGCCGGCGCGCGGTCAGCGCGTCGGCCTCCTCGGCGAACGACGGGTCCTCCGACGCGAGCTCGCGCGCGGCCCCGGCGTCGTCACCGAGCTGGTGCCACTCCCGCCAGGTGCCGATGATCGCCGACAGGGCGGCGTACCGCTGGTTGAGCCGCTTCGCCAGGCGCGCGTCCGCGTGGGTCTCGGGCGCGGCGAGCCGCTGCTCGAGCTCGGCGTGCTCGGTGAGCATGCCGTCGACGGCCTCGAACACGGCGGGCCTCCTGCGGGTGTGACGGCGGGCCGGCTCCGGCGCCGGCGGCGCCTCGGACGGCGGGGCAAATGACGAGCGCCGGTCCCTGCCGCGGGCAGGGACCGGCGCTCGGGTGGAGCTACTTCTTGGCGCTCGCGGCAGCCTTGGCGTAGCGGGCCTCGAAGCGGGCGACGCGGCCGCCGGTGTCGAGGATCTTCTGCTTGCCGGTGTAGAACGGGTGGCACTGCGAGCACACGTCGGCGTGGATGGCGCCGGAGGTCGCGGTGCTGCGGGTGGTGAACGACGCGCCGCAGGTGCAGGTCACCTGGGTCTCGACGTAGTCCGGGTGGATGTCCTTCTTCATGGTGGTCCTCTCACGACGGCCGCCGGGTCGCCCACTCCCGGTGAGGGGGCGTGAACCGGAGCCAGCACACGATTGTGTCATGGGGTCCAACGCCGCCGTAATCGGCGTTGTTCCCGTCCGTGGGTCAGACCGGGCGGTCCAGGAGCGCCTCGACCCGCGACGCCAGCTCGCGCGGGCTGAACGGCTTGGTGATGTAGTCGTCGGCCCCCGAGTCGAAGCCGGTCTCCACGTCGGACTCCTGCGCCCGCGCGGTCAGCAGGATGACCGGAAGCCCGGCGAGCGCCGGGTCCGCCCGGATCGCCCGGATCGCGTCCAGGCCCGAGACGCCCGGCATCATCACGTCGAGCACGGCCAGGTCGGGCCGCTCCGCCCGGCAGGCGTCGATGGCCGCCGCGCCGTCGGACACCGCGACCACGTCGTGCCCGAGCGTCGAGAGCTTGAACTCGACGAGCTCGCGGATGTCGACGTCGTCGTCCGCGACCAGGATGCGCGCCACGCCGTTCCCCCTTCTGTTCTTCTGCCCGGGCAGCCTAGTCGCCCCGGGCGGCGCTCGCCCGCTGCACCTGCATGAGGAGCTCGATGTTGGTCTGCGTCGACCGCAGCCGGTCCAGCAGCAGCTCGATCCCCCGCTCCGCCCC
>Ga0308174_10000956_pt1 | contig 12864 bp, 13 predicted proteins | sample PhyPR2_FD_203894 | JGI IMG/M metagenome (GOLD analysis project Ga0308174, IMG submission 203894) | Soil microbial communities from UC Gill Tract Community Farm, Albany, California, United States - DLSLS.P.R2 | ecosystem: Environmental > Terrestrial > Soil > Agricultural land | place: USA...
CCGAGCGCCATGACGACGTAGAGGGCGGTCGCGACCATGGGCAGCGCGCTCGGTTCGAAGCCGTGGGCGCCGACCGCCATCCCGTTGAGCACGAGCATCGCTCCGGCCAGGGCCCCGGCGACACCGGCCAGCCGGAGCCGGGTGCTTCGGTGCGCGAGGCGCAGGACGGCTGCGGCGAAGAGCAGCAGGGTGACGCCGAGCGAGATGGTGAAGAACGAGTTGACGCCCCACTCGATCCAGCGCACGGCTTCCGCCGCCGCGAACCGAGAGCTCTTGTCGGCGGGCGCCGCGTGCGCCCAGGCGTCGACGGCACGGCCCAGGGCGACGCCGTCCACCGCCATGTTGACGGCGATGAGCGACAGCGTGGTGGCGGCCGCCGCGTCGCCGATCCGCACGAGGGCCGGGGCGCCGCCTGCCCGCTGCAGGGCACGGCCCAGGAGCAGGAAGCCGGTCACCACGAGCGCGGCGGAGAGGAACTGCAGGTCGTGCACCCACACCCAGTCGGTGCTGCGGGCGTATTCGGCGAAGACGGCCGCGTGCGAGTTGGGTGGCTCACGGTGCGGGTGCAGGAGGCCGCCGACGACGGCGAGGGCGGCGCCGAGCACGAGCAGGGTCGAGGCGGCGCGGGCAGGACGGGACATGGTGGACGCACCTTTCGAGGTGACGGGCGACGTGGTGGAGGGGGCGGGCGTCCGGCCGGAGTCCGAGCCGGAGTCCGAGCTCGAGTTCGGGCTGGCGTCCGCGCCGGCGGCCGGGGTGTGCGGACGCCACGCCAGATAGGCCGCCATGAGGGCGAACATCCCGACGTGGCCCCAGGTGACCAGCCCGTCGCCGGAGAGGACGCCGAGCCGGTAGGGCACCAGCAGGACGAGGAAGGGCAGGACCATGACTGCGGACATGTCGACGATGTGACGTGCGGCGTGGCGTCGCACCCACATCCAGGCGGCCATGCCGACGGTCATGTCGAAGGCCATGATCAGGGCCATCGCGTCCGGCCGGCTGGTGAGACCGGGCCAGGTGCTGTCCCAGACGACACCGAGCAGCTGCATGCCGACGACCATCGAGAGCGTCATCTCGAGGTATGCCGTGAGGAAGCGGCCGAGCCGCGAGCGGAGGAGCCGGCGGGCCGTCGCGCGGGGCGCGCGGACCGCATACGGGGTGGTGAAGGTGGTCATGCCGACGATGGTCGGTCCGGCGGGCGGTGCCGCGGAGGTGCCGGAGGTCACGGCCCGGGTCACCCCGTGGGCATGACCCTCACAGCAGGCCGAGGGCGTGGGCGCGCAGCGCCGCCTGGGTGCGGTCCCGGACGCCGAGCTTGGCCAGCACCGTGGTGACGTGGTTCTTGACGGTGCCCTCGGAGAGGTAGAGCCGCTGCGCGGCCTCACGGTTGCTGAGGCCGTCGGCCACCGCCCGCAGGACCTCGAGCTCGCGGGGCGTGAGGGGGTCGACCAGCGGCTGCGGGCGAGGGCCGTCCGGCAGCTCGGGCAGCTGGGTCACCCGCGCCAGCACCTTCGCGGCGACCGAGGGCTGCAGGACGGACTCGCCGCGGGCCGCGGCCAGGACGCCCTCGACGAGGTGGGTGGCGGAGGCGTCCTTGAGCAGGTAGCCGACGGCGCCGGCGTGCAGCGCGGGGAAGACCTCGTCGTCGCCGTCGAAGGTCGTCAGGACGACTACGCGTACCTCGGGACTCTCGGCACGCAGCCGGCGCGTCGTGCCGACCCCGTCGAGGACGGGCATCCGCAGGTCCATGAGGACGACCTCGGGCGCGAGGGCGGCCACGAGCTCGAGCGCCTCGGCCCCGTCTGCGGCTGCGCCGACGACCTCGACCTCCGGGCGGGCCTCCAGGAGCGTCGTCAAGGCCTCCCGGAAGAGGGTCTGGTCGTCCACGACCAGCACCCGGACCGGCCGGTTCGCGCTCATCCCGGCAGCTCGACTCGCAGGGTGACACCCGTCCCCGGTGCCGACTCGACGGAGAGCGAGCCGCCCAGGCGCTCTGCCCGTTCGCGGATCCCGACGAGCCCGAACCCTCCGCCGTCCCGGCGCAGACCGCGCCCGTCGTCGCGCACCTCCAGGGCGACGGAGCCGGGAAGGTATGCCAGCTGCAGCCTCGCGGCGTGGGCGCCGGCGTGCTTGTGGATGTTGGTCAGCCCCTCCTGGGCGGCTCGGTAGAGGGCCACCTGGACCTCGCTGTCGAGCCGGCGTTCACTCCCGTGCACCTCGACCGCGGTGGGCAGCCCCGTCGAGGAGCTCTCGCCCGCCAGGTCCTCCAGCTGCTCCGCCAGCGAGCGGGCCGGCCGCGGCTCGCGCAGCGCGGCCACCGACTCGCGGACCGACGTCAGGGCCTGACGAGCCTGGTCCTCGGCCTGGCGGAGCAGCGCGTCCGCCCTACCGGGGTCGCTCGCGAGCACGGCCCGGGCGGCCTGGACCTGCATGCCGACGACCGTGAGGTGGTGGCCGAGCCCGTCGTGGATGTCGCGGGCCACCCGCGTACGTTCTCGCATGGTCGCGAGCTCCTCCGCCTGGGCGCCGAGCTCGCGCAGCTGGGCGTTGGCCTCCGCGAGCTCGGCCCGCGCCTGCTGCTCGCGAAGGTGAAGGGCGGCGAGCACGAACGCGAAGGCACACGCGAGGGCGGTGCTGACGACCTGCTGCACGGCGTCCGGCATCGGCATGCCGACGTGGACGAACGGGACGAGGAGCGCGACGACCACGGCCCAGCCGAGTGGCAGGAGCATGACCGCCTGGACGACGACCACGACGAGCAGCAGCGTGCTGCCGACCCCGGCACCGGCCAGGTCGAAGACGAGGAACCCGAGGACGAGCGCGACCGCCAGGTAGGCGGCTCTGGCTGGGGCTGCGCGGGCCAGCGCCCACCGGTAGCCGACGACCGACCAGATCACGAAGGCGACGCCCACGGCGCCCGCGGGCACGACCCGGCCGCTGGGAGAGGCTTCGAGCAGCATCACCAGCAGCGCTGCCACGGCCAGCAGCGTCAGCGCCCGGGTCACCGTCTCAATGTCGCCCCGGCTCCCGGAGGCGTCAACCGAAACGAGCCGGCTCGTCCCGGTGACCGGCGGCGACGCCCGGCCTTACGGGGTAACTCCGGGCGCGAGGGGTACGCCATGCACAGCCCACCGCTCCGGCTTCAGCAGCGTGGCACGAGCGGTGGTGCCCCTACCCTCGTTCTCCTCCTCGGTCGCGGACCAGCTCGCGCAGGTGGGTGAGCACGCGCCCGCTGCCGATCCCGTCGTGCTCGAGCTCGTTGGTCACCCAGGCCTGCGAGCTGCCGACCCGAGAGAGGGTGTCGAGCTGCAGGTGGGCATCGACGTACATGTCGTCGTAGTAGACCGCCGCCGCGACCGGCACCTCGTTGCCGGCCAGGCGGTCGGGGTCGTAGAGCCGCGACCAGGCCGGACGCGCAGCGAGCGCGTGCACCGCGGGTCTGAAGCCGCGCAGCAGACGCACCTCGTCGAACATCCACGGGAAGGCCATCTCGCCGGTGAACAGCAGCGGCCGCCGGCCTGGGTCGAACTGCGGGCGGCGGTCCCGTTCCTGCTGCGCGGCCCACCCGATCGGCCCGTTGTCGCCGTCGCCGTAGATCGACTCCTGCAGCGTCCAGAACAGCGGGTTGCCGGCCGAGGAGGACCGCGCCAGGCACTCCTCGAGGAACGCCGCCGAGAGCCGGCCGGGCCGGGCGAACGCCCTCTCGACCAGCCAGTGCATCCGCTCGAAGCCCGGCTTCATCCCGAAGTCGATCCCGAGCGACTGGAACCGGTGCACCGTCAGGACGTCGCCGTCGGGCAGTCGCACGTCGCCGGACGCGAGGCGGTCGGCGATAGCCGCCACGGTCTCGACGTCCTGGGGGTAGCGGCGGTAGTACTCGGCCGTCTTGGCCTCGACGCGGGTGAAGGTGCGCCGGTAGACCTCGGCCGCGCTGGCCTGAGTGCCGGGTATGCCACCCGCGACGAAGCAGGCCGCCAGTCCGTCGGGTGCCTGGCTGAGGTAGCACAGGGTGATCCAGCCGCCGTAGCTCTGCGCGAAGGTCGCCCAACGCCGCCCCCCGTAGACGCTCGTGCGCACGTGCTCGAGGTCGCGCACGATCGAGTCGGCGCGGAAGTGCGCCAAGTGGTCGGCGGCAGCGGCCGCGTCGGCGAACCCGGCGAGGTCGACCGCCTCCAGGGGCGTGCTGCCTCCGGTGCCGCGCTGGTCGACCAGCACGACCCGGTGTGTGCGGAGGGCCTCGTCGATCCAGCCGCTGCGGTCGACCGGCCGCGGGTTGGCGCCGCCGGGTCCGCCCTGCAGGTAGGTCAGCAGCGGCAGCTCCTCCTCGCGCTTCTCCGGGTCGACGAGCTCCCGGACGAAGAGGTCGATCGAGGGCCGGTCGGGCCGGTCCCAGTCGAGCGGCACCGGCACGACGCGCTCACGCACGTGCAGGCCGGGAAGGTGGTAGTCCACGGTGGACGGCATACGGTCAGGCTCCTGTTCGTGCGGGACTGGCATCGATCGTCGGGCTCACGCTGGGCGGCGAGCCGTTCCGCCGCCCGCGCCCTGCGCGAAGCGTCCCACTCGGGACGGATCCGACGCTCATCGCGCGGCCTGCGACGCGAGCCCCTGCAGCATCCCGTGCGACATGACGTGGTCTCCCCAGCGACGAGCGGGGCACCTCCTCCGACCATACGGCGGACCTGGGCGTCGTCGACACCGCGCGGGTTCGACCACCGTCACAGGCAGGACTCCGCCGCCCTGCTGAACCGCGTCACGGAGGACGTCGTCTTCCGTAGAGTGCCAGCCCAGTTCGGGCTCGCGCTCCTGAACGGGAGGTACCCATGACACACATCATCCGTCGTTCGTCATGGCTGCTGGCGCTCGGCGCCGGCGTCGGCGCGGCCGTCGCGCCACTGGCCCTCGGCGCCCCGGCCGGCGCCAGCGCCCTCGCGGCACGCCAGGGCGCCGTGTCTGCGTACAGACAGGTCAACCTGGTCTCGGACGTGCCGGGAAGGGCTCAGGTCACCGATCCGCACCTGGTCAACGCCTGGGGTGCGTCGCACCTGGGCACCAGCCCCCTGTGGGTCTCGGACAACGGCGCGGACGTCACCACGCTGTACTCCGGAGCGGTCCGCGGCACCCCGCAGAAGATCGTGCCGCTCGTCGTCCGCATCCCCGGCGGCGCGCCCACCGGCCAGGTGTCCAACCCCACGACGTCCTTCGTGGTGCGTGACGCCGCGGGGCACTCGGCAGCCGCGCGCTTCCTGTTCGTCGGAGAGACCGGCCACCTGAGCGGCTGGAACCCGGCCGTGGGCGGGACCGGGGCACCCCCGTCGACCCACGCCGTCGACGCCGTGGTCACGCCCGGGGCGGTCGACAAGGGGATCGCCATGGCCCAGACCTCGACGGGTCCGCGGCTGTATGTGGCGGACTTCTCCGCAGGCGTGGTCGACGTCTACAACGGTCGCTTCCAGCGCGTCATCACCGGGGGCAACTTCAGGGACGCGCTTCTGCCGCAGGGCTATGCGCCCTTCAACGTCATGGTCGCCGGTGGCAGGGTCTACGTCTCGTACGCGAAGCAGGACAGCGCGCGCCACGACGAGGTCGCCGGTGCGGGGCTGGGCCGGGTGGACGTCTTCACCCCGGACGGTGTCCTCCTCCGCCGACTGTCGAGCCACGGTGTCCTCAATGCGCCATGGGGTCTGACCATCGCCCCTGCGGGCTTCGGCACCTTCTCCGGGGACCTGCTCGTGGGCAACTTCGGTGACGGGCGGATCAACGCGTTCAACTCGCGCACGCTGGACTTGGCGGGGACTTTGCGCGTCCCGGGCGGCAGGGCCGTCGCGATCGACGGACTCTGGGCCCTGCTGCCGGGCTACGGCACCGAGGGCTCTACCAGCGACGTGCTCTTCACGGCTGGCCCGCAGCAGGAGACGCATGGGCTCCTCGGGCTGCTGCACGTGACGCCGTGACCTGACGTGGCGGTGCTACGGAGTCGGGTTGGGCTGGGCGACTCCGTGGCACCCTCGCCGCCGGCCGGCGGTGGCGTGGTCAGCGACGCAGGGCAGCAGCGAGCGCGTCCACCTCGGCGACCGTCACCGTCGCCGCCGGGTGGCGGAGCATGCCCGTCGGCTCGATCGCGTGGACCGGCTCGACGAACGAGACGCACAACCCCTGCCGCGAGTTCGTCGCGAACGTGACGCCACGGTCGGCGAGCGACAGGTGGGCGGGGCCCGCGGTCCGGTAGAACGCATACCCCGACGTCACCTCGGTGCCCGCGACGTTGGCGAGCGGCGTGCGCAGCCGCCACGGACCGAAGCGCACGAGGAGCTCGTCGTCCGTGACGAGCACCCGTGCGCTGCCCGGCGTGACGCCGAACGCGAGAGCGGGCAGCCGGTAGCGGCCCTCGAAGGCGAACTCGAACTCCTGCGTCACGACCGGCGCCTCCGCCAGGGCAGCAGCCTCGACGGTGGGTCGAGCAGTCCCGCGACGCCGCGCTGCTGCTCCCCCAGATAGGCGTCGAGCACCAGCAGTCCCGCGGTGGCGGCAGGGGTGGCCCACTGCAGCCGGCTCATCCGCTGGGTCAGCGTGCGCGCCTTCTTCTGGGCCGTCGGGTCGGTGTTAGACCCCTCGAGCGCGTCGCCGAGCTCGGCGCCGGAGCGGTACGCCTCGGCGCTCACCATCACGGCGGCGCCGGTGAGCGCCGTCTTGAGGATGACGGCGGCCGCGGTCGGACGGTGCTCGACGACGCGACGGCGGTTGTCCGCGAGGATGGCGATGCCGCTGAGCAGGTGCAGGCCGATCGAGGCGCCCTGCACCGGACCCCACCGACGCCACCCCTCGTCGGCGATCTGGGCTCGGTCCCGTGCGTCGTCACCCTGCCGCGACGCCGGGTTGAGCGCCGCGGCACCCGCCAGGGAGCCGCCGAACCAGGCCGCGTTCGTGAGCAGGTGCGTAGCGCGGACGATGGTGCTGTATGCCGTCATGCGGAGTCCCTGGTGCTGTGGCGCCGGCGTACCGGCGCGTGGTCCGTTGAGGACTGTGCCGTACCCGCTTCCCGCCCCTGGACACCCCTGCCCTGCCGTGGGCCGTGGGGTGCGCCCCCGCCCGCCGCTCCCTCGCGGGTGAGGGACTGCCGCCCCGCTCGCGAGCGACTCAGGCGCGTCGGCGGACCGGGAGGATCGCCGGGGTGGAGCGCGCGTACTCCGCGTACGGCGCGCCGAGAGCACGACGCAGGTCGGCCTCCTCGAAGCGCACCCCCACGACGATGTACTGCGGGACGGTGTTGAGGCGTTCCCCTGTGGGGCGGCCGCGGCAGGAGCATCCTGACAAGGTGGCAGACAGCACGTCGCCGAGGAGCATGGCGGTCCCCCTGGCCGGGTTCGCCGCCGGAGCGGTCGTCGCCCTCCTCGTCGGCGTGTTCGGCAGGGCGCACGACCCGACGCTCACCGGCACGACGACGTTCGGCTTCCGCACCGTCATCGACCTCAAGGTCGTGCTCTCCGTGGTGGTCGGGGTGCTCGCGGTGCTGCAGCTCGTCGGAGCCCTCTGGATCTACGGCAGGCTCGGGGTCAGGGCGCCGTCGTGGGTCGGCACCGCCCACCGGGTCTCGGGCGTGGTCACCGTCGTGCTCATCCTGGTCGTCGCCTACAACTGCCTCTGGGGGCTGGGCCTCGAGGTCGGGACGTTCGCCTCCGGAGCGCCCGTGCCGACGCGGACGGTCGTGCACGGACTGCTCGGGTGCCTGGTCATCGGTGCCGCCGTGGTCAAGGTGGTGGCGGTGCGGTCCCAGCGTGCGCCGGGGTGGTTCCTTCCCGTGGCCGGCGGCCTGCTCTTCACGCTCGTCGTGGCCGTCGTGCTGACCTCGGCCGTCTGGTACATCGGCGCCAACGGCTGGCCGGGGTCGAGCGGCTACCGCTGAACGATCGGCGTGCGGGCAGGCGACGCTCGACGCGGTGACGTGACGGGACACCCCGCTGACGTCACGTTCCCTTGGGTGGGAGCGATCGCGCATACGCAAGCCCTCGAGACACCCACAGCTCGAGGTCACTGCCCTCGAGCTCGCCGACGACGCGCAGCCACCCGCGCATCTCGCGGCCGCGCATCACCATCGGCGTCACCGCCTCGCCGTCGATCCACGCCTCGGCGCCCGCGGGGTCGGCGCGGACCAGCAGACCTCCCCCGCCGCTCGCGGCGACGGCCATGTTCCCGTTGGCGAGGAAGGCCAGTCCGCCGAACATCCGCTGCTCGATGATGTCCTCCTCACCGGCGACCAGCTCACGGATGCGGGCGGCAACGTGCTCGTCGTAGGCCATGGTTCGCATTATCAGCCGGTGCACCGGCTGCAGATCGGGCAAACTGCGAAGGATGCAGACGAGTGCCGGGGACTTCGCGCTGACGATCGACGAGCTGCGGGCGGTCACGGGGTATGCCGTGGCCTGCGCCGAACCTGCCCTCGTCCTCTTCGACAGGGAGCGTCCCGGCGACCCGCGTCCCGCGGCCGCGCTCCAGGCCGGACGCGACTTCGCGGCCGGGGCACCGCGCTCACGTCTCCAACGCGCCACGGCGGCGGACGCCCACCGGGCGGCCGAGGAGGCGACGACCGAGCCCGCCCGGCACGCGGCGACCGCAGCAGGCGATGCGGCAGCGGCGGCATACCTCCATCCCCTGGCGAACGCGACGCAGCTGCGCCACATCCTGGGGTCGGCCGCCCATGCCGCCCGGGCGGCGGAGCTGGCGCGGGGCGACGACCCGGTGGTCGCGGAGTACGTCGTCACCGCCGCCGCCAAGCGCGCCACCCCGGTCGTCCTCGACGTCCTGCGCCGCTACCCGCGTGCTCCCGAGGGACGCACCCGGGTCGCCGTCCTCATGCAGCGACTGGACAGCCTGCTCCGCGATCCCCCTCCCCCGCCGCGCGTCGTCGACGACCCGGGACCGTTCTTCCACGGCACCAGGGCCGACGTGCGCCCCGGCGACCTGCTGACACCCGGGTGGCGCTCGAACTACGGCTCCCGCCGCCAAGCCAGGCACATCTACCTGACCGCCACACGCGAGGGGGCGCCGCTGGCGGCCGAGCTGGCCCACGGCGACGGACCGGGGCGGGTCTACCGGGTCGAGCCGCTCGGCCCGATCGAGGACGACCCGAACGTGACCGACAAGCGCTTCCCCGGGAACCCGACCCGGTCCTACCGGACGACCGAGCCGCTGCGGGTGGTCGAGGAGATCACCGGCTGGGAGCGGCCCGACCCGGAGATGATCCGGCACATGCGCGCGCGCATGGTCGAGCTCGCCGAGCTCGGCATCGAGGCCATGGACGACTGAGCCGGCGCCTCCCCAAGCCGCCTGCGGAGTCCCGATCGGGGCAGAAGGGTCGGCTCAGCCCTCCGGGAACCCCGAGTCGATGCACAGGGTGTTGCCCTCGCTGTCCTTGAACCACGCCGCCTTGCCCATCTCGGCCATGTTGGCGACGCCGTCGTCCCACTCCACGCCGGGCATGTCGTAGGTCTCGAGCGTGACGCCCTTCGCCTGCAGGGCGCGCGCCTCGGCATCGACGTCGTCGACGTGGATCTGCGCGACGGTGTGACCGGCCTGGCCGGCGAACTCCGTCTGGTAGATCGAGAAGGCCGTACCGCCGTCCGTGCGGTAGATGAGCATGCCCGCCTCGGGAACCTCCGCGGCCGGCTTCAGGCCGAGCGTGTCGGCGTAGAACGAGCGGGCCCGCGTGAGGTCGGCGGCGGGGATGTTGGCGGTGACGGATGCAGTGGTGAGCATCAGGGTCCTCCTGAGGAGCTGACATGCCTGCGGCTGTGTGAGGTCGGCGGTGCCCCTGCTCGACACCACGCGACATGCGGACCGGACGGCCGGCCGATGAGCCCGAAAGCCCTGAAGGTGAGGACTTTCCGGTCCCGGGCCGGGCGCGGACCCGTGTCCGTGACGCCACCTGGTCGGGTGGCCGGGGCCGCGGTCTTCGACGGCCCTTCCTCCGCTCTACACCTCCTCCGGCGACGCCGCAGCCGAACCGCTCAGCTGGCGCTCGAGACGCCGGGCGCTCGCGTGGGCGTCTGGTCAGTCCTGGCGCGCAGCCAGGGCCTCGAAGTTCTCGTACAGGGCGGGCGCGCCGAGCTTCTCTCTCAGCTTCACCGCGGCCGGCCCCACCCGCGACCACATCCCGGAGACCCAGAGCCAGTCCAGGACGAGGTCGGTGTCCAGCAGGCCGTTCTTGGTCAGCGTCCCGATCGTCTCGCCCCAGTTGAGGATCCGGGAGACGAAGACGTCGTCGGGCGACGCCGCCTCGGGGTCGAAGTCATCGGCCCACACCGCCAGCTGAGCCTCCTCCAGTCCCATCGTGGAGCCCCACTGGGCCACCTGGACGAGCAGCATGCCGTCCTCTCGACTGGCCATCAGACCCTCCTCGGTCCGCAACAACCCTGCCGATCGACGCTACTCGCGGTCCTCACCCGGGCGCAGGGCTTCAGGCCAGGCAGGGGTCGCCGCCGTCGGCGAGTCGCCCGGTCGAGCCTCCCGGGGCGCGGGCTCACAACCGGCTCATGGCCGCCCCAAAGAACCCTCATCACCGCGGGCGGTCCACTGGTGCCAGGGAAACAGCTACGAAGCGTAAGGAAGCGCAGATGGACACCTCGGTCAACACGGGCTCCGCCACGGAATCGCCTGACACCACCCCCGGATCTCCCACGCACAGCAAGCGGTTCCGGCGTGGCACGCTGGCGGCGATCGCCGCGCTGTCCCTCGGCCTGGCCGCGGTCTCACCGGCTCTGGCCGCTTCCCGTGCCTCGCACAGCACCACGGTCCAGGACTGGCCGGTGTGGTCCTCGTCGCAGGCCCACTCGGGCGGCCAGTCCTGGGGGTCGGGATCCGCACACGGCTCCGGAGACCTCGGCGGCCCGGAGGCGGGCGCGGCGTCGCAGCAGGCGACCGCCGCCGAGTCCAACGGCGTCGTCCTCATCGACACGGTCCTGCCGTACCAGAACGGACGGGCTGCCGGCACCGGCATGGTGCTGACCCCCGGCGGCCAGGTGCTGACGAACTACCACGTCGTGCACGGCGCCGGCTCGATCCGAGTCACGGTCGCAGCGACCGGCACGACCTACCAGGCGACCGTCGTGGGCACCGACGAGGCGCACGACGTCGCGCTCATCCAGCTCACCGGCGCGTCCGGGCTGACGACGATCACGCCCGACACCGACGGCGTCGGCGTGGGCGCGGAGGTCACGGCGGTCGGCAACGCCGGCGGCACCGGCACGCTGACCGCGGCGGACGGACGGATCACCGGGCTCGACGCCTCGGTCACCGCAACGTCCGAGGACGGCACCTCACCCGAGACGCTCGACGGGATGCTCGAGACCAACGCCGACGTGCAAGCCGGCGACTCCGGCGGGCCGCTGTTCGACGCCCAGGGCGAAGTGGTCGGCATCGACACGGCCGGTTCCTCCGGTGGGAGGCCCGACGCATACGCCATCCCGATCGCCCGCGCCCTGACCATCGCGCGCCAGATCCAGTCCGGCCACGAGACCAGCACCGTGCGCATCGGCCCGGCCGCGTTCCTCGGCGTCGAGGTCGGCAGCGCCGTCGGGTACGGCGGCGACGGCTACGGCTACGGCGGCCTCGTCACGACGCCCGGCGCGCAGGTCAGCGGCGTCCTGAGCGGCGCCGCTGCAGCCGACGCGGGCCTGCAGGCGGGCGACGTCATCACCAGCCTCGACGGTCGAGCGGTCACCTCACCGGACGACGTGTCCTCGGCGCTCGTCGGAGCGAACCCCGGTGACACTGTCGCCATCGGTTGGACGAGCCAGGACGGCAGCCAGCACAACGCCTCGGTCACCCTGGGGGCCAGCGCGGTCGCGTGATCGCTCCCGCGAGCTGCCGGCCGCGCCGCGGTGCCACTCAGTCGACGATGACCGCCAGGGCTGACACGAACCCCGGGACGCTGACGACCACCGCGACTGCGACGATCGCCCGTACGGCGCGCGCGGCGCGGCGCCGCACGACTCCCGACCAGCGCGGCAGCACCAGGGCCGCGAGCAGCACGAGACAGCCGACGACGACGCCCCCGGCAGCGACCGAGACCACCGTCAGCGCTGCCGTCGCGAACAGGATGAGCGGTGGCAGCCACAACCACCACCACCGGGTCGGCCTGCCGACCGCCGCCGCGATGCGCCCGGCCACCGGAGCCGTGATCGCTCCTGTCAGGACGGCCATCAGGAAGAAGGTGGCGACGCTCAGCCAGCCCGGCCCCACGATCGCGAAGTCCGGGTTGTCACCCCGCAAGGGGTCCACGGTGGCGCCGACGAGCACGAGGGCCGCGGCCCCGAAGACCGCTCCCCCGACGAGACCGCGTGGCACGACGAACGAGGCGAGCGCATACCCGAGGCCCGCCGCCAGGCCGAACGGCACACCCACGAAGATCACGAACCCGACGGTGCCGGTCAGCGAGATCTGACCGACCACCTGCTCCGCCTCGGTGATCCGGCCCTGCGCATCGGGCGACGTGGCTGCCAGCAGTCGCATGGCCAGGCGACCAGCCGGGCCGATGACGACGGCACCGACCGCCAGGCCGGAGAGCAGCGCCACGGCCACGAACCACACCAGCGCGTGCGCCCGACCCGCGGTGCCGGCCTGTTCGTCCCGTGCCCACGCCGGGACCGCCAGCGAGTAGCCCCGCCAGCGCCAGGCAGCAGCGGCTGCGATGAGCAGCAGCGCCCCACAAGCAAGCATCACGAGCATGCACGAAGTGAAACAGGAGCCGCACGGCTCCGTAGGAGGTTTGCGGTCTCCGCCCGCGCGACCGACACACGCCGGAACCTGAATCCGACTGTTCCGATATCTCCGTGCGAAAGCTCCGGAGCTCGGCGTACGACTTGCCCC
>Ga0308174_10000957_pt1 | contig 12864 bp, 12 predicted proteins | sample PhyPR2_FD_203894 | JGI IMG/M metagenome (GOLD analysis project Ga0308174, IMG submission 203894) | Soil microbial communities from UC Gill Tract Community Farm, Albany, California, United States - DLSLS.P.R2 | ecosystem: Environmental > Terrestrial > Soil > Agricultural land | place: USA...
CTGGGGCTGCAACTGCTCCAGGTCTTCCTCCACGACCTCGAAGCAGTTGAGGCAGGGCTTTAGCGTCGATGGCGTAGCCGAGGACACCGGAGACTTCGTAGTAGCCCTACGAGTTGGCTCGATCGGGGGCCCGCAGCCGGCGGCGCAGCCAAGCGATGACCCGATCGGCTGCTGTCCCGTCGTCGACTTGCTGCAGGCTCCATAGGGCTGCTGTTTGGGTGTGCAGGGTCCCACCGGCCAGCGCCGCCGTCAGTTCCGGGACCGCTGCGGGACCGAGCCGCTGGGAAAGCGCGCGAAGCGCCACCACCCTAAGGTGCGCCGAGCCTGGTCCCTACGCGTCGAGCAGCGAGCGGAGGTACGGCAGCCCAGTGCTTCCCTGGCTGTACCTGAGCACTTCGACGAGCAGCTCTCAGTTGCCCTTTGCCTCGCCGATCAGCGCGATGACCTCATCGTCACTGATCGCGCGCAGGTCCAGCACGCTGCTGACTGTGCCATGCCCACGCCGCAGTCTGGTCATGACTAACCCAACGCGCATTCACCATTCGCGAAGACGTAGCCGCTACGGCCCCTGGCCGGGCTAGTTGGTTGTGGGCCAGTAGCTGGCGCCCCAGGTGATGCCCGCAAGGGTGTTCTGGCCTGACACCGAGGGGTGGAAGTAGTCGATGGTGGAGATGTCGCTGGTCTTGAAGGCGTAGTTGTAGGTCGCCAGGTTGTCCCATTTGCAGTTGGCGAACTGGTTGCACACCGTTGCCAGTGCGTTGTTATCGGCCTGCTCCCGCGCCAGCACGGTCTGTCGGTCCGCCGCGGTGTTGCTCGAGGACAGCATCGAGCGGCAGATGCCGAACCACTGCCACTCGGCCTCCGCCCTCGGGTTGCTGTGCTCCAGGCTCCACAGCTGGTAGATGTTCGGGATCGAGTTGACGGATACGTGCGCGTTCGGGTCGGCGGCGAAGAAGTCGGTGAGTGCGGCTTGGAACTGCTTCTGGAACGTTGCGGTGGGGGTCATGGGCGAGATGCTCGTCGTTGGCGCCCATCTTGGCGCCGGTCTTGGCGTCGTCGTAGGCATTGCCGCGGATGCGGCTGTTCGCCGCAAGGATGCGTAGGTAGTGGCTGTTGACGGAGGTCGTCCCGGCGGTGCCGGTCGACCAGGAGTACTGCGGGCAGTCGGACAGGAGGCAGCCGCTGGAGGTGGAGTCGTAGGCGCGGGTGATCGAGTCCCCGGTCGAGGCCATGCTGTTCGGCAGGGCGACGCCGGTTTCCGCTATGGCGGACGGGGCCGAGAAGAGCCCGACGAGGGCTGTGGCGAGAAGGAGAGCAGCGCGGCGCATTCAGACCCCCCGTAGGCGGTAAAGACCGAGATGCCGGGATCTGCCGTCAGGTCCGCTGTCAATGCCCGAGCCGGGTGGGCCATGGGACCTCCTATTGGCTCATCGCCAGATCCGGACGTCCGCACATCGGCATGTCCGGTAAAGAGCTCGCCCGACCCCCGGGTGTCCGCGTCGCGGCGTTATGACGCACCAAGGGATGGTGCGCGGAAAGCGGCCGAAGGGCGGCGATCAGGAGAGTTGCTTCCAGTGCCCCTCCGAGACGACCTCGACGATGCCGTCGGTCACCTTGATGGCCGTCTGGTCGTCGATGGCGTACGCGGACCCGGCGATGTCGGCGGCCCACTTCTCCGCATCGGCCATGGTGTTGGTCGGGAAGACGTCCAAGTGGGGGAAGATCGAGAAGTCGACGATTCCGAGGGCCCGGTCGTCGGGTGCGGAGGGCCACCCGACGAAGTCGTCACCGATCCGTGGCGTCATCACCATGCTTCCGGCGCTCACTCCCACCCAGACCGTGTCGGACAGCGACGGCAGGAGGTCGACCAGCCCGGACTCCCGCATCCAATGACACAGGTAGGTGGCGTCGCCACCGTCAACCAGGAGGACGTCGGCCTCGCGGACCCAGGGCACCCAGCGGTCGGCGCCGATCGTGGGCAGCGCCGAGAGCTCGAGGAGGCCCAGCGACTTCCACTCCATCGAGGTCATGCCACCCCACGGCGGCAGGCCGGCGACGAATCCTCGCGCCGAGTCCGGGCCGCACCTGGGGTGGCCCCATTGCGCCGTCGGGATGCAAAGTGCATGGCAGTCGGAGACGGGCTTGCCCAGGAGGTCGACCAACGCATCTAGGATGCTCGCGTTGGTGACGCCTCCGGAGGTGAGAAGAAGCTTCAAGATGCCTCCCAAGTCGAGTGCCAGGACGGTGGCATCGTCCGCCTGTTGTGCTGGCTTCGCAATGGACGCCTTTCATCGTTCAACGAACGCCTCGCCCCAGATCCGACAGGCGGGCTGAAGACTCCGCGGGGTCTTCCGCTCGATTCGGCATCGCCAGTTCCGAAGCCCGGCAAGCGGCGGAATGACGCGCCGTCGTGACGACAGGTCGGCACGGTCGTACCCTGAAGCGTCACCGGCCGGAGGAGATCACCATGTGGGCACAGCTCATTAGAGTGCAGATGAAGCCTGGGTCCGATCTGTCGGCCTTGGCCGACGTGCTCAAGGCGGCCGAACAGCCCGGGTCGGGCCTCGTGCGGGAGTTGTTCATGCACGACCAGAACGACCTCGACTCGGCCTTCATCCTTGCCGTGTTCGAGAGCGAGGAGAAGGCGCGCGAGCGTGAGCAGGATCCGCGGCGCGCTGAAGGTCAGCAGGCCATCCAGGAGTTGATGACCAAGGTGCTCGCGGCCCCGCCAGAGTTCACCGACCTGACCGTCACCGCAGACTGGGTCCCGTAGCCAGCGCGCTCCGCCGGGACCGCCTCATCACGGGAACCGGCGCACCCCCGAACACCCAAGGCTGCCCTTCGCGGACTGGCGACTGCCGGAGCCACCGGAGTGGGATGCGCAGGAGAGTCACGCTGCGTACTGTCGGCAAGCAGCGGGAAGACACGCAGTGATGCTTCGGTCGGCCTTCACGTCGTTCCCGCTGACGTCGGGTGTGCCGAGTGCAGCGCCCCGCAAGGGGCACAGCCGGGCTATGGTGCCGGGCGCCCGCACGTACCTAGCGTGAAGTCGATCCGCGCACAGTGGATCACTTCAACGATGAAGGACATCGGATGCCCAGGCTGATCGCTACCCACGAAGTCGACGACGTTGCCCATTGGACTTCCTCCCCCAAACGTGAGGAGGTCTTCGCAGCCGTCGCGACCGACATCCGCACCTTCGTTGATCCCAGCCGACCCAACCACGTTGGTCTCAGTATGGACGTGGCCGACATGGCTGCGTTCCAGGCGGTGATGGAGAGCGAGGCGGGCGCGGCGGCCATGCAGTACGACGGTGTGAATCCGGACACCCTCGCGGTCTACGTGGAGACCTGACACGCACGGCCTCGCTCGGTGCGATCCGCGGCGTGGTCGAAGGTTGAGAACTCGCGGAGACTCAAGTGCGGGATCCAGGTGATGATGAGCGACCTGTTCGGGGTCGACGGAAACAACCTCCTGGACCGGCTGCAGCTGCCCGTGCCCTACGCCGCCCGGACCGCCTCGCTGCGGCGGCTGATCGACAACCTGGACTTCGAGATCGACCTGTTCACCGGCCTGGCCCGAGGTCGCCTGGTCCGCGATCCGGGGTATGTCGCGGTCCAGCAGATCCCCGGCATCGGGCCGGTGCTGGCCGCGGTGTTCGTCGCCGAGATCGGCGAGGTCTCCCGGTTCGCCACCGCACCGCAGCTGGCCTGCTGGGCCGGGCTGACGCCCAAGCACTACGAGTCCGACACCCACGTGCACCGTGGCCGGATCACCAGGCAGGGCTCCCGGCTGGTCCGCTGGGCTGCGGTCGAGTCGGCCAAACGGGTCGGCCCACGCACCCGGATCGGTGCGCTGCGGGACCGGGTCGCGGCCCGGCGTGGCGCGAACATCGGCGCGGTCGCCGCGGCCCGGCAGCAGGTGGAGTACGTCTTCTACGCGCTGCGCGACGGCCACGTCCGTGCGCTCCAGCATCGCGGCGCTGCATGAGACGCCGCAGATCCTCTGGTCGGTCGCGAGTCGTGCAGGTCATGACCCCCACCGCGCGTGGCGAGGTCGATCCCGCTGATTGACCCCGACCGACCGGACGCAACGCACCCCATCATGCCGCCCGGCCAGACCTGAGGGCCCACCACGCGGCGAAGGGATGACCGAGCAGCCACCCCGGCCTGCTCCCCACCGGCAAGCACCGGCACTGATGCGAGCCACGTCCACCAAACCCCTCACGAGGAAGCAGAGGCAACCGAAGACTCCGACCCTCGACAACCCGAACAGCGTGCGCCGAACGACGACGGCGTCAAGGCCCTGGCGGCCGCTGCGCGGTCGGGCTCCGCCCGAACCTTGACCCCGTCGCCTGTTTCGGCGCGCCCAGGAATCGGGTCGAGGGCAAGAAGAAGGGCCGGTCATCACCCTTGACCGGCCCCGCCCCTTCAGGGATGACCTGCCTGGCCCTGGGTTGACGCTGCTGCTTGGACCCTCTGCCAAGCGCCATTTGGTGGGCGCGTCGGAAACGGTCGACTGTCCACGTGCTCGGCCGCAGCGTCTGTGAGGCCCTCGGCCTCCCGCTCGCGGGTGGCGTACTCCTTCGGCCGGACGGCAAGGTAGTCCGACGATGGACAACGCTGGACACAGGTTTCGATCCGTGGGAACAACTCGCCGTCGCCACCCGAACCTTGCTAAGGGGCCAGAACTGACCATGCTCAACTCGATAGGTCCGCAAGGAGTCGGCGTAGCCGCCAGGCGGCGAAAGGACGCACCTATCGGTTGCACGCGGGCATCCTCGACGCAGGTAAGAGCACTCTGACCGAGCGGCTGCTGCACCTCGCAGGAGTCATCGAGGAGCCGGGGTCCGTGGGCGGCGGCACCTCCCGCGCCGACACTCTGGCGCCGAGCGCCGTCGTGACATAACGATCAAGGCCGCGGTCGTGCGCTCGACGGCCAACGGTCAACGTCGTGGACACCCTGCGGGCCGCCCCGACTTCATCGCCGAGGTCGAGCGCGTTCTGAATGTGTACCGGGATTATGTGTACCGGGATTGTGCGCAGGACGCATGGCGTTGGCCCGACTCGCTTCTCCTGCGCGTGGCCCTATGGCGCCCTGATGGCCTCCACCTCACGGATTCCGGTTCGGTTGGCGCCGCTCGCGATGGTCATGTTGACGCGAAGGTAGCGGGCCTGGACCGGGTTGCGGAACTGTCCGGTCTCGTCGGTGGGCGGCGCGGACGTCCAGGTGCTCGCGTCCAGAGACGTCTGGATGCTGGATGTGGACGGCAGGTTGTCGGTCCACTGGACTGCGGCACCGGAGAGCTTCGTGCGGGTGCCGAGGTCGACCGTTAGGCTTCCGCCGCCCGCGGTCGGAGCGGGGGCCCAGATCGTGGCCTTGCTGCCGTCGACGGCCGCCTCGGCGTACATCCCGGATTCCTCAGAGGTCGCGGTCGCCGGTTGGCAGCGTGCGACGTTGGTGGTCGGCGTGAGGTCTGGACGCCGCGTCGGGATCGACAGGGACGAGGCCGCTCCGATGGTCCGGGTACCGCCGGGCGTCTGAACCGGGAGCGCGTTGCCGGAGCGCAATGTCACCGTTGTCGTGCTCGCGCCGATGTGCACGTCGAACGATCTTCCTTTCCAGTGAAGGCCGCTCAGCGTCACGCCGCCGGACAGCTGCGGTGGCAGCATCGGGTCGAGGTACACGGCGTCGGCCCGCCAGCGGAAGCCTGTCAGCCCGTGGGTGAACACCTGCGTGAACCCGCCGGCGCCGGTGAGGAAGTCATAGGCGGGAGAGCCCGCGAGCGGGTCCTGCGATCCCGCCTTGTCACCGCGTGCCTCTGCGAACTGTGCGAACGGGTCGCGGACGAACGGCTCGATCGAGCGGTCCAGGTAGGTGTAGGTCGCACATCCGGGCTCGCCGATCTGTGCCGAGTCCACGGCGTGGATGGCGTCTGACATCGCTGGCCCGTCTGGGTCGGTGCGTTCCGCGTAGTAGTCCAGCGTGTTCGCCGCGACCTGGGGCGACATCGGCCACTCCATGGGGTAGATGAGCAGCACGGTGTCGGCCTGCTTGATCAGCGTGCCCGAGTAGCCGGCGTACTGCAGGAACACCTGGTTCGTCGAGTCGAACGGCATCCGCAGCTGGTCGGCGATCTTCGTCCAGTCCGCAGGCACGTTGTACCCCAGGATCTGTGCCGCCTTCGTCGCGTTGCGGAGCGCGGTCGCCGCTCCGGCGTTCGTGAACACGCCGTCGGTGACGCCGTTGGAGTACTCGTCTGGCCCGGCGACGTTGCGGATGGAATAGGTGCCGTCGTTGTTGGACGTGACGCGACTAGCCCAGAACTGCGCGATGTTGTCGAGGATGGGCCAGTGGTTGCGCAGCCAGGTGGTGTCGCCGGTCGCCAGGTAGTACTGCCACACCGCGAGTGCGATGTCGCCCTGAAGATGGATCTGGGTGAGGCAATGGGGCGGATCGACGCTGTGACACTCCAGGTCGAGGTTGCCGGTGCCGGCGCCCTGCCATGGGTAGAGGGTCCCCTGGTAGCCGTACTCCACCGCGTTCTTGAGCGCTCCGGGCATGGTCTTCTGGCGATACGCGTTGACCGAGTTGGCGATGTCTGGATGCATCAGCAGCAGGCTCGGATACATCCAGGTTTCGGCGTCCCAGAAGATGAGGCCGGCGTAGTTGTCGCTACTGAGACCGACCGGAGAGATGCTGTCGTCGACTCCATCACGGATGCTCGACCACGTGTTGTAGAGGCTGGCGCGCAGCCAGTCCTGCAGGTCTGGGTGATTGGCGACCGAGATGTCGCTCCGCCACAGATCCGACCAGGCGGCGGCGTGGTCTGCGAACACCGAGGTCCACCCCTCGGATGCAGCTTTCTGTGACGCCGCGACCGCGGAGGTCTCCGGCGCACCCGATGTCAACGCCGTATCGACGCCCGCAACCTTCGTGAACTGATACGACGTCCCTGACTTGGCCGAGAACGTGACTGCGTCCTTCGCGGTCAGGTCCTGTGCTGTCGCGCTGACGTCCCGCTTGGTCGCCTTGACGCTGCTGTCGACGTTGAGCGTCGAGGCAACGGTGCCTGCGGTGCCGAGCGTCTGAGTCGCGAAGTTGACCTCGATCGACGCCGCCGAACCCGCGACTGCACCGCCACCGGTCTGCACCAACCGCCGTGCGCCGGCACCGTCGATGAGATCGGTCACCGTGGCCGGACCGTTCCAGTGCGGCACCATCGTCATGTGCACCACCCCCACCCGCGGGTCCGCACGGTCAGCGATGACGTCGTAGACGAGATCAGTCGCTCGACCGCCGGCCGTGGTCCAGGTCAGCGACGTCCGCAGCAGACCACACCCCAGGTACAGAGCTTGGCTGTAGTTCGAGATCTCTCCGACAGGCGTGGCGGCCGAGTACGTCTCCGAGCCTGATGTCAGCCCCAGCGTCGACCACGTCGGGATCGCCGCGTCGATCGTCTTTCCACCCTCGATCGCAGGATCCGCGCCGTACAGGCCGGCTACGAACGCGCCGTCATATCGCGGCGTGTACAACGGCCAGCCCGTCTTCTCCCCTGTCGACAAGTAGCCCATCCCCGTGGCCGGAACGCGCTGCGAGAGGTACCCGTTACCGACGTACGCATGGCGTGTGTAGTGCTGGTCGAACGTCGACGTGGACAGCGTCCAACCGACCCCGTTCCTTCCGCCCGGACAGGGGCTCGCGGACACCAGGCTAGTGCCGGCAGCGCCGCTGGAGCTGCGGTACGCAGACGTGATGGTCCGATCCTGCGGCCCAGCAGCATGAGCACCGATCTGGATCATGAGCGACGCCATCACAAGCGAGGCTCCCAGGACTGCTGAGGTGCGCATGCGGATCTTGAAGACGGACACAGGGCACCCCTCCACAGGTCGCTGCCAGAGCGGAACAAGGGCACGCCTTCAATGGCGGAACGACCTCTACGCGGCTCCGTCGGAGCGCGGCCCGAGCACCTCACCTGCTGGACATCGTGCTCCCAGGGAGGCGCCGGCGCAATACACGTCTTTAGTGGCCTATGCGTGGCCAATGCTCAATCCTCGGATAAATTACGATCTGCGCACCCTGCTAACTGTGACCACTGCTCAGGGCGGGCGCGAGACTAGGCCGTGTTGGTAAAGCCCGTCATTGTGCCCAAAGCAGTGTTGCGGCAAGTGTGAGGTCGGCGAGGTAGGAGCGCACGGTCTTCTCGCTGCGGGTGGCGATGCCGCGCCATTGCTTGAGGCGGTTGAAGCAACGCTCGACGACGTTGCGGCCCTTGTAGGCCTCGGCGTCGAAACCGCGGGGCCGTCCACCTGCCGAGCCTCGGCGGGCTCGTCCGGCCTTCTGATCTTCGCGCTCGGGGATGGTGACCTTGATGCCGCGATTGGTCAGGAACCGGCGGTTCGCGGCCGAGGTGTAGGCCTTGTCGGCCAGCACCCGGTCGGGCCGGGGGGACGTCCCGGTCGACCGTCGTTGACCCGGATGGTGGCCAGCACGGTGGTGAAGAACGAGGTGTCGGCGGCGTTCTCGCCGGTCAGCACCAGCCCCAACGGTCTGCCCTTGCCGTCGACCGCGAGGTGGACCTTGCAGGTCATCCCGCCGCGGGAGCGGCCGATAGCGTGGTCAGGCGGCTCCGGATCGCCGAGCTTCCTGTAGTTCGACTCGGCCCCCTGTGCCCGCCGGAGGGTCGCGCCGTGCTGATGCACGCGCGTGATCGTCGCGTCCACCGACACGGTCCAGTCGACCGCGCCCGCGGAGGCGGCCGAGGACTGAACCGTGGCCAGCACCCGTGCCCAGGTCCCGTCCGAGGACCAGTCGGAGAACCGCTGGTAGATCGAGTTCCAGTGCCCGAACCGCTCCGGCACATCGCGCCACGGCGCGCCTGTGCGGAACCGCCACGCGATCCCCTCCACCGTCGAACGCATGTCCATCATCGGCCGTCCCAGTGGACCTCGCTGTGACGACGTACGCCAAATCCACTGGGCTCCTACGACGTACCTCGACACCGCTCGTTCCGTCAGTGTGGCCAACCACCTGGCCGCAGGCCGGTTGTGGCGCACCGCCGCGCTGTCCTGTACGACGACGACCCATACCGGGCTAGCGCGGCGGCGGACGCGATGCGAAGCCAAGAACGATCAGCCCCCAACGCTGCGCTAGGAGGCGACCCAACAGCTGGTTTCGCGCGGCGTGGCCGGATCGCGCGGGCGGAGCCACCGGCGTGACTGGTCTGGAGGCGCCTGTTAGATGGGTTGTGCTCTTCCGGATCGGGTATGGGATGGCAGGACAAGCTCTCCGACGCAGCCCAGACCCCGCCCCGTTGGTGGCTGAACAACTTCGCGCGGGAACGGGGTGGGCGCACATGGCTCACGGAGCTCTTTGGTTACACAGCAGGACATTTCGGTCCGATGCGCAGAGCGCATCCGGAGCCCGCCACTTCGTCAGCCAACACCTCACGGAGCACGACCTTTCATATCTCGTCGAGGACGTTCGGCTCGTTGCGAGCGAACTGGCGACGAATGCGATGCTGCACGCCCGCACGCCGTTCACCGTCAGCCTGGAACAACGCCTGCGGGTCGTGCTGCTGACCGTGCGGGATGGCGAGCCATCTACCCCGGAGCGAGTCGACGCCAAGGTCATGGACACGCATGGACGGGGCTTGTTCCTGGTTGATCACACGAGTCATGACTGGGGTGTGACCGAGGGGCCCGGAGTGTCCAAGTCGGTGTGGGCGTCGTTCGTGACTCGTCCAGCCCGAGCCGCTCGGAGCGAGTTGGACTCGGCGTGAGTTCAACTGCGAGGTGGTTTGTGGAGCGTGTCGGCGAGCGGCCTTTGCGCGTGCCGTGTCATCACCAGAAGAGGTTGCCGAGCCCCGGGGTGAGCCTGCACGGCCACACTCGTAGACGCTGTCGAAAGGCCCGCCTGCCGAAAGCAGACCGGGCCTCTTGGCCGGCAGACCCGGGCGCTGGGGGAGGACCGGGTCTGCAGCGTCCTCGATGAGTCGCATCTCGTTGGGTGTCCGACAGGGGCCGCGCAGCGGCATTTGCCCACGCTCCGAGACCGCTCCCGTGCTCAGTGGTCAAGGTGACTTGCCTGGGAACATCAAGACCCTAGCGGCGGTCGAGTGCAGTGGCCTTACCGGTTGGTGGGGGATCGTCGCGCGGCGAGCGCCGCGATCTGCTCGCGGCGCATGAGGCGGACCCCGCTGGCGTGACGAACGTGGGGCAGCTGGCCATGGTTGAGGAGGCGCTTCACCTGATGCGGAGACTCGTGAAGGATTCGTGCGGCCTCTGCCGTGGTGATCCAGTAGGAGTCCGAATCATGCAGGTGACGTCGCCAGGGGTACGACTGTTTGGCTATCGCTTCCGCCTCGCCCGGTGTGACCGCTCGCCCGCGAAATAGTCGGAGTGCTTCGTGCGGACTGCAGCCGAGCACACGCACGGGGTCGAACCGCCGGCCGGACATCACCGGTGACCCCGCAAGCGACACCCGGTGCGTCGTGCTCGTTTCAAAGGTGACGGGCTCCAGATTCTGACGATGGTCCACGAAGTCCACGCTTCTACCCGCTTGCTGCCGAAAACCTGGAATCCGGGTCCTCGAGGATCAGGTTGCCTCTCACCGCCCCAGCCACCGCCGCCGCCGCCAGTGGCAGAACGCCAGCCGCGTCGGAACGAGAATAGGGCGCCACAGGATGAAATCGAACACTGCTGATGCGTGAACGACTCGTAAATCCCGGCGTGTGGTCGCACATGACGGTCGAGCGAGCCCCGGGACCGCCACCCTTCGGGGCCTTCGTTCGGTGTGGCCGATGGACGTCTGCTGCGCTCCCCTACGGAGCTGTCGACGTCTGCTGTGCCGTCGACAGGAGCGATGTATCGGGCTCTGGAATCTGTGTCCTTGCGCCGAGTGGGGCCAGATCCTCATCTCTTCTGACGCTCAACGATCCATGCATGGTGAGGAATGCGCGACCGCGGCGTCGGTCCTTATATGTCGAAATCACCAGAAGGCTGAGCTCTAGCTAGGTCGGCGAGTGCATGGGACTTGGCAGGAAGTTGAGCGAGGTAGGCGTCGACTTCCTCGCGTTGTCGTCGCCGGTGCGTCAGTCGGACGGCCGCCTGTTGGGCGTTGCTACGGGCAACGTCTTGGTTCAACAGGCCGGGCAATAACCTCATCAGTGAATCGATCACCGGTAGACCCCCAGATATCGTCTCTCAGAGACGGGCAGGGTCTGGGCCCGAGGCCAACCGCGCTAAGCATTCGTCGGCCGGGGCCAGGCTAGCAAGATGTCCGATTTGGCGGTACCCCAGACATCGAATGGCCCGTTCCCTGCCCGGGCACGGGAGTAGGTCCTCCGGCACCACGCCGTGAAAACAGTCAACGGCGCCGCCCTACTTCGGTTCTCCGGGTCATGCCCGGACTCCAAAGAGCCGTGAACCGTCACGGATTCTTTACCGCTCCTCGTCGTGATCGGCGGTCATGGGCCCTGAGCACGGGCGACTGGCCGGCGTCGAGGCCCTGGCGCGGTTCCGGGACGGTCGCAGCCCGGACCTCTGGTTCACTGACGCGCGCGAGACCGGGCCAGACCTGCGAGCTCGACGAGCTCACGTTCCTGCAGGCACTCGCCGGACTGCCCCTCATCCCCGAAGGCGTCCACCTGTCGGTGAACGCCAGCCCCGCACTGCTGATGAAGTCTGCGTTCCGGGAGGACGTTCTCACCTCTGGTCTGCCGCTGGACCGGATTGTCATCGAGATCACCGAACATGCCCGTGTCCCGAGCTACACCGACCTGCACGACGCCCTGGAACCGTTGCGAGAGCGCGGCATCCGGTTCGCGATCGACGACACCGGCGCCGGGTACGCCTCGCTGTCACATGTCTTGGAGCTACACCCAGACATCATCAAGCTCGACCGCGCACTCATCAACAGCCTCGAGCAGGGTCGGGCCCGCCGCTCCCTGGTGACCGCGCTCGTGCTGCTCGCGCTCGACGTCGGGGCAAGCGTGACCGGTGAGGGGGTCGAGACCGTCGGTCAGTTGGAGGCGCCCACCACCCTCGGGGTCGACCAGGCGCAGGGCTACTTCCTGGCACGCCCGAGCACCGACCCGGACACATGGCAGTCCTGGTGGGCGCACCAACGCGGCCAACCGATGGCATTTCCCATCGCGCCCGGCGGGGCGACGCGACGTCAGCTCGACGATGGCCTCCGATCCGGTTCGACCCCCAGAGGCCTGAACTAGTCCATTCGGATGCCAACTTTGGGCTCCAAGCCACCTGAACGGGCTACTAACCATTTGGCGGGGGAGTCGTTGAACGCGACGAGGGAACGACGGAAGGGGAGGACCTTATGAACGATCCGCTTGACATCGACTTGGAGGACACCGAGCAGATTGTCGAGATCGCCCTCGTCGCCGACCTGATGGTCGCGGCCTCGCAATCCCCGACCAACCTGGACTCAGTCATCATTGACAGGATTCTGCAAGGCTCGGCTTTCGCCTCCGCTGAAGGCGAGAAGTTCGATCCCACCCCGCCGCCGCGTCAGCGACGAGTGCTCGAAACGCATTGAAGGCGGCGTGGGCACCACGACGCGCAGACCGGCGCCGAGTCGTCACCACGTCCCTGGGCTCAGCTTTCTTGGATACGCCGGACTAATCGCGGAGACGCGGCAGTGCAGGAGTCGTACACCGCAGCGGCCGAGCCTGAACTCGCAGTCAGGGTGGCCGGCTGACGAATGAGCGAAGTGATAGTGACGTACGCAAATTGGCGCGTCATTCTGGGCGATAGGACGCAGGGTGTTGGTAGCCGGACGACGTTGATCTGAGTGCCGCATCGACCTCACGTCGGAACCTCCGAGTTCGGAGCTTGCACGCTCCCT
>Ga0308174_10000958_pt1 | contig 12861 bp, 8 predicted proteins | sample PhyPR2_FD_203894 | JGI IMG/M metagenome (GOLD analysis project Ga0308174, IMG submission 203894) | Soil microbial communities from UC Gill Tract Community Farm, Albany, California, United States - DLSLS.P.R2 | ecosystem: Environmental > Terrestrial > Soil > Agricultural land | place: USA...
CGTCCGGATCGACATCGGCGAGCACGACGGGCGTACCCGCGCCGTGGCTCACCTGCAGACTCACGACACCGACACCCTCGTCGGCGTCGGCTTCGCCCGCCTCAATCCCACCGACCCTGACGTGCCTGAGATCGGCGACGAGATCGCGGTCGCTCGTGCATTGTCCGACCTCGGCCACCGGCTGCTGCACACCGCAACCGGGGACCTCGAGCAGTTCAGCGGCGAGCCGGCGCACCTGGTGATGTGACGACTCGGGGACTGGAACGGGACGTGCGGTCCTGGCCGACGCGGCCGGCCACCGCCGCTCGGTGAGCCCATGAGTCCCTTTCTCACCCGACCGAGCCGCGAGCTGCGGCCCGCAGCCGTACGGCGGTGACCTTGTACTCGGGGCACGAGGTCACCTCGTCGGTGGCGTCGGAGGTGAGCAGGTTCGCGGCCACCTCGGGGAAGTGGAAGGCGAGGAATACCTGGCCGGGGGCGACGTCGTCGGTCACCCGGACGGGTGCGGTGACGGTTCCGCGACGGCTGGTGACCTCGATCGGGCTGCCGGGGTCCACACCGAGCCGGGCCGCGTCGTCGGGGTGCATGTCGAGTGTCTCGCCCGGGACGAGGTCGAGGTCGGCGGTGCGGCGGGTCATGGTGCCCGCGTTGTAGTGCACCAGCCGGCGCCCGGTGATCAGCGTGTAGGGGTAGGCGGCATCGGGCTGCTCGCCCGGCGGAAGCCATTCCCGGGCAGCCAGCTGCGCCCGGCCGTCCGGAGTCGCGAACCGGCGCCGGTAGAGATGTGCCTCGCCGGGATCGTCGGGGCCTCGACACGGCCAGTGCAGAGCGCCCTCGCGGTCCAGCCGTTCGTGCGAGATGCCACCGAACAACGGCGCGAGGCGGGCGCATTCGGCCATCGCCTCGGCCGGTGAGGGACACCCCGGGTCCGCACCCATCGCCTCGGCGACGGCCCGCAGGATGTCGAAGTCCGGGCGGGCCTCCCCCGGCGGCCGAACGGCCGGGCGCACGCGCTGGAACCGGCGGTCGAAGTTGACGAACGTGCCGTCCTTCTCGAGGAACGACGCGGCCGGCAGGACCACGTCGGCCAGCTGCGCAGTCTGGGACGGGAAGATCTCCTGACTGATCACGAGGTCGCAGGCGGTGAGGGCGGCCCGGACGTGCGCGGAGTCGGGATCGGTCTGCGCCACGTCCTCGCCCATCACGTACAGCGCCCTGATCCGGCCGGTCAGCGCGGCATCGAACATCTCCGGGATGCGCAGGCCGGGCCGGGACGGCAGCGACACTCCCCAGGCCTCCTGGAACCGGCGGCGCACCGACGCGTCGGTGACCGGCTGGTAGCCGGGCAGCTGATCGGGGAGGGCCCCCATGTCCGAGGCGCCCTGCACGTTGTTCTGCCCGCGCAGTGGGTTGACTCCCCCGCCGTGCGCGGTGCCGACCGCGCCGCGCAGGATGGCCAGGTTCGCCAGCGTGCGCACGCCATCGGTGCCGTGCGCGTGTTCGGTGACGCCCAGGCCGTAGACGATGGACGCGCGGCGCGCCGTCCCGAACAGCCGGGCCGCCTCGGACACCGCGGCCGCGGGCACGCCGCTGAGCTCCTCGACCCGCTCCGGCGGGTACCCGGCCAGGACGTCGCGCAGCTCGGCCAGCCCGGTGGCCCGCTCGGCCAGGAAGTCCAGGTCGGCCCAGCCGTGGTCGAGCAGCAGCCGGGCCAAGCCGTTGAAGAGGGCGACGTTCGAGCCCGGCCGGCCCGACAGGTGGACGTCGGCGAGCCGGGCCAGCTCGGTGCGCCGCGGATCGACGACGATCAGCGCCGCACCCTGCAGGACGCGCTGCGTGATCCGTGCGCCGATCACCGGGTGCGCCTCGGTGGCGTTGCTGCCGGCCAGCAGGATCACGTCCGCGGTGTCCAGGTCGTCGGCCGGGTTGGTGCCGCCGGAAAGACCGAAGGCCGCCGTCAGCCCGGCCGCGGACGGGGCATGGCAGATGCGGGAGCAGTTGTCGACGTTGTTGGTACCGATCACTGCCCGCATCAGCTTCTGCAGCAGGTAGTTCTCCTCGTTGGTCGCCCGGGCCGAGGAGATGGCTGCGATCGCGTCCGGGCCGTGCTGCGCGCGGATGGTGCGTAGCCGGTCGGCGACGAAGGTGAGTGCGACCTCCCAGCTGACGGGGGTCAGGCGGCCGGCGCGGCGCAGCAACGGGGCGGTCAGCCGCTCCGGGGAGGTGACGAAGCCGTGCGCGAAGCGGCCCTTGACGCAGGCGTGGCCACGGTTGACCGGACCTTCCAGCGCCGGAGTGATCGAGACGAGCCGGCCGTCGGCGGTGTGCGCGTCGAGCGTGCAGCCGACGCCGCAGTAGCCGCACGTGGTCCGGGTGGTCGTCTCGACCGGTCCGGCCCCGCGCTCGGACAGCGCCCCGGACGGGCAGCTGTCCACGCACCCGCCGCAGCTCACGCAGGCCGACTCCGTCCACGGCCCGCCGGCACCGGCGGCGACCACCGTGTCGGCGCCCCGGCCGGTCAGCGTGAGCGCGAACGTGCCCTGCACCTCGTCGCACATCCGCACGCAGCGCCCGCAGGCGATGCACAGGTCGCGGTCCAGGGTGAAGTACGGGTGCGACTCGTCGCGGCCCAGGCCACGTCCCACGGCGGCGAAGGCGTCCGGGCCGATCCCGACCCGGTCGCAGACACCGGCCAACTCGGTGTCCGCGTGCAGGGCGCGACGCGGCAGCCGCTGCGCGGTGAGCTCGAGGGCGCGCCGCACGTCGTCGGCCACGCCGGCGTCCCGGGTGTCGATCACCATCCCGGCGGCGGCCGGCGTCACGCAGGCGGCCACTTCATGGCCGTCGGCCAGCACCAGGCACAGCCGGCACGAACCGGTCGGGCTGAGCCGGTCGTCGTGGCACAGCGTCGGCACGTCGACCGCGGCGGCCCGGGTCGCATCCAGCACGGTGCCGCCGTCCGCGAGGGTGACGGAGCCGCCGTCGACGCTCAGCTCCATGGCGGCACCGCCCGCAGGCTGCGCACGGCTGCCGGGAGCCGCCGGCCGAAGGCACACAGGCTGGCCCGCTCCATCAGCCCCAGGAGGCCCTCGTCGCCGGAGACCTCGTCCGGGTCGGCCGCCCCTAGTCGCGTCCCCTCCCGGCAGGGCGTGCAGGCGCCGCAGCTCTCCCGGGCCGCGAACCCCCACACGTGCCGCAGCAGCCCCTCCCGCGAGATGCGGTCGTCGACGGCGACCAGGCTGCCGTGGCCCAGGGACACGCCGGCCGACGCCACCGCGGACTCGGCCAGTGGCCGGTCCAACGCGTCCGGGCCGAGGAACCCGCCCAGAGGGCCGCCGACCTGCAGGGCCCGCAGCGGCCGGCCGTTCCGCAGCCCGCCACCGAGGTCCTCTACCAGCGTCCGGAGCGGGGTACCGAACTCGACCTCGTACGCGCCGGGCCGGGCAAAGCGCTCGCTGAGCGAGACCAGCAGCGTGCCGGGCTCCTCCGTCGTGCCCAGCCGGGCGTAGGCCTCGCCTCCGGCGGCCACGATTCCTGGCACCGCCGCCAGGGTCTCCACGTTGTTCACCGCCGTCGGCCGGCCGAGCAGCCCGTGCTCGGTCGGGTATGGCGGGCGCGCCCGCGCCGTACCACGCAGCCCGGCCAGCGACCGCAGCAGAGACGTCTCCTCGCCGGCCACGTAGGAGCCGTGGCCGGAGGCGACTTCGACGTCGAAGGAGATGCCGGTGCCGTGTACGTCCCGACCGAGGTGCCCAGCCGCCCGAGCCTGCTCCACGGCTGTGCGCATTGCGGCTCGAGCCCGGGGATACTCCGAGCGCACGTACACGTACCCGCGCGTGGCGCCGCAGGCCAGGCCCGCGAGGGCCAGGCCCTCCAGCACGCGATCCGGGTCCCGTTCCATCAACAGCCGGTCGGCGTACGAACCCGGGTCGCCCTCGTCCCCGTTGGCCACCACGTACCGCTGTCCCGCGTCGGGTGCGGCCGCGACCGCGGCCCACTTGCGCTCCGCCGGAAAGCCTGCCCCGCCGCGGCCCCGCAGTCCGGACGCCGCCACCTCGCTGCGCACCCGGTCCGCACCTCCGGCGCGCAGCAGCGCCGGCCACACCCGCCACGCCGCGGCCGCCCCCAGCACACCGGCGAGGACCACCGGCTCGGCCATCGCTGCGACCCGCACCGGCGGATCGCGCGGCTCGGCCCTGCCGGTGAGCTGATCGGCCAGATCCGCACCGGCGTGCGGCCGGTCGCCGTCCAGGGCCGCCGGGCCGCCGTAGCAGTAGCCCAGGCAGTGCACCTGCTGCAGCGACACCGAGCCGTCCGGCGCGCACGACCCGGCCGGCACCCCCAGCGCGGACTCCACCTCGGACAGATGCTGTGCGCCGCCGCCGGCCACGAAGCATGCCGTGCCCGCGCACACCCGCACGTGCCGACTTCCGCGCGGTGTGTGCAGGTCGGCGAAGTACGTGTCCCGGCCGTGCGCCGCGGCTACCGGCAGCGGTTGCGCCCGGCGCAGCCGCTCCTCCAGGGGGCTGCGCCCCGGACGGATCGACGACACGGCCATCCACCTCCGCCCGTCGCGGTCAGGCCCGTGCGGGGGCGGGTCGTTCCTCCATCTCCGGGCGGTAGTCGCCGCGTCGGGCGGCCCCGTTCATCGCCGCACGGTGCCGGAACGCGGCCTGAGCGGCGTCACGGTGGGCGTCGTCGCCGGCCCAGGCCTGCAGCACCGGCGCCTGCAGCGCCCGGCCGAAGGAGAAGCTCAGCTCCCACGGCTGCGGCGCCCGCCGGTTGATCGCGTCCAGGTGGAGGGTGGCCTCCAGGTCGGACTGGCCGCCGGAGAGGAAGACGATCCCGGGCACCGCCGCCGGGACGGCCTGCCGCAGCGCACTGACCGTCGCGTCGGCGATCTCCTCGGGCCCGGCCCGGGACGGGCAGCCCTCCCCAGGAAGCACCATGTTGGGCTTGAGCAGTGTGGCCTCCAGGACGACGCGGTGACGGGCCAGCTGCTCGAACACCGCCCGCAGGGTCGCCACCGTGACCTCCGCGCAGCACTCGAGGTCGTGGCCGCCGTCCATGAGGACCTCGGGCTCGACGATCGGCACCAGGCCGGCCTCCTGGGCCAGCGCGGCGTAGCGGGCCAGGGCGTGCGCATTCGCCTCCAGACACGTGGCCGTCGGCCTGCCCTCGTCGATGCGGATCACCGCTCGCCACTTGGCGAAGCGGGCGCCCGAATCCGCGTACTCGTCCAGCCGAGCCCGGAGGCCGTCGAGCCCTTCGGTGACCACCTCGGCCGGGAAGCCGGGCAGCGGCGTCGTCCCGCGATCGACCTTGATGCCAGGAACCACTCCGGCGCGCTGCAGCACCTCGACGAGCGGGGTGCCGTCGTCGGCACGCTGGCGGATGGTCTCGTCGAAGAGGATCACCCCGCTGACCACCTCGGCGATGCCCTCGGTGGTGAACAGCATCTGCCGGTACGCCCGGCGACGCTCCTCGGTCGACTCCACGCCCACCGCGGCCAGGCGCCGCGTCATCGTCGGTGTGCTCTCGTCCGCGGCCAGGATGCCCCTGCCCGGAGCCACCAGCGCCCGCGCCGTCTGGGTCATCGTCTCCAGATCCACCGTGGAGCACCGCCTCTCTCATCCCGTCCTCGGACACGCTTCCGCAGCGGCCCGGAGAGGGACCACGGGCCTTCGTCCCTGGTGGGGGCCAGCGAACGACCCTGCGTCCGGTTCCTCGGGCGTGGAGGCGTCGGGGCCTCCGACCGCCCACTGCGCGAGCCGGCCGGGTCGTCCGGGCGCTGGGCGGTAGCCGGTGCCGCGACCGGGCCGCGGAAATCGTGTCTCGTCCTGGGGCCGGCGAAGCGGGTACCTCTGGCGGACCGGCCGGGCCCTCCGGCCCTGAACCGGAGCGGCGCACGGCGGGCAGGGTCGGGGCATGGGTGGATCCGTGGCCGTGGGCCGGATCGGCGGAGTGCTCGTCCGCATGCACTGGAGTGTCCTGGGCATCGCCGTCCTGATGGCCTGGTCCCTGTCCTCGCAGGTGTTACCGGCCTCCTACCCGGAGGCCTCGCCCCTGGCCACCTGGGCCACCGGCACTGTCGCCGCCGTGTTCTTCCTCCTCGGCCTGCTGGCCCACGAACTCACGCATGCCGTCGTCGCTCGCCGCAACGGCGTCCGGGTGGAGGACATCACGCTCTGGCTCTTCGGGGGTGTGGCGCGGCTGCGCGGGGAGGCCCCGGACCCGGGCGCCGAGCTGCGCATCGCCGGGTCGGGCCCTCTCGTGAGCCTCCTCCTCGGCCTCGGCTTCGGCCTGGCCGCCTGGGTCCTGAGCGCCGCAGGTGTCGACGGCCTGCCGATCGGCGCACTCGCGTGGCTGGCCGGGATCAACCTGCTGCTCGCCGTCTTCAACGTCCTGCCCGGCGCCCCCCTGGATGGCGGCCGCCTGCTCCGGGCCGCCCTCTGGAAGTGGCGCGGCGACCGGCTGTGGGCGACGATCGCGGCCGCCCGGGCCGGCCGGGCGCTCGGCCTGGTTCTCGTCGGCCTCGGACTGTGGGAACTGCTCGCCCTGGGCAGCTATGCCGGACTGTGGCTGGCCCTGATCGGCTGGTTCATCCTCGGCGCCGCCGCCGGCGAGGAGCAGCAGGCGCGGCTGACCCACTCGCTGGCCGGAGTGCGTGTGCAGGACGTCATGACCCCGGATCCGGACACCGCCCCCGGCGGCCTCCCGGTGTCGGAGTTCGTCGAGAGCCACCTCCTGCAGCGCCCCCACACCAGCTTCCCGCTCGTGGACGCCGCAGGACGACCCACCGGGCTGGTGACGGCGGCACGCGTCAAGACGCTGCCGCACGACCGCTGGCCGGCGACTCCCATCTCCGCCGTCGCGTGCCCGCTGGCCGAGGTGCCGGTCGCCGCCCCCGACGAGCAGCTGTCCGAGCTGCTCCCCCGGCTCGACGGCCCGACCGGCGGCCGAGCGCTGGTGCTCGACCGGGGGCGGCTGGTCGGCATCGTCTCCCCGCTCGACGTCACCCGGGCGATCGAGCGGTCGGCGTTCTCCGGCCCATCGATGAGCAGGTCGGCGACGCCTGGACCGGGCGAGCAGGCTCCGCTCTGGTCCCACCGCTGATGCTGGGTCCCCTTCCACTTCGCGCTGGTTGCGCTACCGGGCAGGCGGGTGGTCCAGCAGCGGTCTCCACGGACCTGCCGCGCTGATCGTGAACACGTGGTGCACCAGCACCCCGATCGTCCCCTGGGGGAGTTGTCGTGAGCGATGACAGCACGTTCGAGCAGCCCGCCGGCCGGGTCGTCGTCGGCGTGGACGGATCCGCGTCGTCCGAGCTGGCGCTGCGCTGGGCCGCGGAACAGGTCCGGCTGACCGGTCAGGAGTTGCACGCCGTCATCTCGTGGGACCTGCCGGTGTCGTACGACGTGCCCGTCAGCACCGAGTTCGACTGGGGAGGCGAGGCCGCCGGAGCCTTGGCGAAGACGGTGGAGCGGGTCCTCGGCGAGGACGACGCCCGTCGGGTCGTCCAACGCGTGATGAAGGGGCGTCCCGCGAAGGTGTTGACCGACGCCGCCGGCGACGCCGACCTGCTGGTCGTCGGCTCGCGCGGCCACGGGGGCTTCACCGGCCTCCTGCTGGGCTCGGTGAGCCAGCACGTGATTGCCCACGCCGGCTGCCCGGTCGTCGTCGTCCACGAGCACCGGGCCTCGACCGGACGGATCGTCGTCGGTGTGGACGGCTCTCCGGAGGCGGAGCAGGCACTGCGCTGGGCGGTCGGACAGGCGCGGCTGACCGGAGCCGAGGTGCACGCGGTCATCGCGTGGCAGATGCCCGCCGCCTACGGGCTCACGCTGCAGACCGAACCCGACTGGGCCGCCCACAACAGTCAGACTCTGGCCGCCGCCGTCGCAGGCGCCCTCGGTCGGGGGGATGCCGAACGAGTGGTGCAGCAGGTCGTGGAGGACCACCCCACCGGCGCCCTGCTGGGCGCCGCGGAGGGCGCCGACGTCCTGGTGGTCGGCTCACGGGGCCGGGGCCGCTTCGCCGGCATGCTGCTCGGCTCCGTGAGCCGGCACGTCGCCGCGCACGCCGCCTGCCCCGTCGTCGTCCATCGCTAGCTCACCGGGCGGTGCGCGCCGGCCGACTCCGAGCACCGCCTCCTCCTCGAGGCCGCCCGGGCGCCCCGCTGACGCCCTCCCTTCGCGCCGGGGGGCCGCAGGACCGTCTGTCGCGGCGACCTTCGGCACTGTCCGGCCGTCGGGCAGGGGCGGTCCGATGAGCTGGTGACCGCCGAAGCCGGTTTGCCGACCCGCTGGCCCGTGATCGTCAAGGATCCGGCGACCATGACCGTGCCGCCGAACCTGGTCGACTACGACGCGGCCTGCGCCTCTTTTGCCTGGGACCGGGCGCGGCGCGCGCTGGACGGGCTGCCAGGGGGTGGCCTGAACATCGCCCACGAGGCGGTGGACCGACACGCGGACGGGCCGCGGCGGAACGTCGAGGCGCTGCGCTTCGTCGGCGCCGACGGCAGCACCCGCTCCTGCACCTACGCCGACCTCGCTGATCGGTCCGCCCGCTTCGCCACGGTGCTCCAGGGCCTCGGTGTCGGGCGCGGCGACCGTGTGTTCTCGCTGCTCGGCCGCTGCCCCGAGCTGTTCACGGCCGTGCTCGGCACGTTCAAGAACGGCAGCGTCTTCTGCGCGCTGTTCTCCGCGTTCGGTCCGGAGCCGGTGCGCCAGCGGTTGCACCTCGGTCAAGGCCGGGTGCTGATCACCAACCGGGCGCTCTACCGCAGAAAGGTCGCGCCGATCCGCCAGGACCTGTCCGAGCTGCGGCACGTGCTGCTCGTCGACGCCGACGGCCGGCCCGAGCCCGGCACGCTCGACCTGACGGCGCTCATGAACGAGGCCGAGCCGGTCCAGCGGATCGTGCCCACGCGCTCGGAGGACATGGCGCTGCTGCACTTCACCAGCGGCACGACCGGCACCCCGAAGGGCGCGATCCACGTGCACGAGGCCGTCGTCGCGCACTACGCGACGGGTCTGTTCGCCCTTGATCTGCACCCGGACGACGTGTTCTGGTGCACCGCCGATCCCGGCTGGGTGACCGGGATGTCCTACGGGCTCATCGCCCCGCTGGTGCACGGCGTCACCGCGGTGGTCGACGAAGAGGAGATGGACGCCGACCGCTGGTACCGGATTCTCGCCGAGCAGCGGGTCACGGTCTGGTACACCGCACCCACCGCGCTGCGCATGCTGATGCGCGCCGGCGCGGCGCGGGCCCGCGAGCACGACCTGACGGCCCTGCGGTTCGTGGCCAGCGTGGGAGAGCCGCTCAATCCCGAGGTGGTCGTCTGGGGACAGGAGGCGTTCGGCCTGCCGGTGCACGACAACTGGTGGCAGACCGAGACCGGCGGGATCATGATCGCCAACCTGGCGGCCGTCGACATCCGGCCCGGCTCCATGGGCCGCCCACTCCCCGGGGTGGAGGCGGCGATCGTCGCCCGTGACGACGAGGGCAGTCCGCTCGTCCGGGACGGCGCCGCGATGCTGGTCGCCGATCCGGATGTGGAAGGCGAGCTGGCGCTGCGGGCGGGATGGCCGTCCATGTTCCGTGGCTACCTGCACGAGGAGGAGCGCTACCGGCGCTGCTTCGCCGGTGACTGGTACCTGACCGGGGACCTGGTCCGTCGGGACGCCGACGGGTACTACTGGTTCGTCGGCCGCGGTGACGACGTCATCAAGTCCGCCGGCCACCTGATCGGCCCGTTCGAGGTCGAGAGCCTGCTCATGGAGCACCCCTCGGTCGCCGAGGCGGGGGTGATCGGCGTGCCGGACCCGGTGGCCGGCCAGCTGGTGAAGGCCTTCGTGCTGCTCCGACCCGGCAATGAGCCGTCCGAGGACCTGCGCCTGGACATCCTCGGCTTCGCCCGCCGTCGGCTCGGCCCCGCCGTGGCGCCGCGCGAGATCGCCTTCGCCGACACCCTGCCCAAGACCAGGAGCGGCAAGATCCTTCGCCGCCTGCTCCGGGCTCGGGAACTCGGGCTGCCCGAGGGTGACCTGTCCACGCTGGAGGTCAGAGCATGACCGATGCGCAGCACCGACCGGCCCATGACCTGCTCCGGCAGATGCTGCGGATCCGGCGGCTGGAGGAGACCTGCGTCGAGCTGTACAGCGCGAGCAAGATCCGCGGGTTCCTGCACGTGCAGATCGGCGAGGAAGCGGTTGCCGCCGGCGTGATGAGCGTCCTCGAGCCCGACGACGCCGTCGTCGCCACCTACCGGGAGCACGGCCACGCCCTGCTGCGCGGGGTGTCCGCCGAGTCGGTCCTCGCCGAGATGTACGGCATGCAGGAGGGCTGCTGCCGGGGCCGGGGCGGGTCGATGCACCTGTTCGATGCGGCCACCCGCTTCTACGGCGGCAACGCCATCGTCGCCGGCGGCCTGCCCGTGGCCGTCGGGCTGGCCCTGGCCGACAAGATGGTCGGCCGCGAGCGGGTCACCGCCTGCTTCTTCGGCGACGGCGCCGTGGCCGAGGGCGAGTTCCACGAGAGCCTCAACCTCGCCGCCCTGTGGCAGCTGCCGGTGCTCTTCGTCTGCGAGAACAACCTGTACGCGATGGGCACCGCGCTGCGGTACAGCGAATCCCAGACCGACCTCGCGCTGAAGGCAGCCGGCTACGAGATCCCCGCCTGGGCGGCCGACGGCATGGACGCCCTCGCCGTCGCCGAGGGCGCCCGCCGGGCCGTCGACGCCGTCCGTTCCGGCGGCGGGCCGCACTTCCTGGAACTGCGCACCTACCGGTTCCGGGCGCACTCGATGTTCGACCCCGAGCGGTACCGCGACAAGGCGGAGGTCGCCCGGTGGGTCGAGCGCGATCCCATCCGCGACCTGCACGAGCGGCTGACGGCGGAGGGTCGGCTCTCCGACGAGGAGTGGGCGGTGATCCAGCGGGAGGTCGACGCCGAGATGCAGAAGGCGGTCGCCTTCGCCGAGGCCGGAACCCCCGAGCCCGTCGAGGAACTCACGCGGTTCGTCTACAGCGAGCAGTCGGCGCCCGGGCGGGCGGTGTCGTGAAGACCAGCTACCGCGACGCGATGCGCGCGGCCATCCGCGAGGCACTGCAACGCGACGAGCGTGTGTTCCTCATGGGCGAGGACGTCGGGCGCTACGGCGGCTGCTACGCCGTCAGCCTGGGCCTGCTCGAGGAGTTCGGCCCCGAACGGATCCGCGACACCCCACTCTCGGAGTCGGCGTTCACCGGAGCCGGCATCGGGGCGGCGCTGGGCGGCATGCGGCCGATCGTCGAGATCATGACGGTCAACTTCAGCCTGCTGGCCCTGGACCAGATCATGAACAACGCGGCCACCCTGCTGCACATGTCCGGCGGGCAGTTCAACGTGCCGATCGTCATCCGGATGACCACCGGCGCCGGCCGGCAGCTCGCCGCCCAGCACTCGCACAGCCTGGAGGGCTGGTACACCCACATCCCGGGGTTGCGCATCGTCGCCCCGGCCACCCTGGAGGACGCCCGCGGCATGCTGTGGACGGCGCTGGAGGACCCCGACCCGGTGCTGATCTTCGAGCACGGGACCCTCTACAACGCCCAGGGCGAGCTGGACGACGACGCCGGCCCGGTCGACATCGACTCGGCGGCGATCCGCCGTCCCGGCACCGACGTCTCGCTGATCACCTACGGCGGCACCCTGCCCACCGTGCTGGATGCCGCGGATCGCCTCGCTGCCGAGGGCATCAGTTCTGAAGTCCTCGACCTGCGCACGCTGCGCCCGCTCGACGACGTCGCCATCGCCGCCACCGTCGCGAAGACCCACCGGGCGGTCGTCGTCGACGAGGGCTGGCGCAGCGGCAGCCTCTCGGCCGAGATCAGCGCCCGGATCACCGAGACGCTGTTCTACGACCTCGACGCCCCGGTCGGGCGGGTGTGCAGCGCCGAGGTACCGATGCCCTACGCCCGTCACCTGGAGCTGGCGGCGCTGCCCACCGCCGAGCGTGTGGTGGCCGCCGTCCGGCAGGCGGTGCCGGCCCGTGGCTGAGTTCCGGATGCCGTCCCTCGGCGCCGACATGGACCACGGACGGATCATCGAGTGGCTGGTCAAACCCGGCGACTACGTGCACCACGGCGACCTGCTGGCCACCGTCGACACCGACAAGGCGCTGATGGACGTCGAGTCCTTCGCCGACGGCATCGTGGCCGAGTTGCTCGTGGAAGAGGGCACCGACGTGCCGGTCGGCACGCCCCTGGCCATGATCACCGAAACGCCGGCGACCGGGACCGTGCCACCGGTTCCGCCCGAGCGGGTTCCGCCGCCGGAGCCCTCGCCACCCCCGGAGCCGGCTCCTCCCCCGGTGCCCGCGCCTCCCCCGGTGCCCACGCCGGCGCCGGATCCCATCCCCGCACCCGAGCCCTTCCCCGCTCCTGCTCCGCCCCTGACCCCTCCCGGCGGCGAACCGCATCGTGCGACGCCACCAGTGCGTCACCTCGCCCACAGGCTCGGCGTCGACCTGGCGCGGCTGCGCGGCACGGGAAGGGGCGGAGCGATCACCCGGGCCGACGTCGAGCGGGCCGCCGCGGCGGGCGCCGAGCCGGCCGGAGCGCCCCACCGTGTCCGTTCTTCGCCACTGGCCCGGCGGGTCGCCGACGAACTGGCGGTCGAGCTCACCACGGTGCACGGTTCCGGGCCGGGCGGCGCGATCACGGAGGCAGACGTGCGCCTCGCAGCGGGCGCGCCATCGAGCGCCGCCGCAGTACCCCCGGTCGCTCCGGTGGCCCGTTCGCCGGAAGCGGGCGCCCTCGCACCGCCGCAGGAACGGACCGCCACCCTGCGCAAGGCCATCGGCTCGCTGATGGC
>Ga0308174_10000959_pt1 | contig 12857 bp, 13 predicted proteins | sample PhyPR2_FD_203894 | JGI IMG/M metagenome (GOLD analysis project Ga0308174, IMG submission 203894) | Soil microbial communities from UC Gill Tract Community Farm, Albany, California, United States - DLSLS.P.R2 | ecosystem: Environmental > Terrestrial > Soil > Agricultural land | place: USA...
CGCTGCGCGCGGGCTCGACGCGCGCATGGCGCGACAGCTGATCGACCGCGGTCATGCCCTGACGCTGCAGCTCTCGGCGGCGATCGACGCGCTTGATGACAGCGGCCCGTCGCGCGATGCCCGCGTCATGGCGAACGAGCTGGAGCAGCGCCTGGCCGCGTTGGAGCGTCTGGTCGACGCGCGGCCGCTGGTCTTTTCGTAGCCGCGCCGGAGGCGCTAGCCCTTGTGGTCGAAGAAGCCGGCGGCGCGGGCGAGATCGCCCTTCACCTGATCGCGGCTGCGCTCGTAGACGAGCTCGCGGCCCATGGCATTGCCGGCATAGGCGAGGCCATTGCGCGTGGGCGTCAAGTCGCAGCGCACGCTGTGGATGCCCTGTCCGAGCACGATCTGGATCGAATCGAGGCGCTTGCTCAGCACCACGACGTCGATCGTCTTGCCCGTGCCGGTCAGCTTGACCTGGATGGTTTCGTCGTTCATGGGATCGCGGCGCAGATTAGCCTGCGCGTGTGTGGAAGGCAATCGTCAGGCGACCGCGCCGGCGGCATGGCCGGACGCCCACGCCCACTGGAAGTTGTATCCGCCGAGCCAGCCCGTGACGTCGACCACCTCGCCGATGAAATGAAGCGAAGGGTGCGTCGTCGCCGCCATGGACTTCGATGACAGGGCCCGCGTGTCGACGCCGCCGAGCGTGACCTCCGCCTTGTTGTAGCCGAGGGTGCCCGAAGGCGTGACGCTCCATCGGTTCAGCGCCGTGCCAAGCTCGCGCAGGCGCGCCGTGGACATGGCGCGCACGGGACCGGCCGCGCCCTGGGCCAAGGACCACTGCGCAGCGAAGCGCGCGGGCAGACGCTCCGCGAGCAGGTGATCGACATGCCGCGCGGAGCCCGCGTGCCCGGCGAGCCACTTCGCCGCGTCGTCTCCAGGCAGCAAATCGATGGAAATGGGCGAGCGCCCGTCCCAGTAGGACGATATCTGCAGGATCGCGGGGCCCGAAAGGCCGCGGTGCGTGAACAGCACGTTCTCGCGGAACCGGCCCGCGCCGTGCGAGACCTCCGCGTCGACCGAAACGCCGGCCAGCGCGCCGAAGCGCGCGAGGAAGTCCGGCGAGCACGCGAGCGGCACCAGTGCCGGCCGTGGCGGCACGACGGGTAGCCGGAACTGCTCGGCGATGCGGTAGCCGAATGGCGTCGCGCCGATCCTCGGCACCGTCAGGCCGCCGGTGGCGATGACCAGCGACCCGCACGTCAGCCCGCCTCGTGGGGTGGCGAGACGAAAGCCGTCGGCTGTCGTCTCCACGGTGTCGACGGTGCATGGCATGCGCCATTCGACCCGACCCTGGACGCACTCGTCGCGCAGCGCGTCGATGATCGCCCGCGAGGACACATCGCAGAACAGCTGTCCCAGCTTCTTCTCGTGATAGGCGATGCCATGCCGCTCGACCAGGCGCAGGAAGTGCGCCGGCGTATAGCGCGCGAGCGCGGAGCGGCAGAAATCCGGGTTCGCCGATAGATAATGGGACGGAGCCGCATGCACGTTGGTGAAGTTGCAACGGCCGCCACCGGAGATGCGGATCTTCTCGCCGACGATGTCGTAGTGCTCGATCAGCAGCACCCGGCGGCCGCGCTGCCCCGCCTGCGCGGCGCACATCATGCCCGCCGCTCCCGCGCCGATGACGACGACGTCGTACGCGGCGCTCACCGGCTGGATCCTGCGCGCACGGGCCCGGTCGCGCGATCAGCGTCCCGTGCTGCGGCCCCGTCCTGGCGCCCGCGGCGACCACGTTCCGCCGCGCGCGCCGGACGGCGACGCGCGGTCGCGCTGGCCGGCCGCGTTGCGATCGCGGCCGGCAGTGGCGCTACGGTCGCGCGCACCGGTGGCGTGGCCTCGGGCGGCCGGCGCATGACCGTTGCGCCCGCCCGGGACGTTGCCGTTGCGTCCGCCCGGACCCTGGCCGTTGCGCGCGCCCGCAACGTTGCCATTACGGTCGCGCTGGCCGGCAGCCGTGCGGTCGCGGGCGCCTGCGGCATCGTTGCCGCTGCGTCCGCGGCCCTGTCCCGGTGCCGCCTGGCCGCGCGGCGCTGCGCTCGTTTCCGTCCGCCGCTGCTGTTGGCCACGCTGCCCCGAAGGCGCCTGGCCCGCGCGTCCCCGCGAAGCGAACACGGGCTGCGCCACCGCGGCCGGATCGGGCTCGAAGCCCGCGATGATCTTGCGCTCGATGGGCCGCTTGAGCAGCCGCTCGATGTCGCGCAGGAACACATGCTCGTCGATGCAGACGAGCGAGATCGCTTCGCCGCCGGCGCCGGCGCGGCCTGTCCGCCCGATGCGATGAACGTAGTCCTCGGGCACGTTGGGCAGGTCGTAATTGACGACGTGCGGCAGCTCCACGATGTCGATCCCGCGAGCGGCGATGTCCGTGGCCACCAGCACTTCGACCGCGCTCTTCTTGAAGTCGGCCAGCGCCTTGGTCCGCGCGTTCTGGCTCTTGTTGCCGTGCAGGGCCACGGCGCGGATGCCGTCCTTCTCCAGCGAGCGGACGAGCTTGTCGGCGCCGTGCTTGGTGCGGGTGAAGACCAGCACCTGTTCCCACCGGTTGTGTCCGATGAGGTAGGCGAGCAGCCGCGCCTTCTCGTGCCGGTCCACCGGATGCACGCGTTGCTCGATCACCTCCACCGCCGAATTGCGCGGCGTGACCTGGATCATCTGCGGGCTGTCGAGCAGCCGGTCGGCCAGCGCCTTGATGTCGTCGGAGAACGTGGCGGAGAACAGCAGGTTCTGCCGCCGGGAGGGCAGCAGCGCCATCACGCGCTTGATGTCCGGGATGAAGCCCATGTCGAGCATGCGGTCGGCTTCGTCGAGCACGAAGATCTCGACGGACGAGAAGTCGATCCGGCCTTCGTGATGATGGTCGAGCAGGCGTCCGGGCGTGGCGACCAGGATGTCGACGCCGCGGCGCAGCTGCGCGATCTGCGGGCCGAACCCCACCCCGCCGAACAGCGCGTACGACGTGACCTTGAGGTGCTTGCCGTAGGTCTTGACCGACGCTTCCACCTGCGCGGCGAGCTCGCGCGTGGGCGTGAGGATCAGCGCGCGCAGCGGCTTGCGGCCGCTCTTTGCATGGGTGGGGGTGGTCGACAGCCGTTGCAGCATCGGCAGGACGAAGCCCGCGGTCTTGCCGGTGCCCGTCTGGGCGCCAGCCATCAGGTCGCCGCCCGCGAGGACGGCAGGAATGGCCTGCGCCTGGATCGGCGTGGGCACGGTATAGCCTTGTTCGGCGACGGCGCGCAGCAGCGCACCGGACAGCCCGAGCGAATCGAACGTCATGGCAGCTTTCGTGAGTGCTCGGCTATACGCACTCGATCGAGCGGCCAGTCACAGCCAAACGGGGGAAACAGCGAAGATCGGAATCGACTGCGGCAAGGGGACTGGAGCAAATCGCCGCAGCCGCATTGTAGCACGGCTCGAGCCTGAACGACGGACGATTGCCGGTTTGCCGCAAGGTGCAGCTGCTCCCCGGCCCTCGCGGTCGTGTCGGCCCCCGCTGCCGCCAAGCTCAAGGGCCCGCGCGTGGCGCGACGCCGGACAGGAAGGCGAGCACCGCTGCGTTGAACACGGCGGGATTCTCGCGGTTCATCGCGTGTGCCGCGTCGGGGACGACCACGACGGGCGGTGGTGGATCGTACAGGCCGCGGAGCGCATGGAGCATGATCGCGTAGCGCGCCGGGCTGCGTGCGCCCGTGACGAGCAGCAGGGGCATCGTCAGTGCACGAAGCGCCGCTACGGTGAAGCGCGGACGCTCCGCGCAATGGGGTCCGGTCGCGATGTTGTCCAGCAGGATCGCCTTCTGCTCCGGCCTGCGCCGGTCCCACGCGCCCGGTCCGCCGAGCGCATCGACGAACGCGCGCGCCGCGCGTTCGGCATCGCCCTGCGCGAGATCTGCGGCGAGCGCAGCGAACATCGTCGACGACTCCGTCGCCATGGCGCGACCTTCGGCCGTATCCGGCAGCAGGGCTTCCAGACCACCGGGGTCGGCAAGCACGAGGCTCTGCACATGGGCAGGATGTGTGAGCGCGAGCTGCAGCGCGACCGCACCACCGCGCGAATGGCCGACGACATGCATCGGGCCGAGCGCCCGCTGGTCGATGAACCCGGCGAGATCCGCGACGTGGCGCGCGACCGTGAAGGTGCCGCCCCTGCCGTCCCACCGCTCGGGCCAGCAGTGACGCAGGCTGACCGCGATCGTGCGGAAGTGGCCGGCAAACGCAGGCATCTGGTTCTGCCAGGCCCGCAAGTCGTTGACCGACCCATGCACGAGCAGCAGCGGCGGGCCGCTGCCCCGTTCATCGAACGCAAGCGGGTAGCCGGCGACCACGGCGGTTCTCATGATGCGTCGGCCAGCGTCAACGGCGCGTCGGGAAACCATGCCGGCGGCCCGGCGTCGAACGCACAGGCGCCCATGGGCAGCGAGGATGCATGCAACGCAAGATGCTTCGTTTCGGCAAGGGCTTCCACGTGGTGCTCGGCAACCGCAGCTCGCAGGCGGCTCAGATGGTCATCGCACCTGGCAAGGCCGAGGGCGACGCCACCAACCGCCATCACGGGGCCGATCAGTGGCTCTTCGTGGTGAGCGGCTCGGGTGTGGCCACGGTCAACCGCCGCCGCTACAAGCTCGCCAGCGGCACATTGCTGCTCATCGAGCGCGACGATCGGCACGAGATCCGCAACACGGGCCGCGACCCGCTCAAGACGCTCAACTTCTATGTGCCGCCCGCGTACACCGCGGACGGCGATGAACGAGCAGCGGCCAAGCCTGCCGACGCCGGCTCATAGCGCATCAGTCGGTGAGCGAACGATAGACCTCGACGCGCGCCTGGCCGTCGACCAGGCCTTCGCTCTCGCGCCGCTGCCGGAACGACGCGAGGTGCGGCGCCTTGCGATGCGCCTCGAATGCGGCATCGTCGACATACGTCTCGTAGAACACGAATGCATCGGGGTCGCGCGTCGACCGATGCGGACGATACACGAGACACCCGGGCTCGCTGGCGCGCACGACGCGCGCCTGTTCCACGAGCAGGGCAGCCAATGCGTCGCCCTTGCCGGGAGCCGCGCGCAGATGGGCGACGACGGTCAGGATGCCAGGCATCGTTCGAATCCTTGGTCGAGGTGACCGGCGCCGGCCGATCGGATCCCGCACTGTGCCATCAAGGTGCGGCGGATCGCCAGCGCCGCGACCACGCACCGTTATGATGAGACGTGGGACGCACGTCCCGTTCGCATCCAGGGGCACGCATGAGCAACGAATCCACCAGCAACGACGCCGCCTTGCGCAGGCAGGCAGCCGATCGGCTGGCCGAGCGTTTTTCGATGGCGGGCCGCCGCGCGTTGGTGACGGGTGGCAGCGTCAGCATCGGGCGCTCGATCGCGCTGGCGTTGGCCGATGCCGGAGCCGACGTCGCCATTCATCACGCGGCCGCAGCCGACGCCGCGTTCGGTAAACCCGCCGCCGCCGAAGAGACCGCGGGGCTGATCCGTACGCGCGGCCGGCGTTCAGCGCTCATCGAGGCCGACTTCGAGAAGCCCGGTGAAGCGCGTCGAACGGTCGAAGCGGCATCACAGGCGCTGGGTGGCGTGGACGTGCTCGTGGTGTGCGCGTCGATCCAGTATCGAACGCCGTTCGAAGAGGTCATGGCCGAGCAGATGGAGCGCCAGATCCAGATCAACTTCCGCGCTTCGGTCGAGCTGCTCCAGGCGGCGCTGCCGGCCATGAAGGAACGCGGCTGGGGACGCGTGCTCACGATCGGCAGCGTCAACCAGACGACGCCCGAAGCGCAGCTGTCCATTTACGCCGCGCTCAAGAGCGCCCAGCACAATCTCGCCATCAACCTGGCGCGCCAGTACGCGCCGTTCGGCGTCACGGTGAACAACCTATCGCCTGGGCTCATCGCGACGGAGCGCAACAAGTGGCGGCGCGTCGACCCGCAGGATTGGGCGGCCATCGAGCGCGGATCGAGCCCCATGAGTCGCGCCGGAACGCCCGATGAGATGGCGGGTGCTGCGCTCTTGCTGTGCTCGGAGGCCGGCAGCTTCATCACCGGCGCGGATCTGCAGGCCACCGGCGGGCGGCACCTGTAGCAGGACGCGCGCGTAAAGACCCCGGGTTGCGCGGCGGCATGCGTCGCGGCGCGCCGCGACGCAACCAGCCCCGCCTCACCCGCCGAAGCGCGGCTCCGGCAGGCCGCCAACGTCCAGCCGCACGCTGAAGAGCGAACCGGCGAGCGGTTGCTGCTCGAGGTCTTCTGGCGTGAGGCGCTGCCGCGCGGTGGTGACGAACAGCGTGCGGAGGTCGTCGCCACCGAAGGCGCAGGCCGTCACTTGCGTCGCGGGGATGTCGATGATGCGGTCGACCCGGCCCTGCGGCGTGATGCGCGCCACGCAGCCGCCGCGATAGCGCGCCGTCCAGACGCAGCCGTCGGCATCCACCGTCGCGCCATCCGGCTTGCCCGGCAGGACGTCGTCCTCCATCAGGATGCGCATCGCGCCGAGCCGTCCTTGGTCCGCATCGAAATCGTAGGCGCGAATGCGGCCGTCCCGCGTGTCCGCGAAGTACATGGTGCGGTCGTCCGGGCTCCAGGAGAGCGCGTTGGGCACCGTGATGTCGGACATCACGCGCGCACACGCCAGGTCGGGCGTGATGCAATACAGCGATCCCGTCGTCGCGAGCCCGTAGTCGCGCATCGTGCCGGTCCACAGGCGGCCCCGCCGGTCGCACTTGCTGTCGTTCAGCCGGTTGCCGAGCGATTCGGGCTCGGGAGACACCAGCGGCTGCAGGTCGCTGCTCACCGGATCGAATGCGAACACACCCGTCCGCATGGCGAGCAGGACGCCGCTGTCCGCCAGCACGACCGCCCCGCACAGGTCCGGCAACCGCCACTGCGCCATCGCACCGGTCGCGGGATCCAAGCGTCGCAGCGCGGGTGCGCGAATGTCCACCCAATAGAGCGCACGCTCGCGCGGGCACCACATCGGCGACTCACCGAGGATGTCGAAACCGTCGGCGGCGCGCTCGACGTCGGCTGAACTGCGATCGGGCAGGCTCATGATCAGGTGGTCTCCCGCAAAACGACTTCGAAGCCGAGGTCGACGGCGCGCGGGTCGACCGCCATGCCGGCCAGGCGGCCGCAGAGCATCGCCGCTGCGCGCCGACCCATCTCGTAGCGCGGCATGCGCACCGTCGTGAGGCTCGGCACGCACTGGGACGCGATCTCCTGGTCATCCATGCCACAGATCGCAAGACGACGTGGAACCGCCAGGCGCCGGCGCTGCGCCTCGAACAGCGCGCCAATGGCGATGACGTCGCTCGTGCAGAACACCGCGTCGACCTGCGGCTCGCGCCCGAGCAGCTCGCGCAGGCCCGACGCTCCGCCGCGATAGCTCAGATCCACCTCGACCTGGAGCGCGTCGCGCACGCCCAGCTTCCTGTCGCGCAGGCCTTTGCAATATCCTGCGTGACGATCGCGCACGCGATCGATGGCCTCGCGACTCTGCTGTCCGATGTAGCCGATCGTGCGCCGGCCGCTCGCCACGAGGGCATGGGTCATCGCACGCGCGGCTTCGACGTTGGAGTACCCGACGACCATGTCGATCGGCGAATGGGTGAGATTGCCGGTCTCCACCACGGGTATGCCCGCAGCGTCGAGCATCCTGCGGGTGCCTGCCGTGTGGGTGGTGCCGGTCAGGTAGATCGCATCGGGACGCCGCGCGAGGAACGCGGCGACCAGCGCCTCTTCCTCCTTCGGCGAGAAGCCGCTGTTCGCAAGGAGCAGGTGCAGGCCTTCGTCGTCGAGCACCTCGGTCATGCCGCGAACCACTTCGGCGACGATCGAGTGCGTCACGCTCGGGATCACCGCGGCGATGATGCCGGACCGCCGCGATTTGAGGCTGCCGGCGACGAGATTCGGCACGTAGCCCGTCGCTTCGATCGCGGAGAGCACGCGCTCGCGCGTCGCTTCGGCCACGCGCGCCGGCTCGCGCAGCACGCGCGAGACGGTGATGACGGACACGCCTGCCACGCGGGCGACGTCCTCCATCCGCCATGGCGCGCGCCGGTCGCGCGACGCGGTTGGAGTAACCTCGGGCCGGCGTTCGGGTGCGATTGACACCCCTGGATGGTAACGTTAGCATCGTCGGGGATCAACACGGGCGCGCGGCACGAGACCGCCGACCGGCCCGAAGCGAGGAGGAGTCGACATGCAGCGATGGATGCGCAATCTTGCGGCGGCGTTGCTCGGTCTGGCGTGCGTCATCGCCGTCGGATCCGCGACCGCGCAAAAAACCGTCAATCTCACCTTCCGTTTCAACGACACGGAAGAAAAGGAGATGCGCGCGGCGCTCGACGAATTCGAGAAGCGCAATCCGGGGATCAAGGTCGCGTTGCAGCGGATCGGCTGGCGTGACGCGCGCGATCAATACTTGCGCGAGGCCGCCGCGGGCCAGGGACCGGACGTCGTGCACGTGGCGCAAGTGTGGGTCAAGGAGATGGGCGACGCCGGCGCTCTGCTGCCGCTCAACGACCTGATGAAGCAGGCGCCGCTGCCCAACGCCGGCGGCTTCAACGACTTCGTCGCACGCGAGCTCGCGCAGAACAAGCAAGGGCAGATCTTCGGCCTGCCCTGGACCACCGACACCTGGGCCATGGTCTACCGCACCGACGTGCTGAAGGAAGCGGGCATCACCAAGCTGCCCGACACCTGGGCGGAGCTGCACGATGCCAGCGCGCAGATCACCAAGCGCACCGGCAAGGCGGGCTTCGGCTTTCCCGCCGGCGGCTCGGCGTCGGGCGCCATATGGTTCCTCGCCAATTATTACTGGTGGTCCAACGGCAAGGCCATGGTGGTGCAGAAGCCCGATGGCTCGTACGGCATGAACCTCACCGCGGCCGACATCGCCGACTCGATGCGCTACTTCAAGTCGTTTCTCACCGAAGGACACAACCCGACCTCGAACCTCAGCGCCAGCGACGCGCACGATCCCGCGATCCTGCAGGCGCTCGTCACCGGCAAGCAGGGCATCGGCACGATGCCGCCCAACACGTACAAGCAGGTGCTCGAGACCTACGCTGCCGCCAACCCGGGCAAGCCGCTGCCATTCGTGTCCGGACCGTTCCCGAAGGGCAGCGTCACGCGCACGTCGAACATCGGCGGGCGCATGCTCGGCATCAACGTCAACTCGAAGAATCCCGCGGAGGCGTGGAAGCTCGTCGAGTACCTGGCCTCGGAGCCCATCTTCACGAAGTACTACACCACGCAGTTTCCGGCGCAGACGTCGCTGCTGAAGAAGGTCGACTTCGGCAAGGAGATGCAGGGCTTCGCCGAGCAGCTCGGCTATGCGCGCACGTGGGGACCCTACTCCGACGGTCCGGCGCCGATCGGCGCGATGTGGAACGCCACCGGTCGCGCCTTCAGCGCCGCGTTGTCGGGCCAGCGTACCGAGCAGCAGGCCGCCGAGGAGCTGCTGGACAACGTCGCCAAGCTGATGAAGACCCGGGGACAGTAGCAGCGCCGCCCGCAGCGCCGCGGACGTCGACGACGCCATGCGAGGTGGCCGACGCTTCGTCGCGCTCATGCTGGCGCCCGCGCTGGTCATCCTCGCGGCGTTCTACGCGTATCCCACGCTGCAGAACCTCGCGCTCAGCTTCACCGACCTGTCGCTGCTGCGCCTCAAGCGCGGCGGCAACTGGGTCGGGCTCGACAACTACCGCGAGTTCCTCGCGAGCCCGGACTTCGGGCATATCCTGTTCAACACGGTGATCTGGCTCACCGCCTTGTCGGTGGTCCTGCGCCTGCTCATCGGCCTCGGCATGGCGCTCCTGCTGCATTCACCCGTGCTGCGCCGCATGCGCCTCAGCACGGTGGCGAAGCTCGCCATCCTCGTGCCGTGGGCGACGCCGCCCATCGTGGCCGTGGTGATCTGGCGGTGGATGCTCGATGCGCAGAACGGCATCGTCAATGCCGTGCTCCTGCGCCTCGGCATCGTCGACAACCCCGTCGCGTTCCTCGCCAACCTGCGCACGGTGTGGCCGTCGATCGTCACGATCATCGTGTGGAATACCGTGCCGCTGGTCGCGCTGTCGCTGCTGGCGAGCCTGCAGTCCATTCCCGACGAGCTCAACGAGGCCGCGGCGCTCGATGGCGCATCGCGCTGGCAGCAATTCCGTCACATCACGCTGCCGTTCCTCGTGCCCACCATCACGGTGCTCACCCTGATGTCGGTCTTCTGGACCTTCAACAACTTCGTGTACGTGTGGCTTGCCACCGGTGCCGGGCCGGGCACCTACACGAACGTGCTCGCCACCGAGGTCTACATCAAGGCCTTCGTGGACTTTCGCGTCGGCTACAGCTCGGCGGTTGGCATGGTGATGGCGCTCATCATGGCGATCTTCGGGGTCGTCTATTACCGCCTGGTCGCGCCGCGCGAGCTCGCGAGCAGTCTATGAGCCCGAAGGGCCGCCCCGAGGGCGAATTGATCCTGCAGCGCGCAGCGCGGAGGGTAGTCCGCTGACCACGCTTTCCATGGATGTCGGCGCGAACCGCGCGCCGGTTCGGCAGCCTGGCGGCGGGCGCCGAGCGAAGCCGCTCGTCACGATGCTCGTGCTCCTGGCGATCGGCCTCGCGCTGTTCGCCATGCTGTTCCCGGTCGCCTACATCCTGTACGGCTCGTTCAAGACCGCCGGCGGCATGCTTGGCGATACGGGCGGGCTCACGTTGGCCAACTACCGGCGCATCTTCGCGTCCGGCTTCGTGCAATTCACGTTGAACAGCCTGACGATCTGCATCGCCGCGACGGTCGTCTCGACCATCGTGTCGGTGTGCGCTGCGTACGTCTTTTCGCGTCATGCGTTCAAGGGCCGGCGCGTGCTGTTCGCTGCCGTGCTGCTCGGCCAGATGTTCCCGTGGATCGTACTGGTGAACCCGCTGTTCGTCGCATTCGCCAAGTGGGGCCTGACCAACAGTTACGCGGGCATGATCTTCTGCTACACGGCGTTCACCATTCCGTTCTCGGTGTACATGCTGACCGGGTACCTCGCCACGGTTCCGAAGAGCCTGGACGAGGCCGCGATCATCGACGGCGCGAGCCGCTTCCAGATCGTCTGGCGCATCGTGTTCCCGATCATGCTGCCGGGCATCGTGGCGACTGCGACGTATGCGTTCCTGCTGTGCTGGACCGAATACCTGTTCGCGCTCGCGTTCCTCACGCAAACCGAGATGAAGACGCTGCCCCTCGGCCTCTATCAGTTCTTCGGCGACGATCGCGTCGACTGGGGCGCCGTCATGGCGGCTTCGGCGATCGCGACGCTGCCCACGCTCATCCTGTTCCTCCCGCTGCAGTCGAGGCTCGCGGCCGGGTTGACGGCGGGCGCGGTGAAGTGAGCGGCTTGCGCGGCGCTGCATGCTCCCTGGGAGGTCGCGGCAGGATCCCGGTCGCGCTATACGATCGACCGATACGCGAAGCACGACGGTCTTGCAGGCCGCCTACCGCAGGCGCCTCCAGGTGACGGTTCCGACACCGCCGCTCGAGGCCGTTGGCGTGACGTATTCGAGCGCATCGGCGTTCACCAGGACAATGACGCGCTTCTGGGTGGTTCCGGTCCAGTTGGGAAAACTCGACGCGTCGACGTGAAACGTGAGCGTGTTGTCGCTGGCGTCGACCGCATACCGGCCGATCATCGAGATGGTTCGCGCGACCACGGCCTTGCTTTCCTGGGCCGTCGGTTGTGCGCGATCGCCTGAGGCGAATCGCGGAATGTCGGCCCCGATGATGGTCAGCATGAAATGACCCATGCCGTCGAAGCTCATCATGCCCATGGCGTTCGCGCCGAACTGCTCACGCCGCAGGCCATCCTTTTCCGTGACCGATCGAACCAGTGCCCACGTACCCACGAGATCCTGGGTAGACGCGGCGCGCGCGATCGGCGTGGCGCCGGTAGCGGCAAGGCACAGCCCGGTCACGCACAGCGTCATGACCAGGCGATCCATCCCTGTGCAACGCATGCTCTGCTCCTCGTCGATTGACGCCCGTCTGGGACACGCTGCCGCGGCCGGGGCCGTCCAGCGCAGGCATAGAGGGCAATGTGCGCCACTTCTGATATAAGCGGAATTCGCTTTTTCCATTGACGCCATAGGCATTTCCAATGCCCAAACGCCCGGTCGACGCGGACCAGCTTGCGCGGCGCGTGAAGTTGCGCGAGCTGCGGGTGCTCGTGGCCGTGGCGCAGTCCGGAACCATGGCGCGGGCAGCCGCACAGCTCGGCATGTCGCAGCCGTCGGTGTCGCAAACCATCGCCGATCTCGAGGACGTCTTCGGCGTTCGTCTGTTCGATCGCAACCCCCGCGGCGTGGAGACGACCGATTACGCCCGGGTCCTGCTCCGGCGATCGAGCGCCGTGTTCGACGAGCTTACCCAAGGCCTGCGGGAAATCGCGTTCCTCGCCAATCCCACGGAAGGTTACGTCACCCTTGGCTGCCCGGAATCGTTGGCGGCGGGATTCGTTCCCGCCGCCGTCGACCGGTTCTCGCGCCACTATCCCAGGGTTGCGGTCCACGTCGTCGCAGCACAGCCGGGTGAACAGCAGTTTCGCGAATTGCGCGAGCGGAGCGTGGACGTTCTGCTCGGCCGATTGTTCAGGCCGGTGAGCGACCCGGAGATCGACGTGGAGCGACTGGCGGACGACGACTTCTGCGTGTGCGCGAGTGCGAGTTCGAGCTTTGCGCGCCAACGCCGCATCGCGCTGGCCGATCTCAAGGACGAGCCATGGATCCTGTTTGCGGTCGACTCGCTATCGGGCAGGTACATCGAGGCAGGAT
>Ga0308174_10000960_pt1 | contig 12845 bp, 11 predicted proteins | sample PhyPR2_FD_203894 | JGI IMG/M metagenome (GOLD analysis project Ga0308174, IMG submission 203894) | Soil microbial communities from UC Gill Tract Community Farm, Albany, California, United States - DLSLS.P.R2 | ecosystem: Environmental > Terrestrial > Soil > Agricultural land | place: USA...
GAAGTATGCGGCGGTCATGGCGGCAGGCGGCGTGACGATGTATCCGGTCATTCTCGTCGGCAGCAACTTCAACACGGAGCAGGACGCCTACAACGCGGGCTACGCGCTCGGCAAGAGCACGGCGCAGTCGTATCCGTACCAGTACTTCGAAGTGGGCAACGAGATGGAAGTCAAGTCGCTCAACGGTAACGTCGACGGCGTGTATGCGCAGCACTACAAAACGCAGCCGTTCACGATTGCGCGTGGCGCAATCCGCGGCATGATCGCTGGCGTGAAGGCGGTGAATCCGTCGGCGAAGATCATCGTTGGCGGCACGTGGCTGCACTACGGCTTCTTCCAGATGCTGGCTAGCGGCTCGCAGCCTGACGGCACCACGGGCCATCCGGCCGTGAACTGGGACATCACGTCGTGGCACTGGTACTCGAACCAGGGCGACATGACCAACGCTTGCGGCGGCACGGGCTGTCAGGACCTTCTTGGCACGCTGCAGAAGATGGGCAAGCCGATCTGGATCAACGAGTTCGGCGTGCGTCCCGAGTACGGCACCAGCAACCAGATCGCGGCGTATCTGACGGGCAGCAAGATGATGACGCAGTTCTACAACGTGGCATCCAAGTACAACGTGCAGTCGATTCAAGCGTTCGAACTGTACGACGACAGCGAAGGCGCCTACGGTCTGCTGAAGGCCGACGGAAACTCGCAGAAGGGCGGCTACTACGCGTTCAAGGACTTCATCCGGAATCACCCGAAGTAAGCAGCAGATGCTAGCGGGAACGAGTTGATGTGCGTGGTTCGTTTGCTGGCAGTTTCGCAGGAACCCGAGTGCATGAGTTGCACTCGGGTTTTTTCATTTGAAAGGACATATGTGCCGCTCGAACCACGCGTCCAACTTTCGTCGCGCATGCCGTGAGCAACTGGCGGCATAACCGACGATGGGCACACGCCGTGCTGATGCCGGTTTGGGCTTCGTCATAAGAACGAGACGGCATGAATATCGTATGTGTGGCATGGGGATCTCTTCTCTGGAACCTCAAGGGTTTTCCGATAGACGGCGAATGGCGCGAAGGCGGCCCGCAGATTCCGCTTGAGTTCGCGCGTCACTCGGACGGCGAAATTGTCAGTCTCGTCGTGCTCGAGTCGGGGCCTTTGCAGCCGACCTTCTGGGCGCGGGTCGCCCTCGACTCGCTCGATGCCGCGCGCGAAGCGTTGCGGGCGCGCGAGGACGTGCGCGCCAACATCTCCGAATGGATCGGCAGCTTTCCCGGCCCTGCGGGAATCGAGTATCCGCAGTCGCTTGCGTTTCGCACGTGGCTGGAACGCAATGGCGCGGACGCCGTCATATGGACGGCGCTACCGGTAAAGTCGCGCGAGTGCAATGGCCGCATGCCGAGCGTCGACGAGGCGGTCACATATCTGGAGTCTCTCGACGAAGAAGAACGCCGCCGCGCCGAAGCCTATATTCGAAAGTCGCCTGCCGGTATCCGCACGCCGTTTCGCGAGCGCTTCGAGAGCGTGTTCGGCTGGACGCCCATTAACGCGCAATAGTAAGCAGCGCAGGCCGGTGATCCGAATGGATACGGCTGCTGCCAATCCAGCCGACGCCCTATGCCGCTGAATCCAGATTCACCTCTCGCTCGTCTGATGCTCGCGCCAGTTCGGCCCGGCCGCGTCGTGTGGATTGGACTGCGCGTTTTACGGCGTGCGCCACTGCAAGAGGTGCACTCGGCGGTCGCACTGGCGGGCGGGGGGCTACAAGGCGATCACTACGGCCGCAAAGGCGGCAATCGTCAGGTGACGCTGATCCAGGCTGAAAGTCTGCGTGCGATCGCGAGTCATCTCGGGGTCGGGCAGGTGCTGCCGGACGATGTGCGGCGCAATCTCGTCACCGAGGGCATCAATCTGCATGCGTTCAAGGGCCGGCGGTTTCGCATCGGGAAAGCGGTGCTCGAGGCGAGCGGCGAATGCCATCCGTGTTCGCGCATGGAAGAAACGCTCGGCGTCGGCGGGTATAACGCGATGCGCGGTCTGGGCGGCATAACGGCGCGTGTGGTCGAGGGCGGCGAGATTGAGATTGCTAGCGTCGTGACGCTCGAAAGCGCATGACGTGCGTTTAGAGTGCGAGCGCAGAGGGAATCGAATCGGCGCACAGCTATCCAAAAAGCGATCGCAACTAACGGTCTGCTATCCCGCCGACCGCGCTCCGCTCATTGACACGACCGACTCAAAGAAAGCGAGCCAGGCATCCGGTTTCTGGGGCAGTTGAGGTTGCAGCGATGACCGAGGCGTTGCCAAGCGTAGCGGTTCTTCATTGGCCCCGACCGCTTCCGACGACATCAACGTTCCGCGGGGCCACCCTAACAGCGATGGACTTTGCTGCCGGCTGGTTCAGGCGGTGAGAAAGTCCGACACGATGATCCTGAACGATGTCGGCAATGCGAGCAAAGGTTTGGCGCCGTCGACCGGAGCCTTATTCCGCTGCATCGTGAGCAGCATGAATTTACGGGAACGATGCTACGGTGTCATGCAGCGGCTGTGTGGCGCTCTATTGGACGACGGTGGCAACATCGGCCGCCGATGCTGCGATGTATGAAGCTGAAGCGGCGGGGCGTAATCTCGTGAAGTCTTTTTCAGTGGACGTGGGCTTGCTTGCGTTCGGTTGCAGAGCGGCAACACCCACTCTCGAAAGGCAACCGCGCGAGACCGGTCCCGCGACGCACAGCGTACTGCCGCAATATGTAAAACTTCGATCATCGAAACAGCGCTCATGAACAGTAGCTGAAGCTACGTCGCGGTCATTCAATGCAACTCTCTCGCTCGCGTGAAACTGTCGGTGAAGACAGATAGACCGCGCATTCAAGCTTCGATGCACCCGCCAATCCCGGACATGAGTGGATTGCGCGTCGTCTTGAAAGATGTCGAGAGCGAGCATCACGCGAAGCCGCTGCGCAGTATCGGCTGTAACGAGTTGCACGTTTCTGTTGCAAACGCGCCTGCGGCCCGTAGTCAGCCGCTTCCGACCTCGCCCGACCAGCGCCGCGTTCTCTTGCGTGACTCTGTTCCACAGCAATGATTCGAGGTTCGACGTTGTCTGCTTGAGCCCTTACATTCGCTATGATGCCAAGGGCAAACTCACATCCGCTCACCAAGCGCACGCTCGATTTTTGCGATCCGTTTTATACTGACTCAACGCATACACCGACCAGATTGCGGCAGGAATCCATCCGATCAGCGTGATCTGCAACAGCAAGCAGATAATGCCGGCGATCGGACGGCCGATCGTGAAGAACTGCAGCCAGGGGATGATGACTGCGAGAACGAGACGCATGGCGTTCCTCAAGTTGGTCGATGAAATCAGTAGATCGGCGCGTTTGTAGACGCCAGAGATTATCCCACCCCGTGGCGTATCATTGCCGCGAACAAAAATTTCTCCCGAGGATTCACTCCATGGATCAACCATCGTTGGCCGGCACTCCGCTTGACGCGTACCACGTCTGCGCGTTTTTCAATAGTCGTGACGAAGAGTACGAAACACTGAATCCCTTCTTCAAGGAAGCGATTGACAATGGCGAGAAGAACATGCACATCGTCAATCCCGCACTTCTTGCGGACCACCGCGCGCGTCTCGTTGCCTCCGGCATAGATGCGCCCCACTGCGAAGCGTGCGGTCAGCTGGAACTCGTGACCTGGGGTGAAGCGTATCTGAATGAAGCCGGCGAATTCGATAAAGACCGGATGCTGGCAGTCGTGGATCGCTTGACGGGAAGTGGGCGCGATGCCGGTTTTTCGCGTCTGAGGATCATGGGCAATATGGACTGGGTATTCAATGACTCGAAGACAATTCCGAAGCTCATCGAGTACGAAGCCGAAGTGAACGAGGTGCTCGAACGTAACCGGCAGCCCGCCGTGTGCGTGTACGACATGGCAAAGCTCTCGGGCGCCATGCTAATGGACTTGCTGCGCACGCACCCCATGACGCTCATAAACGGTGTCGTGCAAGAGAATCCGTTCTTTACTCCGCCGTCCGAAATGGTGCAAGAACTGAAGCGTCGCCGATCCGATGAATCCGCTCAAAGCGCCGATATCGAAAGTCACTGTCAAGGTTCTGTCTGAAGCGTATGGAAACTGAGTCGCGCACCGAAGGGCGGTCACGCGAAGTCGCGGAGCGAAGTCTTCGGGATCTGATGGGCCTGCTTGCGCTTCCGGCGTTGTGGTCCGGTCGGGATGGCTCGACCGTCATCCAGCTCATGATTCAGGCGGTCGAGCGCATTGTTCGCCTCGACATCTGTTATGCGCACGTCCCATTGCTGCCTGACGCTTCGCCCGTCGATACGCTGCGCTTGCGCGAAGCCGAGGCCGCAAGCGACGTGCGCCGCGGCTGGCAAACCGCCATTGATGCATGGCGGAGCATGCCTATCGGCACACGCGCTGTCGTGCAGGCGACCCCGGCGGGCCCGCAGAGAATGGTGCGTCTCAGCATGGGATACAACGCCGGCCAGGGCAGTGTCTGGTTCGGCGCGGCGGACCCGTCGTTTCCGTCGGTGACGGACCTGGCGTTCCTGCGCGCCGCGACGTCGCTTGCTGCGACCGGTTTGCAGGCAGCCCGGGCGACGCATGAGCGCGAGGAAGCGAGCAGGGCGAAGGATGAGTTTCTCGCGATGCTGGGCCATGAACTGCGCAATCCGCTCGCGCCTATCACTACAGCGCTCGGCCTCATGCGCAGGCATCGCGGTGGCACTTCGGACAAGTATCACGACATCATCGAGCGGCAGGTCGCGCACCTTTCGCGTCTGGTAGAAGATCTGCTCGACGTGAGCCGCATTACGCGAGGTTCCATTGAATTGAACATGGAACCGGTGCGTATTGGATCGGTGTTGTCGCGCGCAATCGAGGCGGCTAGTCCACTCGTCGAGCAACGGGCGCAAACTCTGTCCATGAACGTGTCCGACGACGGTGCGCTCATCTCGGGCGATGTCACTCGTCTCACGCAGGTATTCGGTAATCTGCTCAATAACGCGGCCAAATACACCGATGTGGGCGGTCGCATACACGTCGAAGCAGCCGCGACCGCGATTGAAATCGTGGTATCCATTTCCGATAACGGCGCGGGCATCAGCGATGAATTAATGCCTCGTCTCTTCACTATCTTCGAACAGGGACGAACGACTATCGACCGTGCCAAGGGCGGACTCGGGATCGGTCTTGCGCTGGTGAAGAATCTCGTCGAGTTGCACGGTGGCCGCGTCACCGCAAAGAGCGGCGGCGCTGGCAAGGGCTCGACGGTCACGGTCGCGCTGCCTATCGCACCGTACGCGGCGGCCGCCGCCGAACCGACCCAGCCCGCGCACTCTTTTCCGGACGGTCATGGCGTTCGCGTTTTGCTGGTTGACGATAACGAAGACGGCCTGCTCTCGATGGAAGCGTTTCTCGTGGACGTCGGCTTCGATGTTGCAACAGCGAACACGCCGGAGACGGCGCTTGCGGTTGCGGCGAAATTTTCGCCCGCGTGTGCCGTGCTCGACATCGGCTTGCCGGGCATGGACGGCTATCAATTGGGCGAGGCGCTTCAGCGGCAGCAGAGTGCCAACCCGTTGCGGCTTTTTGCATTGACCGGATATGGTCAGGTTGAGGATCGCAGGCGTTCTTCGGATGCGGGTTTCGAGCGTCACTTCGTCAAGCCGGTCGCGTTGACGGAGCTCGTTGAAGCGTTGGGCTGGAACGACGGGCGCGGGTAGCGGCCGCGCGATTTCGCAGCGACGTAATCACACCGCATCAGGCTTCATCGTGCGAAGCACCTACCACCGTCTTGCGTCCTGCCATCGCTGATGCCACGTTGGCATCTTCTTGAAGCGGGCATGCGACGTCACTCAGCGCCACCCGTCAGCGCCCAAACAGATTCTCCTGAATCTGTCGCAAATGAGTCGTCAAAAGCTCGCACGCCAGTTCGGCATCGCGGTCGCGCAGCGCCTCCACAATCGCCCGATGCTGTGACTCGTACTGCCGGCGTCGCCCAGGCGTGAGCGACTTGCGCTTCAACCGCCCCCACTCACCCTGTTCGCGCACTTCATTCGACAACTCCAGCACGCGCAGGAAGAACGTGTTGTGCGTCGCCACCGCGAACGCGCGATGCAATTCGCCGTCCCAATGCTCGAACTCTTCGATGCCTGGCGCCGCCTCCGAACGCTCGATGCACTCGCTCATGCGCGCGAAGTCCGCCACCGTCGCATAGCGGACGATCAGCCCCGGCATCAGCGGCTCGATCAGCAGACGCGCTTCCATCAACTCCGCCGGGCTCGTCTGCACCGCATCGCGTACCGGTTCGGGCGGCGGGGCCGGCACGCTTGCGCCCGGCAGCACGAACGTGCCGCTGCCCACCGTCTGCCGGATCAGCCCGCGTCCTTTCAGATCCGCAAGCACGCGCCGCACGGCGCCGCGCGAGGCGCCGAACTCCTCGCTTAATTCCCGCTCGGGCGGCAGGCGCACGCCTTCCCCAAAACGGCCGCTGCGGATCGCTTGCTCCAGAAAGCTGGCGAGCTCCCGTGCACCTTTCGCTCTGACTGTCAGCCTTGCGTCGACGTCACTCATGACTGTTCCTGCTCACGTCGAGATATACCAATTGGCCCGTCTCTTTGGTAACCCTAGTTCATTTGGAACGCTTTTGGTCCTACAGTGGCTCCAGATTGACCCACCAGACCTAGATTAAAGGCCCACCATGAAATTAGCAACTTTGCGGGAAGACGGCGCGACAACCGTTGCTCTCGTCGATGCCGACGCCGGCACTTACTGGCCGATCTCGGAGCTGTGCGACGGCTTCTCCGGCGACATGGTCCAATTGGTCCAGCAGTTTCCCGATCTGCGCGACTCCCTGCGTCCGCGCGGCGACGGAAAGCCGCTCGCCTCCGCGACGCTGCTCGCGCCTATCGGCCAGCCGCGCCGCAATATCTTCTGCGTCGGCAAGAACTATCACGACCACGCCGAAGAGTTCAGCAAGTCCGGCTTCGATAAAAGCGCGCAGGCGGGCGAGCACATTCCCGAGGCTCCGGTGGTTTTCACGAAGCCCGCGTCGACGATCATCGCGACCGGCGAGCGCATTCCGCGCCATGCGGATGTCACGCAGCAAGTGGACTACGAAGTCGAAATCGGCGTGGTCATCGGCAAGGCGGGCCGCGGAATCAGCAAGGCCGATGCACTCGATCACGTGTTCGGCTACACGATCATCAACGATGTCACCGCGCGCGATCTGCAGAAGCTGCATCGCCAATGGTTTATCGGCAAGTCGCTCGACGGCTTCTGCCCGATGGGACCGTATCTCGTCACTGCCGATGAACTGGACGCCGCCAATATCGACGTGCGTTGCTGGATCAACGGCGAACTGCGTCAGGAATCGAACTCGAAGCTGCTGATTTTCGACATCCCGACCGTCATCGCGACGCTGTCGGCCGGCATGGAGTTGCAGCCGGGCGATGTCATCGCGACGGGCACGCCCGCGGGCGTCGGCATCGGCTTCAATCCCCCGAAGTTCCTTCAAAGCGGCGATGTCGTGCGCATGGAGATTCCAGGCATCGGCATTCTTGAAAACGAGGTGGCGTGAACATGGCAACGACGCAAGTGCAAGGCGTATATATCGAGACCGAAGGCGAAGGTGCGCCGGTCGTCTGCATCCACGGGCTCGGCGGGTCTTCGAACAACTGGACGCCGGTGCTCCCGGCATTCGAAGGCAAGAAGGTGTTTCGCATCGACCTGCCAGGCAGCGCGCGTTCGCCGTTGCCTGAGCAGAAGTTGTCCATCGACGTCTACGTCGCCACGGTCGCCTCCGTGCTGCGCGAGCTTCAGGTCACGAAGGCGGACATCGTCGCGCATTCGATGGGCACCATCGTCGCGCAGCATCTGGCCGTGAAGCATCCGGAACTGGTCAAGAGCCTCGCGCTTTTCGGGCCGCTCGTCGCGCCGCCGGATGCCGGTCGCGAAGGCATGCGCCAGCGCGCGGGCATCGCGCGTGAAAAGGGCGTGCAGGGCGTACAGGAAATCGCGGATGCGATCGTCAAGGGCGCCACCAGCGATGAAACGAAGTCGCAGCGGCCAGTGGCGCTCGCGCTCGTTCGCGAAAGCGTGATGCGCCAGTCGCCCGAAGGCTATGCACAGAGTTGCGAGGCGTTGGCGGGCGCGCAGGCGGCGGAGATCGAGCGCATCGACGTGCCGACGCTGCTCGTCACCGGCGATCAGGACGGCGTCGGCAAACCGGATGCGGTGAAGGCAATGGCCGAGCGTATCCCGGGCGCGAAAGTCGTCGTACTGAGCGGCTGCGGCCACTGGACGACGTTCGAGAAGCCCGCCGAGGCGACAGCCGAGTTGCGGACGTTCTATCAGGCAGCTTCGTGAACCACTAGACGAGTCGCAAGCCATGCCGGTCAAAGAAGCCGCCTAGAACGGCGACCGACCGGCATCCGATCGCAAGCCAACGCAAGTGAGCGGTAATCAACCGGCGGCGGCGCGTTCCGCCCCGCGTGGAGGAGACAGACATGAGTTCGATCTTGTTCAGCAACGTTTCCATTTTCGATGGCAGCGGCGCGCAGCCCTTCAACGGCCAGGTGCTCGTGGACGGGCAGCGCATCGTTCGCGTCGCACGGGAAGGCGAGCCGATCAGCGCGCCGGAAGCGCAGCGAATCGACGGACGCGGCGCGTTCCTGATGCCCGGCATGACCGAGTCGCACACGCATTTTTCGTGGAACGACCAGCCGTCGCTCAACGCGATTCAGTTCATGCCGCCCGAGGAGCACATGCTCTGGTGCGTGCGCGTGGCGAAGCGCTACCTCGAAATGGGCTGGACGTCCGCGTTGGGCGCGGCCGCCGCGAAGCCGCGCCTCGATGTCGTGCTGCGCAACGCGGTCAACGCGGGCGAGTTTCCGGGACCGCGCTATCTCGCAGGAAGCCAGGAAATCACCATTCTCGGCGGTCTCGCGGACAACACGCTGCCGCATATGCCGTTCAAGGAGCTGAACTTCGGCGCGGTCGTGAGCGGACCGGAAGAGATGCGCGCCACCACGCGCATGTTCGTCAAATACGGCGTCGATCATCTGAAAATCAACTTGTCGGGCGAGTACATCGCCGGAATCTCGGCGGAATCGTCTCCATTCTCCGAGGAAGAAATCGCGATGCTCGCGTCCGAGGCGAAGCGTGCCGGCAAGCGCGTCGCGGCGCATGCGCGCTCCAGCGAGTCGGTCAAGCAGTGCGTGCGGCACGGGCTGGAGCTGATCTTCCACGCGAGCTTCGCGGACGAAGAAGCGCTCGACATGCTCGAAGCGAACAAGGAAAAGCACTTCGTCGCGCCGGGCATCGGCTGGCTCATCAGCACGCTGTATCACGCGGAAAAGTGGGGCATCAGCGAGGAAGCGGCGACGAAGATGGGCTACAAGCGCGAACTGGAAACCGCCGCCGTCACGCTGCAGAAGATGCACAAGCGCGGCATCCGTATTCTGCCGGGCGGCGATTACGGCTTCGCGTGGATGCCGCACGGCACGAACGCGCGCGACCTTCAATACTTCGTCGACTACATCGGCATGACGCCGATGGAAGTGCTGATTGCGGCGACGCGCTACGGCGGCGAGTTGATGATGATGCCGGAGGAGCTGGGCCAGATTCGCGAAGGCTATCTCGCCGACATCATCCTCGTCGATGGCAACCCGCTCGCCGATCTGACCATTCTTCAGGACCCGAAGAAGATCACGCTCGTAATGAAAGACGGCGAGATCTTCAAGACGACGCTTGACTCGCTGCCGCCGCGTGGCGAGTTGCATGTCGGGACGTCGCTGCAGGCAGATCCAGGCCTCGAGAAAGCGGTGTCCGCGCCGGTCCACTGAGCGCCCGGTCGACGCAAGACGCTTCGCGCCGGCCGCCCCCGCGGCCGGCGCCTTCACACACATAAAAAACAGGAAACGACGACATGAAACCGCGCACTCTGCTCGCCGCCGTGGCGACAAGCCTCGCGTGTGCATCGGCGTTCGCCGGCGCGCGTGACATCGGCCTGTCCAACGGCTATTTCGGCACTGAATGGCGCAACCAGATGATCGACGGGGCGAATCAGCAATTCGAGACCTACAAGTCGAAAGGCATGGCGAACAAGCTGGTCGTCCAGCAATCCGGTGCAAACACCGGTCAGCAGATTCAGGACATGCGCAACATGATTCGCCAGAAGGTGGGCGCGATCATGGTCGATGCGAATTCCGCGACCGCGCTCAACGGCGTGATTTCGGAAGCGGAGCGCAGCAAGATTCCGGTCGTATCGTTCGATCAGGCTGTCTCGAACCGCTATGCGACCAACGTCACCGTCGATCATTACAAGTGGGGCCAGCGCTACGCGGAATGGATCGTGGAGCAGTTGCACGGAACCGGTAACGTCGTCGTGCTGGACGGCATTCCCGGTCACCCGGCGGCGGAAGCGCGCAAGAAGGCGGCGCTCGAAACGTTCGCGAAGCATCCGGGGATCAAGGTGGTGTGGTCCGGATACGGCGAATGGGACGAGGCGAAGGCGCAGTCGGTAATGGCGACGGTGATCGCCGCGCAGCCGAAAATCGACGCCGTGTTCACCGAAGATGCGATGGCGCTCGGCGTGCTGCGCGCCTTCGAAAACGCAAACCGCCGCGTGCCGGTCATGACCGGCGAGGCGCAGAAAGGCTTTCTCGGCGAATGGAAGAAGCAGCGCGACGCGGGCAATCCGATGAAGGTCTTCGTGCAGGTGAATCCGCCCGACATCAGCCGCACGGCGCTCGGCATCGCGGTGCGGCTCGCGCAGGGACGCAAGCTGAAGCCGCTTCCCGACAACACTTACTATTTCCCGATCACCAAAACGGTGACGACCGAGACGCTCGACGCGACGCTTGCGTCCATGAGCGACAAGCCCGACAGCTACTTCCTCGGACAGTGGCTGAGCGAACCCGAACTCGATGCGCTCTTTGCGCAGTAACGGCGCGATCATGTCCGTGCTTATCGCGAAGGGACTCACGAAGCGCTACGGCGGCGTGCTGGCGCTCGACGACGCAAGCCTCACGCTGAACGCCGGCGAGGTGCTCGGGCTGCTCGGCGCGAACGGCTCGGGCAAGTCGACGTTGTCGAGCATTCTCGCGGGCGACAGGATGCCGGACCACGGTTCCATCGAAGTGAACGGCGCGCCGTTGAACCCCGGTTCACCGAAGGCGGCGCGCGCTGCGGGCATTGCGATCGCGCATCAGCATCCGGGGCTCGCGCCGGATCTGCCGGTCTGGGAGAACGTGTTCCTCGGCGCGGAACGCTGCCGCACAGCGCGCTTTCTGGATAAGCCGCGCACGCGCGAGCATGCGCTCCGTTTGCTCGAAGGCCTGCGGCCCGGATGGAACGTCGACGCACCCGCGGGCAATCTCACCGCCGCGGATCAGCAACTAGTGGAGATTGCACGAGCGCTTGCGCTGGAGCCGCGCATCCTCATTCTGGACGAGCCGACCGCCGCGCTCGCCGCCGCCGAAGTCGATAGCCTGATGCGCGTCGTGCGCAGCCTGACCGCGCGCGGCACGGCGGTCGTGTTCATCTCGCACCGGATGGCGGAAATCGAATCGCTGTGCGATCGCGTGATGGTGCTGCGCAACGGCCGTCCGGTTGGCGAACTGCCCGTGGGCGGTCAGCTCGACGAGCCGCGCGTGCTCGAACTGATGGGCGGCGTCGCGTGCGGCGCGGCTGCGGCGCATGTGCATGACGGCAAGCGAGACGCCGCGCAGCAGCGACTCTCGCACGGGCAAGCGGTCATCGCGATGAGCGTGCGCGGGCTGCGAGCGGGCGCGCGGCTGCGCGGCGTCGATCTGGAACTGAAGCGCGGCGAGATTCTCGGCATCGCGGGATTGCAGGGCCACGGCCAGGAAGAGCTTCTGGATGCGCTCGCGGGCTTTCGCGTGCCGGACGGCGGCGAGGTCCGGCTGGCCGGGCCAGCCGGCGCGCGAACCATCGTTCCGCGCTCGCCGCGTCAGATGATCGCGGCGGGCGTGTGCCTCGTGCCCAACGACCGGCATCGCCAGGGCTTGTGGCTCGATCATTCCGTCGAATTCAATCTGGCGCAGGTCGACGTGAATTTCGAAGCCAGCCCGTGGCGTCTGCGCCGCGCGCCGATTCGCCGTTTCGTCGACGACGTGGTCGCGCGTCTGCGCATCAAGACGTCCGACGTGCGCCAGCCGGTGCGCGATCTCTCGGGCGGCAATCAGCAGAAGGTGGTGATCGGACGCTGGCTGAACCGTCAGGTCGACGTGCTGCTCCTGAGCGATCCGACCAAGGGCGTCGATGTCATCGCCCGGAAGGATATCTACGAGGCGATCGGTGCACTCGCCCGCGCGGGAACGGCGGTGCTCGTGTATGCATCGGATACGGAAGAACTGCTCGCGGTCTGCGACCGGCTCGTCGTCATGTACGAAGGCCGGATCGTCGCGCAACTGGAAGGAGACGAGATGAACGAGTCCCGCGTGACAAGCGCGCTGTTCGGCCGGAGCGCGGCATGAAGGCGCATCTGCGAGAAGGGCTTCCCGAAGCCCGCGCGTGGCCGGTCAAGCGCATCGGCTCGGGATTGAAGGCGACGTCCGCACGAGCCGCAAGCGCGTTGCCCGCGCTCGTGATGCTGCTCGCGGTGATTGTCTGCAATGCGTGGCTTCAGCCGGATTTCCTGACGGCTGATTCGCTCGCGAGCAACATGCAGAATGCCGCGCCGGTGATTCTCATCTGCATGGCGCAGGCCGTCGTCGTATTGATGGGCGAGCTGGATTTGTCGGTGGGAGCGGGCATTTCGCTCGTCAATTGCGTGCTCGCGGCCACGCCCGGTCTCATGGGCTGGGGCACGG
>Ga0308174_10000961_pt1 | contig 12842 bp, 5 predicted proteins | sample PhyPR2_FD_203894 | JGI IMG/M metagenome (GOLD analysis project Ga0308174, IMG submission 203894) | Soil microbial communities from UC Gill Tract Community Farm, Albany, California, United States - DLSLS.P.R2 | ecosystem: Environmental > Terrestrial > Soil > Agricultural land | place: USA...
CAGGCGAGCCTTCGTCTGCGTTGATCCGCAATTTCCTCACGAGACCACGCCCAGCGATTAAGCGGCCGTTGTACTCGTGAAGCGGTCGTGGGCGTGCTCTGACAGTGAATGACGGCAATGGGTCGGGCAGGAGCTACCCGGCCGCTATTTTCGACGTAGGAAGAACGTCGGCGGCGAGCAAGAAGTTCGAAGGTTAAGTGAGCCAACCCGGATCGTCCAGAGTTACTGAACCACGGGTTCAAACTCGCCTGAACACACGCGCCGCAAGCCGACGATCCGTTAGCGAGTCGCGAGGGGCTTCGAGAATCTGCGAACGCTTGTTTTCCGGTCCGTATCAGACGCATAGGAAAATGCGGGCGATTCCGCGGGACAATCCCATCGACGCGCCCGATTGATCGGGCTCAGTATCAGAAGTCCAAACGAAACGTCCCCAAGACAGGGCATGAGATGCCTTGCGTTGGGGACGCCTCTACGAGCGGTATTTCGACAGCTCGGCTATTTAGTCACGGCGGTAGAGCCGAAGCGGAGGTGACGTGCCCCCCTTCGGCAAACGTCGGTGCGTCAAGCGTGAGCCGGTCGGACGGCAGCATCAAACTTAAAAGCCGCTACGGACGCCCTAAGATCACCGGCTTGCGAGGCGAGCGAATTGGCTGCCGCTGCCGCTTGTTCGACCAGCGCCGCGTTCTGCTGCGTCACCTCGTCCATCTGCGTGACGGCCTGATTCACTTGACCGATTCCCTTGCTTTGCTCGGTGGAGGCTGCGGCGATCTCGCCCATGATGTCCGTCACGCGCTTGACGGCGCGGGTGATGTCGTTCATTGTCGCGCCCGCTTCCTCGACATAGCCGCTTCCGGCCTGCACTCGCTGCACGGAGTCGTGGATCAGCCCTTTGATCTCCTTGGAAGCCGTGGCCGAGCGTTGTGCCAGCGAGCGAACCTCAGTGGCCACCACGGCGAAACCCCGCCCTTGCTCGCCGGCACGCGCCGCTTCCACCGCCGCGTTGAGCGCCAGAATGTTCGTCTGAAACGCGATTCCCTCGATGATCCCAACGATATTGGCGATCTTGCCCGAACTCTGGTTGATCCCCGCCATCGTCTCCACGACGCGAGAAACGACCCCGCTGCCCTGCTGCGCGACTTCCACTGCTTGCGCGGCCAGCGCGCTCGCTTGGCGGGCGTTCTCCGCGTTTTGGGTGACCGTGGATGTCAACTCTTCCATGCTAGCGGCGGTTTCTTGAAGCGAGGCGGCCTGTTCCTCGGTACGTTGCGAAAGGTCTTGGTTGCCTGCCGCAATTTGACTGGTGGCCGTGGCGATCGAATCCGCCGACGTCTTGATGGTGTTGATTGTGCCGGTCAGCTGCTCCTGCATGCGCTTCATGGAGAACAGAAGGCTGGCGCGGTCATTGGGCGCCGTCTTAACGATGGCCGTCAAGTCGTTGTCTGCGATCCGACTGGCAATCTCCGCCGCGTAGGACGGCTCGCCACCCAGCGAGCGCAAGATGCCTCGGTTCAAGACGACGACAACTGCCGAGAGCACCACCGCCAGAGCGAGCAGAATGCCCAGGCTTTGGAGCAACGTCGCGTGAAATGCCGCGTCTATGTCGTCAACGTAGACGCCGGTCATTAGAATCCAGTCCCACGGTTGGTACGACACGTTGTACGACACCTTGGGCACCGGCTCCGACGAGCCCGGCTTAGAAAAAGCGAAAGTCGTGAAGCCTTGGCCGCCGTTCTGGGTGACTTTCACCGCATCCATATACAAGGCGACGCCGTTCGGGTCACGGTAACTACCCACGTCGCGGCCGTTCATTTCGGGCTTCATCGGGTGCATCAGCACCGTCGGATGCGAATCTAGGAGCGTAAAGTAGCCACTTTCGCCATAGCGAATGTTGCGCACATGGTTCATCGCCCGCTTCTTGGCATCCTCAACCGTCATCGCGCCGGCAGCGGCCTCATCTGCGAAAGTTTTCACGTCGCTTAGGGCGATTTCTGAGGCATGCCTGAGGTCCGCTTTGCGCTCTTCCATCCGAATATCGCGGGTGTGATACGCGTTATAAACTGACAACCCCGCAAGACATAGCAGGCTCAGGACCAGCGGAAGCCAGAGTTTTTGAACAAACGACAATTTCATTTACGAACCTTTCAGAGTACGGGCGCTACTGTGACGGCGCAGTCCTGCGCCGACCCGTGCAGCCCTCCCCCGAATTACGGCAATTCGCGTTGGAAATTGAGCTCCGCCTCTTACTTTCTATACCTAAGGTTGAACTCGGCGTGTCCGGTAATGGTGCGGCGCATACCGAAGTGCTAGGCGGGTTCGCCGAAGAAGTTGTCGCATTCGAGCATGGGGCTCAGACAGCGCAACGGGGGCGAGTGAGAAGTGGCTGGCTGCATGGGGCCATCTGCGGTCATTCGCCTAACGCGCAATGCAGACGTTCGAGAGTCCCTTTCACTCAAACATCGGTCATTCCGCAGCAAAGGCGCTGACCAGCACAGCGCCGTCCGCGCTACGCGAGTTCGACATGTTCGACGAACACGATCCGCCGATCCTTGCGTGTCGGTGTCATGTCGTAGGGACGCGCATCGTCGACCAAATATTCCTCGTACTCGACGACGACGAGCCGATACCGTGAACCATCGGATGGCGGAAACGCGACATCGCCTTCCCAGAGCGTCTGCCACAGCTGGATCTTGTCAATCACCTGGTTGGTCGCGAGCTGTGCCTGGCTTGCAAAAGGTTCGGGAGCCGGAGTTCCGGCAGAGGTTGTGAATTGCACGGCGCGATCTAGCAGGGACTCGAGCTTTACCGGCGAGTCGCTGGGCAATGGCTGCGGACTCGGCACGCGCTGCGTCACGAGCGCGTCGCCGACTCGTTGCCAACCGAGGTCGTCACCCCATCGGGGATCGAGGCGTTCGAGCCACACCTCGACGACAGTACGCCCGGCGATCGACGCCGGGCTCGCGAGTTCGGCGAGGCCCGTCACCGGATCTCTGCGCGTCGACAAGGGCGCGCGCGATGCCTCGTCATGCCCGCTCGACCCGTCGAAGCTCGCGCCGAACACGGCCACACGCACGCGGCGGTCGTCGGCTGCCGGCGTGACGTTCAGCCAGCGGTCCGGCGTCAACGTAATCGTGTCGCTCAGCACGGCGTTCGACAAGTGCGCGCCCGGGCTCGAGGTGGGCTGGTAGCGCGCGAGCGCCATCCGAATGAAGGGAAAGTACGACGCGCCCGCTTCGATCTCGATGTCGCAGTACCACAACTGCCGTTCGTCGTCGTAGAAGACGTCGTGAGGTGCAACATCCACGGGGCCCGTGTGGGCCTGCGAGCCGCCCGGGCGCAACAAGTTAACGAGGAACGCACCGGGGCGCTGATCGCTTTCTGTGGCTGGCGCGTTCGGCGGCAGCCACGCGCCCGTCGGATCGGGTGCCGTGCGCGCGCGCGGGAAGTGCACGAGCGCCGGCGCCACGGCGGGTACGAAGGCCGAGTCCCAGATCGGGTCGTTGCCCCAGAGCGTCACGTACTTCTTGTACGGCGCGCCCGCCGGTGTCGTGTCGGGATCGTCGGCGAAGCCCTTGGGCGGCAGCACCACCGCAAGCATCTCGCCATAGCCGGAGGCGTTCCATCCGCGATCGAGGTACACGCGTAGTCCGCCGCCGCGCCGCCAGCTTGACAGAATGCCGTGCTCGTCGAGCTCGCGTCGCCACGCGAATGTCGGCACTAGATAGAGCACCTTGGCCGCGGGCGGCGGCGCCGAATTGGGGACCCAGGTGACCTGCCGTGCGCCGGTGACCTTGATGTTTTCCACGGTTGGCACGCGCTGTCCGTCGACTAGCGCCGTCAGGAGGCTCGGTGGCAGGAACTCGCGGAATCGCGTCGTTGCTTCGAACCAGTATTCGATGCGACGGTAGCGGGTGTCGTGGAATTCGTGCGCCTTCGATGCGACCCGCTGATGCACGGCGCCGTTGATCGCGATGACGTCCGCCGCTGTGATGGTGTGCTCGGGCACGCCTGGCGCAACCCCGTCGCTCGCATAGTGCGTGGGGCCCGTCAGCTTAACCTGAAACGCGACATCGCGCCGCTGCCGGTCGCTGGGACCGTTCTTGCTCTCGGCCGATGCCGCATCGTCATCGGGTTCGTGCCACTCGCCGTACAGATCGAGGCGATCGGTGCTGTCGATGCTGCAGCGTGCATGAATGAGCGGTCGCGCCGACGTCTGCCCCGGCGAGCGATCGAGCACCGACAGCATGACAAAGTCAGGGTTCAGCAGCGGACGCTGCACGGCATGCACGGCTTCGACGACGGTCCACGGCGTCAGCATCCAGTGCTGACCCTTGAGCGCACGCTCGCGCTGCGCGTCTTGGTCGGCCGGGGTTAGCCACTGGAATACGCCGAGCAACGCGAGTGTGTCGGGCGCCAGCCTCATCGAGAGCCGCAGCTTCGCTCTTACCGCCTTGGGTAGCGGCACGCGGAGGCGGTGTGTCGTCTCGTCGTAGTGCGGCGCCTCGTTCGGATCGTCGTAGATGTCGATCACGAACGGCTGCGCATCGGGCCAGACGTCCTTCGTATAGAGCGGAATGCGGATGATGTCCGAATCGGCGATGTTCGGATGATCGAACACACGCACCACGACCTCCACGGCCAGCGGATCGGGCAGATATGTTAGCGCGCGTCCCGCTTCGTAGACGGCGTAAGTCGTCTCGACGGCTTGCGCATCGAGAGGCCCCTGCATGAGCAGCTTTTCTTCGCGGATCGCCGCAGCCGGATTGCGCGGATCGAGGTCCTTCTGGTGCGCGAGCAGATTGAAGAGGCTTGCGTCGACTTTGCCTTGCGCGTCGAGCATCCCATGCTGCTCGGCATCGCGCACGCTCACCTGCGCCGGCGCGGCGACCCGATGCGCGACCTGCGCCGAGAGCACCGCGTTGTCTGCGGCCGTGTCATTGAACGTGCGAATCGCCACGCGCGCCATCGATTCGCCTTCGAGCGGGCGGCTGATCGTGCCGGACTCCGACAGCAACGCGATCACTGGCGCGGCAACGGGCTCATAGCGCAGATAAGGCTGCGCGTGTGTCGCTGGCTTCTCGTTGCCGTAGTCCTTCTCGAACGGGTCCAGCGAATTGCCAGCGAGGTCCACTGCGCGCGCGCGGATCGAGTATGAGCGGCCAAACCGCAGGCGCGGCAGCGATCCCCTCACCGGCGAGAACGATGACTTGAACTTCAGCCCGGGCGGCACCTCGGCGTCGCTGTCGTCGCGAGTCTTGTCGACTCTGTCGTCCACGCCGATCGCGCGGCCCGGCACGCTCGCGGCCAGGCTCCACCCGGTCCACGACACGAGCGCTTCGTGCAGGTACAACAACTCGGCATTCGATGCGGCATCGCTCGAGCGCGTCGCCGCGAGGCGCACGGTGGTCTCTTCCTCGGGCGCGACCTCCACGGTGACGGCGCCGTCGTCGAGGTCGTAGCGCGCGTTGCGCCGGCACAGCGAGTGCCACCGGCGCGTCACCGAATCCCAGACGTCGATGCGGTAGCCGCGCACGAGGTCCTGTGCGTGCAAGGTCACTGCAGCGGCGGACGCGCCGCCGAGTTGCGATTCCAGCTGTGTATTGCGCGTCTTGTTGGCGTCGAAGCGGTCTTTGAGGATCATGCTGCGCGCATGCTGTATGAGCATCAAACCGGCCGTTCTGAGCGAGGACGCGCCAATCTCGTCTTCCTGGCGCGTTACCGGATGGACGCGCGCCTCGACATCGGAGCGGCGTCCGAGGGAGCGCGCGAAATTGATCGCCTTGAGGCCCGCTCCATCGACGTCGAGTTGCAACAGTCCGAAGCGGGGCGGCGCGGTGTCGAGCAGGCCGTTTGCAAGCGGCACGTCGGAGGTCGGATCGGGCACTGCATCGAACTGCGTGTTGGAGAGCCGCGTGCGCGTGGCCGGATTCCCGTCGGCGCCGCGCGGCACGAGCAGCGCGCCCGCCGGGAATACCACCGTGACGGACAGGTCGGCCGCCGCGGACAGGGCGAAGCCGGCGGGCGCCAGCACGAGATCCACGACCAGCCCGAGCCGCCGCAGCAGCGTCGGATACGAGCCCATCGCGGCCACGACCTGATGGAAGTCGATCGTCGCGCCGATGCCCTCGCGCTTGGGCAGATCGGTCCGCTTGTGTTCGAGCCATCGCGCCTGCACGCGCGAGTCATCGATGCGCGTCACGTCCCGCACGACCGGCGACGCCGGTGGCGTGTGGAAGAGCTGGAACCGCTGCAGATTGCTCGTCGTGCGCAAATTGCGAAGCGACTCGAATTGCCGGGCGGGATCGCGAAGGCCCGTGCGCCGGTCCACCGACGAAGCATCGAGCCGCGCCACCGCGTTCATGAAGGCCCGCCAGGGCTCGCGGTCGAGGACTTCGGTGACCCGCGGCATGCGGTCCGTCGTGCTCCGAGCGAGATCGCGGTAGAGGTTCGCGACGGTCTCCGCCATGGCGAGCGCGTCGTACGACAGCACGAACGACGGCGACAGATCGCGATAGGCGAAGGTCTTCACGCCGGTGTTCGCGTCGAACAGCGCCTTCCACACCGCCGAGTCCGCGACGCCCAGGGTGTCGTCAATTCGATCCGGCCCGGTAGTTCCGGTCGTTGGAATCGATCGGGTCTGGCCGCCGTAGGTGACTTCGAAGCGCGCGTCGGCGAGCGTGTTCGGCCAGTCCTCCCAGTCGGGGAAGAACTCGCTCAGCTTGCGCGACTGGCCGAGCGGGTCTTCTGCATCGAGGCGTGGCGACAGCATTACCGACACGCGCAGCCCGGTACCGTCCGGCGTGTAGCCGTTGGGCAGCGCGGTCCAGACCAGCGATTGGCGGGCCATCAGATCCCCTCGTCCGCGAATGCGGCGCAGTAATCGGCCCACAACTGCGCTGTGGGCATCAGGTCGAGGAAGCGCGGATCGGCCGCGCCACCGGCAAATTCACGACGGCATTTCACCGAGACCTCCGCACTGAACATCAGGATCTCGATTTCGACCGTGAGCGTCGCCTCGCCATACGCCATGGACTTTCCGTCGGCCTTCAGATAGCCGATCTGGAGGTTGAAGGTCAGGGACACCGAGATGATCGCGAGGACGGTCAACTCGCCGTGGATGCGCACGTAACCGGCGAGCTCGACTGACCCTTGGTTCGGGATGACCTCGAGCCAGTGAAAGTAGATGCCGGCCTTGACCTCGACGCCGCCGGAAGCAACGCCGAGATCGATCACAATCGCGGCGCCGAACTCCAGCGCTGCCTCGATCTCGTCGACGCCGCGCGCCGACACGCCGATCGCGAAGAAGCCGCCGCCGCCGAGCAGCGATACCGTGAGGCTGAACGGCTGTTCGCGCTTCGAAAAGTTGAACTTCACCGAGACGGGCTTCCCATCGAACGGCAGATTGAACGCCGCGCCGAGCGAAGCGTTCGTCAGCGCGAAGACGCCCACGCCCACGGAAGGGAGGGTCAGCGAATACGAGGCGCTCAGTCCGCTTGGCGACACGGCCAGCCCTGGCGGATCGGAGAAGCCGTTGCCGGGAATGAAGCGCCGCAGGTCGTTGACGAACTCAAGCGGCCCGCCGAAGCACACGGCGTCGTCGCCCTCGCGAAGCTGCACCGTAACATCGGGCTTCTGGCCGTTCTTCGCGGTGAACGCGACCTCTTCGAACCACAGGATGATGAAGCCGAACAGGTTCAGCTTAAAGTTCGTCAGCGTCGCAGTGGCTTCGGCGCTCGGCTTCGCCGCAGGATCGAGCGGCGTGGTCGTGACGCCGTTCATCGTCAGGCGCGTCGGCGGCTTGCTCGCGTCAGCCGCGGGAATGAGCAGATTGACGTGATCGCTCTTCGTGACGTCGCCTGACCACTCGAAGCGCGCCTCGACGCGATCGGGAAAATCGCGCGCGACCATCTTGGGGACATCGGTGCCGGCGAGGCTGCTCGCAATCGGAAGAATCTCGGCGAGCCTGACGCCGCCGAGCAGTGTCGCGTCCTGGAAGAACTGGGTGGGATCGAAGGTGCCGTCCCTCACGGTCTTCAATCCGTCTTCGACCTGCTGCGCCGTCGCGGCGTCCTGGCCCGATACCGGCCCCATGATCTTCGAGAGGCCGAGCAGACTCATCTGCGGCGTCGCCAATGCGCCGAGCGTGTCGCTCTTCGCGTCCTGCGGCGAGCCGCCGAAGGGCAGCTTCTTCGACGAGGTCAGCTTGAGGAAGATCTGCCCAGCGTTCTTCGCCGGATCGAATCCATGCGAGGCGTAGAAGTCGGGATAGGCGACCTCGGCGATGAAATCCTGCTGCCCGAGCAGTTTCTGGATCGACTTGATGCCGACCTGTGCCGTCTCGATCTCGGGATAAACCTTGGGCGTGCCCGACTTCAGCGCCGCTGCGCGAAATGCGAGTGTCTGAGTCGGCAGCGCGGGGTCGCTCTTGTCGGCAGGGCCAGTCGGCGCATAGGTGACGACGGTGCCGCCCGTCGTCGCGCGCCGTTTGGTTGCCGCGGGCGCGGCGTTGTACGACGTGCAGACGTCTGCCGCGCGGTTAACATCGGCGAGCTTGCCGACGAACAGCAACGGCAGCGAGAACGTCACGGGCCGGCCAGCGATGTCGATTGCTGCGATGTCGAAGGGCACGTCCGTCAGCTTGCCGCCGCCGGCTGGAATCGTCGGCCAGAACAGCATGCGCTGCGACAGCCCGTAATAGAGTTTTGTCACACCGGGCCCGGGTTGCAGCGCACTGTCTCCGACACCCGGGTCGCTCAGATCGGGCGTCACGCGGGTGAGCAATTCAACGCGCGTGAATGGAAAATTGCGCCCCTGAAATTCGTGGTTCGCGCCGTTGTAGGTCCGCACGGGCTCGCGCACCGCAACGAAGAAGCGCTGGCGCAGCAGCGCCACACGTTGCGAGAGCTTGCCGTCGAGCGACTCGAACTTGCGCTCCGTCACCTTGATGAGCGAGGCAGCATGCCCGAACGGCCACAGGTAGCCCGCATACATCACGCGGACGTACTGATCGCGCCCGAGCGTGGCGACGTGACGCCATTGCTGCAAATCGATGTGCTCGGGGGTGCGCGTCCACGTGCCCTCGGCATCGAGCAATGCACCGAGCGCCGACAGATGCAGCCGCTTCGCCTCACTCGATATCGGCCGATAGGCCGTGCCGCCTGCGATCTCTTCGTCGAACCCGGACATCGCGGTGACCAGCATCGAGCGATCGAGCGGATCGAGACTCATGCGAATGAGATCGGGGTTCCGCTGAGGCGGATCGGCCGGCGGTCCGGGTGCCACGAGCAGCGCGAGCAGCTCGTCCATTCGCTCCTTCGGGCGATAGTCCGGTGACCACAATGCGCGGATCCGGCTTGCGATGTCCGCGCCGGCCCCGGAGGTGCTCGTCGTGAGACGTGTGTGCCACAGCTCGGTGCTCGACCGGTGCACCACAGGAGCGATCGTATGCTGCCACCGAGCCGGCGCGAGCGGCGAGGTCACGACGCGATAGGGCAATTCGAGCGCTGTGACGGTGAAAGCAGGTTCGTGCGGCGCACGCTGCAGCGCGAGGACGCCTGCTTCGGCGACCGCGGCGAGATCGTCGATTCCCGCGACGCCGCTGACGGGACTTGGGGTAACAGCCGGCGCGCTCGTTACCGCGCTTGCGGCCATGATCGGCTCCTCGGCAATCGTCAGTTGCTCGATGCCATCGGCGCGCGCGGCTCCGAGGAGCGCATCCAGATCGATGGCGCGGTCGCCCACCGCATTGATGTCCAGCCGCATCGGCCAGTCGCGCAACGCACGCAAGAGGCTGGCGACGTCGTAGCCCGTCGTGGAAAGCGCCGCGGGCATGGTCACCGCCACGCGGCTCGGCCCGGCCATTCGCACGCGCGCCGCCGGCAATGCTGTCGCCGGCGTCTCGTCGTCTCCCGGAACGTTCTTCTTCGGATAGCGTGGATCGTCCGAGACTTCAGTCGTTTCATCCTTCGGCGGCGTATCGAACTTTTGCCCGGCGGATTCGAGAAACGCTTCTTCGCCGAAGCTTTGCGGCGGGAAGTCGATGACGATGAATGCATCGGACGCGGAGCGTACGAGTCGCGCAGGACCCGTCTTCAGCACAAAGCCGCTGAAGGTCGCGTCGAACACGAGCAGATCGTCCGGCCGTCGCACGGAGATCCGTCCGGGAATGATCGGCGTGTCTTCAGAGGAGGGCGGCGGTTGGGAGGCAGATGGATCGCCGGGGGGCGGCTCAACACTTGTCGGGTCGAACGTCGGTTGAGTTCCGTCATGTTGCTCGCTCTCCGGCGTTTGCGGGCCAGAAGACTGTTCCGGCGGCGCAGCGATGCGGGTCCGCGAATCGCCTGCATCGCCCCGGTGCGTTGACTCATCGGCCGCCGGCGAGCATGGCTGACACGGATTCGCCGGGTAGGGCGGATGAGGCGGATACGGCGGATAAGGAGAATAAGGCGGGTAGGGAGGAAAGGGCGGATACGGCGGGCTCGGGTGAGTTCGCGACATTTGGCACTCCTCCGGTATTCAGCGCGATCGCTGCTTCGCGCTGCGCGGCAATTCAACGACCTTTCAATATCCTAGACCATACCCTATACTTTTTTTGCTCGCGTGAGCGGAGGATCACATGTCATCGAAAGATGCCGCCGGTGAAGGTGCAATCGACACTCGACGCGCGGTACGCGAGAGTCTCATGCAGCTTCGCGAAGAATTCAAGGCGATGGTCCAGGGCGGCAGCGCGGTCGCAGGTGGACACGACCACGATGGCGGACTGAGCGACCTGCGTCGAGAAGTCGAGCGGCTGCGCTACATGGTCGAATGCCTCCGCGCCCGTCCGGAGGGTCCGACGACCGGCGTAACTTGCTCGAGCGCGCCGAGTCCGCCTTATCCGCCATTTGCGCCGTACCCTCCCTACACTTCATTCCCGCCTTATCCACCATTTCCTCCATATCCGCCGAATTGCTGTTGCGCGCCGGCGCCGTGCGGATGCCCCAAATGCAGTTCGCCGCCGCCACCCGCTGAGTCTGAGCCCGTGCCCGCGCCACCGCCGGTGGTCAATCCGCCGTCATCGTCGACGCAAAGCAGCAGCCTGAGCAGCTGGCGACGCGTCGTGGTTTCTAGGCCGCCATCGAGTAGCAGTTCGAGCAGCGTCCCCCAGGTGATCGTCAATTAACCTGTGGTTACGGGAGAGGAGCCGATGCCCGACATACCGTCTTCATCCAGCACGTCGCGCCGCCACGGTGCCTCCTCCACGGCGCCGGATGCCAGCGATTCGCCATCGTCGGGCGCTTCGGGCACGCCACCTGAGACGCCGGAATCGCGTCTGCTCGATGCGATCGACACCCTGCGTGACGCAATCGTCGGGCTGAAAGACGACATCCGCGATTGCTGCGGCCACGACGATGACGGACAACCGCCGCCGGAGAGCCGCAGCAACGGCTGCGACAATGACCTGCTGATCGAGATTCAGCGACTTCGCTGCGATATTGGCAAATGGCGCGAGCGCGCGGAGCGCGAACGCGATGTTTTCGAACTGCGGCTGCAAATCGAACGCCTGCAAAGCGAGGTCGGGCGGTGCGTCGATGGACTGTCGTGCACCGATGGGGGCGCAGCGACTGCTCCCGCGCCGCCATACCCTCCTTTTCCACCGTATCCGCCGTATCCACCGTTTCCTCCCTATCCGCCGTTCCCGCCCTTTCCAGGCTATCCGCCGAATTGCTGCGCGCCGCCATGCGCGCCGGTCCACCCGCCGCCGGGAAGCAGCAGTAGCAGCGGCTCAGCGCCGCCGGGACGATCAAGCAGCTACGTGCCGCCCGGCAGCAGCTCGAGCAGCGGACTCACTCCGCCGAGCAGTTCATCGATGCTGTCGTCGAGCAGCAGCGTACCTTCATCGTCTTCGTTATCGGGTACGAGCAGCACCTCGTCGAAGCCATCAAGCAGCAACAGTTCTTCTGCGCTCAGCAGTTCGTCGATACCGGGTGCGCAGTCGAGTTCGAGCAGCAGTTTGCCGAGCGCAAGCAGCTTGTCGAGTTCGAGCAGCGGTCCACCAAATTTGAGCAGTTCGTCGAATTCGAGCAGCAGTTTGCCGAGCTCGAGCAGTTGGTCGAGCTCCAGCAGCAGCGAGCAGCCGTGCACCGAGCCGTTAGGAGCGCCCAGCAGCGATTTTCAGGTGACCCGAATCGAACTCGCCGCGCAGGCGAACTTCACGCGAGGCACCGGTGCGCAGACGATCGACAGCAAACTGGTCGTCGATGGCGTGCCCGTCCAGCCCAACACGCTTCTCGATTTCACGCGCGCAAACGGGCTGGCCTATCAGGCATTTCTCTATGAGCTACGCGACAAGCCGACAGGCAACGCGGTGAGCGTAGTACCCAACTGGTTTGGCGTGGCGATCCCCAATCCGAATGGCTTCGATCTATCGTCAGACGTCTATGTCGTCCTCTATTTCCACCCAACGCCTGGACAGGCAGGCTACAGGGACCAGGACTATCCTGCCAAGACCGGCACCAGCGGAGGGACGGACTGGAAGCAATTATTTGCCTACGTCGATCGGCTCGGCGGCCAGATGGTCGATGCCATCCGGGCCGGAGCGCCCGCCAATCGGCTGACCATATTCCCGTTCCTGACGCAGGCTCAGTACACGCTGTCCACAAGCGAGTGGTTCAACGTCATTCACGACATTCTGCAGGACATCAATTCGAACATCGTCAATGGCATCTGCACCCGACCGAAGAAACTGATCGTTGCCACGCTCAGCAACGGGAGCGTCTATCTGAACAAGTTCCTGACCGATGCAGCCGCCGATCCGAACAACGGCAAGATCATCGAGGTCTGGGATTTCGACAGCGAAATTTCGA
>Ga0308174_10000962_pt1 | contig 12840 bp, 10 predicted proteins | sample PhyPR2_FD_203894 | JGI IMG/M metagenome (GOLD analysis project Ga0308174, IMG submission 203894) | Soil microbial communities from UC Gill Tract Community Farm, Albany, California, United States - DLSLS.P.R2 | ecosystem: Environmental > Terrestrial > Soil > Agricultural land | place: USA...
CGAGCGGGTGCGGATCCAGGTCGACGGCGACGTCCACGACATGACCCGTGAGGACGGCGGCTGGTGGCGGGCGGAGGTCGAGGCGGGGCCGGAGGCCGACTACGGGTTCCTGCTCGACGACAACGAGACGCCGCGACCCGACCCGCGCTCGCGCCGTCAGCCCGACGGCGTGCACGGGCTGTCGCGACGCTTCGATCCGGACGCCTACGAGTGGGGCGACGACTCGTGGACCGGCCGCCCCCTGGCCGGCGGAGTGGTCTACGAGCTGCACGTCGGCACGTTCACGCCCGAGGGCACTCTGGACGCCGCGATCGGCCGGCTCGGCCACCTCGTCCGGCTGGGGATCGACTTCGTCGAGCTGCTCCCGGTGAACGCCTTCAACGGCACCCACAACTGGGGCTACGACGGCGTCCTCTGGTACGCCGTCCAGGAGGAGTACGGCGGTCCGGCGGCCTACCAGCGGTTCGTCGACGCCTGCCATCAGCAGGGCCTCGGCGTGATCCAGGACGTCGTCTACAACCACCTCGGTCCCTCGGGGAACTACCTCCCGGAGTTCTTCCCGATCTTCGCCTCGGGCGGGGCGAACACCTGGGGCAACTCGATCAACCTCAGCGGCCCCGACTCCGACGAGGTGCGCCGCTACGTCATCGACAACGCCCTGATGTGGCTGCGCGACATGCACGTCGACGGGCTGCGGCTCGACGCCGTGCACGCGCTGGTCGACGAGCGGGCCACGCACGTGCTGGAGGAGATGGCGCAGGAGGTGGACAAGCTGTCGGTCGCCGTCGGCCGGCCACTGACGCTGATCGCCGAGAGCGACCTCAACGATCCCCGCATGGTCACGCCCCGCGTCGCCGGCGGACTGGGCCTGACCGCGCAGTGGAGCGACGACTTCCACCACTCGCTGCACGCGGTGCTGACCGGCGAGGGGCAGGGCTACTACTCCGACTTCGCCGAGGCCGGTCTGGGCGGCCTGGCCAAGGTGCTCACCGGGGCCTTCTTCCACGACGGCGCGTGGTCGAGCTTCCGGCGCCGGCACCACGGGCGGCCCGTCGACACCGCGACGCTGCCCGGCTGGAAGTTCCTCGGCTACCTGCAGGACCACGACCAGATCGGCAACCGCGCCGTCGGTGACCGGATCTCGGCCACCCTCTCCTCCGGCCAGCTGGCGGTCGGCGCGACGCTGGTACTGACCAGCCCGTTCACGCCGATGCTCTTCATGGGCGAGGAGTGGGGCGCGAGCACCCCGTGGCAGTTCTTCACCAGTCACCCGGAGCCCGAGCTGGGCAAGGCCACCGCCGAGGGCCGGATCGGCGAGTTCGCCGAGCACGGCTGGGACGCCGACGTCGTCCCCGATCCGCAGGACCCCGAGACCTTCACCCGGTCGAAGCTCGACTGGGCGGAGGTCACCCAGGAGCCGCACGAGCGCCTGCTGGCCGTCCACCGCTCGCTGATCGCGCTGCGGCGGGCGCACCCCGACCTGCTCGACCCCGACCTCACCGCGGTGCAGGTCACCTGGGACGACGGCGACAACTGGCTGGTCGTGCACCGCGGCTCGCTGCGGGTGGTGGTCAACCTGGCCGACCAGCCCCGGGAGATCGACCTGGACCGGACCGCCGACGAGGTGCTCTTCACGACCGCCGAGCTGCCCGTGCTCGACGGCACGACGGTGACGCTGCCCGCGGAGAGCGCGGCCGTCGTCACCACCCGCTGAGATGCGCCGGCTGCGGCCCGACCCGGCCGACCTGGACGACGCCGGCCTGGTCGACGCCTACCGTCTGCCCGAGGGCCGCCACCTGCGGGTCAACTTCATCGCCTCGCTCGACGGCGCCGTGACCGTCGACGGCAAGAGCGAGGGCCTTGGCTCGCCCGGCGACCGCCGGATCTTCCAGGTGCTGCGGGCGCTGGCCGACGTCGTCCTGGTAGGGCACGGCACCGCCTCGGCCGAGGGCTACCGGCCGATGACCGCGGAGTCCGCGGTCGGCCGGTTGCGCGCCTCGATAGGCCGGCCGGCGACCGCGCCGATCGCGATCGTGTCGAAGCGCGCGTCGCTGGACCCGGGCAGCCGGCTGGTCACCGGCGCCGTCTCCCCGACGATCCTGGTCACCTGTGCCGCCTCCGATCCGGGACGCCGGGAGGCGCTCGAGACGGCCGGGGTGGTGGTGCTGGTCTGCGGGGACGACGACGTCGACCTGGCGCTGGCCCTCGATCGGCTGGCCGCGCTCGGGCACGAACACGTGCTCTGCGAGGGCGGGCCGACGCTGTTCCGCGACGCGCTCGCCGCCGGGGTGGTGGACGAGCTCGACCTGTCGATCGCGCCGGCCCTGGTGGGCGACGACCACCGGCTGCTCTACGGACTCCCCGCCCCCGTCCGGCTGGACCTGCGCCAGGTGGTCGAGGAGGACGGCGTCCTCTTCACGCGCTACAGCGTCGGCGGCAACAGCTAGCTCCCGGCCCGACGCCCGACAGACGGCCAGCCCCGTCCGGCGACGCTTTCGTCGGTCTCTCGTGGCCCGGAGGGCGCGACGGAGCCACCCCGAAGGGTGAGAAACCGGGTCATCGATCCAGCACCGACGGGGATGCGCCGACGCCTCCTGGGACGCCCACTACGGAAGGTGGGCCTGCCTAGGGGTCCACGATGAGCTCGTCCTCCGCGCGCCGTCACCGCGGTCTCACCCTCGCGACAGCCGCCCTTACCGTCGCGGCAGCCGTCGTGGTCGCCGTGGCGTCCTGCGCACTGGTGCTGACGTCCTCCTCCGGGACGGCCACCGCCGAGCCCGGGTCCTTGACGTCCGGCTCGTCCGCGGAGGCGGCGCCTGCCGACGGTGTGCGCACCCTCGTCACCGATGCCACCGAGGCCGTCGAAGGCGGGGAACGTGGCGTCGCTCGCTCCCGCACGGTGAAGGTGGACACCGCGGCTCTTCCCGACAACGCCGCCGAGGCAGCACAGCAGATCGCGCTGGCGCTCTTCGACGACACCACGGTCGTGGCTGACCTCTCCGCGCCAACGCTCCGGTCGCACGCCGGATACCGGACGTGGAGCGGAACGATCGACGGGGACAAGGACAGCACGGTCGTCCTCGTCGAGCAGTCGGGAGTGCTCTCCGGGATGGTGTCGAGCAAGGACGCCACGTACCGGCTCCGCCCGATGCCTGACGGCCGCACCCGGATCGAACAGGTCGACCCATCGCAGTTCCCCGCCGAGGAGGACGTCGCGGTACCGACCCCGGAGGCGGACACCGAGGGCGCGGTCCAGGGCACCCCAGCCGTCGTCCCGCCGACCGCCGGGGACTCCGGCGCTCCGGTCATCGACGTGCTGATCGCCTACTCCACCGCGGCCAAGACCCGCGAGGGCGGACAGGCCGCCATGGACGCCGAGGTCGCGCTGATGATCGAGCAGACCAACAGCGCATTCACCACCTCGGGCATCAATGCCTCGGTACGCCTCGTGCACTCGGCGGAGGTCGCCCTCAACAGCCCCGTCAACGGGACGACGCTCGGCCAGCTGGCCGGCACGACCGACGGTGTCTACGACGAGTTGCACGTACTCCGCGACCAGTACGGCGCCGACCTGGTGGCCCTCATCACCGACAACCCGGGTGGCTCGGCCTGCGGCATCGGATACCTCATGAACAACGTCAGCACGTCGTTCGCGGGATACGGGTTCAGCGTCACCGACACCGGCTGCGCCACGGGCAACATGTCGTTCACGCACGAGCTGGGACACAACTTCGGCGCGTCCCACGACCGGGCCGTGGCCGACGGCACCGCTCCGTGGTCCTACGGCTACGGCTGGGTCAACGCGCAGCAGGGCTGGCGGACCGTCATGGCTTACGCCAACGCCTGCCCGACCTGCGTCCGTCTGCTGCGTTTCTCGAACCCGGACCTGACCTACAGCGGTGCTCCGACGGGCGCGCCGGCGGGTGCGGCGAACGCCGCGGACAACCGGTCGGTGCTCAACATGACGGCCAGCACGGTCGCCGGCTTCCGTGGCGGCGCCGCTCCTGCGTCGCTGACCCTGACGGCTCCGACGACCGGGCAGCGCGTGATCGCGTCCGGGAAGCTGAGCGCGACCTGGTCCACCAGCGGATACATGGGCTCGGATGCCAAGGTGGAGCTGCTGCGCGGCGGCATCCTCACGAAGGTGCTGACCGCGAAGGTCGCGCTGGGCACCGGACGGTATGAGTACGTGGTTCCGTTGGCGACGGCTCGCGGTGACGACTATCGCCTCAGGATCACCCCGCTGCTGGCACCCCAGTACGCGGTCACGAGCGACGTGTTCTCCGTCGTCGACCCCTCGGTCACGCCGGCGTTCAACTCCGCGGCAGCTGCCGGCGGCACCGCTCGAGTGACCTGGACCTACACCGGGGCGCCCGGCGGGACCGTCAAGGTCGAGCTGCTCAAGGACGGGAAGTTCCTCGCCGTCCTCAAGAGTGCCGCTGGGCTGGGTACCGGCGGCGCCGGCGGCGTCGACGTGACGCTGCCTGCCGCTCTGAACAACGGCGTGGGGTACCAGTTCCGCACCACTCTGTCGGCCCTGCCCAAGGCTCCGGCGGTCACCGATGAGTTCTCGGTGGCGAGCACACGCGAGTTGGTGATCACTGCCCCCGGGACCGGTGTGACCGCCACTGCCGGCGCACCGCTGACGGTGACGTGGACCGCCTCCGGCGAGCTCGGCACCTCGGTCAAGGCCGATGTGGTCAAGGGTGACCTGGTGGTCTTCACCAGCCCCGTGGCCCCGACGAGCCAGGGCACCCTCACCTTCACAGTTCCGGCGAAGTTGCCGACCGGCGACGACTACCGGGTCCGCCTGACGGCGGTGTCCTTCCCGATGGTGCTTGCGACGCAGGTGCTGGCACTCGACGGGACGTCGGTGACGGTCACGTCGCAGAGCACGCCGGAGTCCGTCGTTGCCGGACAGCGGATCGCGATCACCTTCGCCAACGTGGGTGTTCCCGGTACCGCGGTGAAGCTGGAGGCGGTGTCCGCCACGCTCAAGCCGGTGTCGGTCGTCGCGAGCGTCGCGCTCGCGACGGGGACCTATGACTGGACCGTGCCGGTAAACCTGCCGAAGGGCGACTGGAAGATCCGCGCGACGGTCGTGGGCAACACCCTGGTGTCGGGCACTTCTGCGGCCTCGATCACCGTCGGGTGGCCCCAGGTGTCGGCGTCCGCTTCGTCCTCCGGTGTTGCCGGCGCACCGGTGACGGTGTCCTGGGCGTTCACGGACGGCGCGGTCGCGCCGGTCAGGATCCGCCTCATGCAGGGCATTCGGGCCGTCAGCACACTGACCACGAGCGGCCAGACGTCGATCTCCGGGACGGGCTCCCTGACCTATCGCCTGCCGATCAACCTCGCGCCCGGGAGCTACGAGTTCGAGGTGGCACCGGCGGCCAACACCGCGATCGTCGGAACCACCAGCGTTGCGGTGGTGCAGCCAACCCTGGCCTCCTCGGGTGCCTCCTCGGTGGTTCGCGGACAGACCGCCACCATCGCGTGGTCGTTCTCGTCCGGGGCTGCTGCCCCGGTCCGAGTCGACCTGGTGCAGGGAACGAAGGTCCTGACGATCAAGAGCGGTGCGGTGACCGCGGACGACGGCACCGGGTCGTTCGTATACAAGGCGCCGGCCACATTGGCTCCGGGCACCTACACCTTGCGGATCCGCCCGGTCCTGCTCGCGGCCAGCAACGTGGTCGAGGTGACGAGGACGTTCACCGTCACCTGATCGGCGACCTGTGAGGTGGCGCGCCCTACGAGACGCGCCACCTCGCAGGCCCGTCGCCGAGGCGACGCTCCTGACCGTTCCGCAGGGACGGGGACGGCGTGCTGTTCACCCGCTCGCGCTCGACCCCGGCGCGCGGTAGCCGACGCTCTGGGCGCGGCCGAGCGCCTCGAGGGTCTCCTCGACGGTCAGGAGCACGGTGGTCTCGATGTTGCGCAGCGCCCCGCCGCCGCCGATGGCGAGCGCGACGGCAGCCATCGAGACGTTGTCGGGCGCTTCCCAGAGGTTGACCCCGTCGTGGGTCCCGAACGAGTACCAGAACCCGTGCAGCCGGCCCCCGACCGACTCGATGTAGGCCTGGGCGGCACGACGGCGGTCCTCGGGCTGGGCGATCATCATCGCCCAGGTCTCCGGCGTGTAGCTGAATGTCGTCAGGTACATGGGCATGGTCGCGCCTTCCCTCGGCCGTGAGGCGACGTTAGGGGCAGGGAACGTCGACGTCGATAGCTGCTTGACTGACCGCCATGGACCTCCCCGTGCTCCCGCCGGTCAAGCCCATGCTGGCGAAGGCGGCGACGAAGCTGCCCGTCGGCGACGGCATCTACTACGAGCCCAAGTGGGACGGCTTCCGCTGCGTCGTCTTCCGCGACGGCGACGAGGTCGAGCTCGGCAGCCGCAACGAGCGTCCGCTGACCCGGTACTTCCCCGAGGTGGTGGCCGCGGTCAAGGCGAACCTGCCCGAGAAGTGCGTCGTGGACGGCGAGATCGTCGTGCCCCGCGGCGACCGGCTGCACTTCGAGGACCTGCTCCAGCGCATCCACCCCGCCGAATCGCGGGTGAACCTGCTGGCCGAGCAGACGCCGGCCTCTTTCGTCGCGTTCGACCTGCTGGCGATCGGCGACGACTCGCTGCTCGAGACGCCGTTCGCGCAGCGCCGTGAGCGGCTGGAGTCCGCACTGTCCGGCGTCCGGGCGCCGATCTACGTCACCGCCGTCACCCGGGACGCCGGCACCGCGCAGCGCTGGTTCGACACCTTCGAGGGCGCGGGCCTCGACGGCGTCGTCGCCAAGACCGCCGACCTGCCCTACGGGCCCGACCAGCGGCTGATGACCAAGATCAAGCACGTGCGGACGGCGGACTGCGTGGTCGCCGGGTTCCGCTGGCACAAGAGCGGGCCCATCGTCGGCTCGCTGCTGCTCGGCCTCTACAACGACTCCGGCGACCTGCAGCACATCGGCGTCGCCGCGTCCTTCCCGATGGCCCGCCGGGCCGAGCTCGTCGAGGAGCTCGCACCGTACCGGGCGAACGCGCTGGACGGGCACCCCTGGCAGGACTGGGCCAACGCCCAGGTGATGGGCGAGGGCGAGCACCGGATGCCCGGCGCGGTCAGCCGGTGGAACGCCAAGAAGGATCTCTCGTGGGTGCCGCTGCGCCCCGAACTGGTCGTGGAGATCAAGTACGACCAGCTCGAAGGACGACGACTGCGTCACACGGGGCAGTTCCTCCGCTGGCGCCCGGACCGGGACGCGCTGAGCTGCACCTACGACCAGCTCGACGTCCCGGTGCGCTACGACCTGGCCGAGGTTCTCGCAGGCTGACGTTCCCCCGATCGGTAGCGAGCGCCTGCACCGCCGTCGCGCGCCTCCTAGGCTCGTGATCATGCGTCTGCACCGAGGCCTGGCGGCCGTCCCATCCAGCCTGCTCGCCCTCGGTCTCGTGGCCACCCTCGCCCTGTCCGGCTGCTCGTCGTTCGCCGACACGGCCCCGTCCCGGTCGTCGGCTGCGGCCTCCGGGTCGAAGGCACCGGCCCAGCCGAAGGCCAGGGCGATCGACTGGAGCGACTGCGACGAGCAGATCCAGCCGCTGATCGCGAACCAGCCCGGCAGCGACCGGAACCTCAAGTTCGAGTGCGGCCGCACCGAGGTGCCGATCAGCTACGACGAGCCCAAGGGCGCCACCCTGCCGTTGTTCCTCGTCCGGATCGTCATGGCGGGGCAGACCGGCCGGATCGGCTCGCTGGTCGTGAACCCCGGTGGTCCGGGGGCCTCGGGCGCCGACGCCGCGATCGGGCTGGCGCTGACCCTGCCGACCGAGATCATGAACAAGTTCGACATCGTCGGCTTCGACCCCCGGGGAGTGGGGTTGTCTACGCCGATCGAGTGCATCTCCGACGACGAGAAGGATCAGATGGTCGCGTCCGAGCCGCGACCGACGACCGATGCCCAGCTCGACGACGCGTTCGCGCTGACCAAGAAGGTGGCCGACGGCTGCGCCAAGCAGTACGGCGACGCCCTCGGCACCTTCAACACCGTCGCCACCGCCCGCGACATGGACCAGCTGCGCCAGTCCCTCGGCGACGAGAAGCTGACCTACCTCGGCTACTCCTACGGCACGACGCTGGGCTCGACGTACGCCGAACTGTTCCCCGCGAAGGTGCGCGCTCTCGTGCTGGACGGGGCGGTCGACCCCGACACCGACCCGAAGACGGACGCGGAGGCCAGCGCCAAGGCGTTCGAGGCCGGCTTCGACGCCTTCGCCGCCAACTGCGTCGGCCTCATCGCCGGCTGCCCGATCGGGGCGAACCCGCGCCAGTTCGTCACCGACCTGCTGACCCAGGCCGCCGCGACGCCGATCCCGAGCAGCGAGGCGGGCGAGAAGCGCACGGCGACTCCGGGCGTCGTCATGACCGCGGTGCAGGCCGCGCTCTACGACACCGCCTCGTGGCCGCAGCTCGCCCAGGGCCTGGCCGCTGCCCAGAAGGGCGACTCGAAGGGGCTGTTCTCGCTCGCCGACAGCTACTCCGGGCGCCTCGCCGACGGCACCTACTCGAACCTCTTCGACGCCAACCTCGCGATCAACTGCGCCGACACCGACCAGAAGTACAGCGAGAGCGAGATCCGCAAGCTCGCCGTCGACTGGGGGCAGAAGTACCCGCTGTTCGGCGCCGGCTCCGCGGTCGGCCTCTACACCTGCTCGGTCTGGAAGGCCACGCGCACGCCACTGCCCAAGCGGGACGCCCAGGGCAGCGCGCCCATCGTCGTCGTCGGCAACACCGGCGACCCGGTGACCCCGGAGCCCGGCGCCCAGGACATGGCCAAGGACCTGGCGAACGGCGTCCTCCTGGTCTGGCAGGGCCAGGGGCACACCGCCTACCCGAAGACCCAGTGCATCACCACCGCGGTGGACAACTACCTGGTCAACCTGGCCCCGCCGATGGACGGCCTGACCTGTCCCGCGCAAGGCTGACCGCCATGGCCAGCAGCAAGGACGCCGTCATCCTCGACATCGACGGCCACGAGGTGCGCGTGTCCAACCCCGAGAAGCCCTACTTCGGCGACCGCGGGATCCGGAAGATCGACGTCGTCGAGTACTTCGTCACCGTGGGGCCCGGGATCCTGGCGGCCCTCCGCGACCGGCCGACGACGCTGGAGCGCTGGCCCGGCGGCGTCTTCGAGGGGGCCCGGATCTCCACCCGGGTCGACAACACCGGCGACGCGTTCTACCAGAAGCGGGTGCCGAAGAACGCCCCCGAGTGGGTGCCGACGGCGCACATCACCTTTCCCAGCGGCCGGACGGCCGACGAGATCGCGCCCGACTCGGTGGCAGTGGTCGCCTGGTGCGCCAACCTCGGCACGCTGACCTTCCACCCGTGGCCGGTGAACAAGGTCGACGTCGACTCCCCCGACCAGATCCGCATCGACCTCGACCCGCAGCCGGGCACCGACTTCTCCGACGCGGTGTGGGTGGCCCCGCACGTGCGGGAGCTGCTGCACGAGATGGGCATGGAGGGCTGGCCGAAGACCTCCGGCGGGCGCGGGGTGCACATCTACGTGCCGATCCAGCCGCGGTGGACCTTCCAGGAGGTGCGGGGCGCGGTGATCGCGTTCGGCCGTGAGCTGGAGCGGCGCCTGCCCGACCGCGTGACCATGAACTGGTGGAAGGAGGAGCGCGGCGAGAAGATCTTCATCGACTACAACCAGATGGCCCGGGACCGCACGATCGCCTCTGCGTACTCCATCCGCCCCAAGCCGCACGCCCCGGTCTCCGCGCCGCTGGACTGGGACGAGCTGCCCGACGTCTCGCCGTTCGACTTCGACGTCCTGACCATGCCGGCGCGCTTCCGCGAGGTCGGCGACAAGCACGCCGGACTGGCCGACCACGCCTTCTCGATCGAGCCGCTGCTCGAGCTCGTCGAGCGGCAGGCCCGGGAGGGGCTCGGCGAGATGCCCTGGCCCCCGGACTACCCGAAGATGCCGGGAGAGCCGATGCGCGTACAGCCCAGCCGCGCGAGGAAACCGGCCGAGGACGGCTGACCGGGCGATCCTCGGCCCGGACGGTCGGGACTCCTCAGGCCGCCGGCCGGGGCAGCACGGTCAGGACACGCACGATGTGGTCGCGGAATTCCTCCATGAAGTCCTTCAGGAAGCCCGCCGTCGTCTCGTCGGTGACCTCGCCGTCGTCCCGGAAGCGCTCCGGCGAGAACTGGATGTAGGCCTCGGGCGAGGTCATCTGACGGGCGTTGCAGAAGCTGAGCACCCCGCGCAGCGACTGCTGCGCCACCGCGGTACCGATCGCGCCGATGGACGCTCCGACGACTCCGGCCGGCACGTGGTGGAAGGAGTTCTGCCCCCAGGGTCGCGATGCCCAGTCGATGGCGTTCTTGAGGGCGCCGGGAATCGACCGGTTGTACTCGGGCGTGACGAACAGGACGGCGTCCGACCGCGCGATCGCCGCCTTGAGCTCGCGCGCCTCGGGCGGATAGTCGGCGTCGTGGTCCGGGCTGTACAGCGGCAGATTGCCGATCGGTATCTCGGTGAACTCGAGTTCTGGAGGCGCGAGCCGGATCAGAGCCCGTGACAGCACCCGGTTGATCGACGTGGACGACAGGCTCCCGATGAAGTAGCCGACGTTGTAGCGCTGTGCTGGCTCACCCATGACCGCCAGTCTTGCGCGCACCAGTCGCGCGCGCAGGTCAGGTGACCGGCGGGGGCCTTCCCTCCGCGCTGGCGGCCAATGCTTCGTCCCAATCGCAGACCGCGCAGGCGTGCCGGAAGACACCCCGGAGAAAGTTCAGGGCCACTTTCTCGGGATCGGCTGCCGTGCGGACGTCGTCCCACTCGAGCAGGTACTCCCCCAGTGCGTCGTCCCACCTGCCCGGCGACGCGTCGGCGACCGGGAAGCCGGGCGCCGCCGGGTGCGCATACGCGTAGAAGGCGGCAGTGGGATGGCGGGCGTCGCCGGGCCACCAGCCGACGGCGACCTCCTGGGCGTCAGCGGAGTTCCGGACGAGGAAATCGTCGGACGGCGGATCGGCGGGGACACCCGAGAACAGGGCGACGGCCAGGTCGAAGCTCCCCCACCAGGCCAGCACCGCCGTCGAGCGGCCCCGGTAGGGCGCGCGGAAGCGGGCCAGGACGAGCGCCGCCCGGGTCGCGGCGAGGAAGTAGTCGCGCACCTGAGCCGGGTCGTAGGTCGCGTGCTCGTCGTCCTCGTCCAGCGGCACGCTCCACGGGACCTCCTGCGGATCGGTCCTGATCCGCACCTCCCCGACGAGCCGGCCGACCGCGGCGAGGACCTCCCGCGTCACCTCGCCCACCGGCCGGTCGGGCGTCAGGGAGATGCGGACGCTCCCGTTGCCCGTGGACTCCACCACCGTCTCGTGCGTCCGCAGGTCCAACCCGACGACGAGCCCACCCATGCCGTCCGGCGCGGGCAGCAACGGGGTCTCCCAGCCGCGGGCGGTGAGCCTCAGCGCGGTGTGCGCCAGCTGCGGCTCAGGCGGTGCGAGCGCGACCGCCAGCTTGCCCAGGACCTGCGTGTGCGCGTGCAGCGTGTCGCAGGTGGCCCGCCAGCGGTCGTAGGCGACGTCGGGCCACCTCTGGGGCATGCCGCACGCTAGCGGGAGGGGTCACCCGATGGGGTGACGCACGGCGCCGTCGACGCTCCAGCCCGCGGCCAGGGCGGTCGATCCACCGGACATGAGGGTCTCGTTCCTGGTGTACGGCGTGCTGTACGTCGCCATCGAGATCGTCGGCAACCAGCTGGAGAAGGTGGGCTGGCCGAAGATCACCGCCCTGGACGTGGCCGAGGCCCTCACCAACGCCTTCCTCGCCATCGTCGTCTGCATCGCCCTCGTCGTCGCCTTCGACCTGAGCAGGGAACGCTGGGGCCCGGCGCTGCGCGCCTGGCACGAGGAGCGGCTACGGCTCGCGGCGGAGGCCCGGGAGTACCGGGCGGAGGTCGTCTGGGACGACGAACCGATCGGCGTGCGCTCCTGGCGTCCCGAACCGCTCGCGCTGCCCGCTGCCGCCGCCGCGCCGCCGTCGGGCACCTACTACACACCGAGCGTGCCGAGCCCGCCCTTCCCCGAGGAGCCGGGCCGGCAGCTGTAGGTCAGCCGGCCAGCCGCGCGGCGCCGCCGCCGAGGTCGTGCGCCGTCAGGGCGCCCGGGGCGTCGCCCAGCAGGCGGACGAGCGCGTTCGCCACGTCAGCGGCGTCGTAGCCGTCGGCGAGCCTGTCGGCCAGGACGAGGTCGAGGTCGGCGTCGTGCAGGTCCTCGACGTCGCGCAGGACGGCCGGGGCCAGGAGGACCGGCGCGGCGTTCGGGAACGCCGCGAAGCGCGCGGTGCGGACAAGGCCCTCGGTGGTCGTGGCGATCGTCATGGCGGCTGCTCCTGTTCCGGCGGACGCCGGGCTCTCCCCGGCTGGAAGGAACTCTCCGGGCCCCGCCGCACGGGGCCGCCGAGATTGCCGCAGGAAATCCGCAAGGATGCGCGGATGCCCTCGCGCACGTCGCGCGGCTGGGCGAGTGCGCCGCCGGGACGGCCCTCCTGTAGGGACCCGCCGCGAGCGTGCGAGCGGTGGCGGGCAGGAGGGCCCTTTTCTCACCCGAGAGGCGGCCGAGGGGTTCGTCGCCGGAGGCCCCTTCGTGAGCAACGGCGTGGCGCGCTGGACCCGTCCGGCCGCGGAACGAGGTGCTCCACCCGGGCCCCTGAGGCGGATGGAAACCACGAACCACAGGTCACAGCGGGTCGGCACCTGTTCCCCGGTGGACTTCTATGGCTAGGCTGGTCGCGTCGGGAAGGCCCTGCGCTATGGCAGGACCCCGATGCACTACC
>Ga0308174_10000963_pt1 | contig 12829 bp, 10 predicted proteins | sample PhyPR2_FD_203894 | JGI IMG/M metagenome (GOLD analysis project Ga0308174, IMG submission 203894) | Soil microbial communities from UC Gill Tract Community Farm, Albany, California, United States - DLSLS.P.R2 | ecosystem: Environmental > Terrestrial > Soil > Agricultural land | place: USA...
GACCGCCGCGACGACCTCGGCGTCGAGTCCGTTGAAGACGTGGAAGCCAGCTGCGCCGCAGATGGCGTTGGTGCCACCAGTGAGGACGTGGCGGCCCTTGACCGGGGCGGCCGTGAGCTGGTTGTACAGCTGCGCACCCGACTGGGTCGGATCGCTGCTGTGCCAGAGGACGAACGAGGCGCGTTGCACCCGTGCCGCAAGTGCGGCGCTCAACACATCAGGCGACCAGAACATCGCGCCAAGCGGCAATGTCGCCGGCAAATTGACCGCGAGATCCGCGACGATCGGGGTGGCGGAGCTGCCGCCGATGAGCCATATCGGGACTTCGGCCTTGGCCTTCAGGTACGCGATCACGGCCAGCAGGTTGGGCACGTTGCCCGCGGCTGCATCGTTGACCAGCGCAACCGCATAGCCATGCTCGGCGAATGCCTGGCGGTTGCGGCCGACCGGGCTGCAGCGGCCCTCCGCCGTACTGAGCGTTCCATCATCCCGGATGCCCATGAATCCGCTGCCACCGGCAAACGAGATGATCGACGCCACCGGCGCATCGGGACGCACGTCGAGGATGCGCACGCTGCTGCTGCCGGCCGGCACGTCGACGACGGTCGATGTGACGGCCGCCAGCGCCATTGATGCGCCCAACGACGCGAGCGCGGCGACCGCCGCGCCGAGCGCGTGCTTCATGGTGAATCCCGGGCCAATCGCTGGCCGGCGCGCAGCTGTGTTTCGCATGGCGATTCGTCTCCCGTGGCCGCCGACCGCGGCGAAGAAGCAGGCCCGTGCATCGAGGGGCGCTGCAGTGTACGGGGTCGGGGTGCTCACCAGTGACCTGGCGACCGAACCGGCGAATCGCTCGACGATTCAACCGGAACGTGCGACGGAACGTGTGCCGCGGCGACGCGCGGCTGGGCGCTTACTCGGTTAGACTTTCAGCGGCTTTTCCATCGTGGACGACGGTTGGCGAACGAACGCAGATCCGATGGTCGGTGGAATACCCGCGTGCCCGGGGCGGCCCTGCTCGCGAGCCTCGACTTGCGCCTCGTCGGACTCACGGCGCTCTTCGGGGTGGCCACGATAAGGTCGGGCACCTTCGTGGACCAGCGCTGGGCGGACGCAGTCCTCGCGCTGGGTCGCTCGCAGGTGATCGGCTTCCTGATCGTCGGCATCGCGTTCACGTTGCTTCGCGCGCTTCCGCGGGCACCGCGCCCCATGCTGCTCGCCCTGGCCGTTTGCGCAGGCTCGCTGATCGGCCGCGGGATGTTGCTGCGCAACGCGGCCGGCGACTTCACGACCAACTTTCCAGGCGGGCCGCCGACCTACTTCACGCTGGTCTGGTTCTTCGCGCGCCACTCGATGCTGTACTGGGGGTTCCTCGCTGCGGCGTGGTACTTCGCCGAGCGCGCCGATGAGCGCCGTCGCGCGCTCGATGCATCGGAATTGCAGCGCAGCGCCGTCGACGCGCAGTTGATGGAGGCGCGCATCCAGGTGCTGCAGGCGCAGGTCGAGCCGCATTTCCTGTTCAACACGCTGGCCCACCTCACGCACCTGTATCGCGCGGATGCGGCGCTGGGTCGACGCATGCTCGACCGCCTGTGCGATTACCTGGCATCGGCGCTGCCGCACATGCGGGGCGCGGGCGCGTCCACGCTCGGCTCCGAGCTTGCGATGGTGACGGCGTATCTGGACGTGCAGCGCATCCGCATGGGGGAGCGCCTTGCCGTGCACATCGACGTACCCGACCGCGCGCTCGCGCAGCCGTTTCCGCCGATGATGCTCGCGTCCCTGGTGGAGAACGCGATCAAGCACGGACTCGACGCATTGCCCGAAGGAGGCACGGTGCGTCTTGCTGCCGACCTGCACGACGACGAGCTGCGCGTCACCGTGGCGGACAGCGGGCGCGGCTTCTCCGCGAACCGCGGCACCGGTGTCGGTCTCGCCAACATCCGCGCGCGCCTGACGGCTCAATTCGGCGCGGCCGGGCGCATGACGCTCGCGAGCCAGGCGCCGCATGGCGTGCGCGCGATCATCGAAATACCGGCCGCCCCGATGGCGCTTGCGGGTCATCGATGAGAGCGGCGCTCTCGGGGTTATGGCCGGTCGCCGGGCGGTGGACCGTGGCAACGGCGCCACAGCAGGCGAGCGGACGACGGCACGCCGGTACGGTTGCGCCCAGCCTCGCCGCATTCGTCTGGACGTTGATCGTCGTGTGCCTGTTCGTCCTCGTCTCGGTGCTCGGCAACGCGGTTGCGGAGGATGGCATTCCCCCCGGCCTCGCCGCGATGGGGCGATACGCGCCTTATTTCGTGAAGCATTATTGCCTCATGCTGCTGCCGGCCGCGCTCTTCGCCGGCGTCGCCGACCGCATGCCGTTTCGGGGCGCTCGGCGCACAGCAGCGCTCATTGCGGCGCTCGCGACCGGCGCCGCTTGTACGGGCGTCTTCATGACGTACCTCGAGGGCTGCGTGTTCGAATGTCTCGCGCCCGGGACAGCGGCGTGGGTTCGCGAAGCCGTCGAGCAGACGGTCTACGCGATGTCGTTTACCAGCGCCGTGGCAGTGGTGCACTTTTCGCGGCGCCGGGACAAGGCGCTGGCAGCGGCCCTGCACGATTCCGAGCTTGCGCGTATCGATGGCGAGCGGCAGCATCTTGGCGCGCGGCTCACGGCAATGCAGGCCCGCGTCGAGCCGTCGTTCCTTCTGGCCGCTCTGCGCGACGTCGGTGTGCTGTTCGAGCGCGATCGCGCCGATGGCATGCGGATGCTCGAGCTCTTGAATCGCTACCTGCGCACCGCGTTGCCGCGCATGCGCGACACCAATTCGAGCGTGGGTCGCGAGGTGGACCTCGCCGGCAGCTACCTTGCGATTGCCGCGCTGCGGACCAGGGGCGCCCTGGCGATCGAGTGCACGGTGGAGCCGCAGGCGGAGCATGCGCATCTTGCGCCCATGCTGCTGTTGCCGCTCGTGGCCGCGGCCGGGCAAGGCGACGATGCCGCGGGAACCGTGTCGGTGCGCGCGCGGTGCACCGACGCGCACCTGGACATCGCGGTCGATGCGCAAGGCAGCATGGCCACCCGCATGGCGGGCTGCCCCGCCATCGACGAGGTGCGCGCGCGCCTGGCCGCGATCCACGGCGCGCGCGCCACGTTGACGGTCGAACGATCGGCCCCCGACGCGTGTCGCATTCATGTGCAGGTGGCTCATGAACCCGCCCACCGCGATCGTCGCTGAAGACGAGGCGCACCTGCGTCGCGAGCTGTGCGACACGCTCGCCGCGCTGTGGCCCGAGCTCCTCGTGACCGGGGAGGCAGGCGATGGCCTGCAGGCGTGCGCGCTTCTCGAAGCGAGCCCCCCGGACGTGTTGTTCCTCGACATCCGCATGCCCGGAATGTCCGGTGTAGACGTTGCGCGACGCGCGAGCGGACGCTGTCACCTCGTGTTCGTGACTGCGTACGACGATTGCGCCGTCACGGCTTTCGAGCACGCGGCGGTGGACTACGTGCTGAAGCCGTTCACCCTCGCGCGCCTCGAAGACACTGTACGGCGGCTGAAGAGCCGCATCCGGCAGCGGGCACCGGATGTGGACGCATTGCTCGGCGCCCTGGCCGCGCGTTTCGCGGCGACGCGCGAGCACCTGCGCTGGGTCACCGCGTCGAGCGGAGACGAGGTCGACCTCATCACCGTCGACGAGATCCTGTACTTCCAGTCCGACAGCAAGCAGACGCGCGTCGTGACGCCGCAGCGTCAGGTGCTGATCCGGCGCACGGTCAAGGAGCTGGCCGAGGAGTGCGACCCGCGCCTGTTCTGGCAGATCCACCGCGGAACGCTCGTCAATGTCAACGCGATCGCCGGCATGACGCGCGATTTCCGTGGACAGCTGCGCCTGCGCGTGAAGGGACGTCGCGAGACGCTCGCCGTCAGCGAGCCGTACGCCCATCGCTTCCGCCACCTCTAGCAGGCGCTACATCGTCACGTTCACCGCGCCGCCGTCGATCAGCAGGTTCTGGCCCACGATGAAGCCCGCATGCGCGCTGCACAGGAATGCACACGCCTTGCCGAACTCGTCCGGGTCGCCGAAGCGACCTGCGGGCACCTCCGCCATGCGGGCGCGTGCGAACGCGTCGTAGTCCTGGCCGGCTTTGGCGGAGCGCTTGCGCAGGCCATCGGCGGTGCGCGCGGTCATGAAAGGTCCCGGCAGCAGGTTGTTGATGATGACGCCATGCCGCGCGACCTGCCGCGCGAGCCCCGCCACGAATCCCGTCAGCCCTGCGCGAGCTCCATTGGACAGCCCGAGGTCGGCAAGCGGCGCCTTCACCGACCGCGACGTGATGTTCACGATCCGCCCGAACTTGCGCTCGATCATGCCGTCCACCACTGCGCGGATCAGCATGATGGGCGTAACCATGTTGGCGTTCACGGCCGCTTGCCACGCCGCCTCGTCCCAGTCGCGGAAGTCACCGATCGGCGGGCCGCCGGCGTTGTTCACCAGGATATCCGGCGCAGGACACGCCGCGAGCACCTCGGCGCGCCCTTGCGGCGTGGTGATGTCGGCGGCGATGGCCTGCACGTTCACGCCGGTCGTGCGGCGGATGTCGTCGGCCGTTGCGTTCAGTGCATCCGCACCGCGCGCGTTGATCACCACGTTCACGCCTTCGTGCGCCAGCGCAAGCGCGCAGGCGCGGCCAAGTCCCTGGCTCGCGGCGCACACGATGGCTGTCCTGCCCTTGATTCCGTAGTCCATTGCCCTGTCCGTAAGAAGTGGCGCTAGGCCGCCGCCCGCTCGACGCGCGGCAGTTGCGCCGGCGGCGCCTTGTGGAACACGCCGCCTTTCATGATGCCGACCAGGCGCGATGCGTCCTCGAGGATGCGCAGGTCGCGCAACGGATCGCCGTTCACGACCAGCAGGTCGGCGAGGAAGCCCTTGCGCACCTGGCCGACGCCGCCGGGCAGGTTCATCAGCTCGCCGCACGAGCGGGTCGCTGCGACGATCGCCTCCATTGGCGTGAATCCGAGCAGGTCGACGAAATAGCGCAGGTCGCGCGCGTTCTGGCCGTGCGGATTCCACATGAAGCCGTAGTCGCCTCCGGGAAGCACCCGCACGCCGCGGCGCTTCAGGTCGCGCATACAGGAGACCGTCGCGTCCAGGTCGTGCGCGATGCGCGCCCTGATTGCATCGCTCGACGGCAGTCCGAACTTGCCCGATTCGTGCAGCCGCGTCCACGTCACCGACAGCGCAGGTGCGACGAACACGCGGTCCTTCGCGGCTTCCAGCATGTCGCGCGCCTGCTCATCGGCGCACGTCGCGTGATAGATCATCTCAACGCCATGACGCACGCACATCCGGACCGACTCGGCGCTGCGCGCATGCGCTGCCACCCGCTTGCCGCGCTCGCGTGCGACCTCGGCCACGGCGGCCACTTCGTCGTCGCACATCAGCGTCTGCGCCGATGGAATGGAGGGCGTCGACGTGTCGCCGGAGGGCACGATCTTCAGCACGTCGACGCCTTCGCGGCATGCTTCGCGCGCGGCGCGGCGGAACTCCACCGGTCCGTCGCACGGCAGCGTGTACATCATCTCGCCCGGGTCGAGCTTGAGCTGCCGCAAATCCCCCACGCCGCCCGTGACGGTGAACTGCACGCTGGCGGCCAGCAAGCGCGGTCCGGGGAAGTCGCCCGCGTCGATCGCGTTGCGCGTGACGACGTCCAGCCGCGGCTTCGTCGCGGCTGCGCTGAAGCATGCCGTGAACCCCTGGTCGAGATAGAGCTTCGCGTGCCGCAACGTGGCGAGCAGGTGCTCCTCGACCGGCACGGCATGGAAATCGAAGGGCGACTTCTGGTCGAGAAAGCTCAGGTGCGCATGCGGCTCGATGAGCCCGGGCATGAGCGTGGCACCGTTGCAGTCGATCGTCACCGCGGTGGGTGGCACCAGGCGCTGCGCGGGGCCGTCGGCCGGGGTCACGTCGGCGATCCGGTCGCCTTCGACGAGCACGTCGGCCCGATAGGGATCGCTGCCGGTCGCATCGATCACGAACGCATTGCGGAAGAGGGTAGTGGTCATGGGGATGCGGTGCAGCAGGAGCGCTTCACGATGAAGCGCGGTTTCATTCTGCGTAACACCCGGGTATTGTCAAGCGTCGGCGAGGAGATCACGCAATGGGACTGGCAGGCAGCGGCGCAGTGGCGATCTGGCACGACATCGCGCCCGAGGGAAGAGCGGCGTTCTACGCCTGGCATGGCCGCGAGCACATGCCCGAGCGCGTGGCCATTCCCGGCTTCCTGCGCGGCCGCCGGTATGCGGCCGTCCAGGGCGCGCCGCAATACTTCAATCTCTACGAGACGGACAGCCCGGCGGTCGTGACGGGCAGCGACTACCTCGCCCGGCTGAACGACCCGACACCATGGACCGTCGCGACGGTGCGTCATTTTCGCGGTGTCGCGCGCTCGCTGTGCGAGGTCGCTGCGAGCGCCGGTGAAGGCCAGGGCGGGCTCATGGCGACCTTCCGGTATGCGCTGCCGGTCGACGTAGTCGCCGCGCATCGGGACCGCCTCGTATCGAGCGTCGTACCCGAAACGGCGCGCGCACCGGGTGTCGCCGGGTGCCACTGGCTCGTTGCCGACGAGGCGGCCAGCGCCGTCGAGACGGCCGAACGCAAGGTCCGCGGCGAGGCGAACGAGGTGCCACGATGGATCCTCCTGGTCGAGTCGTGGGACGACCAAGCGGCTTTCGTCGACTGGTGCGCGCGCTTCGCGCAGGGCGCGGCGTTCGCCGACGCCGTACAGGCGCCCGACTGGGCCGCCTATCGCCTGCAGAACGCACGCGACCGCCTCATGGGCGGCACGCCGGCGCACCGCCCGCCAGGGCCGGGTTCGGGCCCTGGATGACCACCCGTCGCCTCATCGCGCCGATCGATGCCGTCCCTCCGGTAGCAAAGGGCGGCGCAACCGGCTTAAGATAGCGACCCGATCCGCGACACCGGCCTTCTAGAGCCGTGACGGCTTCGATCGGTCGAGGTCGCACCGGTGCTTCGCATCGATGAGCGCCCCCGTTGGAGGAGTGCATGGAGGAACGGCTCGACACGTTTCCGCGGCTGATGCTGCATCACGCCCGGGTGCGTCCAACGCATCCGGCCACCCGCGAGAAGCATCTCGGCATCTGGCAGACATGGACATGGTCCGATGTGGCGGCCGAGGTGCGGGCCCTCGCGTGCGGCCTTGCCGCGCAGGGCTTCCGGCGCGGCATGCACCTGGCGATCATCGGCGACAACCGTCCGCGCCTGTACTGGGCGATGATCGCCGCCGAATGCCTGGGCGGCGTGCCGGTGCCGATGTACCAGGATGCCCCGGCCGCGGAATTCGCGTACGTGCTCAACGACGCGGAGATCGTCTACGCGCTCGCCGAGGACCAGGAGCAGGTCGACAAGCTGCTCGAGGCGCGCCCGCAGGTGCCGACGCTGCGGCACGTCTATTTCGACGACCCGCGCGGGATGCGCAATTACGAGAACGTCGTCAGCTACGACGAGCTCACGCGCCTGGGCCGCCAGCACGATGCGGCCCATCCGAAGTTCTTCGAGGCCGAGGTGGCCCAGGGCGACGCGGAGGATGTGTCGATCATGCTCTACACCTCGGGCACGACGGGCAAGCCCAAGGGCGTGCGGCAGACGCATCGCGCGTTCATCGCGGCCGCGCAAGGTGGCTGCGCGTTCGACCATCTCGGCCCGCAGGACAGCGTGCTGTCGTACCTGCCCATGGCATGGGTGGGCGACCATCTGTTCTCGTACGCGCAATGGCTCTACGCCGGCTTCACGATCAACTGCCCCGAGTCGGGCGACACCGTCCTCACCGACCTGCGCGAGATCGGCCCGACCTACTATTTCGCGCCGCCGCGCATCTTCGAGAGCCTGCTGACCCAGGTGATGATCCGCATGGAGGATGCGAGCGCGATCAAGCGTGCCTTGTTCGCGCATTTCACCGCCGTCGCGCGCCGCTGCGGCACGCAGATCCTCGACGGCAAGCGCGTCGGCATGGCGGACCGCCTGCAATACACGCTGGGCAACGCGCTCGTTTACGGGCCCTTGCGCAATGTGCTCGGGATGAGCCGCATCCGCGTCGCCTACACGGCCGGTGCGGCGATCGGTCCCGACCTCTTCCGCTTCTATCGGTCGATCGGCATCAACCTGAAGCAGCTGTACGGCTCGACCGAAACCTGCGCGTACGTCTGCCTGCAACCGGATGGCGGCGTCCACTTCGACACCGTCGGCGCGCCCGCGCCGGGCGTCGAGATCCAGCTGGCCGACGATGGCGAAGTGCTCGTGCGCGGTCCCATGCTGCTCAAGGAGTACTACAAGCGGCCCGACGCGACCGCCGAGTCGATCGATCCGCGCGGCTACTTCCGCACCGGTGACGCCGGGATCTTCGAGGCGGGCGGGCAGCTCAAGATCATCGATCGCGCCAAGGACGTCGGCCGCCTGAACAATGGCGCGCTGTACGCGCCCAACTACCTGGAGAACAAGCTCAAGTTCTTTCCGCACATCAAGGAGGCGGTCACCTTCGGCAACGGGCGCGACCATGTGTGCGCGTTCATCAACATCGATCTCGGCTCCGTGGGCAACTGGGCGGAGCGGCGCGGGCTGGCCTATTCCGGCTACACCGACCTCGCGGCCAAGCCCGAGGTGTATGCGCTGGTGCGCGAATGCGTCGAGCAGGTGAACCGCGAGCTCGCTGCCGAAGGCGACCTCGCGGCATCGCAGATCCGCCGCTTCCTCGTGTTGCACAAGGAGCTCGACCCCGACGACGACGAGCTCACGCGCACGCGCAAGGTGCGCCGCGGCTTCGTGGCCGAGAAGTACGCCGTGCTCGTCGACGCGCTGTATGCCGGCCGCGCCGTGCAGCACATCGAGACCATGGTGAAGTTCGAGGACGGCCGCAGCGGCATGGTCGCGGCCGACCTGCGCATCGAGGACGCGCAGACGTTTCCCTCGTCGGCGAAGAAGGCGGCTTGATGGCCGTCGCGATGGCGCTGGCCGCGGACACCATCGCCGAAGCAGCGGCGTCCGACGCGCGCGCTGCGCGCGTGGGCGGCGTGATCCTCGCCATCGACCGCATTTCGCTGGCATTCGGCGGCGTCAAGGCCCTCACCGACATCAGCTTCGACGTGCGGGAGCACGAGATCCGCGCCATCATCGGCCCCAATGGCGCCGGCAAGAGCTCGCTGCTCAACGTGATCAACGGCGTGTATCACCCGCAGCAGGGGACGATCACCTATCGCGGCGTACCGCGCCGGGAGATGAATCCGCACGCCGCCGCGGCGGCCGGCATCGCACGCACTTTCCAGAACATCGCGTTGTTCAAGGGCATGAGCGTTCTGGACAACATCATGACCGGACGCAACCTGCGCATGCGCGCGAGCTTCCTCGAGCAGGCCATCTGGTTCGGCCGCGCGCGCCGCGAGGAGCTCGAGCACCGCGCGAAGGTGGAGGAGATCATCGACTTCCTGGAGATCCAGCACATCCGCCGCACGCCGGTCGGCCGCCTGCCCTACGGCCTGCAGAAGCGCGTCGAGCTCGCGCGCGCGCTCGCCGCGGAACCCACGCTCCTGCTGCTCGACGAGCCCATGGCCGGCATGAACGTCGAGGAAAAGCAGGACATGTGCCGCTTCGTGCTGGACGTGAACGAGGAGTTCGGCACCACCATCGTGCTGATCGAGCACGACATGGGCGTCGTGATGGACATTTCCGATCGCGTGGTGGTGCTCGATTACGGACGCAAGATCGGCGATGGCGCGCCGGACCAGATTCGCGCCAACCAGGCGGTGATCGACGCGTACCTGGGCGTCGCCCGATGACGACCCCCACGCTCGCTGCGCTCGCTGCCCCCGGAGGGGGAGCAGTCGTCGCTTGGGACGGCCCGGCGCGAACGACGACGACCCCCACGCTCGCTTCGCTCGCTGCCCCCGGAGGGGGAGCGGTAGTCGCTTGGGACGGCCCGGCGCGAACGATGACGACCCCCACGCTCGCTTCGCTCGCTGCCCCCGGAGGGGGAGCGGTAGTCGCTTGGGACGGCCCGGCGCGACTACGATGATCCAGTTCTTCTTCGAGGTGCTGATCGGCGGCCTGCTGTCGGGCGTGATGTACTCGCTCGTCGCGCTCGGCTTCGTGCTCATCTACAAGGCGTCGGGCGTCTTCAATTTTGCGCAGGGCTCGCTGGTCTTCTTCGCGGCGCTCACGTTCGTCGGGCTGACCGAGCACGGCTTTCCGTTTGCAGCGGCCCTCGTCGCCACGCTGGCGATCATGGTCGTTGCCGCGCTCGCCATCGAGCGGCTCGTGCTGCGGCCCCTCGTGAACCAGCCGCCGATCTCGCTGTTCATGGCGACCATCGGCCTGTCGTTCTTCATCGAAGGCCTCGCGCAGCTGATGTGGGGCGCCAACGTGCGCGGCCTCGACCTCGGCCTGCAGGATGAGCCCATCCAGTGGATCTCCGATGCGTCCGGCATGAACATCTCGAAGTTCGACCTGGCGGCGGCTGGCATCGCGGCGGTCCTGGTCATCGGCCTTGCCGCGTTCTTCAGCCGCACGCGCATCGGTCGCGCGCTGCGCGCCGTCGCCGACGATCATCAGGCCGCGTTGGCGGTCGGCATCCCGCTCCAGCAGATCTGGGCCATCGTGTGGGCAGTCGCCGGCTTCGTCGCACTCGTCACCGGCATGCTGTGGGGCGCGCGCAACGGCGTGCAGTTCGCGTTGACGTTCGTGGCGCTCAAGGCGCTGCCGGTGCTGATCCTCGGCGGATTCGAGTCGGTGCAGGGCGCGATCGTCGGCGGCCTCATCATCGGTGCGTCGGAAAAGCTCGCGGAAGTCTTCCTCGGTCCCTACGTCGGCGGCGGCATCGAGGGCTGGTTCCCTTACGTGCTGGCGCTCCTGTTCCTCCTCGTGCGGCCCGAAGGGCTGTTCGGCGAGAAGATCATCCGACGCATCTGAAGAGCACCAGGCGCAACCGATGCTCTATCGCGAAGCCGGCCAGTTCAAGAGCACCTATGCCGCGGACAGCGCCATCCTGCCGATCCGGCAGGACCGCATCGGCATGGCGGCGATCCTGCTCATCGCGTTCGTCGTCGTGCCGTTCCTCGCGTCACCGTACCTCTTCTCCGCCATCCTCATTCCATTCCTGATCCTGTCGCTGGCCGCGATCGGCCTCAACATCCTCACCGGCTACGCCGGCCAGCTGTCGCTCGGGTCGGCGGCATTCATGGCGGTCGGCGCGTTCGCCGCGTACAACTTCGTGCTGCGCATACCGGGCATCCCGCTGCTGCTCGCATTCGCCGGAGGCGGGTTGATGGCCGCCGCGGTGGGCATCGTATTCGGGCTGCCGAGCCTGCGCATCCGCGGCTTCTACCTCGCCGTGGCCACGCTCGCCGCGCAGTTCTTCATCCTGTGGGCGCTCACCAAGATCGGCTGGTTCACCAACTACAACCCGTCCGGCGTGATCACCGCGCAACCGATGGTCATCCTCGGGCGCGCGTTCGATACGCCGCAGGAGAAGTACCTGCTGATCCTGGTCATCGTGTGCCTGATGGCGCTCGCGGCAAAAAACATGGCACGCGGCAACATCGGCCGCCAGTGGATGGCGATCCGCGACATGGACGTGGCCGCCGAAGTGATCGGCATCCGGCCGATGCGCGCGAAGCTGCTCGCATTCGCGGTCAGCTCGTTCTACTGCGGCGTCGCAGGCGCGCTCTTCGCCTATGCGTATCTCGGCACGGTGGAGCCCGAGGCGTACAACCTCGACCTGTCCTTCCGCATCCTGTTCATGATCATCATCGGCGGCGTAGGCACCGTCGTCGGCGCGTTCCTGGGCAGCGCGTTCATCATCGTGCTGCCGATCGCCCTCAGCATGATCGTCGGTTTCCTCGACAGCACGCTCGGGCTGGGCGTCGCGTCGAGCGCTGCCTCGAACGTCGAGCTCATGGTCTTCGGCGGCCTCATCATCTTCTTCCTGATCGTCGAGCCGCACGGCCTTGCGCGCATCTGGCAGATCGCGAAGGAGAAGCTGCGGCTGTGGCCTTTCCCGCATTGACCGCAATCCGCCTGGCGCGAGGCAGGACGCTTGACGCTGGCGGGCGCGTACCCAATGCTTGACAGTGGAGGAACCGGTCCCGCGTGCGCGGTCCGGACATTGATACGGAGGAGCACATGAAGGCGATGTTGGCAGCGATCGTGGGACTCGGCCTGCTGGCCGCAATGCCCGCGAGCGCGCAGAACGAGCAGTTCATTCCGATCCTGTCGTACCGGGTCGGCCCGTACGCGGCCGGCGGGTCCGGTTATTTCGGCGGCGCGATCGACTATTTCACGCTCGTCAACCAGAGTGGCGGCATCAACGGCGTCAAGCTGGTGTGGGAGGAGTGCGAGACGGAATACAACGCCGCGCGCGGCGTCGAATGCTACGAGCGCCTCAAGACGCGTCACGGCGGCGCGAGCACGGTGGAGCCCTTGTCCACCGGCATCGCCTACGGCCTGTTCGAGCGTGTCGCACAGGACAAGATCCCGATGACCACCAACGGCTACGGGCTCGGGAGCTCCGCGGACGGCCGGGTGTTCAACTGGGTGTTCCCGCTCGGCACGACGTACTGGGACCAGGCGGCCGCGATGATCGCCTATCTCGGCCAGAAGGAAGGCGGCGAGGCCAAGCTCAAGGGCAAGAAGATCGTGTACATGTATCACGACTCCGCCTATGGCAAGGAAGCGATTCCCGTGCTCGACGCGCTCGCGGCGCGCGATGGCATCGAGCTCACCAAGATTCCGATCACGCCGCCGGGCAACACGCAGGAATCGCAATGGCTGCAGG